>QWCK01000564.1_pt1 | contig 63595 bp, 55 predicted proteins | sample 1972571 | NCBI WGS metagenome assembly QWCK01 (sample SAMN09866710, study PRJNA288562) | Human gut metagenome isolate term2_stool, whole genome shotgun sequencing... | isolation source: gut | host: Homo sapiens | place: USA: California | reverse complement strand
GGAGATACACCTGTACCCATGCCGAACACAGCAGTTAAGCCCTAGAACGCCGGAAGTAGTTGGGGGTTGCCCCCTGTGAGATATGGAAGTCGCTTAGCTTTTATCCGCCATAGCTCAGTTGGTAGTAGCGCATGACTGTTAATCATGATGTCGTAGGTTCGAGTCCTACTGGCGGAGTACTGAAAAAACGTTCATTGAACGTTTTTTTTATTATGTGACTAAATTAGTACGTCTTGCTCCGTCAGGTGAAGTGTATAGACGGGTAATTATGATTTATAAGTGAAGTAGACAGTTGAAAATCTAAATCTTAATTTTTGTACCTATAATTACATCTTTGTTTTACTTTTAGTTTGTTTAGCTTTAAATTCTTCATTTATAGGATTTGAAGTTTTTTTAGTTTATATTTTTGTTAGACTAGTGTTACTAATAAGAAAGGGAATTTTTATATGCTTCAGAAATTTTATGATCGAGCATTTGTCTTTTTGAAACTAGTTGAACAAGAATATGCCTCTTTAGGTCAGAGTTGTGCAGAGTGGGAATCACTTCATCTTCGGTTTTTACTATATTACTTAATCCGATTTAAAATAAAAAGTGATAGGGACTTTTCACTATATCACTTTAAAACAGCTTATCGTCTATATCTAGATAAATTCCTGCAAGGTGGTACAACTCTTATCAGATAAGAAACTCATAAATCATATATCACGAACAATAATCTGTATTGATTTTATATTTTGTAGGATTTTATTTAATTTTTAAGGTTTTGAATTTTGTTATTTACAGAATTTCCAAATCTTTTCTACTGTTTCTTCTTGATAAAATAGTGTTTTTTTCTTATAATAAATTGTAAGATATAATTGTGGGTGAAATTCCTGCCATGTATGTGAGAAAGGACGAGCTCCTAGTAGCTCAGACGAATTTTATTATGACTTCAGTTGTTGTTGTAGGTACCCAATGGGGTGATGAAGGTAAAGGGAAAATTACAGATTTTCTTTCAGCAAATGCAGAGGTAATTGCTCGTTATCAAGGTGGTGATAATGCTGGTCACACGATTGTGATTGATGGTAAGAAATTTAAGTTGCACTTGATTCCATCTGGAATTTTCTTTCCTGAAAAAATCTCTGTTATTGGGAATGGGATGGTCGTGAACCCAAAATCCCTTGTGAAAGAGTTAAGCTATCTTCATGAGGAAGGTGTGACAACTGATAACTTACGTATCTCTGATCGTGCGCATGTTATTTTGCCTTACCATATTGAGTTGGATCGCTTGCAAGAAGAGGCTAAGGGTGAAAATAAGATTGGTACTACAATTAAGGGTATTGGTCCAGCTTATATGGACAAGGCTGCTCGTGTGGGAATTCGTATTGCGGATCTTTTGGATAAGGATATTTTCCGTGAACGTTTGGAACGCAATCTTGCGGAAAAAAATCGTCTGTTTGAAAAATTATATGATAGCACCCCTATTTCAGTTGATGATATTTTTGAAGAATATTATGAATATGGTCAACAAATTAAGCAATACGTGACAGATACATCCGTTATCTTGAACAATGCACTTGATAATGGCAAACGTGTGCTGTTTGAAGGTGCGCAAGGTGTTATGTTGGATATTGACCAAGGTACTTATCCATTTGTTACTTCGTCAAACCCTGTCGCTGGTGGTGTGACAATCGGTTCTGGTGTTGGTCCAAGTAAGATTGACAAGGTTGTAGGTGTGTGTAAAGCCTACACAAGTCGTGTAGGAGATGGACCTTTTCCAACTGAATTATTTGATGAAGTGGGAGATCGCATCCGTGAAGTAGGTCATGAATACGGGACAACAACTGGCCGTCCACGTCGTGTGGGTTGGTTTGACTCAGTTGTGATGCGTCATAGCCGCCGTGTATCTGGTATTACCAATCTTTCATTGAACTCTATTGATGTTTTGAGTGGTTTGGATACAGTTAAAATCTGTGTAGCCTATGATCTTGATGGTCAACGTATCGACTACTATCCAGCTAGTCTTGAACAGTTGAAACGTTGCAAGCCTATCTATGAGGAATTGCCAGGTTGGTCAGAAGACATCACTGGAGTCCGTAATTTGGAAGACCTTCCTGAGAATGCACGTAACTATGTTCGTCGTGTAAGCGAGTTGGTTGGTGTTCGTATCTCAACTTTCTCAGTAGGTCCTGGTCGTGAACAAACTAATATTTTAGAAAGTGTTTGGTCATAGGAGATTTTTAAGATTAGTTTAAGACAGGTTGGGTATACTATAGACAGTTACAAGAAGACCTCCTAACTTGTTGTAACAAATTTCCTAAACTTTTCTTTTTCATAATAATCTCCCTATAAAGTCACCGCATTCGGTGGCTTTTTTTGTGTTGAGAATCATGATATAATAATAAAATCGACAAGTAGGGAAAGAGAAGAACGATGAATTATACAGTTGAAGAAAAAGAAGCCTTTATGAGAGAGGCTTTGAGAGAGGCTGAGATTGCCTTAGAACACGATGAAATTCCAATTGGTTGTGTGATTGTCAAGGGTGGAGAAATCATTGGTAGGGGGCATAATGCGCGCGAGGAGTTGCAACGGGCGGTCATGCATGCGGAAATCATGGCCATAGAGAATGCGAACCTGAGTGAGGAGAGCTGGCGCTTGCTGGATTGCACGCTTTTTGTGACCATTGAGCCTTGTGTTATGTGTAGTGGAGCCATTGGGCTTGCTCGCATTCCAAACGTGGTCTATGGGGCTAAAAACCAGAAATTTGGTGCAGCTGGGAGCTTGTACGATATTTTGACAGATGAGCGCCTCAATCATCGTGTAGAGGTAGAAACGGGAATTTTGGAAGATGACTGTGCAGCGATTATGCAGGACTTTTTCCGAAATCGACGGAAAAAATAATTTCTCTTTAAAAACAGAAGGGAATGTGGTATAATAAATAGTGGAGCAACAGTTCTGCGTGAAGCGGGTCAGGGGAGGAATCCAGCAGCCCTAAGCGATTTGAATTGTGTGCTCTTTTTTTCGTGCTTTTTCCGAATAAATAAGATAGAATAATCTAGAATAAATGATAATAGAAAAGAGAAAAATATGAAAATTCGTGGTTTTGAATTGGTTTCGAACTTTACAGATAAAAATTTGCTACCTAAGCGTGAGACAGTGCATGCAGCGGGTTACGACTTAAAGGTCGCTGTGCGTACGGTTATTGCGCCAGGAGAGATTGTATTAGTTCCGACAGGTGTTAAGGCTTATATGCAACCGACAGAAGTGCTTTATCTTTATGACCGTTCATCAAACCCTCGTAAGAAGGGCTTGGTCTTGATTAACTCGGTTGGTGTTATTGATGGGGATTATTATGGAAATCCTGGGAATGAAGGGCATATTTTTGCACAGATGAAGAATATCACAGACCAAGAGGTTGTTCTCGAAGTTGGGGAACGTGTTGTCCAGGCCGTTTTTGTACCATTTTTGATTGCAGATGGAGATGAGGCGGATGGTGTGCGGACTGGTGGATTTGGATCAACTGGTCACTAGGATGAAGATTATCTTTGTACGCCACGGGGAGCCAGATTATAGTATGCTTGATAAACTTGAAAATCCGCAACTCTATAGTGGTTTTGGTCGTGATTTAGCACCATTGACAGGAAAAGGTCGCAGTCTGGCAAAAGAAGTTGCTAAAACTGCATGTTTTGGAAAGGCAGAGATTATTATTTCATCGTCTGTGACGAGGGCTTTAGAAACAGCCCATTATATAGCAGTTGAAACAGGATTGGACTTATTTGTGGAGCCGTTTTTTCATGAGTGGCGTCCAGACTTAGATGGCACTAACTCTGATTTAACTAGTGTATTGGTAGCTCATGAATATTATCTAAAACATCAAGGAGGTTTATCTGAAGATTCTCCTTATCGCTATGAAACTGATCTAGAGATGCGTCATCGTTTTTTAAGAACTTTGGAAAAATATAAAAATTATAAAACTATTATCATTGTAACTCACGGAATGCTCATGCGCCAGTTTGTGCCAAATGAGAAGATTGATTTTTGCCAAGTGATTGAGTGTGAGTTAGAGATATAGAAAGAGGTTTATCATAGCTAAAAAAAAATCAACTTTTATTTGTCAAAATTGTGCTTATAACTCACCCAAATATCTAGGGCGTTGTCCTAACTGTGGGTCTTGGTCTTCTTTTGTAGAAGAGGTTGAGGTTGCCGAGGTCAAGAATGCGCGTGTGTCCTTGACAGGTGAGAAAACCAAGCCCATGAAACTGGCTGAGGTGACTTCCATCAATGTCAATCGAACAAAGACGGATATGGAGGAATTCAACCGTGTGCTTGGAGGCGGAGTTGTACCAGGAAGTCTCGTCCTCATCGGTGGGGATCCAGGGATTGGGAAATCAACCCTTCTATTACAAGTCTCGACTCAGCTTTCTCAAGTGGGGACTGTTCTCTATGTCAGTGGGGAGGAGTCTACCCAGCAGATTAAGTTACGGGCAGAGCGCTTGGGTGATATTGATAGCGAGTTTTATCTCTATGCAGAGACCAATATGCAGAGTGTTCGCGCAGAAGTAGAAAAAATTCAGCCAGACTTCCTCATTATTGACTCCATCCAGACTATTATGTCTCCTGAGATTTCAGGGGTGCAGGGGTCTGTTTCTCAGGTGCGTGAGGTGACCGCTGAGCTTATGCAGCTGGCTAAGACCAATAACATTGCCATCTTTATCGTAGGGCATGTGACCAAGGAAGGGACCTTGGCTGGTCCGCGTATGTTGGAGCATATGGTGGATACGGTGCTTTACTTTGAAGGGGAGCGCCACCATACCTTCCGTATTTTGAGGGCAGTCAAAAACCGTTTTGGTTCCACTAATGAGATTGGGATTTTTGAGATGCAGTCGGGTGGATTGGTTGAGGTACTCAATCCGAGTCAAGTTTTCCTAGAGGAGCGTTTGGATGGGGCTACTGGCTCGTCAATCGTTGTGACCATGGAAGGGACCCGTCCGATTTTGGCGGAGGTTCAGGCTTTGGTAACACCAACCATGTTTGGAAATGCTAAGCGCACAACGACAGGTCTTGATTTCAATCGTGCGAGTTTGATCATGGCTGTTTTGGAAAAACGTGCAGGGCTTCTCTTGCAAAATCAGGATGCCTATCTTAAATCTGCTGGTGGTGTCAAATTGGATGAGCCTGCCATTGACTTAGCCGTTGCAGTGGCTATTGCCTCTAGTTACAAGGACAAGCCTACCAATCCTCAGGAATGTTTTGTGGGTGAACTGGGCTTGACCGGAGAAATTCGACGCGTGAATCGTATCGAACAACGCATCAATGAAGCGGCAAAACTGGGCTTTACCAAGATTTATGTACCCAAGAATTCCTTGACAGGAATCACTCCACCCAAGGAAATTGAAATCATTGGTGTGACAACGATTCAGGAAGTTTTGAAAAAGGTCTTTGCATAATTTGTGACAAATCCTCTTAAAAATGATAAGATAGGAGAAATATTTGATTATCAAATTTTTGAGGAGGGAATCGTGTCGTATTTTGAACAGTTTATGCAAGCCAATCAGGCTTATGTTGCCCTACATGGGCAGTTAAATCTGCCACTTAAACCCAAAACCAGAGTAGCTATCGTGACCTGTATGGACTCACGTCTACACGTTGCGCAAGCTCTAGGTTTGGCCCTTGGGGATGCTCATATCTTGCGGAATGCGGGTGGTCGAGTGACTGAAGACATGATTCGTTCACTGGTGATTTCCCAACAACAGATGGGAACAAGAGAAATCGTGGTGCTTCACCATACAGACTGTGGAGCTCAAACCTTTCAAAATGAAAGTTTTCATAAACATTTGAAACGCGAGCTCGGAGTTGATGTGTCTGATCAAGATTTTCTACCATTCCAGGATGTTGAAGAGAGCGTGAGAGAGGATATGCAATTGCTTCGAGAATCTCCACTGATTCCTGATGATGTGGTTATTTCAGGTGCTGTCTATGATGTGGATACAGGAAGTATGAGAGAAGTATACTAACTTTGTCTCTAAGAGATATCATCCTAGCATAAAATCGATTGTTTAAATGTAGGATTTTTAGTTTTAATATAGCTAATATAAAATAGCAAAAAACAAGGGTATAAATGTTTGCCCTTGTTTTATTTTTGATTGAAAAATAAAGGAAAAAGCGCTACAATGGTAAATGGAAAATGTTGTGAAAAAACAAGTGATACATAAATACCGGAGGAAATCATGTCTTTTTCTGATTTAAAGCTGTTTGCCCTTTCTTCTAATAGAGAATTGGCAGAGCGTGTGGCGCAAGAAATTGGGATAGAGTTGGGGAAATCGACTGTTCGCCAATTTTCAGATGGGGAGATTCAGGTCAACATCGAAGAATCAATCCGTGGAAAACACGTCTTTATCCTACAATCAACGAGTTCACCTGTAAATGACAATTTACTTGAAATTTTGATTATGGTGGACGCATTGAAGCGTGCCAGTGCAGAATCTGTCAATGTTGTTATGCCTTACTATGGCTATGCACGTCAGGATAGAAAGGCGCGTGCGCGTGAGCCAATCACTTCAAAACTTGTTGCAAATATGCTTGAAGTAGCTGGAGTGGATCGTTTATTGACAATCGATTTGCATGCTGCGCAGATTCAGGGATTCTTTGATATTCCTGTAGATCACTTGATGGGAGCTCCATTGATTGCGGACTATTTTGAACGTCGTGGTATGGTTGGATCTGACTACGTGGTTGTCAGCCCAGACCATGGTGGGGTGACTCGTGCTCGTAAGTTGGCAGAGTTTTTGAAAACTCCGATTGCGATTATTGACAAACGCCGTAGTGTAGACAAGATGAATACCAGTGAAGTGATGAATATCATTGGTAAAGTAGAAGGTAAGACTTGTATCTTGATTGACGATATGATTGATACAGCTGGAACTATTTGTCATGCGGCGGATGCTCTTGCTGAAGCAGGTGCTGTTGAAGTATATGCAAGCTGTACGCACCCAGTACTTTCTGGTCCCGCTATGGATAATATCCAAAAATCAGCTATTAAAAAATTGGTTGTTTTGGATACCATCTACCTGCCAGAAGAGCGTTTAATTGATAAGATTGAACAGATCTCTATTGCCCACCTCTTAGGAGATGCCATCGTTCGTATCCACGAAAAACGTCCTCTTTCTCCTCTATTTTGTATTGAGAAAAAGATTTAATCTTTCACTTGAAATAGATAGTTCTCCTAGCAAGTTTCTTTTCTTGCTAGGAGATTTTTATAGTCAAAATCTGCAAGCCTTTTCAAAATATGCTATACTGAGAAAAAAGGAGGATTTCTATGAGCCAAGAATTTATCAATCCAAGTGATGGTGTGATCCGTCAGTATCTGGCGACCAGTAAAACGTTAGCGGTAGTGGGCTTGTCCGATCGTGAGGAAACAACCAGCAATCGAGTGACCAAGGAAATGCAGGCTCGGGGCTATAAAATCATTCCAGTTAATCCCAAGGCTGCAGGTGGGGAAATCTTGGGAGAAAAGGCTTATGCGAGTCTAGCTGAGATTCCTTTTCCTGTGGATATTGTCAATGTATACCGACGGAACGAGTTTTTGCCAGATGTGGCGCGTGATTTTCTCAAGGCTGATGCCAAGATTTTTTGGGCGCAATTAGGACTTGAAAATCTAGAAGCGGAAGAAATCTTGCGTGCTGGAGGATGCGATGACATCGTGATGAATCGCTGTATCAAGAGAGAACATACTCGCTTAATTCTTGAGAAATAAAAAGGTAGCCATGGGCTACCTTTTTATATTATAAAGTACCAATCAATGCTTGCATGCCAAGGCTGGTGAGGATGATAGCAATCCAGCAAAGGGCTCCGAGGACAATAGATTTGCCACTGGATCTAACCATGGCAATCAGATTGGTTTTGAGACCGATAGCACTCATGGCCATGATGATAAAGAATTTAGAGAGTTGTTTGAGAGGGGTAAAGAAGCTACTGGACACACCGAGAGAGGTAAGGAGAGTCGTTAAGAGAGAGGCCAGGATAAAATAAAGGATAAAAAGTGGGAAAACTTTTTTTAGTTGTAGGCCTTGTTTATTTTCTTGCTGGCGACTTTGCCAGTAGGAGAGGAAGAGAGTGATGGGAATGATCGCTAAGGTGCGCGTGAGTTTAACAATGGTTGCAGACTCGAGGGTATTGGTCTGATAAAGACTGTCCCAGGCACTAGCTGTGGCCGTTACAGAAGAAGTATCATTGACCGCAGTTCCTGCAAAGAGAGCAAAGCCGTCATTGGATAGATGAAGCCAGGTTCCTAGAGTTGGAAAGATGAGCGCAGCCAAGATATTGAAGAAAAAGATAACGGAAATGGCTTGGGCGACTTCCTTTTCCTTAGCATGGATAACAGGCGCTGTCGCCGCAATGGCAGAACCTCCACAGATCGAAGACCCCACTCCAATCAAGGTAGCCAGTTTTGTATCCAGTGTAAAGAAGCGCTGGAAGAGGTAGGCAACAATCAAGGAAATTGAAATTGTTGATAGGATGACAGGGAGTGAAGTTTGTCCAACTGCAAAGACTTGCGAGATATTGAGACCAAAACCAAGCAAGATAACAGCATACTGGAGTAATTTTTTGGAACTAAAGGTCAAACCTGCATCTAGTTGTTTGTAGGGGGAGAGCCAGGGGTGTAGGAGCATTCCTATAAAGATTGCAAAAACGGGTGCACCCACGACGGGGAAAAGTCCTCCTAGAAACCAAGAAATGATAGAAATGAGAAGGCAGGCCAAGATGCCTGCTCCATTTTTTGATAGAAATGACATAAAAACCTCCAATCATAATCTGTTACCATTATAGACCTGTAAACAGGAAAAGTAAAATAGAAAGTGGAAAGATATTATATAATGTATTTTTGCGGTCGGGGGGCTTTTGTAGTATAATAGAGATACGTTTTGAGAGTAGGAGGTATCTATGGACTTAACTAAGCGCTTTAATAAACAATTAGATAAGATTCAAGTTTCCTTGATTCGCCAGTTTGACCAGGCTATTTCGGAGATTCCTGGGGTCCTGCGTTTGACCTTGGGGGAACCTGATTTTACAACGCCAGATCATGTCAAGGAGGCGGCTAAGCGGGCCATTGACCAGAACCAATCCTACTATACAGGGATGAGTGGTCTGTTAACGTTACGTCAGGCAGCTAGTGATTTTGTAAAAGAAAAATACCAGCTAGATTACAATCCTGAAAATGAAATTTTGGTTACAATTGGGGCGACAGAGGCTTTATCTGCCACTTTGACAGCTATTTTGGAAGAGGGAGATAAGGTGCTCTTGCCAGCTCCTGCCTATCCAGGTTATGAGCCAATTGTCAATCTAGTTGGGGCAGAGGTTGTCGAGATTGATACGACTGAAAATGGTTTTGTCTTGACTCCTGAAATGTTGGAAAAGGCCATTTTGGAGCAAGGCGACAAGCTCAAGGCGGTCATTCTCAACTATCCGGCTAATCCGACAGGAATTACCTATAGTCGGGAGCAGTTGGAAGCCTTGGCAGACGTTTTACGCAAGTATGAGATTTTTGTTGTCTGTGATGAGGTTTACTCAGAATTAACCTATACAGGCGAAGCCCATGTATCTCTGGGAACTATGCTGAGAGACCAGGCTATTATTATCAATGGCTTGTCTAAATCGCATGCTATGACAGGTTGGCGTTTAGGCTTTATCTTTGCTCCTGCAGCCTTTACAGCCCAGTTAATCAAGAGTCACCAGTACTTGGTAACTGCCGCAAACACTATGGCGCAACATGCTGCGGTAGAGGCTTTGACGGCGGGTAAAAACGATGCAGAGCCTATGAAGAAGGAATACATTCAGCGTCGAGATTATATCATCGAAAAGATGACTGCTCTTGGTTTTGAGATTATCAAACCAGATGGGGCCTTCTATATATTTGCTAAGATTCCAGCAGGTTACAATCAAGACTCCTTTGCTTTTCTGAAGGATTTTGCCTATAAGAAGGCTGTTGCCTTTATCCCTGGTGCAGCTTTTGGACGTTACGGAGAAGGCTATGTTCGCCTCTCTTATGCAGCCAGCATGGAAACAATCAGAGAGGCCGTGAAACGACTTGAGGAGTACATGAGAGAAGTATGATCCAGTCTATCACGAGTCAAGGTCTCGTACTCTACAATCGTAACTTTCGGGAGGATGATAAGCTAGTCAAAATCTTCACCGAGCAGGCTGGCAAGCGCATGTTTTTCGTCAAACACGCTGGTCAATCTAAACTAGCTCCGGTTATTCAGCCCTTGGTGTTGGCAATATTTCTCTTGCGAATCAATGATGACGGCCTTAGCTACATCGAGGACTACCATGAGGTGATGACCTTTCCCAAGATTAATAGTGATCTCTTTGTCATGGCCTATGCGACTTATGTTGCGGCTCTGGCTGATGCTAGTTTGCAGGATAATCAGCAGGATGCTTCCTTGTTTGCTTTCTTGAGGAAGACTCTGGAGTTGATGGAAGCAGGGATAGATTATCAGGTCTTAACCAATATTTTTGAAATTCAAATCTTGACTCGATTTGGAATCAGCCTTAATTTTAATGAGTGTGTCTTTTGCCATCGGGTGGGTGAGGCCTTTGACTTTTCTTTTAAATATGGAGCCTGCCTTTGCCCAGAGCATTATCATGAAGATGAGAGACGTTGTCATCTCAATCCCAATATCCCTTACCTGCTCAATCAATTTCAAGCCATTGATTTTGAAACCTTGGAGATGATTTCGCTTAAGGCCGAAATCAAGCAAGAGCTACGCAAGTTTATGGATCAACTCTACGAAGAGTATGTTGGGATTCACCTTAAATCAAAGAAATTTATTGATTCCCTGGCAGACTGGGGACAATTACTAAAAGAGGAAGACAAATGAAAAAAATCGCAGTAGATGCTATGGGGGGCGATTACGCACCTCAAGCCATCGTTGAGGGTGTCAACCAAGCCCTGGCTGACTTTTCAGATATTGAGATTCAACTCTATGGAGATGAAAGCAAGATCAAGCAATATCTAACGGCTACAGAGCGCGTCAGCATTATCCATACGGATGAGAAAATCAACTCAGACGATGAGCCGACAAAAGCTATCCGTAAGAAGAAAAATGCCAGCATGGTATTAGCAGCCAAGGCAGTCAAAGAGGGAGAAGCAGACGCCGTCCTCTCAGCTGGGAATACAGGTGCCTTGTTGGCTGCAGGATTCTTCATTGTAGGTCGTATCAAAAATATCGATCGTCCAGGACTCATGTCTACCTTGCCGACCATCGATGGAAAAGGGTTTGACATGCTAGACCTTGGAGCCAATGCAGAAAATACAGCCCATCATCTGCACCAATACGCTGTCCTAGGTTCCTTCTATGCGAAAAATGTTCGTGGGATTTCGAAACCACGTGTTGGTTTGCTCAACAATGGGACAGAAAGCAGCAAGGGAGATCCGCTTCGTAAGGAAACATACGACTTGCTAGTAGCTGATGAAAGTTTGAACTTTGTCGGAAACGTGGAAGCGCGTGATCTGATGAATGGCGTTGCGGATGTTGTCGTAACTGATGGTTTCACGGGAAACGCTGTTCTCAAATCTATTGAAGGTACAGCTTTGGGAATCATGGGCTTACTTAAAAATGCTATTACGGGTGGTGGCCTTCGAGCGAAGCTAGGTGCTCTACTTCTCAAGGATAGTCTTAAGGGGTTGAAGACACAGCTCAACTATTCAGATGTTGGAGGAGCAGTCTTGTTTGGTGTCAAGGCGCCAGTTGTAAAAACTCATGGCTCAAGTGATGCCAATGCTGTGTACAGTACGATTCGTCAGATTCGTACCATGCTAGAAACAGACGTAGTTGCTCAAACTGCGCGTGAATTTTCAGGAGAATAAAAAAGATGACAGAAAAAGAAATTTTTGACCGTATTGTAACCATTATCCAAGAGAGACAGGGAGAAGACTTTGCCGTAACAGAAGCCTTAAGTTTGAAAGACGATCTAGATGCGGACTCAGTGGATTTGATGGAGTTTGTTTTGACACTAGAAGATGAATTTGGTATCGAAATCACTGATGAGGAAATCGACCAACTTCAAAGTGTAGCGGATGTAGTAGCGATTATTAAAGATAAAAAATAGCCAAAAGCAACATGCAAGTCATGTTGTTTTTTTATTTGCGGAAAAAAGAGAAACTTTTAATAGAAATTGCGAATAAAGAGATAAGAAAGAAAAAGGAGGAACGTTTATGTATGTGACCGGTTTTTATCCGTGGTTTATTAAGTGGTTTTTAAAATAAAAATGAATGAATTGTTTATTTTCGAATTGTTTTTCGAATAGATAGGTAAGGAAAAAGGGAAGGAGATTACGCGATGCATTTACCAATCTTATTGCCATGGTTGATCAAATGGTATTTAAAATAAATGAAATTTACCTGTTCATTTTAAATCACTTCTCGAATAGATAAGTGAGAAGAAAAGGAAGGAGATAAGGAAATGATTTCAGTAATTTACCCAATCTGGTTTTTAAAATGGTTTAAAGCCTAGAAACCGTAAACTAAAAATAAAGGAGAAAACAAATGACAAACTTTGACAACATGGAACAGAACTTTGTAGCTCTTACAGAAGAAGAGTTGACGGATGTGAATGGGGGAGCATGGCCGATTGTAGCCTGGGTGATTGCTAATCCTGTGACAGCAGCTAAAATTGCTGGTGGAATTACTGCAGCAGGAATTGCAGGTTATAATTATGTGACGAGTAGATGGTAATAGAAGGAGGAGATGATATGGAAAAATCTATTTTAAAATTTGAAACAATGACTGATACGGACTTGCAGGAAATTTAAGGGGGAGCCTTTCCCCTTCTTATCCCTGTGGCAGTTGGTTTTGTAAAAGGTTTTGTATATACAGGTGGAGCTATTTTAACAACTCGAGCACTCTTTTCAGGTAAATAGGAGTCTGCTATGAAAAAATTCTTATTAGGATTTGCTGAGGGATATTTTATTGTATCACTCATTATCTACATCGCAACGTATTTGATTTTGAAAAAACCGCTCAATACCTTGTTTTATCCAGAAACTTATCCTGTTCTGTTAGGATTGTTTTATGTAGGGTTTCAGTATGAGATAAAGGATAATAGAATTAAGAAGTAATGTCTGCTATAAAGGAATAAAAAGTGTGTTTGTATGAAAAATCGAAAAAATTTAATAGGCGTGCTTTTAATCATTTTTGGAGCACTCTGTGTTCTAGGTGATTTAAATGTAATTACCTTTAAAGTTGATCAGTATGTAGGCTCGGAATTATGTATTCCGAGCCTTATTTTGATGATGAGTTACTTGGATTCAGCTAAAGACAAGGTTTAAAGAGAACTATTTTTAGTGTGTGGCAACTGCTATTTTAGTTACTATCAATGAAATAAGAACTAATTTAGGAATAGTAGGGCTTTTGGTTGGAGTAGCTATTAGATTAGCCAGTATTATTTAAAAAGGAGAGAGAAAAATGAAAGAAATGGATGAAAAATTTGATATCATGACAGAAGAAGATTTGGCTCTTACTGAAGGAGGCTTCATTGTCACTACTTCCACAGCAATAGCTTGGGGTGTATTAGGAGTAGCTTCTTATATGTATGGGCGTTATCTAGGAAGTAGACGTTAATCTAAATATAGAAGGAAATTAACTATGAATCGTAACCTAAATCTCAATACATTGTTACATAAGCTAACCACTATACTTCCTTTGTTAGGAATAGGTTTTAATCTTACGCTTCATCTAATTCGTACGGGTTCGCTAGTATCTTTTGATTGGCAATGGAGTTTAATTTGAAATTCGTTAAATCAATATTGAAAATTTTGCCTGAAATCATGGTATTACTTAGTTCAATGTCTTATATAATCATCAGATTAGTAGCTGACATGAATAAAGTATCTTTACCTACTTGGTTTGATAGTTTCAATATACCAACGATTGCATTATTTATAATGGTATTCATTCTTTTACATAGAAGTAAATAAAAAAAGAATGGATAAATTTAAAGTAGTAGACAATAAGTCGTGTAGACACAAAAAAGAATAAATCCGTTATAGTAGAGTTGAGAAATATTACTATAATGGATTTATTCCTATGACTCGGTTTACCACAGAATTGCTTAACTTCCTAGCCCAAAAACGAGGTATCGATGAATTTTTTTGTTCTTCTCTTGAAACAGCTATGAACGACTTGCTTCAAGCAGAGTTATCAGCCATTTTAGGTTATGAACCTTATGATAAAGTAGGCTATAATTCTGGTAATAGTCGCAATGGAACGTATTCATGGAAATTTGAAACGAAATATGGGGCTGTTCAGTTAACCATTTCTAGAGATCGTAATGGAAATTTTACTCCAGCTTTGATACCTGCTTATGGGCATCGTGATGGTCACTTGGAAGAGATGGTGATTAAACTTTATCCAACTGGTGTAACAACTCGAGAAATTAGTGATATCATCGAGTACGAATGTATGTTCATCACTATAGTCCTGCACAATTTCTAATATCTCAATAGCACCTCAGGAGAATGTTGCTGCTTTTCATGAGAGAAACTTAGAAGCCAACTACTCTGTTTTATTTCTTGACGGAACCTATCTTCCATTAAGATGTGTAACCGTTAATAAAGAATGTATTCATACTGCATTTGGCATTACACCAGAACGATTTATCGTGCTGAAGATTTAGAAATGGCAGTACAAACTTTAGAGGACTTTGTCGCTGAATGGAAAACAAAGTATAGGAAAATAATGGAAAGTCTGGAGAATACGGACAATCTTTTAACTTTTTATCAGTTTCTCTACCAGATTGGGCATAGCATTTATTCGACAAACTTCATGGAGTCTCTTAACAAAGAAATCAAACGTCAAACGCAAAAGAAGATTCTTTTTCCCAACGAGGTGGCTCTTGAACGTTATTTAGTTACCCTGTTTGAAGATTATAATTTCAAGTAAAGTCAATGAAACTATAAGGGATTTGGTCAATGTTCTGACATATTTGAAAGCTTATTTGATTAAAACTCCATAACTCTGCTTGAGTGTTTACACAAAATTATTGACAGTATCTAGTTACAAATTCCCACCACTAATTTCTAATAGTGAAGATTTTCAAAAATTATCCATTAGTTGTTTTTAATGACTCTAAATTTTGCCTTGTTTACCTAATTAATCTTTATCTCAAATCACTAAAAAGTTAATTTATAGAACAAACTATTGAGAAATCCTGATCTATAATTAGTTAAACTTGTTAAGCATCAAAAACTGGAATGCATTCTACCAATATATCTTGAATTGCAGTTATATTTTAGTAAAACGAAAAACTCGACTCTCAAAATCACCTTGATTAAATATCGGAAAGATATATAGTCCAATATTCATTAACTCATCCCCAGAACAAGTAATATTCATTTCAGGACAATAATAGTGTGCTTCTTTTTCTAATCCTATTAAATGTAATCTTTCTAAAGGTGGTGCTGCATGAGATAAAATGTTTGAGTAGGTTACAATACATTCGCTTTTATCATCTGAAACGACTTGCCAGACACAATGATTATTCTCGAAAGGACTACTTAGACGGATAAAAGTACCGTATAAAAGCAAATTTCTATATTTTTTATAAAATTTTATTTGTTCCTCAATTTGAACTTTTTCTTCTATTGTTAATAAGGTTGGATCTAATTCGTAACCAAAAACACCTGACATAGCCACATTAGCTCTAGTCATTAATGGTGTGATACGTCCGTTTTGATGATTAGGAACTGCTGAAACGTGTGCTCCCATTGTAGATGGCGGATAGACAAGACTTGTTCCATACTGTATTTTTAATCTTGCTACTGCATCGCTGTTATCACTTGTCCAAATTTGAGGCATATAGTAAAGCATTCCTGCATCAAATCGCCCACCACCACCTGAACAGGCTTCAAATAGAATATCTGGGTGTTGTTTGGTTAATTTGTCTATCAAACGATATAAATTTATTACATACCTATGTGACACTTCCCCTTGTTGTTTATTTTTTAATAAGAGAGAAAACACATCTGTAAGATACCGATTCATATCCCATTTTACATAATCAATATTATTACCTTTCAATATTTTATGAATTGAATCAAACAAATAATTTAGTACATCCTCATTACTTAAGTCAAGGACATATTGAGAACGACTTAAGGTCGCCTCGATACCAGGTACATGAAAATAATAATCTGGGTGTTCAGCAAATAGTTTACTCCTCTCTGAAATCATTTCAGGCTCAAACCATAGACCAAATTTCATACCTTTGTCGTGTGCATATTCTGATAAGCCACGCAACCCATTGGGTAGTTTTTCAAAATTTTCATACCAGTCCCCAAGTGATGTTTGGTCACTATCCCGTTTTCCAAACCATCCATCATCCAATACAAACAGTTCAATTCCCAATTTAGCAGAAACATCAATAATTTCTTTTATTTTTTCTTCATTAAAATTAAAGTAAGTAGCTTCCCAATTGTTGATTAATATAGGTCTTTCAGCATTTTTATGTTTACTCCGAATGATTCTATTCTGTATAATGTTGTGGAAGTTTTGAGACATTCCATTTAAACCGTTCTCTGAAAAAGTTAAAATAACTTCTGGAGTCTGAAATTGTTTATTGGGCTTAAGATTCCATTGAAATCCTGAAGGATTGATGCCCATTGTTAATCTAAGTTGTTCATATTGATCTAATTCAAGAGCTTCTTCGTGATTTCCGCTATAAATTAGTAAGAAACCATATGCTTTTCCTTGATGTTCAGTTGTGGATGGTTCAACTAATGCAATAAAAGGATTCTCCTGATGGCTTGTGGTTCCTCTCTTGCTATCTATGATTTGGATACCTCGATGAATCTCTTTTCGTTCAATTTGACGTTCATTCCCCCACGAACCTGGCAAATGAATCATCTCCCTTTTTTCAAAAGGGAGGTCAATACTCATACTTGCCAGTTTATTAACCTGAATTTCAGATTTTCCTTGATTTTCAAGGCGAGCAGATCGTGCAATGATATCGTAGTCTCTATAGATTGTGTATGATAAACATAGCAATAATTTATTTGCTACATCTTCTAAATAAATCTCTATAGTCTCAGCTTCTGAATCATTTTCTGTCCAAACATGTGGTAGGGGGTGTAATTTTTTCTTTCCAGAAAACATCTTATAATATTTATAACGAAAATCGCATACACTAGAACCTGAATCCATTACAATTTCAATTGAAGGAATTCTGAAGTCACCACTTCCCAAACTGGAATATTCCTGCAACAACGTATCTCTTGAATATACACGGTTTTTGTCACCTTTAAAGTTGGTTGAAAAAGAACGTTCAAATCGAGGGTAAGTTAATCCACCATGATAATCAGAAATAGCTTTACCAAAATAAATATGATGCAATAAATTTTGTTCTTCGACTTGGAAGATATATGAAATTTTCCCATTTGACAGATGGAATATACTCTTCTTTTCGTCCACTGATATTAAACTCATCTTATTTCTCCAATTTCTAATTTCCATACTTTTAAATTAAAAGTGGCTTGATTTCTATCTAAATGAAGGTATTTTTGTTTCTCTGTCGGAAAAATTCGACTTGAAGCTACAAAATCTCCATCATCGACAAAAATTTCAATGGAACTTCTATCTAAAAATATTCTGAGATTTACCTTATCTCCAATATTGTCTGCAATCAATCGATCTGTTCCAAATTCTTCTGCAATTTTTTCTCCGGAAAGGGCTCTGTCCAAAATAATCTTTCTTTCTACAAAATTGATGACTAGTTGTGTGCCAACTGTTTTGTTGTTATCTGCTGCTAAATCAATTTTGACGACATCTTCAAGAGTTCTTTCAACACTAAGTTCAATATCTACACCGAAGCCTAGTTCATAGCTATTTTTTGATTGACTAAGAGCTAATGGATTGCGATACTTCTTTATTTCCTTAAGTGGACGTTGCTTTAACTGTCCATTTTCTAAGAACAATTCTCTTGGTAGGGTTAAACAGCCACAATAGGCATATTGTTCTGTAGGATAAGCAATTTCTGGCAATCCCATCCAAGCAAATAAAAATGTTCTCCCTTTCGCTTGCATGACTTGAGCAGCGTAAAAATCAAAACCTCTATCAATTTCTAAAAATGTCCGTTCTGACGTTACTTTCAAATTGTTTTTTGATATTTTATCACCTATCACATATCCTGTTTGATAAAGGTTTCTAAATTTATCTCCTTCAGGTGGTACCCCTTGAGGAGAAAATAAAAAAATTCCCTTATCCCCAATTTCAAAATAATTTGGACACTCCCACATATAACCAAAATTCTGATAGGCGATATCCACTTCCCCTAACACTTCCCAATCAAAGCCTTCTTTAGAAAATAGTACAAGACTTGTTCCGGTCAAATTCTCTCTTTGAGCACCAATAACTGCAAAGTATCCTTCTTTATTTTTCCATATTTTAGGATCACGAAAATGATCCGTATATCCTTCTGGATAACCCGTTATAGCTGGCGGAAGTACTTTAGATAATCTTCCCTCTTTATCTAAAGAAGCAATAATTTGGTAAGGTATTCTCTCATTGCGACTATTTCGAGTATTCCCAGTATAGAATATTTTGATATGGTCCTTCTCTGCCATTGCTGAACCAGAGTAGGCCCCATGTGTCTCATAGATACTATCCGTTTCAATACCGACACCTTTATTTTGCCAACTTACTAAGTCTTTTGATGTCATATGGTACCATCCTTGAAACCAGCTATCTTTACTATAAGTTAATGGGCTCCATTGATAAAACAGATGATATTCTCCCTCGAAATAACAAACACCGTTGGGGTCATTAATATAGCCCATATCTCCTTCAATATGAAAGAGTTGATGATATGGGCTATTTGAGACTTTCTCTCCCAACGATGCTATTAATTCTAAAGGAATATCATCATAACGATGATATTTTTTCATGTAAAATTACCCTTCCTTTTCCTTCATTACTTTGCTTAATACAACTGTGAGTGTCGCGCCAATAGCCACTGCAATCAAATGTGCAACAATGTAATGAATATAACCATTATTTGCTGGGTCTACTATTGTAAATCCTGGAAGTGCTGTTGCTCCAAAACCAACTGCTGTTAGTATTGTGAAGTATACATAAGCACTTGCTAACGCTCCAGCTACACATCCTGCTACCAGAGGGTATCTGTATTTAACGTTCACTCCAAATAGAGCAGGTTCTGAAATACCAAACAAAGTTGAGGTAAATGCTGATACTGCCAAAGATCTTTTCTTGTTATCTTTATGATTCATAAGAAGATACCCTAAAACTGCGCCACCTTGTCCCATCAATGCAACTGACATAAGTGGATTCAAGAAGTCACGTCCTGTATCTTGTAATAATTGTGATTCAATCGCGCCAAATGTATGATGGAGACCTGTAATAACAATAATTTGTTGGATACCACCAAAAATCATATAACCAAACACTCCAAGATGCTCTACCATCCATAGTAACCCACCTGTTATGCCTTGACCTAGTGATCGTCCAAAAGGTCCAATAATTGTAAAGAGTAGTAAAGCAGAGATAAGTATTGTTAACATTGGTGTAAGCACGAATTTTAACATATCCGGCAAGATTTTATTAAATTTCTTATCCAAAAATGCCACAATATACCCCATCATCAAGGCGATGATAATTCCACCTTGAAAACCAACTAATTCAACATTTAACCAAAAAATATTAACTAACTCAGCTTCAGCAGTACCATTAGCTACTCCGTAGGCATTTGCTAATCCAGGAGACACCAAGAGTGCACCTAGAGCTAAACCAAGAGCTGGTCTACCACCAAACCGTTTTACAGCTGAATAAGCTACAATTAGCGGAAGAAAATCAAATATCGAACCTGAGGCAATTTGAATCATTCGATGAAGTCCAGAAATAGCTGGAATGGAGTCGATAATAGAATTTTCACCAAACAAGCCTCTTGTAGAAAGCAAAGATCCTAATCCAAGTAGTAATGCCGCAGCTAGGATACATGGCATTATTTCAATGAAAACATCTGATAAAGCCTTCATAAATTGTTGAAGCGGGTTTCGCTTACTTACTAAAATTTCTTCATCAATTTTGTTATCTCTAGTAATACCAATATAGTTAGAAAATTCATCATAAATAGTATTAACTAGACCTGCTCCAAAAATCATCTGTAATTGGTCACCAGCTACAAATACTCCCTTAACAAGACGAACATTTTCTAGTTCTTCCAAATCAGCTTTACTATCATCCTTTAAGACCAAACGTAAGCGAGTTGCACAATGAGTAACATGAGCAATATTCTCACGCCCACCTACTAAAGTTTCAATTTGTTCACTGACATCTTTATACTCAGTCATCTGAACACCTCCTTATTTTTATACTTTAATAATACACTTTCATTTTTTATTATTAAATGGTAAAATGTAGACAAACTTTATCAATTTGTAGCAGGAAATAGTGAAATGGATTTTTTATTTAATAATCTAAATACAAACCCGTATATCAGCGTCTATACAGTAGGGTATGAAAAAACAAAGCCAAATCACTCATATGGCCCAACAAGAAGAAGCGGTTATATGTTGCATTATGTCTATTCTGGTAAAGGGGAATTTGTCTGCCAGGGTAAGACATATCACTTGAAAGCAGGGGATTTTTTCTTTATTTCTCCTGATGCTACCATCACATACACTGCAGATTTAATTGACCCTTGGAGCTACTATTGGTTTGGCTTCAAAGGAAATCTCGTTGAACACTATCTGAAGGAAACAGCCATTTGTGCTAATACACCTGTCTTTTCTCTAAACCATTCAACTGAGAGAATTAAATCTGCCATGAGTCGACTAATAGAAATTTCTTTGGTTTCAGAACATAATGATATTCTTCTCAACTCATGTTTACTTGAAATAATTTATCAACTCACAAAATCATTTCCAAAGGATAGCATTCAACAACAGGGAACTAGTCCAAAATTAATTTTTTCTCAAGCTATATCCTTTCTTCAGCACAACTACGATCGAAATATCAAAATTGGGAATCTAGCAAATCTATTAAATATTGATCGTAGCTATCTACACAGACTTTTTATTGAGCAGACAGGAATCGCACCAAAACAATTCCTAACAAATATTAGAATTGATAGAGCAAAACAACTATTACAAGATAGAGACTTAGATGTTAAAAGCATTGCTCACTCAGTCGGATTCGAAGATGCTGGGAATTTTTCAAAGTTGTTTAAGCAAGAGGTTGGCATGTCACCGACAAAATTTAGGAACAGTATTAAAGTTTAATTCTCCCGTTAATAGTCTTAATATTTCCAAATTTAAAGCAGCAGACGATTTGTAGGGAATAGTAGTCTTATAGTAACGAATCAAAAAAGGAGTAACTATGAATCGTAATTTAGAACGGTGTTATCTATTCTGACTAGGAATAGATCATACCAGAGGTGGCTTAGAAATAGCAGAGACATTAGAAATTGAAGTCATAAATAGGATGTCGTAAGTGTTACTATCAATGATTTATTTGTTTCAAGCTTGCTTAGGGTGACAGTAAAAAATCAATTTCCTTTCAATAGCATATTTTTAGTAGGTGGGACGTTTGTTCTGCCTATTTTCTTTGGCAAAAGTGTTGTTCAGGTGTGGATATTGTTTTTTCAGAAATAATTCTCTTATTTCTTCCTTATTTGGTTAAAATAATCTTACAAATTTTTAAAGAGATTGTTAGAAAAAGGAGAAGTATATGAAATTTAGGAAAAGACACTATCGTCCCCAGGTGGACCAGATGGATTGTGGTGTGGCTTCCTTGGCTATGGTCTTTGGTTACTATGGAAGTTATTACTCCTTGGCTCATCTACGAGAGTTAGCCAAGACGACCATGGATGGGACGACGGCTTTAGGGCTTGTAAAGGTGGCAGAGGAGATTGGGTTTGAGACGTGGGCCATCAAGGCGGATATGACGCTCTTTGATCTGCCAGATTTGACCTTTCCTTTTGTGGCTCATGTGCTCAAGGAAGAGAAATTGCTCCACTACTATGTGGTGACAGGTCAGGATAAAAAGCACATTCATATCGCTGATCCGGATCCTGGTGTCAAGCTGACCAAGATTTCCCGTGAGCGTTTTGCGCAAGAGTGGACAGGGGTCAGTATTTTTATGGCGCCATCTCCGGGCTATAAACCTCATAAGGAGAAGAAACAGGGTCTCCTATCCTTCTTGCCGATTTTACTCAAACAGCGTGGCTTAATTACCAATATCGTCCTAGCGACACTCTTGGTGACCCTAATCAATATTGTGGGCTCCTACTATCTTCAGTCCATCATTGATAGTTACGTACCAGATCAGATGCGCTCGACACTGGGTATTATCTCTATTGGGCTGGTCATCGTCTATATTCTCCAGCAAATTTTGTCTTATGCCCAGGAGTATCTCCTACTGATCCTTGGGCAACGCTTATCGATTGACGTGATTTTGTCCTACATCAAGCATGTTTTTCACCTGCCGATGTCCTTTTTCGCGACACGCAGGACAGGAGAAATCGTATCTCGTTTTACAGATGCCAACAGTATCATCGATGCGCTGGCGTCGACCATTCTGTCGATTTTCCTAGATGTGTCGACGATTTTGATTATCTCGCTTGTCTTGTTTTCACAAAATATGACGCTCTTTTTCATTAGTCTGCTTGCGCTTCCCATCTATACAGTGATTATCTTTGCCTTTATGAAGCCTTTTGAAAAGATGAATCGGGATACCATGGAAGCCAATGCGGTCCTGTCTTCTTCTATCATCGAGGACATCAACGGTATTGAGACTATTAAGTCTTTGACCAGTGAAAGTTCGCGCTATCAAAAGATTGACAAGGAATTTGTGACTTATCTGAAAAAATCTTTTACCTACAGTCGGGCAGAAAGCCAGCAAAAGGCTCTGAAAAAAGTTGCTCAGCTCCTGCTCAATGTTGCTGTTCTCTGGATGGGAGCCATTCTCGTCATGGATGGGAAAATGAGTTTGGGCCAGTTGATTACCTATAATACTTTGCTTGTTTACTTTACCAATCCTTTGGAAAATATCATCAACCTACAAACCAAACTTCAGACAGCGCAGGTTGCCAATAACCGTCTTAACGAGATCTATCTGGTAGCTTCGGAGTTTGAGGAGAAGAAAACGGTTGAGGATTTGAGTTTGATGAAGGGAGAGATATCCTTCAAGCAGGTTCATTACAAGTATGGCTATGGTCGAGACGTCTTGTCAGACATCAATTTGACAATTCCCCAAGGCTCTAAGGTGGCTTTTGTGGGAATTTCAGGGTCAGGTAAGACGACGCTAGCTAAGATGATGGTTAATTTTTACGACCCAAGTCAGGGAGAGATTAGTCTGGGTGGTGTCAATCTTAATCAGATTGATAAAAAAGCCCTGCGCCAGTACATCAACTATCTGCCTCAACAGCCCTATGTCTTTAACGGGACGATTTTGGACAATCTTCTTTTGGGAGCCAAGGAGGGGACGACACAGGAAGACATCTTACGGGCGGTGGAGTTGGCAGAGATTCGAGAGGATATCGAGCGTATGCCCCTGAATTACCAGACAGAATTGACTTCGGATGGGGCAGGGATTTCAGGTGGACAACGTCAGAGAATTGCTTTGGCACGTGCTCTCTTGACAGATGCGCCGGTCTTGATTTTGGATGAGGCGACCAGCAGTTTGGATATTCTGACAGAGAAGCGGATTGTTGATAATCTCATGGCTTTGGACAAGACCTTGATTTTCATTGCCCACCGCTTGACCATTGCTGAGCGGACAGAGAAGGTTGTTGTCTTGGATCAGGGCAAGATTGTCGAAGAAGGAAAGCATGCTGATTTGCTTGCACAGGGTGGTTTTTACGCCCATTTGGTGAATAGCTAGAAAGAGGAGAGGATGAAACCAGAATTTTTAGAAAGTGCGGAGTTTTATAATCGTCGTTACCATAATTTTTCCAGTCGGGTGATTGTACCCATGTCCCTTCTGCTCGTGTTTTTGCTTGGCTTTGCAACTTTGGCAGAGAAGGAGATGAGTTTGTCAACTAGAGCTACTGTTGAGCCTAGTCGTATCCTTGCAAATATCCAGTCAACTAGCAACAATCGTATTCTTGTCAATCATTTGGAAGAAAATAAGCTGGTTAAGAAAGGGGATCTTCTGGTTCAATATCAGGAAGGGGCAGAAGGTGTTCAAGCGGAGTCTTATGCCAGTCAGTTGGACATGCTTAAGGATCAAAAAAAGCAATTGGAGTATTTGCAAAAGAGCCTGCAAGAAGGGACGGATTACTTTCCTGAGGAGGATAAATTTGGCTACCAAGCCACCTTTCGCGACTACATCAGCCAAGCAGGCAGTCTTAGGGCTAGTACATCGCAACAAAACGAGACCATCGCGTCCCAGAATGCAGCAGCTAGTCAAACCCAAGCTGCAATCGGGAACCTCATCAGTCAAACAGAGGCTAAAATTCGCGATTACCAGACAGCTAAATCAGCTATTGAAACAGGTGCTTCCTTGGCCAGTCAGAATCTAGCTTACTCTCTCTATCAGTCCTACAAGTCTCAGGGTGAGGAAAATCCCCAAGCTAAGGCCCAGGCTGTTGCACAGGTTGAAGCGCAGCTTTCTCAGTTAGAATCTAGTCTTGCTACTTACCGCGTCCAGTATGCAGGTTCAGGTACCCAGCAAGCCTATGCGTCAGGCTTAAGCAGTCAATTGGAATCTCTTAAATCACAACACTTGGCTAAGGTTGGTCAGGAATTGATCCTTCTAGACCAGAAAATCTTGGAGGCAGAGTCAGGTAAGAAGGTACAGGGAAATCTTTTAGACAAGGGGAAAATTATGGCGAGTGAGGATGGGGTGCTTCACCTTAATCCTGAGACTAGTGATTCTACTATGGTAGCAGAAGGTGCCTTACTAGCTCAACTCTATCCGTCCTTGGAAAAAGAAGGGAAAGCCAAACTTACAGCCTATCTTAGTTCAAAAGATGTAGCAAGAGTCAAGATTGGGGACTCTGTTCGCTATACTACGACTCATGATGCCAAGAATCAACTTTTCCTAGATTCTACTATTACAAGTATTGATACGACAGCTACTAAGACTGAAAAAGGGAATTTCTTTAAAATTGAGGCGGAGACTAATCTGACTGCTGAGCAGGCAGAAGAACTTCGGTACGGGATGGAAGGTCGCCTGCAGATGATTACGGGCAAGAAAAGTTACCTACGTTATTATTTGGATCAATTTTTGAACAAAGAGTAATGTTCGTGTTTTTAGAGTTAAATGATTTTAAAATTGTGAGAAAGATGCTTCTTGCAGTTTTTTTCTTTATGATTTTTGGGATATATTTGTCATTTATTCGGATAAATTCTTGTGATTTTAGGTTTTTTGTGGTAGAATGTGCTCAAGTAATACGAAAGGCGAACTTTAAAATGTCAAAACAATTGATCTATTCGGGAAAAGCTAAAGATATCTATACAACTGAGGATGAAAATCTTATTATTTCAACTTACAAGGACCAGGCAACTGCTTTTAACGGAGTCAAGAAGGAGCAGATTGCAGGTAAGGGAGTGTTGAATAATCAGATTTCATCTTTTATTTTTGAGAAATTAAATGTGGCTGGTGTAGCGACTCACTTTGTGGAGAAACTTTCAGACACGGAACAACTCAATAAAAAGGTTAAGATTATTCCTTTGGAAGTCGTGCTCCGCAACTATACTGCTGGTTCCTTTTCAAAACGCTTTGGTGTGGATGAGGGAATCGCATTTGAGACTCCGATTGTTGAATTTTACTATAAAAATGATGACTTGGATGATCCCTTTATCAATGACGAGCATGTGAAATTTCTACAGATTGCGGATGACCAGCAGATTGCCTACTTGAAGGAAGAAACTCGTCGTATCAATGAACTTTTGAAAGCCTGGTTTGCTGAGATTGGTCTTAAGTTGATTGACTTTAAGCTAGAGTTCGGTTTTGACAAAGATGGCAAGATTATCTTGGCAGACGAATTTTCACCAGATAACTGCCGTTTGTGGGATGCGGATGGCAACCACATGGACAAGGATGTTTTCCGTAGAGGTCTAGGTGAACTAACAGACGTTTACGAGATTGTTTGGAAAAAGTTGCAGGAATTGAAATAACAACCTCAAGGCCGTTGGGAACATTGCAAGAGCTGAAATAAAGGAATAAGGATTGATGGATAAACGTATTTTTGTTGAAAAAAAGGCTGATTTTCAGGTCAAGTCAGAGAGTTTGGTTAGAGAACTCCAGCATAATTTGGGATTGTCAACTTTGAAAAGTATTCGCATCGTGCAAGTTTATGATGTCTTTGATTTGGCAGAGGACTTGTTTGTACCTGCAGAGAAACACATCTTCTCTGAGCAGGTGACAGACCATGTCTTGGACGAATCGACTGTGCAGGCGGATTTGGACAACTATGCTTTCTTTGCCATTGAAAGCCTGCCTGGTCAATTTGATCAGCGTGCAGCTTCTTCACAGGAAGCCTTGCTTTTGCTGGGAAGTTCGAGTGATGTAACAGTCAATACCGCTCAACTTTACTTGGTCAATAAAGATATTGATGCGACTGAGTTAGAAGCGGTCAAGAACTATTTGCTCAATCCAGTTGATTCTCGTTTCAAGGACATCACGAATGGGATTGCCAAGCAGGAATTTTCAGAGTCAGACAAGACTATTCCGAAATTGACTTTCTTTGAAAGCTATAGGGCAGAAGACTTTGCTCGCTACAAGGCCGAGCAAGGGATGGCCATGGAAGTGGATGATTTGCTCTTTATTCAAGATTATTTCAAGTCAATTGGACGTGTGCCAACTGAGACTGAGTTAAAGGTGTTGGATACTTACTGGTCTGACCACTGCCGTCACACGACTTTCGAGACAGAGTTGAAACACATCGACTTTTCAGCTTCTAAATTCCAAAAGCAATTGCAGGCGACCTATGACAAGTATATTGCCATGCGTGATGAACTAGGTCGGTCTGAAAAGCAACAAACCTTGATGGATATGGCGACTATTTTTGGTCGTTATGAGCGTGCTAATGGTCGTTTGGACGATATGGAAGTGTCTGACGAAATCAATGCTTGCTCGGTCGAAATCGAAGTGGACGTTAATGGTGTGAAAGAACCATGGCTTCTCATGTTCAAAAATGAAACTCATAATCACCCAACTGAGATTGAGCCATTTGGTGGGGCTGCTACCTGTATCGGTGGTGCCATTCGTGACCCATTGTCAGGTCGCTCATATGTCTACCAAGCCATGCGTATCTCAGGTGCGGGTGATATTACAGCACTGATTTCGGAAACTCGCGCTGGGAAATTGCCACAACAAGTCATTTCGAAAACAGCGGCTCATGGTTATTCTTCATATGGAAACCAAATTGGTCTTGCAACGACTTACGTTCGTGAATACTTCCACCCAGGCTTTGTAGCTAAACGTATGGAGTTAGGCGCAGTTGTCGGTGCGGCTCCAAAGGGCAATGTTGTTCGTGAAAAACCTGAAGCGGGCGATGTCATTATCCTTCTCGGTGGGAAGACTGGACGTGACGGTGTCGGTGGTGCGACAGGTTCTTCTAAGGTTCAAACAGTTGAGTCCGTGGAAACTGCTGGAGCTGAAGTTCAAAAAGGGAATGCCATCGAAGAACGCAAGATTCAACGTCTGTTCCGTAATGGCGATGTCACTCGTCTTATCAAGAAGTCCAATGACTTTGGAGCTGGTGGTTTCTGTGTGGCCATTGGTGAATTGGCAGACGGTCTTGAAATCGACCTCAACAAGGTGCCTCTTAAATACCAAGGCTTGAATGGTACAGAAATCGCTATCTCTGAATCACAAGAACGGATGGCAGTCGTGGTTCGTCCTGAAGATGTGGATGCCTTCGTTGCCGAATGTAACAAAGAAAATATTGATGCTGTTGTGGTTGCGACAGTGACTGAAAAACCAAATTTGGTCATGCACTGGAACGGTGAGACAATCGTGGACTTGGAACGTCGTTTCCTTGATACCAATGGTGTGCGCGTAGTCGTCGATGCCAAGGTTGTGGACAAGGATGTCAAACTCCCAGAAGAACGTCAAACATCTGCTGAAACCCTTGAAGTGGATACTCTTGCGGTTCTGTCTGATTTGAACCATGCGAGTCAAAAAGGATTGCAAACCATCTTTGACTGTTCGGTCGGTCGTTCGACTGTCAATCACCCGCTTGGTGGTCGTTACCAACTCACACCAACTGAGGCATCTGTGCAAAAATTACCAGTTCAACACGGTGTGACTCATACTGCGTCAGTTATGGCTCAAGGTTTCAACCCTTACCTAGCAGAATGGTCTCCATACCACGGTGCTGCCTATGCGGTTATCGAAGCGACCGCTCGTTTGGTTGCTGCGGGTGCCAACTGGTCTAAGGCTCGTTTCTCTTACCAAGAGTATTTTGAGCGAATGGATAAACAAGCTGAGCGTTTTGGTCAGCCAGTAGCAGCTCTCCTAGGATCTATCGAAGCACAAATTCAGCTTGGTTTGCCATCTATCGGTGGGAAGGACTCCATGTCTGGTACCTTTGAAGAATTGACCGTACCGCCAACCTTGGTTGCCTTTGGGGTGACGACGGCAGATAGCCGTAAGGTCCTCTCTCCAGAGTTTAAGACTACTGGCGAAAATATCTACTACATCCCAGGTCAAGCCCTCTCTGCAGAGATTGATTTTGACTTGATTAAGTCTAATTTTGCTCAGTTTGAAGCCATTCAAAAGGCTCACAAAGTAACAGCAGCTTCAGCTGTTAAATACGGTGGTGTGCTTGAAAGTTTGGCTCTTGCTACTTTTGGAAACCATATCGGTGCAGAGGTAACCTTGCCTGAACTTGAAATAGCCTTGACAGCTCAATTAGGCGGATTTGTCTTTACATCGCCTCAAGAAATCGCTGGAGTAGAGAAGATTGGTCAAACGAAGGCAGACTTTACACTTGTTGTCAACGGTGTGAAGCTAGATGGACAGAAACTTGACAGTGCCTTCCAAGGAAAACTAGAAGAAGTTTACCCAACAGAATTTGCTCAAGCCAAAGAACTGGCTGAAGTACCAGATGTGGCATCAGATGTTGTGATTAAAGCCAAAGAAAAGGTTGAAAAACCTGTGGTTTATATCCCAGTCTTCCCAGGAACCAACTCAGAATATGATTCAGCTAAGGCCTTTGAAAAAGAAGGTGCAGAGGTCAACTTGGTGCCATTTGTGACCTTGAATGAAGAAGCCATTGTCAAGTCAGTTGAAACTATGGTTGACAACATCGGCAAGGCAAACATTCTCTTCTTTGCAGGTGGTTTCTCAGCTGCTGATGAGCCGGATGGATCAGCTAAGTTTATTGTTAATATCCTGCTTAATGAAAAAGTGCGTGCGGCTATTGATAGCTTTATCGCTCGTGGTGGCTTGATTATTGGTATCTGTAACGGCTTCCAAGCTTTGGTCAAATCAGGTCTTCTTCCATACGGGAACTTCGAAGATGCAAGCAGTACTAGTCCAACCCTCTTCTACAATGATGCCAACCAGCACGTGGCCAAGATGGTGGAAACTCGGATTGCCAATACCAACTCGCCATGGTTGGCTGGAGTGCAAGTGGGCGATATCCACGCTATTCCTGTTTCGCACGGTGAAGGGAAGTTTGTCGTGACGGCTGAGGAATTTGCGGAGCTCCGTGACAATGGACAAATTTTCAGCCAATATGTTGACTTTGACGGAAAACCAAGCATGGATTCTAAGTACAATCCAAATGGTTCTGTTCATGCCATTGAAGGAATTACCAGCAAGAACGGCCAAATCATTGGGAAGATGGGACACTCAGAACGTTATGAAGACGGTCTCTTCCAAAACATCCCAGGAAATAAAGATCAGCACCTGTTTGTGTCGGCTGTACGTTATTTTACAGGGAAATAAAAGGTATATAAAATGACATACGAAGTAAAATCTCTTAATGAAGAATGTGGTGTTTTCGGTATCTGGGGGCATTCAGATGCTGCTAAATTGACCTATTTTGGGCTCCATAGTCTTCAGCACCGTGGTCAGGAGGGGGCAGGAATCCTCTCCAATGACCAAGGGAAACTAAAGCGTCATCGTGATATGGGGCTTTTATCAGAAGTGTTCAGAAATCCAGCTAATTTGGATAAATTGACAGGAACTGGTGCGATTGGTCATGTGCGTTATGCGACTGCTGGCGAAGCTTCTGTAGATAACATCCAGCCCTTTCTCTTCCGCTTTTACGATATGCAGTTTGGCTTGGCTCATAATGGGAATCTGACCAATGCAGCCTCTCTCAAGAAAGAATTGGAGGAAAGAGGAGCGATTTTCAGCGCGACTTCGGACTCGGAAATCTTGGCTCATCTCATTCGTCGCAGCCATAATCCGAACTTGATGGGCAAAATCAAGGAGGCGCTCAGCCTTGTCAAAGGTGGCTTTGCTTATATCCTGTTGTTTGAGGATAAGTTGATTGCGGCTCTTGACCCTAATGGTTTCCGTCCTCTTTCAATCGGGAAAATGGCTAATGGAGCGGTGGTTGTTTCCTCTGAAACTTGTGCTTTTGAAGTCATTGGTGCTGAGTGGATTCGCGATTTGAAGCCAGGTGAGATTGTGATCATTGATGACAAGGGCATCCAGTATGACAGTTATACAGATGATACCCAGTTAGCGATTTGCTCTATGGAGTATATCTATTTTGCTCGCCCTGACTCTAATATCCATGGCGTTAATGTTCATACAGCTCGTAAACGTATGGGTGCTCAATTGGCGCGTGAATTTAAGCATGAGGCAGATATCGTGGTCGGTGTGCCCAATTCTTCCCTCAGCGCGGCTATGGGATTTGCAGAAGAATCTGGTCTGCCAAATGAAATGGGACTGATCAAAAACCAATACACACAACGCACCTTTATCCAACCGACTCAAGAATTGCGGGAGCAAGGGGTGCGGATGAAACTCTCTGCTGTTTCAGGTGTTGTCAAAGGCAAACGTGTGGTGATGATTGATGATTCTATTGTTCGTGGGACAACCTCTCGTCGCATCGTTCAGCTCCTGAAAGAAGCAGGTGCGACTGAGGTTCACGTTGCTATTGGTAGTCCAGCGCTAGCCTATCCATGCTTCTACGGGATTGATATCCAGACCCGTCAGGAGCTGATTGCGGCCAATCATACGGTCGAAGAAACTCGCCAAATCATTGGAGCGGACAGTCTGACCTATCTTTCGATTGATGGCTTGATTAACTCCATCGGCATCGAAACAGATGCGCCGAATGGTGGTCTCTGTGTCGCTTATTTTGATGGAGACTACCCAACTCCTCTCTACGACTATGAGGAAGAATATCGTAGAAGCTTGGGGGATAAGACCAGTTTTTACAAATAGACGGATAAAGACTCTCCGTGAAAGGAAAGGAAGAGAAGATGACAAATAAAAATGCCTATGCTCCACGTCTCGCTACTGACTAAAAGCTAAAGCATTTGTCAGTAGACGCTTTGCCCTATGGGACCAAAGCTAGAGCCCTGACTAGTATTTTTAGATAAAATAATTGTTTATCTAAAAATACGTCGCAATCTTCTCAAAGAAAAGGAAAAATAAAATGGCAAATAAAAATGCGTACGCCCAGTCGGGTGTAGATGTTGAAGCAGGTTATGAAGTTGTTGAGCGGATCAAAAAGCACGTGGCTCGTACGGAGCGTGCAGGTGTCATGGGAGCTCTTGGTGGCTTTGGTGGCATGTTTGACCTTTCAAAGACAGGGGTAAAAGAGCCTGTCTTGATCTCAGGGACTGACGGTGTCGGAACCAAGCTCATGCTGGCTATCAAGTACGACAAGCATGACACGATTGGGCAGGACTGTGTAGCCATGTGTGTCAATGATATCATCGCTGCAGGTGCGGAGCCTCTTTACTTCCTTGACTATGTGGCGACAGGGAAGAATGAACCAGCTAAACTAGAACAAGTGGTTGCTGGTGTGGCAGAAGGTTGTGTGCAGGCTGGTGCTGCCCTCATCGGTGGTGAAACGGCTGAAATGCCTGGTATGTATGGCGAAGATGACTACGATCTGGCTGGTTTTGCAGTCGGTGTGGCTGAAAAATCTCAAATCATAGACGGCTCAAAGGTGTCTGAAGGCGATGTTCTTCTCGGACTTGCCTCAAGTGGGATTCACTCAAATGGTTACTCCCTCGTTCGTCGTGTTTTTGCCGACTACACAGGTGAGGAAGTCTTGCCAGAATTGGAAGGCAAGAAACTCAAGGAAGTCCTTCTTGAACCAACTCGTATCTACGTTAAAGCTGTTCTACCGCTCATCAAGGAAGAGTTGGTCAACGGTATTGCCCATATCACTGGTGGTGGATTTATCGAGAATGTCCCTCGTATGTTTGCGGATGACCTGGCTGCTGAGATTGAGGAAAGCAAAGTTCCAGTCCTCCCGATTTTCAAAGCCCTTGAAAAATACGGTGAAATCAAGCATGAGGAAATGTTTGAAATCTTCAATATGGGTGTGGGACTCATGTTGGCAGTTAGCCCTGAAAATGTAGGTCGCGTCAAGGAATTGTTGGATGAACCAGTCTATGAAATTGGTCGCATCGTCAAGAAAGAAAACGAAAGTGTCATCATCAAATGAAAAAAATAGCGGTTTTTGCCTCTGGTAATGGCTCAAATTTTCAGGTGATTGCCGAAGAATTTCCGGTGGAATTTGTCTTTTCAGACCATCGTGACGCCTATGTGCTGGAGCGGGCAGAAAAGCTCGGTGTCCTGTCCTATGCTTTTGAACTCAAGGAGTTTGAGAACAAGGCGGACTACGAAGCAGCCCTTGTCGAGCTCTTGGAAGAACACCAGATTGACTTGGTTTGCCTCGCCGGCTACATGAAAATCGTTGGGCCAACCTTACTTGGAGCCTATGAGGGGCGTATTATCAATATCCATCCAGCCTACTTGCCCGAATTTCCAGGAGCTCATGGGATTGAGGATGCTTGGAACGCTGCTGTTGCTGAGAGCGGCGTGACCATTCACTGGGTGGACTCTGGTGTAGATACAGGAAAGGTTATCAAGCAAGTCCGAGTGCCACGACTAGCTGATGATACCATCGAAAGCTTTGAAGCTCGTATTCATGAGGCAGAGTACAAGTTGTATCCGGAAGTTATTAGAGAATTGTTGGACAAGTAAATGAAAGGAAAAAACATGACTAAACGCGCCTTAATCAGCGTCTCAGACAAAGCGGGCATTGTTGAATTTGCCCAAGAACTCAAAAAACTTAGCTGGGAGATTATCTCAACAGGTGGGACCAAAGTTGTCCTTGACAATGCTGGGGTAGATACCATTGCGATTGATGATGTGACTGGGTTCCCAGAAATGATGGACGGTCGTGTGAAGACTCTCCACCCAAATATCCACGGTGGTCTCCTCGCTCGTCGTGACTTGGATAGCCACCTTCAAGCGGCTAAGGACAATAATATCGAATTGATTGACCTTGTGGTGGTAAACCTTTACCCATTCAAGGAAACGATTCTCAAACCAGATGTGACGTATGCAGATGCAGTGGAGAATATCGATATTGGCGGGCCATCCATGCTTCGTTCAGCAGCGAAAAACCATGCTAGCGTAACGGTTGTAGTAGATCCTGCTGATTATGCTGTTGTTTTGGACGAATTGTCAGCAAACGGTGAAACAAGTTATGAAACTCGCCAACGTTTGGCGGCTAAGGTTTTCCGCCACACAGCAGCTTATGACGCCTTGATTGCAGAGTATTTCACAGCTCAAGTGGGCGAAAGCAAACCTGAAAAACTCACTTTGACCTACGACCTCAAGCAACCCATGCGTTACGGTGAAAACCCTCAGCAGGATGCAGACTTCTACCAAAAAGCTCTTCCTACGGAATACTCCATTGCATCCGCTAAACAGCTAAACGGGAAAGAATTGTCCTTTAACAATATCCGTGACGCTGATGCGGCCATTCGTATTATTCGTGATTTCAAAGACAGTCCAACTGTTGTGGCTCTCAAACACATGAACCCATGTGGAATTGGTCAAGCTGATGACATCGAAACTGCTTGGGATTATGCTTATGAGTCTGACCCAGTGTCTATCTTTGGTGGAATTGTCGTCCTTAACCGTGAGGTGGATGCTGCGACAGCTGAGAAGATGCATGGCGTTTTCCTCGAAATCATCATCGCACCGAGCTATACGGATGAAGCACTAGCCATTTTGACCAACAAAAAGAAAAACTTGCGTATTCTTGCCTTGCCATTTGACGCTCAAGAGGCTAGCGAAGTGGAAGCAGAGTACACAGGCGTGGTTGGTGGACTTCTTGTGCAAAACCAAGACGTGGTCAAAGAAAGTCCAGCTGACTGGCAAGTGGTGACTAAGCGCCAACCAACCGAGACAGAAGCAACTGCTCTTGAGTTCGCTTGGAAGGCGATCAAGTATGTGAAATCCAACGGTATCATCATCACCAACGACCACATGACACTTGGTGTTGGCCCAGGGCAAACCAACCGTGTAGCTTCCGTACGTATTGCAATTGACCAAGCCAAAGCCCGCCTTGACGGCGCTGTGCTTGCTTCCGATGCCTTCTTCCCATTTGCAGATAACGTGGAAGAAATCGCTAAAGCAGGTATCAAAGCCATCATCCAACCAGGTGGCTCTGTCCGTGACCAAGAGTCCATCGAAGCTGCTGACAAATATGGCTTAACCATGGTCTTCACAGGAGTGAGACATTTTAGACATTAAAATTTCAACAGTTTCAAGACAAAGTGAAATAATAAAAATTAATTATAATAATATTTGTAGAAAGCAAGCCTTAAGGCTTGCTTTCTGGTCTAATTGTGATAGATAAAACTATTAAGGAGTAGTTGTATGCCTTTAATTGAGAAATTTAAAATTAATAATCTTTATAATTATTATGATATTGAATTGGATTTTAAGAATGATAAGACTATTTATATTGGAGAAAATGGTATTGGTAAGACTACTATTCTTGCGATGCTTCACTATTTACTAGATTTAAATTATAAAAAATTAGAAAGCTTCGTTTTTGATAGTATCGAGATTACATTTGAAGGTGAAGAACAACTACAGATTACTAAAAAAGAAATTATTCAGATTGCAAACGGTATAAACCAAAATATTAAGTACGAGGTGTATGATTTAGTAGAAAAAATTAAACAAAATCAGAATTTAGAGTCGGATTTATCAGGACTAGATAAATCTAAAAATTTAAAGTTTGATGAAGTATCGTCAATTTATAATAGATATCATCTTTTACAAAAATATCCTTTGCATATGATTGCATCAATGTTACCTGAAGTGTTGAGCAGAGTCTTTCCCTCTGGCTACATGAAGTTAATACTTAAGATAGAAAACTTTAAAAATAGGTACAAAATATTATACTTTCCAACCTATAGAAGAATTGAGGAAGATTTAAAAGAATTCAATATTATTTCTAGAGAAGAACCAGGTATAAGGGTGTTTAATAATAAATCTAGCGGAGAATTAATACATTTCGGTATGGAGGATGTTGAAGAAAAAATAGATAGTTTATTAAACAAAATTAGCAAGGAAACCAATAAAAGCTACGATATCATGATTAGTAGATTGTTAGAGCTATTTGCTAATGCTAATAAAGGAAAAGATATACCTAGCAAGGATTTTGATTCACATAAAGTTGAAATAGCACTTTCTAGATTAGGAGAAAAAATCACCGATGAAACTAAATCTAATATTTTAGATAGAATTAAAAACGGAGAATTGCATAGTGATGTATATCTAAATTACTTAGTCACGAGTATTATTGATAATTATAAAGCTTTAGAAAATATTGACAGCAGAATTAATGAATTTACTGAGAGAGTGAATAAATATTTCTTTGGGAAAAAATATTTTTACAATCCACAGTTATTAGAGTTAGTAATAAAAAGAACCAATAACAAAGGAGAAAGTACTGAAAGTTTTATTGAGTTAAGAAATCTTTCATCAGGAGAGAAACAATTGATTTCAACTTTTTCCAAAATTTTCTTAGAGGATGAAAAGGATCTTATAATTCTATTTGATGAACCAGAAATATCTTTATCAGTACCTTGGCAAGAGGAATTTATCTATGATATTTCTCAAGCTCAAAAGTGTGTATTTCTAGTCGCAGTAACACACTCTCCATTTATTTATAGTAACATGCTAGATTATGCAGAGGAAATTGATAAGTACATTGTAGGATCTAAACAAATTCACAAGAATGAAATCATGTTCCAATTAGAAAATGAAGGCAATGATGGGTCACCTTTTTAAATAAGGGGGGATAATTTGAAATCAGTAACAATAGAAAACCACCTAGAAAGTTTGACAGAATCCTCAGTTATTTGGGAAAGGTATACGAGAGATGCTAAGATTAATCCCAATAGATATTTTGTATTTTATGAAGGTGAAGATAGGCAATATTATGATTGTCGAATACAACAGTATACTGAAACTTATAACACATATGCAGTTGGTGGTAAGAGTAAGGTCTTGAAATTATTTGAGAAATTTACTCAAGAGGGAGAATCTACGTTAGCTAATAAATTATTTTTTATAGATAAAGACTATGAACATCACCAAGTTAATCCTGATATATATATGACTCCAAAATATGCAGTTGAGAACTTTTATGTGAGTTCTACAGCAATCAAAAGAATATTGAAAGTACATTTTGGAATAAATGATGATGACCCGGAGTTTGGTAGAGTATTGGAATGTTTTAATGAAAGATATAGAGAATTTATGGATTGTCTAACAGATATGAATCTTTGGGCAATCTGTTGTAAATTGAATAAAGTGAAAGTAGATTTTGATTTGTTAGGATTGAAATGAAATGCGGCTAATTTTTTTAAAATTGGTTATAAAAATATTGAACTATCAGTTGAAGATATAAGTTTTAATTTTTTTGAAAGTATGTATGAGGAAATGCTAAGTGAGAAAATTAAAAATGGTTGTAAAAAGAATGGTAGAGATTATGTAAAGGAGTTATCTATTTTTAGGGATAAACGACAACACATACGCTATAATTTTGAGAATGATATGGAGGAATATCGTGTCCACATAGAGGATTATTTTAGAGGGAAACAGTTATTATGGTTTTTGAAGGAGTTTATATTGTCTTTAGTGAGTAAAAATGGAGGCTTTATTCCAAAACAATTTTTGATTGACGATAAAAATATAATGACAGTGTTTACTAATTGTGCGGACACGCCTGAGTGCTTGAATGACTACTTGAAAAGAAAATGTTGTTTGACATTCAACTAGCCTTTATTATATGTGGAAATTATATACGATTAGTTGAAACTTTGAGTAAATTTTTAGATATTAAGAAAATGAGTTTTATATGAGCGATTACTATCACTATATAATTAGGTAAATCACTAGAATGGAGAAGTTAAGGTGTCATATATAAAATTAAATGTGGGGATGTCATTATCAGGCCCAACCGTTGGAATAAGTCCAGACCTTAAGGAATTTATAAATATTGTGCATAAAAAAAGATATATCAGAAAAAGCAGAATTGAAAATATACATTTTCCTTTAGTTGGTCAAAGTACTATGTCATGGAAACTTAGAGGTGATTACAAGCATGGTTTTTATGCCTTCTCTTCGATAGCATTCGAAGGAGAATTTGGATCAAATCCAGATGTATTTATGATTTTTTCAAAGAATGACTGTCTGATAGAATTTAATAGTAAAGAGCATTCGTTAAATGATGATGATTTAACAGTGGTTAAACTAAAACAAAATATTTTTAAAAACAACAAGTATAAATATGGGATTGAAAAGGAGCTTAATTATTATTCTAACAGTGAATCAGAGTATGATATTCGCCCTTTCATTATTGTTGTATTTGGCGAAGTTTCGTTAGGATTTGCTACTGTCACATTGATAAATAAAAGTTCAAGTACAGCAAATTCAAATGGATTTATTGAGGGAATAATGCCAGGGACAGGAGTAAACCCTTTTCAACCACAGGCAAGAAAATTAGTATGGCCAACTGGCAAAGATCTATTACGTACATTAAAGGAACCTCAAACTGGTCGTTCTTTTAGGTTAGATAAAGAACAGGTTGATAATATTTTAAATTTGAAAAGGTATTTTGTTAATTTATTGGAACCGAACATTGCTAAAGTGTTGAAAGAGGAATATATAATGGAGTGAGACATTTTAGACATTAAGAAGATAAAAGGAAAGAAAACAGTTTCTTTCCTTTTTTGGCTCAAAATGCTAAGCGAAACAAGATTAAAACGAACGTTTGTGGTATAATGTTAGTGAATAATTCGCAAAAGAGGTTGAGAGATGAAGCTATTAGTTGTCGGTTCTGGTGGTCGTGAACATGCTATTGCTAAGAAATTGCTTGAGTCAAAAGACGTTGAAAAAGTTTTTGTAGCCCCTGGAAATGATGGACTGACTCTGGATGGTCTGGAATTGGTAAATATCTCTATTTCCGAACATTCTAAGTTAATTGAGTTTGCAAAGGCCAACGATATTGCTTGGACCTTCATCGGGCCAGATGATGCCCTTGCTGCTGGAATTGTGGATGATTTTAACCAAGCTGGTCTCAAAGCCTTTGGTCCAACAAGATTGGCAGCGGAGCTGGAGTGGTCCAAGGATTTTGCTAAGGAAATCATGGTCAAATATGACGTTCCGACAGCAGCCTATGGCACATTTTCAGATTTCGAGGAGGCCAAGGCTTATATAGAGGAGAAAGGCGCTCCTATCGTTGTCAAGGCAGATGGTTTGGCACTTGGGAAAGGTGTTGTCGTAGCTGAAACGGTTGAGCAAGCGGTCGAAGCCGCTCATGAGATGCTTTTGGACAATAAGTTCGGTGACTCAGGCGCGCGTGTGGTTATCGAGGAATTCCTTGACGGAGAAGAGTTCTCTCTCTTTGCCTTTGTCAATGGGGACAAGTTCTACATCATGCCGACGGCTCAGGATCACAAACGTGCTTACGACGGCGACAAGGGCCCTAACACTGGTGGGATGGGTGCCTATGCGCCAGTTCCTCACTTGCCACAGAGCGTGATTGACACAGCTGTTGACACCATTGTCAAGCCAGTCCTTGAAGGGATGATCAAAGAAGGTCATCCGTATCTTGGTGTCCTTTACGCGGGTCTTATCTTGACAGTTGATGGACCTAAGGTTATCGAGTTCAATGCTCGTTTTGGAGATCCCGAAACTCAGATTATCTTGCCTCGTTTGACATCTGATTTTGCGCAAAATATCACAGATATTTTGGAAGGTAAAGAACCAGCCATCACGTGGACGGACAAGGGTGTGACTCTCGGTGTGGTTGTCGCATCCAAGGGCTACCCGCTAGATTATGCAAAGGGTGTCGAGTTGCCAACTAAGACAGAAGGCAATATCATCACCTACTATGCAGGGGCTAAGTTTGCGGAAAATAGCAGAGCACTGCTATCAAATGGCGGACGTGTCTATATGCTTGTCACCACAGCAGATACCGTCAAAGAAGCCCAAAACACCATCTACCAAGAACTATCCCAACAAAACACAGAAGGTCTCTTTTTCCGAACAGATATCGGAAGCAAGGCAATTAAGTAAAGATATAAGTATAACGCGACGAAGTCGCCAAAACCGATAATGGTCGTTTGATTTGCGAGCATTAGCGAGCTGATATAGAGCAATCACCGCCGTTGTGAAAGAACGATTGGATTATAAGCCAATCGTTCAGGGAAATCGGAAGACCTTGGGCTCCCGATTTAGGCATGAGACACCTTTGGTGGCTGCTGCCGTCCCTCACAACCTAAGGTGATTGTTGAAAGGAAGAAAAAGGAGAAGAAATGAAACCAGTAATTTCCATCATCATGGGCTCAAAATCCGACTGGGCCACCATGCAAAAAACAGCTGAAGTCCTAGACCGCTTCGGTGTAGCTTACGAGAAGAAGGTTGTCTCTGCCCACCGCACACCAGACCTCATGTTCAGACATGCGGAGGAGGCTCGTAGCCGTGGCATCAAGGTCATTATCGCAGGTGCAGGTGGCGCAGCTCATTTGCCAGGTATGGTCGCAGCCAAAACAACCCTTCCTGTCATTGGGGTACCGGTCAAATCGCGCGCTCTTAGTGGCGTCGACTCGCTTTACTCGATTGTACAGATGCCAGGTGGGGTGCCTGTTGCGACAATGGCTATCGGTGAAGCTGGTGCGACAAATGCGGCTCTCTTCGCCCTCCGTCTTCTTTCAGTAGAGGATCAGGCTATCGCGACAGCTTTGGCAGATTTCGCAGAAGAACAAGGAAAAATCGCAGAGGAGTCTACAAATGAGCTCATCTAAAACAATCGGAATTATCGGTGGCGGTCAGCTTGGTCAGATGATGGCCATTTCTGCTATCTACATGGGGCACAAGGTTATCGCGCTGGATCCTGCGGCTGATTGCCCGGCCTCTCGTGTGGCGGAAATCATCGTAGCTCCTTATAATGACGTGGATGCCCTCCGTCAGCTGGCAGAGCGTTGCGATGTCCTCACCTATGAGTTTGAAAATGTCGATGCCGACGGTTTGGATGCTGTCATCAAGGATGGACAACTCCCTCAAGGGACAGACCTGCTCCGTATTTCTCAAAATCGTATCTTTGAAAAGGACTTTCTCTCAAACAAGGCACAAGTCACCGTTGCACCCTACAAGGTTGTGACTTCTAGCCAAGACTTGGCAGATATTGACCTATCGAAAAACTATGTCCTCAAGACTGCGACTGGTGGCTACGATGGGCATGGACAAAAAGCCATTCGTTCAGAAGCAGACTTGGAAGAAGCCCGTGCACTAGCTGACTCAGCAGACTGTGTTTTGGAAGAATTTGTCAACTTTGACCTTGAGATTTCTGTTATCGTGTCAGGAAATGGAAAGGACGTAACTGTTTTCCCAGTTCAGGAAAATATCCATCGCAACAATATTCTGTCTAAGACTATCGTACCAGCTCGTATTTCTGATAGTCTAGCAGCAAAAGCCAAAACCATGGCAGTGCGAATTGCTGAACAACTGAACTTGTCTGGAACTCTCTGCGTGGAAATGTTTGCGACAGCTGATGATATTATCGTCAATGAGATTGCGCCACGCCCCCACAACTCTGGGCACTATTCTATCGAAGCCTGCGACTTCTCCCAGTTTGATACCCATATCTTGGGCGTTCTGGGAGCACCATTACCAATTATCAAGCTGCATGCTCCGGCTGTCATGCTCAATGTCCTCGGCCAGCATGTCGAGGCCGCTGAAAAATATGTCACAGAAAATCCAAGCGCCCACCTCCACATGTATGGTAAAATAGAAGCGAAGCACAACCGAAAAATGGGCCATGTGACCTTGTTTAGTGATGAACCAGATAAGGTTGAGGAGTTTGGGAAAGGAATTGATTTTTAGGACATGCCTATGATACAACTCATTGTCAACGCATTTGTTGAAAAAGATAATACTGGAGCAGTCGTCGAAGTCTTGTATGCTAGTAGCGATCACGAAAAAGTGAAAGCTAAGTATGAAGAGCTAACGGCTCAATATCCTGAAAACTATTTATCTATCTATGATTTACCGTTAGATACGGATTTGAATACGCTAGATCACTACCCATCTGTGTTTATTGGGAAAGAGGAGTTTGTGTTGTAAGCTAAATTTAAAACTTAGACATCATTGTATTAATTTTTGTGTATATAATTATTTATTACGAATTTTTAAGGAGTTTAAGGAAGTGTCGAGAAAAGAAACGGGAATAGAAGAAGTAGAAATTCAATCTGATGAGTTATCAAGTATTGATGATTCTGTGTTTAAAATTAGATATTGGAATACAACATATACATTTGGGAGAATTGCTCAACTGTACAGCAAAGAAAAATTTGTTATTCCTGATTTACAGAGAGCATACGTTTGGACACAAGATATGGCTTCCAGATTAATCGACTCTATTTTATTAGGAATACCATTACCAAATTTCTTTATTTATAAAAATGAAGATGAAACAAATGATATTATAGATGGTTTGCAAAGAATTATTACAATATCTACTTTCATTACTGAAGAAAAGTTGCCTGATAAAAAAAACATTTTTAAACTAAGTAATAATAATTCAGTCAGTCCAAAATGGAGAGGTAAATCATTTAGCGAGTTAACATCGGAAGAGCAGTATAGATTGATAGATGGTGAAGCAAATATTGTTTTTTTTGAACAGCGCTATCCCTCGACGAGAAAAAATGATATAAAAAAACATGTGTTTGAGAGAATAAATACTGGTGGGATTAAATTAACTTCTCAAGAAATAAGAAACGCTCTCTATCCAGGTCCTTTGATGGAAAAAATTAAAGAGTTATCATCTAGATGGAGAGAGCTTGAACAGCGCTTCACTGAAAAAGATTATAAGAAGTATAAAATAGATGAGCTAATTTTGCGTATTATATCAATAGATAGTATAGTTGTTAATAATTATGAAGGATTAATAAAAAACGATGCTGGAGAAATTGTTCGTTCTAAAATTTCAACTTCTATAATATTGAAAAATCAGCTTGATTGTTTTATGGAAAAATATCAAAAGGGATATAAGGAGCTTGAAGTTTTCGAGAGGGCGTTGGAAAAATATTATTCAGAAGAATATTTTAATTTTTTAGGTCGAAACAAACATAACATAAATGCTGTATATGCCGAAACTATATTTGTACTTCTGATGATGTCAATTAGAGATAACGAAAATCTTGATTTTTCTACAGAAAATTATGATAAGATTAAAGATTTAACCCCTGATAATAAATTACCGTTTACCCGTAGAACAACAAACATAGATAATTTAAGAAAACGTCTTGAGATTTTTAAAGAAATATTGAGTGGAGACTAGAATGAGGCGCTTTTTTGTAAGCTTACCAAGTTATCTTGAAGAAGATATTTGTTATATACAGTCGGAAATGGATAGATTGGAAGAAAAACTAGTAGCAGAAGATGAGGAAAATAGTATTGAAAAACGTCATCTAATTCTTCTTATAGCAACATTTACTGAACAAGCTCTAAAATTTTTCAGAGATGATATTGTAAATATTAACGAGGAAATACCTGCACATATAAAAAAATATTTTGAGTTAAAAAATGAAAAAGAACCTCTTTATGTAAAGAAGGATAGTGGAGATTCCATTTTTACCAGCTTTGGAATAAATGTTAATAGTATTACATCTCAAAAAGTCAATCAAAATAAACGTATAATGTTTTTTGAGGGAAATTCCGATTTAGTTGAGTTTGAAAAGATAATTAATAAAAATAGAAATATGGCTGCACACGAAACTCAGCCTAATTTCACTTTAGATTTTTCTAAGCTAAAAAGGTTTCATGATTACTGTTTGTTATTTTTAGAATATTATTATCAACAACTAGAGTCGAAAATAAATAATGGAAAAGAAAAAAGTATTTTTTTTCAAAAGATACTTACGAAGAATACTTTGTAAAAGAATTTTATGATGGAGTTGAAATGATTTACTTAAAAAAAGATCTCCGAAAAATATTGACTCTAGAGTTAGAGAAGAGTTCTCAGTAAAAGAGTGGGAAATTATTTTTATTCAATATCTTCAAATGGACGATGAAAAAAAAGTAGATTTCTTAAAACCAGATACTCCAGAATCAGATTTTAAAACTTTATCTAAAGAATTAAGTGAACCTAAATGTGAATGGAGACGATTAGGTGGTAAAGATGCCATGTTAATGAAATGTTCACAATTGGCTACTATAGCGAAAGAAAATAGAAATTGTATAAAATTTCCGATAAAAATAAAAGATAAAGAGATACTTTTCGGAAAAAGGTAAAGGAGAAAAACAATGATCAACCGTTACTCTCGCCCTGAGATGGCGAACATTTGGAGTGAAGAAAATAAATACCGTGCTTGGCTTGAGGTGGAAATCTTGGCTGACGAGGCATGGGCCGAGTTGGGGGAAATCCCTAAGGAAGATGTGGCTTTGATTCGCGAGAAGGCGGACTTTGATATCGACCGTATTTTGGAGATCGAGCAGGAGACTCGCCATGATGTAGTGGCTTTCACGCGTGCGGTTTCTGAGACTCTTGGTGAAGAGCGCAAGTGGGTCCACTATGGTTTGACTTCTACCGACGTGGTGGATACTGCCTATGGTTACCTCTACAAGCAGGCCAACGACATCATCCGTCGTGACCTTGAAAATTTCACCAACATCATCGCTGACAAGGCTAAGGAGCACAAGCTCACCATCATGATGGGCCGTACCCACGGGGTGCACGCTGAGCCGACAACCTTTGGTCTTAAATTGGCCACTTGGTACAGCGAAATGAAGCGTAACATCGAGCGTTTCGAGCATGCGGCTGCTGGTGTGGAAGCTGGTAAAATCTCTGGTGCGGTTGGGAACTTCGCCAACATCCCACCATTTGTTGAGCAATATGTCTGCGACAAACTTGGTATCCGTGCCCAAGAAATCTCTACACAAGTCCTTCCTCGTGATCTTCACGCTGAGTACTTTGCAGTTCTTGCCAGCATCGCGACTTCAATCGAGCGTATGGCGACTGAGATTCGTGGTTTGCAAAAATCTGAGCAACGCGAAGTGGAAGAGTTCTTTGCCAAAGGTCAAAAAGGTTCATCTGCTATGCCTCACAAACGCAACCCTATCGGTTCTGAGAACATGACAGGTCTTGCGCGTGTTATCCGTGGTCACATGATTACAGCCTATGAGAACGTCGCTCTCTGGCACGAACGTGATATCTCTCACTCATCAGCTGAGCGTATCATCACACCAGATACAACTATCTTGATTGACTACATGCTCAACCGTTTTGGAAATATTGTCAAGAATTTGACAGTCTTCCCAGAAAACATGATCCGCAACATGAACTCTACGTTTGGTTTGATTTTTAGCCAACGTGCTATGTTGACTTTGATTGAAAAAGGGATGACCCGTGAGCAAGCCTATGACTTGGTGCAACCAAAAACAGCCTACTCTTGGGACAACCAAGTAGACTTTAAACCACTTCTAGAAGCAGATCCAGAAGTGACATCACGTTTGACACAAGAGGAAATCGATGAAATTTTCAACCCTCTTTACTACACTAAACGAGTGGATGATATCTTTGAACGTCTAGGACTAGGTGATTAATTAAAAAATAAACAGCGAGCTTCAATCTCGCTGTTTATTGTTTTATCGAAAAGATTTAGTCTTCTTTTCTTTTAGTGAGTCCGTAGGCTGCTAGTGTAGCCATGAGTCCTGCGACTATTAGTCCTGCAGAATCGTGACTTCCTGTTTCAGGGAGTTGTTGTTCTTCTGCTTTTGCTCTAGTTGGTTGGTTTGGACTTTCTAGTTTTGGTTTTTCTTCAGCAATAGCGGCTTGTCCGTGTTCATCACCTACATGTGTTACCAGAGTTCCGGCTTCGACTACTTGTGTAACAGCTTCCTGCGCTACGACACTATTTACAAGTGTTTTCACTTCCTTGCCGTCAGCAGTAGTGCTAACAGAGTAGAAGACGGTACGGCGACCATTTACTCCGGAAACGACGACTTGACTTTGTCCTTTTGGCAATTGAGGATTTTCACGTGTCACGGTAGTGAACGGAATCTCTTCTTCTTGGATGTCTAGTCTAGGTTTTGCTTCTGTGGCTGGGGCAAGACCGTGTTCATCTCCTACATGGGTAACAAGGGTTCCGACTTCAATGACTTGTGTCACTGCTTCTTGCGTTACAAGGCTATCGACAAGAGTCTTCACTTCTTTGCCATCAGTAGTAGTGCTTACAGAGTAGTAATGACTGCGACGACCGTTAACACCTTTGGTAAGGACTTGAGTCTTCCCCTTGAGCAAGAGTGGATTTTCACGTGTCACGGTAATGAACGGAATCTCTTCCTCTTGGATGTCCAGTCTTGGTTTTGTATCTGCGGCTGGAGCAAGACCGTGTTCATCCCCTTTGTGAGTAATAGGGGCACCGATTTCAACCACTTGGGTCACAGGTTCTTTGGTTATTTGGCTATCTAGAACAGTTTCTGTTTGTTTCCCATTTTCAGTAAGGACAGAGATGTAATGAGTTCGTTCGCCCTCTACACCTGGTGTGATGATCTTTTCCTGACCGGCTGGGAGATTCGGATTTTCCTTCTTGATGACCTCAAATGGAATCTTTTCTGCTCTTGTGATGAGTTCCGGTTTGGTTTCAACATTGGCAGCTAGTTCGTTTTCATCGAGGCTTCCTGAGTGGGTTGCAGCTGGTTTGAGGCTTAGGCGGGCTGCTTTGAGCTTGGCTACGAGAGCGTCTAACTCGGCTTGTTTGTTACGGTTGAGGTTGTAGTTGAGAGCTTCTTTAGCTGCATTTAGAGCATCCAAGCTTTCCTTGCTGTATCCATCCAAGTTTGCAGGGATTTGAGCAAGTTCCTCACGGAGGGCATTGTAGTTAGCGCGGAAGTAGTCTTTGTTATTGTCTGCAAAGGCAGTCATGAGTTCAAAAATTTCTTCTTCCTTGTACTCAGCGCTTGGTCTATCTGCCCAGATGGCAAGCATGCTTCCAACTGTTGGAAGGTCTACCTCAGGATATTTGGTAGATGCAAGCTGATTAAATGGTGTTTTTTTAGTGTTTTCAATTGCTTTTTTGAGGAAGCCACCACCATCCTCTGGTTTTTGACCGAGAATGTAGTACCAGTCTCCGTTAGTATTAAGGAATTTATAGCCTTTGCTTGCTAGGTACTGAGGCGTTGCAAGGTTGTAACCCCACCATCCCTTAGACCAGTAAGAGATGATGACATCTTTGTCAAACTCAACATCATCCTTGTCTTCATAGTAGAAACCATCGTTGAAGGCCATTGGTTGAAGGCCTCTTTCTTTGGCCATGGCAGCAAGGGTGTTAGAGTACTCAGCAAACTTGCCATAGAGTCCATACCATTTGAGGTAGTACCAGCCTTGAGCGTTGGTGGCATCATTGGCATATTCGTCTGTACCGTAGTTGAAGATCTTTGTCTTGCCTGCAAAGAAGTCCATGTACTTGCCGATGAGGGCTTTGACAAAGTTCATAGCTTCTTCGTTTTCAAGGTCCATGGTTGTTTTGGAGACCTTGTCAAAGTTGGCTTGAGGATTTTGGATACCTAATTTTTCCATAGCGACAAGCATGGCATCCATGTGACCTGGGCTGTTGATCGCTGGGATGAGTCCGAGGCCTTTTGATTTTGCGTACTCGATCAATTTAGTGATTTCAGCTTGACTAAGAGTAGTTCCGTTTGGATCATCGTAGTAAGCTTTTGTTCCTTCGATGATAGCCTTCTTGACATCATCACTTGCATAAGTTTTTCCGTTAGCTGTGATGGTCATGTCATCAAGGAGGAAGCGAAGTCCATCATTTCCTAGGAGAAGATGCACATCAGAGTAGCCGAGCTCGCTCGCCTTGTCTACGATGCGTTTGAGTTGATCGAGCGTGAAGTACTTACGTCCAGCATCGATGGAGATTACCTTGTTCTTGGCAAGTTTTTCAACTTCGCGTTTCGCGTCTTCTTCTTTTTGAGCTTCTGGTGTGAAGGTCAAATTGCTTACAGCTTCTTGGAGTTTTGCGATTGCTTGATCAATGGTGTCTTGTTGGGCACGGCTGAGGTTGCTATCGAGTGAGCGAATGGCTTTTTCAGCTTCTTTTACAGCTGCGACACTTTCTGCAGTATAGCGGTTAAGGTCTGTTGGGACTTCTTTCAGGGCTTGCTCAGCAGACTCATAGTCAGCTGCGAAGTATTCAGCATTGGCATTTGCGAAATGACGCATGAGTTTGAAGAGGCGTGATGGTGAATAGCGTGCAGATGGGGTATCCGCCCAAGCAGCTACCATACCACCGATGAATGGGATAGTAGCCCCATCAGATTTTGGTACAGAAGTGATTGGAGTGTTCTTGATACCATTGAGTCCTTGGTCGAGGTTGTACCAGCCTTGGCCATCGGCATTTCGTCCGAGGACGTAGTACCAAGCATCGTTGGTATTAAGGATTTGGTGGCCTTTTTCAACTAGAAGTTTAGAAGAAGCGACGTCGTATCCGCCCCATCCACCAGTCCACATAGAAACGATGATATCTTTGTCAAAGGTTCCAAAACTAGTGTCGCTATTGTAGTAGATACCGTCGTTAAAGGCCATTGGTTTGAGACCGTGAGATTTGACGATGCGAGCAAGGTCATTGGCGTAGGCGATAAATTTATCATAACCCTTGTCAGGGAATCCATCTTCTGGATACCATTTATAGGCTTGAAGAACGCTCCAGCCTTTAGCGTCTGTAGCATCGTTAGCATACTCATCCAGTCCGATATTGAAGATGTCAGATTTGCCAGCGAAGTAAGCAGCATACTTGTCAATCAGAGCCTTGGTAAATGCAACCGCTTCTTTGTTATCAAGGTCAACGGTACGAGCAGATTCCTTACCAAAGTAGTTGAAGTTCGGTTTTTGGATACCTAGTTCTTTCATGGCGTGCAAAATCGCATCCATATGACCAGGGCTGTTTACAGTTGGGATGAGACCAATACCTTTATTTTTAGCGTAGTTGATCAAGTCCGTCATCTGACTCTCTGTCAAATGGTTGCCGTTTGGATCCTTGTAGTAGGCATCGGTTCCGTTTTCGAGTGCACGTTTGACATCATCACTTGCATAGGTTTTGCCATTGGCTTTGATCGTCATGTCGTCCAACATAAAACGCATGCCGTCATTTCCAACTAGTAGATGAAGATCAGTATAACCGTAGTGTTTGGCTTTGTCGATGATTTCTTTGAGTTGGTCTGGAGAGAAGTACTTGCGTCCAGCGTCGATTGAGATCATTTTTCGTTTTGCCAGTTTTTCATTTACCTGAGTTGCTCGTTCCGTGCTAGGAGTGGTTACTGCAGGTGTGACGGCTTCATTTTTCTTTTCTGAAGGAGTACTTTCGGCAGGAGTTTCAGCTGGGGCAGGGCTTTCTTTCTCGGCAGTAGGAGTTGGACTAGCATTTTCTGTCACAACTGGTGCGCTTGACTCTTCTGTTTTTGGAGCAACTGTTCGAGGAGCCTCCTTGTCTTCTTTGACCTCCTCTTTTACAGGCTTGTCAGCCTTTTCTTCCAGTTTTTCTGGAACCTTGGAGTCTACAGCTTCTTTGACTGCTTGAGGACTCTCCTGAATAGTTTGAACAGTTTCTTCAGCTGTTGGAGCTGGAGTAATCCCGTCAGCAGATACGACTTGTGCGCTAAAAGCAAATCCTATCAGTACAGAAGCTGCCCCAACCGCGTATTTACGGATGGAGAAGCGCTGTTTCTTTTCTAGTTTCATGACAAAACCTCCTTGTTATTATCATATATGATAGCGCTTACATAAAACCGATTTTATTTTATTATCTAAGGAGTAAAATGTCAAGTGGGTTTATATAAGAACTATAATAAATAGAGGAAATCATAAGATTTAGAAGAAAATTATTTCCAGAAATAAGAAAGAGAAAGCTAATATTTAACTTGTTTTTAGTAAAAACGCTACTAATTAAATAAGAGTCCTCCATAGCGTTCTCACAACCTCTTTCTCGTGCTATAATGAATATAGAAAAAGCCTGAGCTGGGCTCAAGCTTTCTCTTAATGACCTCGATTACATGAGAGGAATTTAATTTTGTAGTAGTCTGCTCGCTTATACGTTTCACTATAGGCGAGGACTTGGCCAGTAGCCTCAAGTTTAGTAGTCTTCGTTTGGAAGACAGTTGGAAATTGCGTATCGATTCCAAGTACAGAAGCAACGTGCTCTGGTGTTGGAAATGCGATTTCATTGATTTCCTCAAAATGTTCATCGTTCATGTGAATGCGGTAATCCAATTTGAAACGTTTATAGATAGAACTATAGTAGTCAAGATTTGGATAGTTGGCATTGATGTATTGTTCAGGAATATAAGATGTGTGGTAGATGTAAGTTACGCCATTTGTTTGACGGGTACGTTCAATTTTGTAGTAGAACTGATCTCCACGTAATCCAAGCTTCTCTAAGTATTCAAGCTTGTTTCCACGCTCGATAGAAAGGACAGTAACTTTATCATCTTTTGTTTCAAAGATTTCGACATCTGAAAATTCAACGAGTTTGTGCTTGCGGGCACGTGAAACGAAAGTCCCTTTCCCTTGTTGGCGGACAATATAGCCGTCTTTTGCAAGGTCATTCAAAGCACGCACAACAGTGATTGAACTAACATCATACATCGCGATCAATTCTGCTTCTGTATAAAATTTATCTCCACTTGCAAATTGACCAGAGATGATTTTGTTTTTTAATTCATCTTTAATATATTGGTATTTTGGAATAGCCATAATTTCACCTCGATTCTCTTTCTCCAGTCTTGATTTTACCATAAATACAGACAAAATAGTAGTATTTAGGTAAAAAAAATTAAAATAATAGACTAAAAATGTTATGTTACATGTAAAAAATTCCATTTTATAACCTTGTGAATTATCATACATTAAAATATCGCTTTCATGCTATTTTTAGATAATTTTGGTAAATGGTAAGTAAAAAAATAGAAAAATTTTAAAGAATTTTCTAAAACCTATTGACAAATGCAAAAGATTTGATTATATTTAATATTATAATAAATGAAAGCGCAAACTTAATTCGTCAGAGGTGGTAACATGACAAGATTTAAAATTGAGGACGATTTCTATTTAGATGGGAAGCCGTTCAAGATTTTGTCTGGCGCCATTCATTATTTTAGGATTCCAGCAGAGGATTGGTATCATTCTCTCTATAACTTAAAGGCGCTTGGCTTTAATACAGTCGAGACCTATGTGGCTTGGAATTTACATGAACCCGTTGAAGGGGAATTTGATTTTGAAGGTGCCAGAAATTTGGAGAGATTTCTTCAAATAGCACAAGATTTGGGTCTCTATGCCATTGTACGCCCGTCTCCATTTATCTGTGCGGAATGGGAATTTGGGGGCTTGCCAGCTTGGCTCTTGACCAAGGACATGCGAATTCGCTCGTCCGACCCAGCCTACATCGAGGCTGTTGCTTGCTATTATGACCAATTATTGCCAAGGCTTGTGCCTCGCTTGTTGGATAATGGCGGGAATATTCTCATGATGCAAGTCGAAAATGAATATGGCTCTTATGGAGAAGATAAGTCTTATCTACGATCAATTCGGAAATTGATGGAAGACCGAGGGATTGATTGCCCACTCTTTACTTCAGATGGCCCATGGAGGGCTACTCTGAAAGCCGGAACCTTAATCGAAGACGACCTCTTTGTGACAGGAAACTTCGGTTCTAAAGCTCCGTACAACTTTTCACAGATGCAAGAATTCTTTGATGAGCATGGCAAGAAATGGCCCCTCATGTGTATGGAATTCTGGGATGGTTGGTTCAACCGTTGGAAAGAGCCCATCATCACACGGGATCCCAAAGAATTGGCAGAAGCTGTTCGAGAGGTATTGGAGCAAGGCTCTATTAACCTTTACATGTTCCATGGAGGGACAAACTTTGGTTTCATGAATGGTTGCTCGGCTCGAGGAACTCTGGATTTGCCACAAGTCACATCTTACGACTATGATGCCCTTCTTGATGAAGAAGGAAACCCAACTGCTAAATACCTAGCAGTCAAGAAGATGATGGCAACCCACTTCCCAGAGTATCCACAGTTGGAACCACTCTATAAGGAAAGCATGGAGATAGGATCCATTCCATTGGTCGAAAAAGTTTCCTTGTTTGAAACCCTGGATAATCTCTCTAGTCCTACTGAAAGCCTCTATCCAAAAGCGATGGAAGAACTTGGTCAAAGTTATGGCTACCTTCTCTACCGCACTGAGGCAAGTTGGGATGCAGAAGAGGAACGCCTCCGTATCATCGATGGACGTGACCGAGCTCAACTCTTTGTAGATGGTCAATGGATTGCTACTCAATACCAGACAGAGATTGGTGAAGACATCTACTGTCAGGGAAACCGAGAAGGCTGTTCAGAGATTGATATCCTGATCGAAAATATGGGGCGTGTTAACTATGGACACAAGTTCTTAGCAGATACACAACATAAAGGAATTCGTACAGGTGTCTGCAAAGATCTACATTTCTTACTGAATTGGAAACAATATCCACTTCCACTGGATAATCCTGAGAAGATTGATTTTTCAAAAGGATGGACAGAAGGACAACCAGCCTTTTACGCTTTCGACTTTACGGTCGAAGAGCCGAAGGACACCTACTTAGACTTGTCCGAGTTTGGTAAGGGAGTTGCCTTTGTCAACGGTCGTCACCTAGGGCGTTTCTGGAACGTCGGTCCGACCCTTTCACTTTATATCCCTCATAGCTATCTCAAGGAAGGTGATAACCGAATCATCGTCTTTGAAACTGAGGGCGAATATAAAGAAGAGATTCATTTAACTCGTAAACCTACACTAAAACACATAAAGGGGGAAAACTTATGACAATTGTGGGATGCCGTATTGATGGACGTTTGATCCACGGTCAAGTAGCCAATCTTTGGGCTGGAAAACTAAATGTTTCACGCATTATGGTTGTAGACGACGAAGTTGTTAACAACGATATTGAAAAGAGTGGTTTGAAACTTGCGACACCACCAGGTGTGAAACTCAGTATCTTGCCAGTTGAGAAAGCAGCAGCAAATATCCTTGCTGGTAAATACGATAGCCAACGTCTCTTTATCGTTGCACGTAAACCAGACCGTTTCCTTGGTTTGGTCGAAGCAGGTGTTCCGCTTGAAACACTCAACGTCGGCAATATGTCTCAAACACCAGAAACTCGCTCTATCACACGTTCTATCAACGTGGTAGACAAGGATGTGGAAGATTTCCACAAACTAGCAGAAAAAGGTGTGAAACTCACTGCTCAAATGGTTCCAAATGATCCAGTTTCAGACTTTTTGAGCTTGTTAAAATAGGAAAAAATTTTTAGGAGGTCATTGTTATGATACAATGGTGGCAAATTTTACTTCTCACTTTGTACTCAGCTTATCAAATCTGTGATGAGTTGACAATCGTTTCATCTGCAGGTTCCCCTGTATTCGCTGGTTTCATTACTGGTTTGATCATGGGAGATGTGACAACGGGTTTGTTTATCGGTGGTAGCTTGCAGTTGTTCGTTCTCGGGGTTGGTACCTTCGGTGGTGCTTCTCGTATCGATGCAACTTCTGGTGCGGTTCTTGCAACAGCATTCTCTATCTCTCAAGGTATTGATACAGATCTTGCAATCACAACAATCGCTGTACCAGTAGCAGCACTTTTGACATACTTCGACGTTCTTGGACGTATGACAACTACTTTCTTTGCACACCGTATTGATGCTGCAATCGAACGCTTTGATTACAAAGGTATCGAACGCAACTACCTACTTGGTGCAGTGCCTTGGGCTCTTTCTCGTGCCCTTCCAGTATTCTTCGCTCTTGCTTTTGGTGGTGCTTTTGTACAATCAGTAGTAGACCTTGTTAAAGAATATCAATGGATTGCAGATGGTTTGACACTTGCAGGACGTATGCTTCCAGGTCTTGGATTTGCAATCTTGCTTCGTTACCTTCCAGTTAAACGTAACCTTCACTACCTTGCAATGGGATTTGGTTTGACAGCTATGTTGACTGTTCTTTACTCATATGTAACAGGTCTTGGTGGAGCTGTTGCGGGTATCCTTGGTACTCTTCCTGCTGATGTTGCTGAAAAGATTGGCTTTGCTAATAACTTCAAAGGTTTATCTATGATTGGTGTTTCTATCGTAGGTATCTTCCTTGCAGTTGTTCACTTTAAGAACAGCCAAAAAGTAGCTGTAACAGCACCTTCTACACCATCAGAAAGTGGGGAAATCGAAGATGACGAATTCTAATTACAAACTTACAAAAGAAGATTTTAATCAAATCAACAAACGTAGCTTGTTTACCTTCCAATTAGGTTGGAACTACGAACGTATGCAAGCTTCTGGTTACCTTTACATGATCTTGCCTCAATTGCGTAAAATGTATGGGGATGGAACTCCTGAATTGAAAGAAATGATGAAAGTTCATACTCAATTCTTCAATACTTCACCATTCTTCCACACAATTATCGCTGGTTTTGACCTTGCCATGGAAGAAAAAGATGGTGTGGGTTCAAAAGATGCCGTTAACGGTATCAAGACAGGTTTAATGGGACCATTTGCTCCTCTTGGAGATACAATCTTTGGTTCACTTGTACCTGCTATCATGGGATCTATCGCAGCAACTATGGCTATCGCAGGCCAACCATGGGGTATCTTCCTTTGGATCGCGGTTGCAGTTGCTTATGACATCTTCCGTTGGAAACAATTGGAATTTGCCTACAAAGAAGGGGTTAACCTTATCAACAACATGCAAAGTACTTTGACAGCTTTGATTGACGCTGCATCTGTACTTGGTGTCTTCATGATGGGTGCTCTTGTAGCAACAATGATCAACTTTGACATTTCTTACAAATTGCCAATCGGTGAAAAGATGATTGACTTCCAAGACATCTTGAACTCAATCTTCCCACGCTTGCTTCCAGCAATCTTTACTGCCTTTATCTTCTGGTTGCTTGGTAAGAAAGGTATGAACTCTACTAAAGCGATCGGTATCATTATCGTTCTTGCAGTAGGTCTTTCATTCATCGGTAAATTCTTGCTTGGAATGGGCGCATAATTTATGAGTAAATCATTAATTTTGGTGAGTCATGGTCGTTTCTGTGAAGAACTTAAAGATAGCACAGAAATGATCATGGGTCCACAGGACAACATTCATGCAGTGGCTCTTCTTCCAGAAGATGGTCCAGAAGAATTTACTGCAAAATTTGAAGCTGCTATCGAAGGATTGGATGATTTCCTAGTCTTTGCGGACCTTCTCGGTGGTACACCATGTAACGTGGTAAGCCGTTTGATCATGGAAGGTCGCGACATTGAACTCTACGCAGGGATGAATCTTCCAATGGTGATTGAATTTATCAATGCAAGCCTTACAGGTGCAGATGCGGACTACAAGAGTCGTGCTGCAGAAAGCATCGTGAAAGTCAATGACCTGTTAGCGGGCTTCGATGATGACGAAGATGAATAAGATGTTACAACGTGAAAATCACAGGGAAAATAGGCGATAGGAGGATGGAGCGATGCTCCGACGATAATCGGTCTTTTTCCCCAAGATTTTAGTTGGAACTCAATTCAGTAAGATGTGACAACGTGAAAATCGTTAGAACAGTTTGTATAGAATATCCATGGGAATGGGAGTAAATCTCACTCCCATATTTTCAATAGGAATGAAACAACAATAGATTAGAGGAACTCAATGCTAAATTACACAAAAGAAGAATTACTTGAACTGGGTGCAGAAATCACTACACGTGAAATCTACCAACAGCCTGATGTATGGAAAGAAGCTTTTGAATCTTATCAAGCACAACGTGAAGAAATTGCAGCCTTCCTACAAGGAATTGCGGATAAACATGATTATATTAAGGTTATCTTGACAGGGGCTGGGACTTCTGCTTATGTGGGAGATACCTTGGTACCATACTTTAAGGAAGTCTATGATGAACGCAAATGGAATTTCAATGCTATTGCGACAACTGATATTGTTGCCAATCCAGAAACTTATCTGAAAAAAGATGTGGCGACTGTCCTTGTTTCCTTTGCTCGTAGTGGAAATTCACCTGAAAGTGTGGCGACGGTTGATTTGACCAAAGCCTTGGTTGATGACCTCTATCAAGTGACCATTACATGTGCTGCAGAAGGGAAATTAGCTCTTCAAGCTCATGGCGATGACCGCAATCTCTTACTCTTGCAACCAGCTGCTTCCAATGACGCTGGATTTGCCATGACTTCTAGCTTTACGTCTATGATGCTAACAGCTCTCTTGGTCTTTGATCCTACAGAATTTGCTGTGAAAGCTGAACGTTTTGAAGTTGTGACTAGCCTTGCGCGTAAAGTTCTAGACAATGCAGCAGATGTCAAAGAGCTGGTAGACCTCGACTTTAACCGCGTTATCTACCTGGGCGCTGGTCCTTTCTTTGGACTTGCTCATGAAGCTCAGTTGAAGATTTTGGAATTAACTGCTGGTCAAGTGGCGACCATGTATGAAAGCCCAGTCGGCTTCCGTCACGGTCCAAAATCATTGATCAACGAAGATACCGTTGTTTTGGTCTTTGGCACAACGACAGACTACACTCGCAAGTACGACTTGGACTTGGTTCGTGAAGTGGCTGGTGACCAGATTGCTCGTCGTGTTGTGCTCTTGAGTGATCAAGCCTTTGATCTTGAAAATGTCAAAGAAGTAGCCCTTGGCTGTGGTGGTGTCTTGAACGATATTTACCGTGTCTTCCCTTACATCGTTTATGCCCAACTCTTTGCCCTATTGACTTCACTCAAGGTAGAAAATAAACCAGATACACCATCTCCTACTGGCACTGTAAACCGTGTGGTACAAGGTGTGATCATTCATGAATATCAAAAATAAGGAAGTGTCTATGAGTAAATTACAATTAAGTCCCAATAAAGTAGCCTGCCTACAAAAACTTTCAGATGAAAATGGAATCATCTCAGCTCTTGCCTTTGACCAACGCGGTGCTTTGAAACGCCTTATGGCTCAATACCAAACAGAAGAGCCAACAGTGGCTCAAATGGAAGAACTCAAGGTCTTGGTTGCAGATGAATTGACAGAATACGCATCCTCTATGCTTCTAGACCCAGAGTATGGACTTCCAGCTACAAAAGCGCTTGATGCCAATGCCGGCCTTCTCCTAGCTTATGAGAAAACTGGCTACGACACAACTAGTACCAAACGCTTGCCTGACTGCTTGGATGTTTGGTCTGCCAAACGCATCAAAGAACAAGGTGCAGATGCTGTCAAATTCTTGCTTTACTATGACGTAGACAGCTCTGACGAACTCAACCAACAAAAACAAGCCTACATCGAACGCATTGGTTCAGAATGTGTGGCGGAAGACATTCCATTCTTCCTTGAAATCCTTGCTTACGATGAAAAAATCGCTGACGCAGGTTCTGCTGAATACGCTAAAGTAAAACCACACAAGGTTATCGGTGCCATGAAAGTCTTCTCAGACCCACGCTTCAACATCGATGTCTTGAAAGTGGAAGTTCCTGTCAACGTCAAATACGTTGAAGGATTTGGCGATGGTGAAATCGTGCATACACGTGAAGAAGCAGCAGCCTTCTTCAAAGCACAAGATGAAGCAACTAACTTGCCATATATCTACTTGAGTGCTGGAGTGTCGGCTAAACTCTTCCAAGAAACACTTGTCTTTGCCCACGAATCAGGCGCAAACTTCAACGGCGTTCTTTGTGGACGTGCAACATGGGCTGGATCAGTTGAAGCCTACATCAAAGACGGTGAGGCAGCAGCTCGTGAATGGCTACGCACAACTGGTTTTGAAAACATTGACGAACTCAACAAGGTTCTTCAAACAACAGCGACTTCATGGACTGAACGTGTAGAAGCATAAAAACAAGAATAGAAGAATTCCTTTTTGTTAAGAGGATACTTAAGGTTTTCTGACAAAGGATTCTGAAAATAGAAACTACAACCATAGATGGTGAGACACTCTCTATGGTTTGTTTACTTAAGAGAAATGGATCAAAGGAGAGAAGAATGAAAGCATACACAGAGCGTGTATTTGGAAATCATGAGGGCAAGGATGTCTTGGCTTATCGCTTTGAGACTGATGGTGGTTACCAGCTTGAAGTTATGACTTATGGTGCGACCATCTTGCGCTATGTCACGCCTGACAAGGCTGGAAATTATGCCAATGTGATTTTGGGCTTTGATAATTTTGATAGCTATGTAGGCAATAGTCCCAAGCATGGAGCAAGTGTAGGTCCTGTAGCGGGCCGTATTGCAGGTGCGACATTTGAGCTCAATGGCCAGACCTATAATCTTGAAGTCAACAATGCCAGCAACTGTAACCACAGTGGTTCAACAGGTTGGGATTCAAGCTTGTTTGAATTGGTAGAGGTGAGCGCCCATGGCTTGACCCTCTACACAGAGCGTACAGATGGGACAGGAGGATTCCCTGGTAATCTCAAGATATGGATCAGCTATCACTTGGAAGAAAGTGGTGCTTACGAAGTCAGCTATAAGGTGACGACAGATCAGGATACGCTTGTCAATCCAACTAATCACAGCTATTTCAACTTGTCTGGTGATTTCACGCAGACAGTTGATCGCCATGTCTTCCAACTAAACACAGAGGGCATTTACCCAATTGCTCCGGACGGTGTTCCGGCTAAGACTCCAGATGCTACTCGTGATGTGGTGAAACACATCTACAATGGTGCTTTGCTCAAGGATATCTTTGCAGAGAAAGATGAGCAAATCCAGTTGGTATCTGGTTTGGATCACCCATTTGCCCTTCCTGCCGGTCATGACAATGCTGGTTTCCTTTATGACCAAAACTCAGGCCGCTTCCTGCTTTTCAAGACAGAGGCCCCTTGCTTTGTGGTCTATACAGCAAACTTTGTGGATGAGAGTGTGCTCATCGGAGGCCAACCAATGGTACAGCACAATGGAATTGCCCTTGAAGCGCAAGCTTTACCAGATGCCATTCACAGCAACCTCAAAGATCAAGTCATTCTTAAAGCAGGGCAAACCTTTACCAGCAAAACTCGCTACGAGCTTGTTGTTAAATAAAAAGAAGAGCTGGTTTCCAGCTCTTTTGAGTTGTCTTCGTTGACATTTTATCTCAATAGTGTATAATTAATGTAATTAATAAAGTTACAACAAACAAAAGGAGACACCCTATGACTTATGCATACCAAAGCCACATTTACCTAGCAGAGGCTGTTTTAAATGTCAAGGATTTAACGAGTCAAACGGCTTTTTATCACCAGATTATTGGCTTGGAGATTTTATCCCAAACAGAGACAGAAGCGATTTTGGGACTTGGTCGAAAAGCCTTGGTTCACTTGATTCAGGCAGAAAAGGCTGGCGAAGTAAGGGAGCATTATGGGCTCTACCATTTGGCGATTTTGTTGCCGACACGAAAAGCCTTGGCAGATGTCTTGAAACACCTAAGTGATTTGCGGATTCCTCTGGTCGGGGGTGCAGATCATGGATACAGTGAGGCTATTTATCTAGAGGATTTGGAAGGAAATGGCATTGAACTCTACCGTGATAAGCCAGTTTCGTCATGGGATATTCGAGAAGACGGCCGCATTATCGGTGTGACCGAAGCCCTTGCGGCACAGGACATCTATGATTTAGGGGAAAAGGTGGATCCCTTTATCCTAGCTGAAGGGACGAGAATGGGGCATATCCATCTATCGGTGAAGGATAGTCGTGCGGCGAGCCAGTTTTATCAAAAGGTGTTAGGATTAGAGGATAAATTTAGCATTCCTAGTGCTAGTTGGATAGCGGCTGGTCAGTACCATCACCACCTGGCTGTCAATGAATGGGCTGGAAAAGGTCTGGCTCCGCGTGAGCAAGGCTTGCCAGGCTTGGCCTACTACGTCCTTGAGGTCGAAAGCAAGGAAGAGCTCCTAGACATCGTTAAGCAAGCACAAGAGCTAGAGGCACCAATCAAGTGGTTACATTCGAGTGAGTTGGATCTTGTAGACCCAGATGGGATTGTGACCCGCATTTGCTTGGCACGATGAGATGTGAAAAACACATCATAGACATAGGAAAAGGCGGATAAGCTCGCATTCTGTTTTTAGAATGCGGACTTGTTCGCTTTTTATGAAATGATAAAGGGTAAAAGAGCTATAGCTATAACCAGACTGTAAAGGTAATCACCTGTTTTTTGTAGGTGACAAATATCTTACCTCTAAATAGGCTGACGAGATGCTGAGCCATGGAGAGGCCAATTCCGTGTCCAGATATGGTTTGGTTGCTGTGAGAGGTCTCCGCACGATAAAAGCGATCAAAGAAACGCTTAATATTAGCTACTTGTCCATCCTTGTAATCATTAGAAATAGTGATGCAGGTTCGTTTGCGTAGTAGGTAGTTTTTGCGTTGGAGCGTCAAGCAAATCGTTCCAGCGGGATCACAGTATTTTCGGGCATTGTCAAGAAGGATGCTAAGAAGCTCATAAAATTCTTCTTGGGCTACTTTTTCTACAACGTCTGCTTCAATAGAACTTTCAAATTTTTTATCTTCTTTGGTAAAGAGAGGAGCAAAATCTGAGGCAACCTTTTCAGCGATGACGGAGATATTTTGAGGAGCTAGTTTGATATCCTCTTGTTCCTCGAGCCGAGCAAGTCGGATGAGTCTTCCAATCAAGTGGTTGAGTCGTTCCGTCTGTTCTTTAGTGCTGATACTCCACTCAGTCTCTCCCTCCATTAACTCCTGTAGCTCGGTATTGGCCGAAATGATGGCTAGAGGCGTTTTGAGTTCGTGTCCTGCATTGGTGATAAACATCTGTTGTTTTTCATAGTTTTTGATAAAAGGACGAATGACAATCCCTGAAATCAAGGTGAAGAGCAGTATGAGGAGGAGTAAGCTAGCTAGGGCCAGCCAGATAGAGACCTGAAGTAAGGTATCTCGTTCTCGGATATAGTTAGTCGTCTCAAAGAAAACCAGTAGTTTCCCAGTCGTAGATTGGCTCACTTGGTAGGTAAAATAGCGTCCCTTATGAGTAATAGAACCATAAGTTTCTTGCCTTTTGAGGATGTTTGGGAGAAAACTTTTGACTTCAGCCTCAGTTAAGGACTGGACATTTGTAAGGGAGATGGCGTAGTCATTTTCCTTTTCTCTGACGGAGAAGTATTGAAAATTATAGACAATCCCTTCTTGGATATTTTTCTCAGTCAGACTTTCCTTGATTTCGTCTGTAATAGGAAGTTCGCCCTCATTCTTGGTTAAGATAGAGAGGACGGTGTGGATGTTACCCTCCGTCTGAGTGTAGACGATACTATTCATCAAGACTAGAAAGAAGGTTAGAATCAGAGCAATGGCAAGAGTAGCCGTTGCGATAAATTTGATACGAAGTTTTCGAAACATCTAGTCACCTCCTGTCAATTGGAAGGGTCCTTCTGCAGCCCCAAGTATTTGTAAGCTAGACTGGACACTTTGGAGTTTTTGGCGTAGGTAGGAGATATAGAGAAAGACGAGCTCGTGATCCTGTTCTTCCAGCTCGTCTGGCCAGACCTGCTCTAGTAGTTGTTGACAACTGAGGGGTTGGTTAGCGTGCTGGATGAGGAGAGTCAAGAGTTGGGTCTCCTTTTTCCCCAAACGAATGCTGTTTGTAGCAACCAATTCTTGTTCATCAATATCCAAGCGGGTATTTCCTAATTGGACTGTGTCCGGGGTATAGTCTTCCAGGCGGCGTGCAGTAGAACGGAGTCTAGCCAAGAGCTCCTTGAGCGAGAAAGGTTTAGTCAAGTAGTCGTCAGCACCTGCATCGAGTCCGGTTACACGGTCATCTACTTCAGCCATGGCTGTCAGCATGATAACGTGGGTCGTATTGCCTGCCTGGCGAATTTCTTTGAGGGCTTCGATTCCAGTTTTAATTGGCATCATGATGTCAAAAATCATGAGGTGATAGTGGTTAGATTCAGCCTTTTCGACAGCGTCTTGTCCGTTAAAAACAGAATCAACGCTGTAGCCTTCGCGTTCTAAAGCAACAGTGATAACACGGTTTAGTTGGGTTTCATCTTCGGCAAGTAGGATTTTCATAGGTTCTCCTTAGTCTTGATCAGAGCGCTGAATCAAATCACGGATGGTCTGCATGGTCAAGTCACAAGAAGCAAGCTCATCGGCACAACGTTTGAGCTCGCGCGTGATTCGCTCAGGATTTTGGATGTTTTTCTTGTATTTCATCTGGTGTTCGAGGCTAGCCCAGGAATCCATGGCAATTGTGCGTAGTTGAATCTCGATAAAATAGGTACCCTGATCATTTCCCAGACAGTCTGGGTAGGGAGTGGTCACCTCTAGAATCAGATGATAGGAACGGTAGCCGTTGGGTTTGACCTGACGGATATAGTCTTTCTCCTTGAAAATATGGATGCTTGGCATCTGGCGAATATACTCTACGATGCGGTAGATATCATCTGTAAAGCCTGTGATAATTCGAACGCCAATAGCATCTCGTATTTCTTTAAGAGCGGATTGACTTGTCTGAGGAAGGCCCTTGCGTTGGCATTTTTCACGCATGCTTTTTTCCGTTTTGATGCGCGCATGCAAATGCTCATATAGTTTGAGGTCGGTTTCTTTTTTGTAATTGGTTGCGGCCTCTTCAATGTCTTGAATAAAGGTTTGCAAGATGGTGGGTAAATAGGCCTCACAGCTACCATAGATAGAATTCATAAGCACGTCCATTCTGAACAGTTTTTTACTATTATATCATGAAAACATAGATATGAGATAAGTTCTTACAAAGACAGATGGGATGAGAATTTTGACAAAGCCCCTTATTCGAGATATAATGAAGAAAAATCGAGCAAGGAAAAAGAAATGACAAACTCAAAGTATATAACACGCTTGAAACGTTCAGAGGGCCAGTTGCGTGGGATTCAAAAGATGATAGAAGAAGATCGTGATTGCGCTGATATTGTGACGCAATTGACAGCAGTGAAATCGAGTGTTGAGCGCGTGATTGAGATGATGATTACGGAAAATCTCACCGCCTGCATCAACCAACCACTAGATGACCCCGAGGCTCAAAAAGAACGCCTAGAAAAGGCCATCCGATACCTGATTAAACGGAAATAAAGAGACGATAGTTGCAAAGATCTCTGCTAATAGAATAGTTTAATGTGAATCAAGAGAGGCTGGAAAAAGTCTTTAAAATAAAAGAACGCATACTATCAGGTGTTGAAAAACCTTGATAGTATGCGTTTTATTGTGGGGAGATTTATACTCTTCGAAAATCAAATTCAAACCACGTCAGCTTCACCTTGCCGTACTCAAGTACAGCTTGCAGCTAGCTTCCTAGTTTGCACTTTGATTTTCATTTAGTATTACTTCATTTTCTCCTGAAATTGAGTTGTTGCTCAGCTTTTTTTGCTTATTCTACTTGCCCAGGCCAAGCATTCATACCACCTTCTACGTTGATAACGGTGAGACCTTGGGCGCTGAGAAATTGGCAGGCAGAGGCAGAACGCACTCCACCTTGACAGATAACATGGTATGCATGGTCAGGTTTGAGTTCTTTGTAGCCTTGCTCCAAGGTACTTAACGGAACATTTTTGGCACCTGGTACATGTCCTGCTTGGAATTCATGTACTTCACGGACATCGATAAGCTCTAGATTTTCATTTTGATATTTTTCATAAAAGTCAGCCATGCTGATACTAGTTTCCATACTCTACTCCTTCTGGATTAGCCATTTTGTATAGTGAATAAGCGCCGTCAAGGTTTTGGACGGTAAATCCTGCTTGTTTGAGGATACGCTCTGCGATATAGCTACGCAAACCGCTGTGGCAGCTGACGATATAGGCTTGGTTCTTATCCAGTTCGTCCAAGCGTTCCCTTAGTTCGTTTAGGGGGATGTGGATGGTATCGACTCTGAGTCGGCCACTCTGGAATTCGCCACTTGTCCGTACATCTAGGAATTTCTTACCCTTAGCCAGTTCGTCTTCGAGCTGGTACCATTGAATATTGTCGCTTAAACCTTCGATTAGGTTCAAGGCTGCGTAGCCCAGCATATTGACGGGATCCTTAGCGGAGCCAAATGGTGGCGCATAGGTGAACTCCAATTCTGGTAAGTCAAAGACGGTGAGATTTCCCTTGATAGCAGTTGCCAGGATATCGATTCGCTTGTCA
>QWCK01000570.1_pt1 | contig 63664 bp, 59 predicted proteins | sample 1972571 | NCBI WGS metagenome assembly QWCK01 (sample SAMN09866710, study PRJNA288562) | Human gut metagenome isolate term2_stool, whole genome shotgun sequencing... | isolation source: gut | host: Homo sapiens | place: USA: California | reverse complement strand
CGTTTCTCAGTCTGGAGAATATGAATCTACTTACAATCATATGAGTAAAAGAGGTTCTCCTTACTTAAGGCGTGCTCTTTTTCAATCCGCTCTTAGAGCTGAATTTTGTGACCCTGTTTTTTCTGATTATTATCAGAAGAAAATCAGTGAAGGCAAGCATCATTTAGTTGCTACAAACGCTGTTGCTAGAAAGCTTTGTCATACTATTTTTGCTGTCCTTACTAAGAATGAACCTTATCAAGTGCAGAGTTAGTTTTTGCTTAACTGTTTACAAATTTTTGATAAAGGTTCTGTTAGGGTGCTTTTTCATGCTTATTTTTATCCAGTTTTTATCAATATCATTACTTATATTTTCTTTGTTTCACCTCTTGACTTTTAATAGTTAGTCTTTCATCTTGATAATTTTATTATAAATCATATTTATAGAAATAGCAATAATTTTATAGTAAGCTTAAAAAGCTTATTGACAAAAATATACACAACGTGTATAATATAAGTGTAATTAAAAGTATATCATAGGCAAATCATATAGTTGAATAGTTAACAAATGATGATATACTAGAATTAAATAATATTTAATGGAGGAAATTATGAACTTAAAGAAAAACTTAGTTAAATGTACAGTTGCACTATCATTAGCAACAATGCTAACGATTCCAACAAATGGACTTGCATACAAGGAAGCAAGAATCGGTGGACATGACAGATTTGATGTAGCAATCAACATATCAAAAGAGTATGAAAACTCAGATACATGCTATTTGATTAATTACCTAGCATATCCTGATGCAATAGCATCTTCAAACTACATCAAAGATAGAAATGGAAAACATATACCAATATATTACACAAAATCAGACCAATTAGATGCAAAAACATTAAATCATTTAAAAACAAAAAAATACAAAGAAGTAGTGATATTTGGTGGAGAAAAATCTGTATCAAATAAAGTAATTCAACAGCTACAAAACAATGGCATAAAAGTAAGAAGAAGTTCAGCAGGAAGAGATAGATACGATACAGTTAATCAACTATTAAAAGGATCTACAAACTACCAAGCCGAAAATATAATATTAGTAAGTGGAGAAAACTTTGCTGATAGTTTAATAGCTACATCATTAGCAAAAAAACTAAACTGTAAAATAATCATTACACAAAACAATGAAATAGATAAAACAATAAAAAATGAATTCTTTAATACAAATAAAAAACAAAGAGCAAAAGTTAATAACGTATATATAGTAGGTGGAGAAAAATCAATATCAAAAAATATTGAACAACAATTCTCCACAATAGCAAAAGTTCACAGAATAAGTGGAAGAGATAGATATGATACATCATTGCAATTAGCAAAAGAAATAGGAAATGAAAAGTATACAATAGTAAGTGGAGAAAACTTTGCAGATAACCTAGTAGCTATTCCTTATTCTTATACTAATAATTCAACAATTGTATTAACAGAATCAAAAACAGTATCAATAAGCTTAAAAAATTTAATCAAAAACAAAGACTTTACAATAGTAGGTGGAGAAAAGTCAGTTTCAAATGCAATATTAGAACTATTAAAAAAAGATTCACTAAAGCCAGACGATAAAAAAGAACAAGAAGACCAAAAAGACAAGGAAAATCAAAAAGACCAAACAAAACCTGAAGATAATGGGAAGTCAGAAAAACCTAACAAACATTCAACACCTGAGGAGAAAAAAAAGCCTAATGAACAAGGAAAAAAGGAATATCAACCAGATATAGATGGAGTTATAATTGATCCAGAATTACCGGGTAATGAAGAATGGAAAGATATAATTATAGAATTAAAAGGTATTGCTAAATATGCAGTTGCATTTGGTAATGGGGATGATAAAAAGACTGTAGAGTATATAATAAAATGGATTCATAATCATACTGAATATGACAAAAGAGTTTATGAAGGTGGAAGCTTTAATGCATATACTAGGGAATGGTATAGAGATTGGATAAAAAATAATAGAGAAGTAGGTAGAGGGGTCTGCAATGTATATGCAGATTTATTTAGATATATTTGCGGATATGCTGATATTCCTAATAAAAAAATAGAAGCATCTTTATTTAGCGTTGATCAATATGATCATGCTCTTAATGTAGTTAAAATAAATAACGAATGGTTATATTTTGATTTAACTAATTCAGATGGTGTTTATGATAGCGATCCAAGAAGTACGAATAAGTATGATTTGATATTTGCTACAAGAGAACAAATAAGATTTTTGTACAAAAAACTAGAAAATCCTATGTTAGACTAATTTAATAACGTAATAAATGTTTAAAGCCTCCGTAATGGAGGCTTTTTAATATTGTAATTTTAAAGAACTCTATATATAGAAAAATACACTAATATAAAAATATATAAATGTATCTAAGGAAACCAATTAGATTAATAGTTAACTTTAGGATTATCCGTTCTTCCGACTAGGTAATCAATAGAAACGTCAAAATAATCAGCAAACAATATTAATATTGGCAACGTAGGATTTTGCTCACCAGTTTCGTATCTATAGTAATTTCTAACGCTTATGCCTATAGCATCAGCAATAGATTTTTTAGTAACATTATTATTTTTTTGTAAATATTTAAGTCTTTCTTGAAAGTTCATAAAGCACCTTCTATTCTAATTGACATGACGGAAAAGTCGTGATATATTAAAAGTGACTAATACGTCACTTATTTTATTTAAAACTTTTTATATAAAATGAGATTTTTGCTCAAGTGCTATTAATTGAGCTGGTTATAAGTATACATATTTAATTATATCATTAATTAGCCTTATTTTGGTTAAATTGCAGAAATACAAGGATATTTACATATAAGAAAAATTTAATAAATTTCTGTTGACATTTTAAATAAAACAAATTGTACTATATGTACAAATAAACAGAACAAAAGTTCGGAACGTATGAACATGGATATTATTTGAAAAATTTTTTGATATTTTTCAAAATCATTAAATTTGTGGGTATAACAAAAATGCAAAGTAGGATATAAAGATTAATCAATAAAGTGCGTGTACGTAATTAATTATATCATTATAATTAAAAAAATATTTTTCATATTTCCACAAATTTAGTTTTTTGTGGGTATAACAAAAATGAAGGGAGAAAAAATTCATGAATAATGTTAGTTTGATGGGAAGATTGACAAAAGACCCAGAGGTGAGATATTCAGCGAATACTCAATTAGCAAACGCTAGATTTAGTGTTGCTGTAGATAGAAGATTATCTAAAGAAAAAAGAATGGAAGCTGAAAACAACAATCAACCAACTGCAGATTTTATCAATTGCGTAGCTTTTGGAAGAACTGCAGAAGTTATTGGACAATATTTCCATAAAGGAAATAAAATTGCGATTACAGGTCACATTCAAACTGGATCATACGAAAATCAACAAGGACAAAGAATTTATACGACTGATGTAATTGTCGATCAATTTGATTTTTTTGAGTCAGTAAATTATAATTCTGCAAATAAAGATAATGTTGACAATAGCTTAAAACCTGAGCCTGAGCCAGAACTACCTTTTTAAAAATCTTGGAGTAGTGTAATGAATAATAATTTTAATAAATTTAATGATTTTGATAAAAGACAAGAAGAAAATTACTTTCGATGTGATGATTTTATAGAAGAAAATTTTGTAAGAGCTGAAGAGTTTAGACATTATGCTTTGCAAAGCTTTCATACATGTAAAGGAAAATTTAAAAATATAAAAGTAAAAAAGTATAAAAATGGATATATAGATAAATGTAAAAGTATAAATATATAGGAGTAGACAATATGAATTTTAATTTTGATTATTTTACAAAAGAAGATTTGGAGAGCTTTAATTTCTTTAGAGTGCCGAAAGCTCTTTTTACTAAAGAAATTTTTAAGTCACTAAGCGTGGAAGAAAAGATTCTTTATTCAGCATTTTTAGATCGCATATCGCTATCGCAAAAAAACTCATGGATAGACAGAGAGGGAAAAGTCTACATAATTTATACAAATGCAGAAATCGAAGATTATTTTGGCTTTTCTAAAGGCTCTACTGTAAAGTATATGAAAAATCTTGAAAAAATTGGTCTTATTGAAAAAAGGGTTCGTGGACTAGGATTACCAAATTTAATTTATGTTAAAAACTTCGCAAAGGTATTAGCAGAAAAAGAAAACGAATTCAAAGAAAAAATCGAAAGCAGTGAAAATAATTCTAAAAATTTATTAGAAAACCAAAATGTAGATTCTAGAAATACAAAAGATGAAATTAAGAAATCTAAAAAGTGTACTCCAGAAGTACAAGAAGTGTCCACAACTAAGACTTATATGAGTAATACTTATTTTAGTAATACTAATATTAATAATCAATCAATCATAAATGATGTTGATAGATTGATTGATAAACTTAATAATAAAATAATTTTTTATGATGAATCATATAAAAAAGCATATGAGAAAATGCTAAAAATTATTAAAACAACTTTACAGGCGAAAAGCGATATTGTTGTTTCAGGTATTTCTGTGCCTTTTTCAAAGTACTTTGAAAGATTTAAGTCGCTAAAAAAGATACACTTTGAGTATGCTTTAAGTTGTTATTTTAAAAATATCTACCGAATTGTAAATTTCCAGTCATACATACTCAGCCTTTTGTACAGCTCGATTGAAAAAGTTGGGTTGACTTGCGAAGAAAAAATTCTAAATTTAAATTTATCGGATCGAAATCGTGTGTATGACAAGGTTATAGATGATTTCTTCAGAAAGAAAAGTTTTTCGGTGAAAAAAGAAAATTACAAGAAAGCAGATAAAGGCAATTTTTTTGAAAGATTAGCTATGAGAGAAAAAACATCAAATTTCAGATATGCATTTGCATAAAATTTTTTAACTTAAACTTAAAAATTATTTTAAAACTAAAATATCAAATAAGATAATAAAAACGTATTGTAATAAATAATCGAATGTGTTAGAATAAATATAGCAAAAGGAGAAGATAAGAAAAGTGGAAGAAAAGTTAAAAAGCATTTATTATGAAAAGTTCATAGATAAAAGTTATTGTGAAAAAACTCTAGAAATTATGACATTTGTTGGTTGTGATTTTAAAAAAGTTGACTTGACCAATGTTAAGTTTATAAGTTGTGTATTTATCGACTGTAAAATCGATGAAGTATCTTTAAAGGATTGTGTTTTTGATTCCTGTCTTTTTTCTGAGTGTAAAGTTTCAAATCTTTTTGGATCAGAGTCAGAAATTAAAAAATCTAATATTCTATACTCAACTTTATTTGATTTTGATTTTAGTGACGTTTTTTATAAAGTTGAAAGTTTAGTGTTTAGTAGTTGCCAAGTTTTTTCAGTTTTTATGAACTTCGCAACTTGCACAGATGTAATTTTTAGAAGCACCTGTGTAGCAAGATCAACACTAGTTGGAGTCTCACAAGAAAAGCTTGAAGAAATATTTAAAACGTCTTCTTTTGCATTTGATACAGCTTTAGATCTGATAGATGAAGAAAAGCAGTGGAATACTTACTATTTTTAGTGTGGGAGGGATAAAAAATAAATAAAATATTTTTGTCAACTGTAGTTTTAGCATCTTTATTATCAACTTCAAATTCAAATAATTTTGAGATTGATAAATATAAGAGCAATGATTCAACATTCAATACTGTGTTATTTCAAAAAAATAAAGAAGAAAAAGATTTGAATAATAAGCTAAAACTAGAAGAAGTAGAAGTAACTCGTGTAATTGATGGAGATACTTTTGAATGTGTAATAAATGGAAAAACTCAAAAAGTTAGACTAATAGGGGTTGATACACCTGAGTCAGTACATCCTGATAAAAATAAGAACATAGCAGAAGGTAAAAAAGCATCTGATTATACGAAAGAAAAATTACAAGGCAAAAAAGTAGGACTAGAATATGATGTTCAAAAAAATGATAAGTATGGCAGAATTCTTGCTTATGTATGGAATGAATCTAAAATGTACAATTTAGAACTTTTAGAAAAAGGATATGCAAAAGTAATGACAATACCACCTAACATCAAATATTCAGAACTATTTTTAGAAAAACAAAAAATTGCTCAAGAAACCAATCAAGGTTTTTGGAACAAGGAAGGAGAAACAAATGGGAACATAATAAAAGAGAATGAAGAACAAGAACGACCAGATGATAAAAAAGAACAAGAAAAGCAAGAAGAACAAGAAGATAAAAACAATCCAGAAGAACAAGAAAAGCAGGAAGATAAAGAACAAACAGAGGATCAAAAAAAACCAAATGATTCTACTACTTCAGAAGATCAAACAACATCTGAAGAAAAAACAAATCTAGAATATCAGCAACAAGAAGAAAAACAACAAAAAACAGAACAAATAAGAAAAGATATTGAAGATTTAAAAAACAAAATACAAGATTCCAAAGACAATAAAGAAAAATATCAAAAAGAAGTAGAAAATCTTGAAAATAATTTGTTAGACTTACAGTCTAAAAAAGACAAATTGACTGAAAATTCAGGAAATGATGTTTTAGGCAATATAAATAGTAATAGTGCTAATAGTACAACAAGTGAAAAAACGCCATATAATACGGGAATAGATAAAGGGTTTATAACATTCCTTACAATTATATCGTCATCTATAACTGTACTATTAGTAAAAGCAAGAAGAAGTTTTAAAAATGCTAAAAAAACATCTTAAAAAAACACTTATCATATTATTAATTACACTAGCTACATTTATTACATTGCTATTTGGATATTACAAATATGATGAGTATATATCTGAAAGTCTAAAAACAAATTATGTTAAAAATTTAAATAGTGTCAATAGCAACAAAACAAAAGGCAATAAAAAAAGTGAGATATCGATTATAAATAAAACAGAGCTTTTAAAATTAAATTCAAATTATCTTGGATGGTTAAAAATAGACGATTCAAACATTGACACATCGGTAGTATTAGGAGATAGATATTTTAGGAAAGACTTAAAAGGAAAGTATTCTTTAGCAGGAACACCTTTTATTAAAGATTATGATTTATCAAAAAATGCCTTTGTAATATATGGGCATAATCTAGGATATGGAAGAAAAGATGCTTTCCATGATATCACAAAGTATAGTGATGTAAACTTTTATAACAATCATAGAAACGTATATTTTACAGAAAAATCACAACTAGGTAATAAGTATATAGTAGTTGCATATATGGAATTTGACTTAAATAAACTAGATACATTCAATTACGTTGATGTTGATTTTAATTCTGTAGAAAAATTTCAGAATTGGAAAAAAGGTATAATTGATAACTCTAAATATGTAGATGATAACTTCAAAAACTTAAAATATGGAACAGGAAGATACATGGTATTATCTACATGTCATTCATCTACTTGGATAGATGATAATGTTAGATCGGTATTAATTTGTTATCAGCCTCAGAGTATATCAAATGTAAATTACAAATATTTTAATGACGATCAAATCTAATAAAAAGGAAACACAAATGGAAACAAAGACAGACAAAAAAACAGAAACAGAACAAAGCTTTATTATTCATGAAAAGTTATTAAATCTGTCAACATCAAAAAATGGTAAATGGAATAAGACATTAACAATTACAAGTTGGTATAATGATCAGCCTAAGTTTGACATAAGAAGTTGGCTTAATAACTATTCAACAGCAGGAAAAGGCGTAGTATTATCAGCCGAAGAACTATGGGAAATCATAAATTCAGAAGAATTAAAAGAAATTGTGAGAAATAGTTTAAATAATAAACAATAAAGGAGACAAAATGGACTTAAAAAAAATAGTATCAAAAGCTAAAAGAACAGTAGCTTTATTGGGAGTAGGAGCTATACTATTGGGATCTACAGTTACACATGCCCAAAACAACTATACCCTCGAAGTTAATTCAGGAGTAGGATCAAAAACAAATGGAGCAGTTTACTCAGTAATCAAAACACAAGATTTATTAAAAAGCGGTAAACTTCAAACAATATCTCCTAGAGAAGTAGGGAAAGTAACGTTAAAAGATGGTAAAAGTTCTATAAACATTAAGGAAGACGGAGTATACCAGGTAAAAAACATAAAAAGAGCTCCAGGATATCTATTAGATTATAGAACAGATGGAAAAACAGCACAAGTTCAATTTCCATTATTAAAAGACGGAAAAGTATCAAGTAATCAGCTATATAAAATAACAACAAAAGATCGACCAATTCAATATACTGCTGAATTTATCAAATATGGAGATGATAAAGTATCCCCACTTGAACATGTAACATTTGAACTTCGTCAAACGCATAGACCAAAGACAATAGCTGATGATAACACAGTTAAAGAATGGGAAGAAATCTCAAAACAAGAACAAGATAAAAATAAAAAAACATATACAACAAAAGCAGATGGTAAAGTAATATATAAAGATTTGGCAGAAGGTAAATATCAAATTATTGAAACTGTAACAGAAGAAGGATATGAAGTAAATAAAAATGAAAATACATTTACTATCACTCAAGAAAAAAACAAAGCTGTTATGAAAAACTCTACAATAACAGAATTTAACAAATTAGTAAACTATAAATCACCAAATCCTGAAAAGAAAATACTAAATGATAAAAAAGAACAAGTTGATGAATATGAATTAAATGTTGAAAAACCATTCCAATATCTTTTAAAAGTGAAAGCACCAACAGATATTAGAGAATATACAAAGTTTAGAATGGAAGATACACTTAATGATAATCTAACATTATTATCTGTAGAATCTATTACACAAGGATCAAAAACATTTAATAAAGATAACTTAGTAAAAATCAACGGAAACAAATTAACAGTAGACTTTAAAGATGTAATCAAAGAATTAACAGCTAATCAAGAAATTATTGTAACAGTAAACGCAAAAATAAAAGGTAAAGTAATAGAAAAAGTATGTATTCCAAACTCATATGATTTAATCTATAACAATGGTAAAGGACACAATCCTGATTTAGAACATAAGAAAGAATCAAACACAACATGTGTATCTCCACATTATGGAAAAGTTGAATTTATAAAAACACAATCAAACGGAACAACTCCATTAAAAGATGCACAATTTAAAATCTTCAAAAAAGGTGCAGTAAAAAGTGTTAAAGAAGCACAAAAAAAACAAGCTGTAACTAATCCTGTAACAGGAAAACCATATGAAATTGTAACAACAAAAGCAGATGGAAAAGTTGAATTTAAAAATTTACCATATGATGTTTATGAAATATGGGAAGTAAAAGCACCACAAGGATATAACGTAAAGAATGATTCAATCGCAGTAACAATAAATGAAAAAACAGAAGAAGTTAAACTATCTGCTGTTAAGAACTATTTAGAAGAAGAATATGTACCAGGAACAGGAACTAAAGGAGCTTTAATCTTCTTAGCAATAGGAACAGCATTAATAACAACTTCATTTGTTTACAAAAAGAAAGCAGTTGCAAAACTAGAAAAATAGATTATTAGAAATATGCATAAATGGAAAAAAACAACAAGAAAAGAAAATATATTTCTAAAATAATATTATTCTGTGGAATATTGGTTTTATTAGTTCCTCTTTGTCTTAACCTTTATAACAAATACAATAATAAAGTCACTATAGAAAGCTTTAGAGAAGAAAAACAACAAAAAATAGAACAAAAATCAAAAACAAAAGAAACAAAAAATCACTATGATTATAAAGAAAACAAAAAAGAAGATAGTATACTAGGAATATTAAATATTCCTAGTATAAACGAAGAAATTCCTATCTATAAAGATCAAGAAGGAAAGCTTGATTATTTATTAGACAAAGGAGTAGTCTTAATATCTAGAGCCTCTTTAGTAGATAACAAAATTTTAAAAGAAAGTATAAAAAAAGAAGAAGAAACTAAACTTAATTTATACCCTCATAAAAACAAAAACATTGTATTAACGGGACATAGAGGAACATTAAAAACTAATTTAAATATCTTTAAAAACTTAGATAAATTAAAAAAAGATGACTTAATATTTATAGACAATGGAGATAAGTTACTTGTATATAAAGTATACAAAAAGTTTGTCATAAATCCCGAAGATGGTAATTTAATTTACAAAGACGAAAAAAACGAAAACTTTAATAAACTAACATTAGTAACTTGTACACCATTTCTAGTTAATAGTCATAGATTAATAATAAAAGCAGGTTTAGTAAAACAAACAGATACTACAGATACTAAACTTTTAAATAACGTGCCAAACAATACAGTATCAGAAAGTATAAAATTATTAAACCCAATAAATGTCGCAATAACATCAGTAATTTTAGCTTTTATTATTAAAATAATAGTATCTAAAATTCATAAAAGGAGACAAGATGAAGATTAAAAAAATACTAACTTTGTGTGTATTATCTACATTGCTTTTCACAAATATCTCAAATGCAGATACTCAGATTGAAGAAAAAAATAATATTAAAATCGAACAGTCTGAAAAACAAGATGAAACAAAAAAGCTAGAAGATGAAACGAAAAAGCAAGATACAGAGAAAGTGGAAATAAACAGCACATACAAAGATGAAAGAGAAGGGAAGCTAATATATAAAACAAATACCATAAAATTTATAGCAAAAACACCAAGTGGAGAAAGACTTAAAGACGGAGAATGGGAAGTAAAGGACAAAAAAACTGATAAAGTAGTTGCTAAATTTTCAATTACTAATTCAACAAATGAATTTATTAAAGAATTAGAAAAGGGAGAATATCAACTATATCAAACAAAAGCACCAGAAGGATATATAAAAGATTCTAAAATTTTGGAATTTAAAACACCTATAAGTGTAAAAAATAAAGGAGATGTGTTTGAAATATATCCAAAAGTAATGGAAAAAGAAAAAGATTCACTGAAGCCAAAAGATACTCCATATAAAACTGGAATGGATAAAAAACTTATGATAGCACTAGCAATAGTAGCAGGAGTAGTAGCAGAAGCTATAGTGTATTTCATAAAAAGGAGAAAAAACAATGCTAAAAAATAAAATATTTAAAAAAGTATTTGCGATATTTTCATTAGTAGCGATATTAATAACAACGTTTATACCTCAAGTATCAGGTGCTGAGCCAATCAAACCAACAGAAAACACAGGACCAGATTGTATTGGATATATTGGTTTTAAGAAAGTAAGTAATCCTGAAAAATACGATGTTAGATATGTTCCTTATGGATCAACTACTAGTAAATCAAAATATCCAGTATATTTTCTATATTCTAAAGTAGATAATAAAGATATATTTTGTGTTGATTATGGTCCTGTAGCTGATAGTTCAAATCCATTGTGTAAAGATGCTACAAAGAGTTGGTTAGCACAATTGGATACAACAAGAGAAAACGACTTAAAGACAATATTGTCACTATCAATACACTTTGCAAGAAATGGATCATATACTCACTCAAGTGAAATAAACTATGCATTTACACAAATGTTAGTTTGGGATTTGTGTGCACAATATGGGAAAGCTATAGGTATTCCATATAAAAACACAATAGGAGAAAGGATATCAGAATTATATTTTGAAGATACTCCAACACAACAATATTACGAAAAATGGAGATCACAAATAGTAGAATCTGTTGCAAACTATTATGCATATCCGGGATCTAAATTAAGTCAATTTGAAAGTAAGTATTTTGTAACAGACTATAAAACAGCATCATCTAAATATTTATTAAAAATAAATACAAATGTACAACTTCCATCAGATACATCTCCAGTAGAAGTTGTAAATAGCAATTCAAATACTAACTTTAGCCAATGGACTTTGTTTAATTCAAATAGTAAGGTTAAATATACACATAACACAAAACTACAATTAGCTTTATATGATCAAAATAATCTATTAAGAGGAACAGAAGATTTAGGATTATTAGTAATGAACGATAAACATCCAGTAAAACAATTCAATAATAAATGGAGTGGAACACACGCTTATGTAGGAATTTATCGTTCAGCAAAAGCACAAAATCAAACAGTAATTAAAACAGAAGGTGTAGCATATTATCTAATTCCTCAAACATTTAAATTAACAGGACAAACTAAAAATAAACCAGAACAAAAAATAGAAGTAAAATTAAAGAAAATAGATGCTAGAACTAGATTACCGTTAAAGGATGTAAAATTTAGAATTCAAGGAATAACTAATAACTTTGATAGGATATTTTACACCGATGATAATGGTGAAATAAAATTAGAATTAGCAGAAGGTAAATATAGAGCTATAGAAGTTGAAACGCCAGAAGGATACAAGGCAATAAATCCTGTAGAGTTTACTGCAATAAGAGGGAAAACAGAACCTATTACTGTAGTAATAGAAAATGAAAAAGATATTATACCAGATTCAGGAGTTTTAAAAATAAAAAAGGTTGATGCTAAAACCAAACAAAAATTGACAGGTGCTATATTTGGAATTTATGAAAGTGAAAACTCAACTACACCAGTAAAAACATTATATATAAACTCCGATGGTGAAGGGGAAGCTAGAAATCTAACTTTAGAAAAACAATATTATCTTAAAGAAATAAAAGCACCACAAGGATATTTAAAATCTAATAAAGTGATAAAATTTGTAATAAACAAAACTTCATTTGATAAAACTTTAAATATTGCATTAAAAGAAATGACCATATCTAACAGCAAAGCAGAAGGCAGAATAATTATTGATAAAGTCAGCACAAATGGTAAAAAGTTAAAAAATGCAGTTTTTGAAATTAGAAAAGGTAAAGAATTAGTAGAAACATTGGTTACAGATACTAATGGTAGAGCAATTTCAAAGTATTTACCACATGGAGTTTATGAATTTTATGAAAAAAACTCTCCAGAATTCTACAAAAAAATAACTATAGCAAACAATAAAGTAAAGATAGATTCAAACTCAGATTATAAAGTCACAGTAACTAATAATCATCTAATGGGATCGATTGAATTATCCAAAGTAGATTCAAAAGGTAATTTCTTAAAAGATGCGAAATATGTATTATATGTACCTAACACAATTTTAGAAAAATATAAATCTGATGTTGATCTACAAAAATCATATTTCACTGATAAGAATATAAATGATACTTCTAAATATCCACAAATTAATGGATATACTCCTATTGTAGAAAAAACAACAGGAAATGGAGTTACTAAGTTTGAAAAATTGCTAGTAACAAATTCGAAAGATAATAAATATATCTTAAAGGAAATTCAAGCACCTAATGGATATATGATAGATAGAGAAAATGTTATAGTTGATTTAAATCAAACTGAAAATGGTAAAGAAGATATAGTAAGGAAAGTAAAAAGGACTAACTATAATGTACCTGAAAACACACCAAACACAGGAACAAAAGGAGCTTTGATCTTCTTAGCAGTAGGATCAGTTTTAATATTAAGTTCTTTTGCATTAAAGAAAAAGGAAAATGTTAAATAGAGTATAAGGAAAAATTTCTCTCCTTTTCATATATAAATCGAAAAATAAGCCACTTTAACTCCAAAGTTTTCTTTGAGTTAGGTGGTTTATTTTATAAGCATTTTAATTGGAGGATTTATTATAAAAAAATGAGAGTACATGATAGATAAGGAATAAATTAAGGAAATAAAGATTGAAGAGAAAACAAAAGAAAGGGAAAATGGTAAAACAAGGCGACATAATAAAAGTTAATTTTGATCCAATAAAGGGACATGAACAAGCAGGGTATAGACCTGCACTTGTAATAAGCAATAACCTTTTTACAAAACAAACGAATTTTGTTATAGCATGTCCAATAAGCAACACAAGTAGTAAGTTTCCTTTGCATATAAGATTAGATAATAGAACTAAAACAACAGGAGTAATTCTATGTGAACATGTAAAAGCTCTAGATTTTGAAAGTAGAGGATACAAGTTAATTGAAAGAATTCCAAGAGAAATTCTAGATAAAGTCCTGAAAGTTGTTAAGTCAGAAATATAGAGAGATGGATAATAAATATCTATCTCTTTTTACTTGACAAAATTATACACAACCTGTATAATTACTATAACATTAAAAATAGAAATAAAAGGAGCAGTAAGTTATGATAACCTTAATAATCATTGCGTGTATTTGTTTTATATTTGGACTACTTCCAGCTTGTACAATGTTTTTTGAAGTAAGTTATATATATTTTTTTCTTTATGACAAAGCAGGAACTGATAAAATACTAGGGATAATATTCATATTCTTAGTTGCCTATATTCTAGGAGTTATAATTGAACAGATATTGTTTAGATATTTCTATTATTTATGGTTGGCAATTCATATTATATTAATTCCAGTATCTGGAATAGCTTGTCTTGCAGGTATAAGTTCTTTATTTAAATTTACAGGACATTTAAACTTTGGAATATTTACTAAATTAACCAATATTTTACTTTATCCTTTAGATAGTTCGGGGATAACAGGATTTCCTATGGGATATGAATTTGAAAATATTATTTTAACATATGCATTTAATATCACATTTATTTTATTTATAGGTATATTATTTTTAGGAATGAAACTTAAATTAATGTTTTTAATCGATGAAGAAGGTGGCGATTTAGTTTCATCTACAATTGGTATAGTATTATTACGTTACGTGCCAAAAATAAAGAGAAAAACAAGAATATATGAATTTAACAAAAATAATTTCTGGGAAAAGGAAAAAGATAATAAAGAAGAGCAACAAAATCAAGAAAGATATCAAGAACAAAATTATAAAAATCAAAGCACAAGTAAAATGAATGCTGAACTTATAATGGCTTATAATATATTAGGTGCAAAGCCTGAAGATAGTTTTGAAGAGATACGTAAAAAATATATATCATTAATAAAAAGAACACACTCAGATGTTACTGGTGATGAGGAAAATCTTGATTTTGTAAAGAACCTAAATAGTGCATTTGATCTTATAAAAAAATATAAAACGAAATAATCATATTAATAATATGTGTTGACGATATGACAACAAAGGTTGAAAATATTGTTAATTGATTGTATAATGTAATCAAAGGCATAAGAGTATAAAGTTGTTGCAATTAAAAACCGTCGGGAGGGGCAAACTCCTGACGGTTTTATTTTGGCTAGTTGTCGCTAGTATAACTATCTAACCATTTGATGATGTAGTGGCAAACTACACCACCCAATATAGTTATAAAAGTTTCAAGTATAAAATGTTGCAATTTCTTCACCTCCTGATCTTGTCAGTGTGGTTGCGACAAAAATATTATATCACGATATTATCGATTGTATAAATGCAACAATTCTATAGTATACAAAAACACATTGAGAAATTCATTATAGTTGTTTTATGCGAATTTCTCAATGTGTTTTAAAAATTAGATTTATTATCTTTTATTCCAAATTCATCAATTGTTATATCAAATTTCTTTTCTAATTCAGTTTTTCTTTTATTTACAACAATTAAATATTCTACAATATCTGGTGGTTCAGAATATCTTTCTAAAAAAGTTAGACCTTTTCGGCGATAGTCCATTACTCTTAAATAATCTCTGTTTCTTCTATTATAGTTTCTTGAAGCTCTTCTTTGAGCCTCACTTGTTTTATATTTTTTTTGTTCTTTATTCTTTTCATCTTGATTTTCCATAATTCAGCTAATTCACATCCTTTTTATTATGATTTTTAGATTCGATTAATAGTCCAACTCTATTGTCTTACTATTTCTAAAGCATAATCCAATAAGTCCTTATTGATATTCCAACTTTTTGCATATTGTATAAAATCATCTAAAATACCTTCCTCATAAAATTGAATAACTGCATCATCATTTCTACTAATATCTCTTTGAGTTGTTATTGCATCATATAAGGCATGATATTTAGTTACTACCTTATAACCGTTTATATAGCAAATATTATTATCTTTACAATTTGTCCATACAGGAATTAAATAGCTACCTACTGTATTTAAATCTAGAACAACTTCCATAGTTCCATTACAATCCGAAGGTACATAGCCATACAAATTTAAAGCAGATAATCCTGTAATGATGAATTCAGAATTTTTCAAATATATTGCAGGTGATCTTTCATATAAATAAATTTCTTGTTCATCTCGATTTAAATTCTTCATTTCTTCTAGAACGATCATTGTTTCTCTCCATTTGCAATTTTATATTTTTTTCTTGTTGAAGTATTTTTGAACATTCCATTACATATAAAATAACTTGATCAATGCTAGTATCAGGTATAGGGCAAGGTTGATATTTTTCTAGTGCGTGTTTTAACTTTTCTATGTTATCACTACTTTGAAAACACATAAAATCATACAATTGTCTGTCGTGTTTTTCTAACTCGTTTATTACTTTATTTAGAGAAATTTGATCTTTTAATAGATATTTACCTATTATAAAAATATCAAATACATCTTTTGCTCTTCTATATATCGTTTCTGATGATACAGAAGAAAATTTATTTGCTAACATATAATATATTGTTGCTTGTTTTGTAAATACTTTTTTTAAATTAGCATCAATTTGAATATTATAGCCTTCAAAGTTATACTTTACCGTAAAAGAATTTCCTCTATCTACTAGCTTATAATCAACGTTATATCCTTGCTTTCTTAATTCTTTGATTAAATCTTCTGTTAAGTATTTTTTTGCATCGATACTAGAATAATCAAAATCAAGGTCATGTGTTCCTCTTTGCACCATATCCAGAGATACATTATATTCTTTTAAATACAGATTCAAATTATATGCTCCAATCAAACATAAGTCATTTCTTATTTCTGAGTTGTTGATTGTTTTGTATATAATATCTAATGCTTGTTTTGAGTTCATAGCAAACAAACAAGAATTACTTAAACTTTAATAGTTAAAGAATTTACCTAATTCTTGTTTTACTCCTTTCTTTTCTTAAAATTATTATACACGTTATGTATAGATAAGTCAAATATTTCAATATAACGCATTACAAGGCGTTTTAAAAGCTATAAAACATCTAGGCATATAAATATATGAACAACATTAAAATAAGCTATTTAAGAATGTATTAGAGAGTAAAAATAAGAGTAATAAAGAAAAATATGCAATAAAAAACAAAAATAATATTGAATAAAAAAATAGAAGATAAGTGCTTGACATAAATATACACGTTGGGTATAATATAAGTATAATAACAAAAGGAGAAAATTATGAAAACCATATTGAAAAACATCTATTTAGATCGACTTAGTAACACTACTTACTGGAAAGAGAATTTTGATATTGATGTAAAATTAGATTTATCAAAAATAGAAAAAGTATTTGGAATAAGTTTAAATGATTTTATTGAAAGTAGGCTAATAGATACTAATAACTTAAAGGAGATTTCAGAATTGGAAAATGAAGCGAATGAATATTTTACAGATAAGATAGACTTTAATAGAGCAATTGATAAAACAAAACAATATATTGAAGACAAAACATATAATTGGGAATATTTTACAGAAAAAATTATAGGGAATGAAGATTTAATAAATTCTATTAATAATTTTGAAACAATGGAAGAGGCTAATCCAGACTTAGCTGAACAGTTAGAAAAATTAAGGAGAATTGGGAAAAACTTTGTTGAAGGAACATTAGAAGAATATATTAATGAAGTAATTAATAAAGAAGTTTATTTATTGTATGAAGAAGCATATCAAAGAATAGTAGAAGAAGATGCTTTTAGTGTCGGAATAGATAAATTAGAGTTTATTGTAAAGAACAAGAAACTTATGACAAAATTTGAAAATTCTGATCAACTGGTTGAAAAACTTACGGAAATAAATAAAGTCTATAAAGACTATACTAAAAAGGAACTGGATAAATTTAAACAAGAAAATAAAAGAGAGTTTCCGCAAGATGAATTAACAAATGAGGAAATTGATTATTGGCTAGAAATAGATAAAAAATCTGAAGAAATAAAAGAGAAAGCAAAACAAATATTCATTACAAATGATAAGTTAGACTTTAATTAAAAAAATAAAGTAGAGATGTCTAGAATCTAAAGATTCTAAGGCATCTCTTTTTTTATTACAGCTATAAACTTTTTATAAAGCATACTTCGTATATAAAAAACAAAACAGTTTGAAATAAAATAGCGAATAGAATATAATTAGATTAACGAATAAGATAATTCGTAATATTATTTAAGGGGAGAAAAATGGAAGAAAAGAAAGGAAAATTATATTATATAAAACACGCTCTCATAAAAAATACAATAGCTGTAAATGATTATGCTAAAAAAGAAATCTACGAACAAGTAGATAGATTAATTAAAGAAAATATAACGGATAAGATTAAGGAAAAAAATGTAGAAAAAATAGAACTAGCAGAAGAAATTTCAAAATATTTGTTGTTAACAAAATTTGGCATAAATTATAAAGTAAACAAAGAGAAGCTAAAAAATGCTAGTTATATAAATAAGGATAATTATATAAAAACCTTGGCTTACTTTAATGAAAAATTAAAAATTCTGACAACTGAAGCTAGTAATTATTTGCAGAAAAAGAACATAAATATAAATATAGAAAAAAATAAAAATATAGAAATAGAACAACCTTATTGGATGATTGAATTCCACGAAACAATAAAAATTAACTCAGAAGTAAAAGATTATAAAGGAAAGAAACTTACAGAAAAAATTCTAGATGAGCTAGTCATTATTGATGATCAAATAAACAAAAACTCAAAACTTGAGACATTTAAAGATGAATTTTCCAAAGTAGGAATTAGCATTGATAGTATTGAGAATACATCTACAAATTATAGTAAATGTTATTTTGAGCTAATAGAAAATAACAATATTAAAAGTAAATTAAGGATAGATTTAGGAGATGGTAGTTATTCAAACAAGGAATTATTTAAAAAACTATATGAATCTACAGGAATAGATTTTAAAATAGTGAACTACCCAGAAACAAAGCAGATTTCTTGGGAAGATGCAACAGAATTCATTAAAGATAGAATTGGAAAAAACATGGAATTAGCTGATAAAGTAATGCAATTTCAAGAAATATATGTAGATACTGGACATTATAAAGTTGATATATTAGATGAACATTACCAGAAAGTATTTTACAAAAGCGTAAAATACTTACTTGACAATTATAATAAGCTACCAAATCAGCTATATCTTAGAGATTTAAATGAATTTAAAGATGAACTATTTAATCAACTTTATAAAATTGCAATAAGTAAAGCAAAAGAAAATAATATAAATAATAAAAAGAAACAAAACGAACAAGAAAAATTAGCAGTAAAAGTAGGAAACGTATTTATTTTAGAAGATGTAGAAAAATTTAAAAATATTGATTTAAGTAAAACAGATATCAACATAACCATTAACAATGAAGAATATCCACTTTTTAAAGGAAAAACATATTTTAACAGTAATGAAATAGATAAACTTATTGATGAAAACAAATACCATACCTATGCAATAAGTGAATATTCTAATGGTAAAGTTAATTCATTGAGTGATGTAGAAAATATTATATTGGATAGGCTTAAAAAAAATGATTCACTATACCAAGAAATTAAAAAAGCACGTAAAATCTTAAAAGACACAACATTAGCAAATTTTCATGGAGTTTTTCAAAGAGAATATGCCAATATAATGAAAGAAATCGCCAAAAAGCAGAAATATCTTCCAGAGGATATGAAGTCTATTAAAGCGGTATCTAAGCTTGAATTCGTAGTAAAAAACAAATTTGAAGAATATATTAATGAAAAACTACAAAAAGATATTGTTAACGATGAAAAAGTTGAACAAATAGGTCTTAATGATATAAATTTGCACTCAGATGATAAAGAGAAAAATCAAACACTTAATAACGAAAACTACCAAATAGAATATGCATATTTTGGAAATGGTATTACAGTTTGGAATTCAAAAGATTATGATACTGAATTAAGAGATTATAAAAAACTAGCTCATATATCTAGTGAAAGAGAAATAACCTATTACGAAAAGGATCTTCCTACTGATGTAATTAATAGGATAAATGAGATATCCAATATTGATTATATAAGAAAATCATCTACTCAAGAAGAAAACATCTATACTGTACCTAGTTTAAATAAAAAACAAGAAATAAAAGTTGGAGATATTGTAGAAATTAATGAACATGAATACTGGAAAATCAATAATATAAAAACAGCAGTAGATGTATATGGAAATTATATAGACCTTTATGGATTTAATGCATATTGGGATAAAAATCTAGAAAAATTTAAGTATTCAAATACAGAAAGACTTAAAGTAAGTGATTATAAAATAATTTCAAATGAGAAAACGTTAAAAGAAAACAAATCAAAAACTAATTCTAATGAAGATAATTTAAAAACAGATGAAATTATAAAAGTTTCCGATGGTACTGGGCAAAAAAAAGAAACTAATTTAGATAATATTAAATTTCATATTGGTGATGAAGTTAGATATAAGGATAAAAAATTTACTATTACAAAATTTGATGAAATGAGTGATGGTTTAAAGTCCGTTACTATTAAAGATAATAACGAATATTTTGGAGGAATGATAACAGGTTCTGAGGTTATTCCATATAAATCAGAAGATGATTTAGAAAAAATATTTGGACTCAAAGAAAAACAAATAAATAAATCAAATAGTGAAGAAAAGATAGAAAATTTCAAAATAAGAAATGAATTGTTTTCAGATAAGTTAACACCAGGAGAAAGATTAAACCAAAATATTGAAGCTATTAATATGCTTAATATGATAGAACAAGGTGAAAAAAATTTAGATACTAATGCTCAAGAAATTCTATCAAAGTATGTTGGATGGGGAGGATTATCTGATGTATTTGATGAAACAAAAGAGGGTCAATGGCAAATAGCAAGAAATTTTCTAAAAGAAAATTTAACGACTGATGAATATGAGTCAGCTAAAGAATCAACTCTGACAGCTTTTTATACTCCTAGATTAATAATAGAAAATATATATAAAATACTTTCAGATATGGGATTTGAAAAAGGTAATATATTAGAGCCATCTATGGGGACAGGAATTTTTATTGGAAATCTGCCAGACAAAATGAGTAAATCTAAATTTTATGGAGTTGAATTAGATTCAATTAGTGGTAGAATTGCAAAACAATTATATCCGAAATCAAAAATTCAAATTAAAGGATTTGAAGATACAAGTTTTTCCAATAACTTCTTTGATCTTGCTGTTGGAAATGTACCTTTTGGAGATTTTAAGGTCAATGACAAAGAATACAACAGGGACAATTTCCTTATTCATGATTATTTCTTTGCAAAAACAATTGATAAAGTGAGAAATGATGGAATAATTGCATTTATAACATCATCTGGAACAATGGATAAAAAAGACGAATCAGTTAGAAAATATATTAATGCTAGAGCAGAATTTTTGGGAGCAATAAGACTTCCTAATAATTCATTTAAAGGAGTTGCAGGAACAGAAGTTACCTCAGATATTATATTTTTAAAGAAAAGAAATAGCGTAATTAATCGTGATTCAGACTGGATTCATTTAGATACAGACAAAAAAGGATTAACATACAATAAATACTTCGTTGATAATCCGTCCCAAGTCTTAGGAAATATGGAAGAAATAAGTAGTAGATTTGGGAAAACTTTGGCTTGTGTATCAATTGATGAAGAATTAAAAAGCTTATTAGAAGAAGCAGGTAAGGAAATTTCAAAAAATGTAAGATATGAAGAAATTGAACTCTTAGAAGATGAAGAGATTACATTACCTGCTACTGATGATGTAAAAAACTTTTCATACACTGTTATTAATAACGATATTTACTTTAGGGAAAACTCTATCTTCATAAAAAAAGAATTAAAGGATAAGGAAAAAGATAGAATAAAAAACTATATAGAATTAACAAAAGCTTTGAAGAATGTCATGAATACACAAAAAGAAGATTTTTCTGATCAAGAAATTAAATTATCACAAAATCAATTAAATAAAATATATGATGATTTTTCAAAGAAATATGGATATGTAAACAACAAAGAAAATACAAGAGTATTAAGAGAAGATAGTAACTTTCCATTAGTATCTTCAATAGAAGTTTTAGACGATGATAATAAATTTAAAAGCAAAGGGGATATATTCACTAAAAGGACAATAAGTAAAGCAGTGGCTATTGAAAAAGTAGATACTTCATTAAAAGCATTAGTCTTATCAATATCTCAAAAAGGTTATATAAATTTTGAATATATGAGTAAATTAACAGATAAAAGCAAAAATCAGTTAATAAGTGAATTAAAGGGAGAAATATTTTTAAATATTGATAAAAACTTTAAAACAATTAATAATAATTTAACATTCAAACAAAACTTACCTTTTAAATTAAGTGAAACTAATCTTTCAGAATTTGGTTATGTCACTAAAGATGAATATTTGAGTGGTAATATCAGAGAAAAAATAAAAATATTAGATAGCTATATAAAAAGTTTTGAATTAGTAAATAGTATGCTTTCGGAACAAGATAACGAAAAAAAAGAAGTTTTACTACAAGAAATATCTAATTTTAACTATCAAAAAATGGAACTTGAAAAAGTATTACCTAAACAAATAGAAGCAAGTGAAATTAATGTAAGACTTGGAGCAACATGGATACCAAAAGAAGATATCAAGGACTTTATCTTTGAAACATTGAAAACATCAAGAACAAGTATGTATAACATCGATCTTAGATATTCAGAATTGACAGGACAATGGAATATAAGTGGGAAAAGTATAGATGTTGGCAATGACCTTGCAGAAATGACTTATGGAACTAGTAGAGTTAATGCATATAAAATTATTGAAAATATACTTAATCTCAGAGATACAAGAGTAAGTGATCAAGTTATAAGTCCTGACGGTAGTAAAAAATCAGTATTAAATAAGAAAGAAACAATGTTAGCAAGTCAAAAAGAAGAACTTTTAAAGGAGGAGTTTAAAAACTGGATATTTAAAGATCAAGAGAGAAGAGATAGACTTGTAAAGCTATATAATGAAAAGTTTAATTCAATCAGAAATCGTGAATATGATGGATCGAATTTAACCTTTGATGGTATGAACACAGATATAACTCTTAGACCACATCAAAAAAACGCTATAGCAAGAATATTATATGGTGGGAATACACTATTAGCACATACTGTAGGTGCAGGAAAGACTTATGAAATGGTAGCATCATGTATGGAATCAAAAAAGCTAGGTCTATCAACCAAATCTTTATTTGTAGTTCCAAATCATCTGACTACTCAAATAGGTAGAGAGTTTATGCAACTATATCCATCGGCAAATATAATGGTAGCCGATAAAAAAGACTTTGAGCCTAAAAATAGAAAAAGATTTATTGGAAGAATTGCTACAGGAGAGTACGATGCAGTAATAATAGGACATTCACAATTTGAAAAAATACCAATGTCTAAAGAATATCAAGAAAAACATATCCAAGACCAAATCGATGAGATTGTAAAATTTCTTGAAGAATACAAATATAGTAGGAATCAAAAATTTTCTGTTAAAGAACTCCAAAAAACAAAGAAGAAACTAGAAGTAAGTTTAGAAAAATTAAATGATGATTTTAAAAAAGATGATGTTATAACATTTGAAGAACTTGGTGTGGATAATCTAATAGTAGATGAAGCACATAATTACAAAAACCTATATTTATATACAAAAATGAACAATGTAGCAGGAGTTGGGAAAGGAAATGCTATGAAATCTTCGGATATGTATATGAAGTGTAGATATATAAACGAAATGCAAAAAGGAAGAGGAATAGTATTTGCAACAGGAACTCCGATATCTAATTCAATGACAGAACTTTATACAATGCAAAGATATTTGCAATATGACTCGTTAAAAAAGAATGGTTTAAGTAATTTTGATTCTTGGGCAACAACTTTTGGAGAAACACAATCTGCACTTGAATTATCGCCTGAAGGTAATGGTTATAGAATAAAAACAAGATTTTCTAAATTCTATAATTTACCTGAGTTAATGGCAATGTTTAAGGAGGTTGCAGATATACAAACTGCTGATATGTTAAAATTACCAGTTCCAGAAACAGAGTTTGAGGTAATAAAAACTCAGCCAAGCGAACATCAAAAGGAAATATTAAAAAGTCTATCTGAAAGAGCTGAAAAAGTTCGTAGTAGGGAAGTAGATCCTAAAGTAGATAATATGCTAAAAATAACTTCAGATGGTAAAAAATTAGCACTAGATCAAAGGCTTATAAATTCATTGTTGCCAGATGATGAAAACTCAAAAGTTAATATCTGTGTTAATAATGTATTTAAAATCTGGAATGAAACTAAAAAAGAAAAGTCTACTCAACTACTATTTTTAGATATGTCAACACCAGGAGATAAAGAAGAGTTTAATCTTTACGATGATATTAGAGAAAAACTCGTTAATAAAGGAATACCAAAAAAAGAAATTGCTTTTATTCATGAGGCGAACACAGATTTACAAAAAGATAAATTATTTTCAAAAGTCAGACAAGGGAAAGTAAGAATACTTTTAGGCTCAACACAAAAAATGGGGGCAGGTACAAATGTACAAACAAAACTTGTAGCAATGCATGATTTAGATGTACCTTGGAGACCAGCTGATCTTGAACAAAGAGCAGGAAGAATAGTTCGTCAAGGAAATGAAAATAACAAGGTAAATATATTTAGATATGTAACAGAAAACACATTCGACGCTTATTTGTGGCAAACAATTGAAAATAAGCAAAAGTTTATATCACAAATTATGACATCCAAAACGCCTGTTAGAGTAGCAGAAGATGCTGATGAAAATGCACTTAATTATGCAGAGACAAAAGCACTAGCAACAGGTAATCCTTTGATAAAGGAAAAGATGGACTTAGATAACTCTATAACTAAATTAAAAATGTTAGAAGCAAACTATAATGCAAATCAATATAAGTTAGAAGATAAAATATATAAAACATACCCAGAACAAATTAGCAGACTAGAAGATAGAATAAAAAAAGTAAAAAAAGATATTTTAAAAGTCGAACCTAAAAATGAAGGAGAAGAGACATTTACATCTATAACAATAGATGGAGAAAAAATAGTTGATAAAAAGAAAGCGGGTGAAAGATTACTTGAAGAAATAAAAAAAATAAAATTAAATCAAAGTAAAGTTGTAGGACAGTATAGAGGATTAGATTTAAAAATCAACTATGATTTTATAATGAATGAGCATGTTTTTTATCTAGGAAGTTCTGAGCTAACAGGGAAATTAGGTAGTAGTGCAGATGGTAATATTATTAGGTTAGATAACTCGCTTACAAAAATAAACGATAAATTAAGTCAATTAAATGATAAATTAGCTAATACAAAAGAGCAATTAATCATTGCTAAAGAAGAAATTAAAAAACCGTTTGATAAAAAAGATGAGTTAAAATCAAAAATATTACGACTAACAGAGCTAAATAAGGAATTAGATATTGGAGATAGAAAACTACCAGAAAAAAATATTAATGTTGATGAAATTCAAAGATAATAATCAAAAAAAGGAGACAAAAATGGATTTTAATGAAATGAAAAACAATCTAGAAAAAATGGCGAATGATAATTATGAAACCTTTATAAAAGCCTTAATAGGTTTTGAGAAAGGAATTGAAGATAAAAAATTATTAGATGAAGTTTATGCTAGGTATATGGATAATGATGGATATGCTTTGTTAAGTGATGAAATTGATAAAACAATAAATGAACTTAGTAAAGATGATAGAAATGTAAAATATGAAAATAATTTAGAAAAAGAAGTAGATAATACTTTGAAAGAAATTAAAAATCTAAAATTACAAATAAATGAAAGAGAACTCGATCATTATTATGCAGATTCATTTGAACAAGCAACTCAAATTACAAAAGATATTGAAGAATTAAAAGAACAATTAGCAAAAGCAGAAACATATCTCATTAGCTTATCTGGAGAAAGAAAAGAAAAATATACACCCGAATATATTAATCAAAAAGAAAAAAAATCTACAAATATAACTGAAGTAGGACTAAACAAAAATATTAATAATGATAAAAAAATTGAAGAAACTAAAAAGTCTGAAAGGAGTATATGATGAAGTTAGAAAATAGATTTATACTCCAATATAAAAATCAAAACACAAATGAAAAAATATATAAAATAACAAAAGAAAACTTTGCTGATTTAGAAGAGTTGTTTCTAAGTTTGCTATCACTTAACATTGACTTAGAAAAACAATTAAATAAAGTATACAAAGAAGAGAAGTATATTTATATTAAAACACCAAACATAAACAGTGAAATAATTAAAATATTCAAAAAAGGAAACGAAAAAGAATTTCACAAATTTAAAAATTTAGAAGATGTCATTATACAAACAGTACAATATTATCTTACCTCTTCATCAAAAAAAGACTATACGATTTTATATGATAATGAAATAAAAAAACACACAGCACTAACTAAAATCTTAATTATGTATGCTATAAATAAAAATATAAGATTACAAGATATAGAATTTTCTTTAAGGAATTCAGAAAATATAAGTAGTTTTATAAATAAAATTCTTAATAGCAAAAAAGAAGACTTTATCGTCCCTGAGAAAGAAAATTTTGGAGATTTATATAAAAAAATAAAGCGTATTGAAGATATGGACGGATTAATATGACAGAGTATAGTGTAGAAAAAATATATGAAGAAATTGATAAAATGATTGATCAAGTTTCAAATAAAGTAAGATTAATTTCTAATGTACAAATTCAAAATGACAATAAAGAAATATTTTCTTCGTTATTAAGTAATAAAGAATATTACAAAGAAAACTTATTGTATCGTGATCTATTAGAATCCTTAGTAGATGATTTTGAAAACAAAAAAAATATAGATTTTAAAAATCAAGTTTTAATAAGATGTGAAGTAATATTATCAGCTATAAATGAAAAAATAAATAATCGACTAAATGAAAATCGTTCATTTAAAGTATGTGGAATAAGTATAGATCCAAAGAACTATGAAAGGATATATTTTGAAAAAAGAAGTTTATTAAATCAAATAGAAATCAATAAAGTTAAATACGAAAAAGGAGGAATGATAATATTAAAAGATGAAAATAATGTGCCAATAAAACAAAAAAAATCATATATCAAAATGCCAAAAAATTCAAAATATTCTGGATATATTTTTGAAACAACTCTTGATGTTAAAGAAAAAAATAATAATATTTTATTTGTAGAACTTTCAAAAAATTTTAACAACTATGTTATTACCCGAACGAAAAAAATGAAAAATAAATATGGGATAGACTTAAAAAATAAAGAAGGAAAAATAATTTTGGATTTTAAAAATCAAGATAAAATAAAAATATCTGGAACAGAATTGATAAGAGAATTTGAAAAAAATAAATTAAAAATTCAAAATTTTGAAAAAGGGGGATTGGGGGTTTACCCCCATATTTAAAAAAATTAGGTGCGAAAACACCTGATTTTTTTATTTTTCCTGGAAGTAAAAAACGACATTTTGTCGTGGTACTTCCAAGGGGTATCTTGCTTAATATACAGTAATAATGAGGCTACACAACGTGTATGCAAAAAGCCCTATAAATGTTGGAATATCAACAAAAAGAGAAGATTTTCAGAGAAATATACACAACGTATATAGCAACGCAACACAACGTGTATATAAAAAGTCTTATAAACGTTGAAGCACAAAGGATAATAGCGTATTTTTATTAAAATATAAAGAACGTGTATATGAGTATATATCAAACGTTTATACAAAAGCTTTATAAACATTGAAATATCAACAAAAAGAGAAGATTTTTAGAGAAATATAAACAACGTATATAACGCAACAACACAACGTGTATATAAAAACATCTATGAATGTTGAAATATAGAGGATGAGAGTGTGTTTTTATCAAAATATAAAGAACGTGTATAGACATATATAACAAACGTGTATATTTTTTATTTAATACTTCAAAAATATAGAATTAAATTAGCTAATACGATATAATAAAAATAACATATAAGAAACAAAAGGGAGCGATTAAAATTACAAAAATTAGAAAAGAAATAGTTAAAGTTTATTTAACAGAAAGTGAATACAATAAAATAAATGAGTTGTCAAAAAAACAAAAAAGATCAATGTCAGAATTATTAAGAGCAACAGTTTTGTATGCAAATAATTACGAAGCTCAAAAAAACAAAAAAATATTTACTAAAGATTTTTTAGAAAGCTTTTTAGAACTTGAGAATAAAATTTTAGGAAATTATGATATAGATTTGGTGAATTGTTTTGAAAAATTTTCTGAAAAATTTAAAGAGGGAATGATTGATAATGGCTTTAGTTAAAAAAATCTCCGAAATACATGACTCGTTTTCTGATCAAGGAGGTCAAAAACTATTAGACTACATTACTGAAGAGTTTAAAGTAGTTACTGCATCAGATTTAGAGTTTGCAAAAAAGTTTTTACAAGTCACTGAAAATAAAAACCTAGACTCAAAGAATTTAATAAGATATGTTTCAAATTCAAATAAAACAGAAAGAAATCTTAAAACATATCTTAAAGGAATTAATACTTTTGATGATAAAGATTTAGCGTTAAGTGATATGCAAAGAGCAAGAAAAAAATATTTAAATTATCATGGAAAAGATATTGATAGTTTAGGAAAAAAATCTATATTTGTGAGACATTGGGTTCATTCATACGATAAAGAGAGTACAGATAATATTGATTGGGATCTATTACATGAAACATCAATTAAACTAGCAAAAGAAATGTGTGGAGAAAATTATATTGGATTTGTTGCATCACACTTGCCGAAAAATATTGATGATGAAAATTTAGGTATGAAAGATTTCAATGATAAGTTTCATACTCACATAATAATTTGTTCTTATCCAAATGATCCAACTTTAAATAAATTAAAAAATGATGATGGACAGTGGAAAGAGTATGTAAATATATCTAATAAATATTGCAAAGAAATAGGAGCAAATGTAATAGATTTATCTAATTATGAAAAAAATAAAACTAGCCAATCTAAAACTAGAATTGAATCATCATTAGAGAAGAAAAATCTTTCGTGGAAGAAAAAAATGAAAGAAGAAATAGAACAAATAAAAAAAGGTTCAAAAAATTATGATGACTTTATATCAAATTTAAAAAAGAATGGATACAAAGTAAGAGCTAAACCAAATTCGATAACATATAGAAAAATATTTTTGAAAAAAGAAAGAGCTATAAGAGGAAGTAAGTTATCAGATGAATTAACAGTTGAAGGTTTGAAAGAATACTTTGAAAATAAAAATAGATCAGATAAAAAATCTTTGCAATCAGAAATTCTAAAAACTAAAAACAAAATTCTCATTAATGATATTTTAAAAAAACAATTAGCTAATGATCAAAAAACAAACAGAGAATTAAATTATTTATTAGAATACGATGAGAGAAAATATTTTTGTATATCACAAGATATAGATTTAAATCAAAAAATAGAAGAACTTATAAAAATAGATGAGCAATATAAACAAGAACTAGAATATTTAACCTCAAATTATAAAGAAATATTTGATGAAGAAGTTGATTTAAATGAAGAATTTGAAAAAATTGTAGAAGAAGATGAACTATATAAAAAAGAGTTAGATTATTTAATACAAATAGATGAAAAAAAATATGAAGATAATTTTAATAGACTAGGATTTAAAGTAAATAAGTATTCTTATGATGAAAAAAAGTACAGTGACGAACAAATAAATATTGAAATTCTTACTGAATCTGAAAAAAGAAGATTAAGAAAAAATGATTTTAAACAATCAGACTTTATTAAAAGCTTAGAAGAATCTTTATTTAATTCAGTCACATATAACATTAAGAACAGTGAAGAAATATCTCAACAGTTAGATAATCTAAATAGAAAAAAATATATTCTAAAATTAGAAATAGAAAAAATTAAGGAAAATAATGAAGATTACTTTTTAAATCCAAATCTGATGAAGTTTATTAAAAACTACGAAAAAAATATTGAATTTATTGAAAAGCAAATATCTGAAATCAGTACACTTAAAAAGAATTTTGACTATTCAAAAAGTGAAATTAAATTTATAAGGAGTAATATTCTTAGAGATTTTAGAAATAGAAGATTTAAAAACAAACAAAAGGAGAAAAAATTTGAATGATAATTTAATACCTCGCTATATGATGATAAAAAATGTTAATCCCAGAATCACATATACAAACATGTATAGAAAAGATTTTGAAAAATACAAAACTAAAAATTATATTAAACAAGCATCAAAAAGATTAACAAATTACAATCGTATTGAGTATAAAAAAGACTATCAAAAAGTAGATCAATTTAAACGTAAAACATACTCTCATAATGCTGAATATAAAATTAACGTTACAGATTATTTAAAGTCTATTACAAGAGGTCAAACTGTAAAGTGGGCAAAAGATGGATATATAGCAGGTTATAATATAAGTAAAGGATTTAAGACAAAAGGTAAAAGTACATTAAAATTAGCTACTCAAAGAATGATGCTTACAAGTGAAAAATCAATAACATCAGATGAAAATATAAGTAAAGGATTTGACTACTACTATAAATTCAAAACATTTTATGAACCTGCAAAATATTTTATTCCAACTGTATATAATGCTCCTATTCATATAAAAAATTGCACAATTAGTACAGTAAAAGGAATGACAGCTGTAGTAAAATACTTCAATAGAAGTAATATAAAAAAGCCAAAAACAATTGCAAGTAAAGTAAACACAAGACCTATTAGATATAAAAAAACTTTAAAGAATAAAGAAAAGTTAAAAAATCAAATAATGGCTTTGTATTCAGTTGATTTAATGGAAATGAGTAATAAACAATTTAATAAATACATTAAAAATAAAGGATTCTCTGATGAAGTAATTGGTTTTCTTACAGCAAAAAGAAGTGAATATAAAAAATTATCAAAAAGATCAAAATATTTGCACAAAAAAAGACAAGTAAGAAGTATTACAATTAAAAAAGCAACGATGAAGTATTTGACATCTACAGCAGGTAGTATTGATGAAGATAAAACAACAGAACGTATAATATATAATGCAAAGGATTTTATTAACATTGGTAAAAATGCAGGTAATGCAGGGATAAAGTCATCTAAATATGTAATAAAAAAATCACCAAAAGTGTATAAATCAGCTAAAAAGCAAGGACAAAAACTTTGGCATGGTAGTAAACGATTAGCTAATACAGTTAAAAACATTAAAAACGGACAAATATCAAGATATATAAACAGAAATAATTTATTAAAAGCAGAAAAAAATCTGAAAGAATTAATTAAAAATGTATTTAGAATGGTAATCAAGGCTTTTATAAAATTATTAAGTATTGCATCTGGAATACTAGTACCAATAATTTTAGTTGTTGTTATTGCGGTAACAGTCGTAAATGCAGGAGGATATATAATTTCTAATTTTCCTATTCTACCACATTTTGAGGATAAAAATGATGATGATACTTCTATACAGGCTTACGTTGATTATGGTAATGATCTAATGACAGAATTTCAAGATTTATATTTTGCAAAAGTTAAAGAAGCACAAAAAAAAGGAACTGTAAAAGAAGTTGTAAATGGTAATATAAACAATATAAAAGAGATAATAGCAGTTGCATATGTAAGAAATGATAATAATAGCGATTCATATAAGTTTACAAAAAAATATATTAAGTATCTTTTTGACAAAACACATAGTATTGATGTAAAAGAAAAAACAATTATTGAGAAGAAAACCGAATATATTACTGATGAAAAAGGGAATAAAATACCTTACACAAAAGAAGTGAAAAAATTAGAAACTACAATATCTGTTGCAACAATATCTGATGTAAATGGAATTATGCAAACAGATGGAGCGAATACTTTGTCTTCATCGATGCTTACTGGTAGCAAAGGAGATTTCTTAGGAAAGTTTGAATTAACAGCTTACGATGCATCAATAGCAGATAGTGAAGGATATGGGACAATGTCTGCAAGTGGTAGAAGATTACAACCTAATTTGTCGGTAGCAGTAGATAAATCAAAAATACCACTAGGTACTAATATATTAATCAAATATCCTTTATCTGGATGTCCACTACAATTTGCAGGAAAAGAAATAGTATATAGAGCAGATGATGTTGGTGGAGCAGTAAGGGGCAACGTGATTGATGTATACTTTGAACCGATTGGTTACTATAATCAAATAGGTTTTGGAAGAGTAAGAGGAGCAGAGGTATATTTAGCACAAGACATAAAGTCGATTGGAAGTTCAACAAATAGTAATAATAAAGAATTAGGATATTCTTTATTTAATTACACAGATCCTAAATTTGTACCAACAAAGTTCAAGTGGACAGAAGATAATATTCAAATAGCGAATAATGTAGCAAAATCAGACTGGACACAGATTTATCCAAATTTAAAAATGCCAGTAAGTATAGCAGGAGGCTCTAGTACAGTTGCAGATTTATCAAAATATTCAACAATACCAGATAATCTAAGAATATTTTCTAAATATTCAGGAACAATACTTCCAGGAAACACATCACCAAAAGGACAATGTGTATGGTATGTATATAACAGAATTTACGAAGTTAGTGGAATCAAACTATATTCATTAGGAGATGGTGGTGTATGGGCAAAAACAGCATCAGCAAGAGGATATAGTATTAAGTCAACGCCTCAACCTGGATATGCATATTCAACTCAAGGTGGTAGTTATGGTCATATTATGTTTGTAGAAGCAGTAAATGAAGATGGATCTTTTTATGTTTCAGAATTTAATTATGTACCATTAAAGTATTCAGAAAGATTAATAAAGCCAGTAAATGGTCGATACCAAGGACAATTTATTGATTTTGGAGTGAGAAAATAGGAGACAAGAATGAAAAAAATAATATTATATTTTATGTTTGTATTTGTGATTTTGATATCTAATAATTCAATTTGTTCGCATGAAGATATAAATAGGGGAAATTTAGATGCAATAGATAGTATTCCAATAGTAGCAATAAATAAAAATGGGGAAATATATGATATAAACCTCAGAGAAAAAGTAAATAAAAAAAATATATGGGTAAGAATTGGTAAAGGATATACGTATGAAGATTTAATAAATCAATTCTCTGAAGAAAAACTTCATGATTATCTATCAGATATAGCTGATTATAGATATATTGATAGTGATGGCAATTTAAGAAAACAAGATAAAAATTTGCGTTTTGATGTGATAGATAATAATGCGTATGAGAAAAACGAATTGGGAGATGTTGTATTTATTATTAAATCAATAGATATTCCTTATGAAGATATATTAAATTTTGAATTTTCTAAAGTTGATAACAACTTTGAATACGAAAGTCAATTTACTTTGGATGGAAAACTAGAAAAACTTCCAGTCGGGAAATATAAAATAAAAAAAATTTATTCCAAATCAGGAATAGATTTAAAAAAATATAAAATCATATTATCAAAAATAGAGTTTGAGGTGAAAAATAACTCGACTAATATTATTGAATTAGAAATATCAGATCCAACAGGAAAAGGTAAAAAAGAACGTGAAGAAAGATTTAAAAAACTTAAAATTACCGATCCTCAAAAAACTAATACACGTGATAATATAAATATATTTGAAAATGAAGCTAAAAAAAATAGAGAAGAAAAACCAAATTTAGAAGTTCAACAAAATACAAAACAAAAAGCAAAAACAAAAGAAACACAAAATAGTAAAAAATCATATAAAAAATTATATCTATCTGTTTTGTTTGTTATACTTATAGTAGTAATTTCTTTGTTTATTATTCTAAGAACAAAAAGAAATGGAGAGGATTAAAATGCAAGATAAATATAAAATGACACAAAAAGAAAATATCTTTTTGGCAAAAAGGAATATTATAGATAGTATTTGGAAAAGTGCAAGATTAGAGGGGATTAATATTACATTTCCAGATACTTATGCAATATATGAAAAACTAACTTTAAAAAATGCTAACGTAGCAGATATTAATACAATATTGAATTTAAAACATGCTTGGCAGAAAATTTTAAGCTCTATAGATGAAAACCTAAGTATTGAATATATTTGTAAAATACACTCAGAAGTAGCAAAAGATGAAGCTCTAGAATGGGGCAAATTAAGAGATGGTAAAGTTGGTATATCTGGAACAGATTATGTTCCACCTATTCCTGATAGCAAAAAAATAATAATAGATTTAGAGGAAATAAATAAAATAACTCCTAACACGAGAAGATGTATAAAGTTAATGATTTATCTAATGAAATCGCAATTATTCTGGGACGGAAATAAAAGAACAGCTATGTTAATAGCAAACAAAGAATTAATAAAACAAGGAAACGGAGTTATTAGTATTCCAACAGAAAAAATAGGAGAATTTAATAGGTTATTAAGCAGATATTATAGTTTTAATGAACATGAAAACCTAGAAAATTTCATATATTCTCAAGCTATAACTGGAATTGATAGGAAAAAACAAAAAGAAATATCACATATAGAGAGATAAAAGCAACCAAATGTGGTTGCTTTTATAATATTAAAATATTATTGTATTAGATACGCTTATATGATATTATATACATATAATAATAAAGGGGGTAGAATTTGAAGAATCGAAAAAAGCTTTTATATGTATTACTTTTAGTTATTGCACTTACATCATGTAAGAAAAACGAACAAGTCTTAAATGACACAAAAGAAAAAATTGTGGAAAATCAACAAAAAGATGAAGATATTAGTATTAGTAAGGAGGATGATGTTAAACCTGAAGGAAGCGACGATTTTATAAATATTTTACAGAACGAGAGTAAAAAGAATGAAAGTGAAAAAACAGATAATAATCAAAAAAGTGAAAGCAGTAATATTGATATTACAAAAGAAATGGAGCGTGATACTGAAAGTTCAGAAAAAGATAATGATCAAAACGTAATAGTAGCAAAAGAAAATAATAAATCCGAAAATTTGGCTATTACAGAAAACAGTGATCAAATTACAGTAGCAAATAATCAAAACATAGCAAATAATCAAACCTACACAAATAATCTGAATAACAAAAAGACTCAAGAATTGTTTAATATTAATGAGTTAATAGAAACAACGAAAACAAAAATATTTGACTTAAAAAATAAAATAGAAATGGAGGATAAAAATATAAAAGAGTATGAAAACAAAATAATGGAGTTGGAGAGAAATTTAAGTGAGTAGAAAAAAAGAAATAATTCAAAAAAAGATAAAAAACGTTGAAATCAAAATAAAGAGAAATGAGGACAAAAAAACACAACTAAAAGATAAGCTAACTTTAGTAGAGTCAGAAATGAATAAATTAATAAATCAAAAAAAAGAACTGATCGATAGTCTAAAATTAGAAATTATATCTGGAAAAACAGTTGCGGAAATAGAAAACTTCGTGGAGAAATCAAATGATGATGAAAAAGATTAAAAGTGTAATCTTGATAAGCTCAATCCTGATATTATGTTTATTTCTTAGTGGTTGTGAAACAAAAAAACAAAAAGATGAAAGAGATCTCTCAAACTTTATAAGCATAGATCTACAAGGAACAGAAAATAATGGATTTGTAAAAATAGATTTTGATAAAGACAACGCTTTAGAAAAAGTCACTAAAAATCTTAAACTAGACGAAAAGAATAACAAATATGAGCTTATAGAATTGAATTCTTTATTTGATAGTGTAAAAATTAACCCTATTACAAAAACGACTAATTTAAAAAATGGAGATATAGTTAGATTTGATATAGCATTTGATAAAAATATATTAAAAAAATATAATCTTTTATTAGACGAAAAGGGAGAATTTGAAGTATCTGGATTAAATCAAGCGAAAGAAATTGATATCTTTAATATGATCGATGTATCTTTTAAAGGAGTATCTCCTAAGATACTTGGAGAAATTAAGGTTAAATCAACAGATAATGATTTTTTTAACTCTGTTAAGTTTGAATTTGTGCAACCACAGCCTTTTAAAAGCAACCAAACAGTTGAAGTTAGAGCAATAGTTGATGAATCACTAATGAATAAATCAAACTTTAAGATTAGCAAAAGAACTAATTCTTACAAAGTTGAAAATTTACCAAAATATTCAGAAAACTTAAAAGAAATAAAATCATCTTGTGTATTTAATCAATATTATCAAGGTTACAAACAAATTCAAGAAAGATTAGACTCAAACTTAGCTCAAACACTAAAGTCTTTAAGTAATGATAAATACAAACAAGAAGATTTTGCAAAAGTAACTTATGAGATATATCCTGTAACTGTTTTATTTACTGTCAATGAAAAATCTTTGCTTTTAGCAGAAGATACAAAAGAGGATAACAAGTTGATTAGTATATATCAAATTAAATTTTCAAATAATGTTGCTAATATAAATTACGCATACGTATATGCAGTGGCAAGTGGAATACAATATGATAAAATCAACGATAAAAACTTAGAAATAGAGAATGTTTCATTATCAGATATCAATACATCACAAGAAAATCTTTTAAAAGAAATCGCAAACACAACAGAAAACCATAAAATCTTCAAAATCGCAGATATCAATAAAATTTTAAAAAAATAACTAAAAAAGGAGGGAAAAGTGCGAACTATAGGAGAGGAAGTATCAGAAAACACACAGTTTCTAAGTTTACAACTTACAAGAAGATTAACCGAAACTGTTGCAGTATTTACAATCGAAGTGTTTAGAAAAACAATAAAAGAAATAACACTTACAAAGCATAAAGATGAAGTTGAAAAATATCGTGGTGATGTTTCAGAAAAAGAATTCGAAAAAATATATGGAAATCGTGACATTCAAACTATTAGAATTCCAAACGAATATATTGAAGAATTTAAAAAACTTGCACTTAAATATAATGTGTTGTATTCATCTTCAAAAAATATTGACGAGGAGATAAATGCAACAGATATTAAGTTTGTATCCTCTGATACTTTTAAAATCAAAGAAATACACAATATATTAGCTCGAAAATTAAGCTTGAATTTTAGTGAATTATCAAAGATATCAGAAGTAACTAATTACAATTTAATAAAAGTTGAACTTAGTCAATATGAATATGAATTATTTAATCTGCTAAATAAAGATATTATACATTCTGCTGAAAGAACTGGTAGTGATAAATACACATTGTATTTTACAGAAGATCAAATAGAAGTAGCTCAAGCACAAATACTAAACATAGATCAGTTTTTAAATGGTATTGATAAAGATAGTATAAAAAGGAGCGTTGATAAAAAATATGATGCATTAGATAAATTTAAAGCAAAAATAAACATGAAATCGAAAGATAAATTTATATTACTAAACACGCAAAAACCTAGTGATTATATAGTATTCCTGGAAGATAGAGCGATATACAAAGAGTATGATGTAAACAGGGAAGAATATATCACAAAAGAGTTAAAAGAAACAGACATTGATTACTCAGAAAAAGTATCTAAAATATTTTTTAAATTTAGTTTAAATTCAACGATTGAGGTATCACAAGAAAAATTAAATGAAATAAAAAAAATATTAGAAAAAGAAAGATACAATGTAGACTCTGAAAAACTTACAAAACATCTAGAAGAAGACGCTATTTTATATACTCAAAGCGAAAATATAGATGAAATATTTGCTAAAAATCTATATACAAATTATAATCTCGATTTTATACAAAGATTTAAGAAAATTGGGAAGAGAAAACTCTCTAGAGAAGAAAATCTTTTAAAAGAAAAAATAGAGTTTTATCAAAAAAATATGGATTATGAATTTAAACAGAAAGAAAGAGAGAAAAATAGGTAAAAATGAAAGAAAGAGGAGTGCCTTTATATAGGGAAACACCTAAAAAAAGAGTAAAAAAAACAGCTATTTATCTAGGTGTATTATATGCATTTTATTTTTACTACTTACTACATTTATCAAACTTTGCTAACGAATACTTTCCAATCACAACTAAAGAATTAAGTTTTGCGTTCAGTGAATTAAAAGAAAATCCTTTTAATTTAAGCTTTAATATTAATATCATTGGCAAGTTTTCAGCTGTTTATCTATTCATAAGTTTAATCATACTAGTGTATGTGTATTCTAAACCAACGAAAATTAGAACAAAAGAAGGAGAAGAGCATGGATCATCTAGATGGCTTACTAATTTAAAAGAGTTTAATAAAAAATACAATTATCCATACGAATCTTCTTTTTACGAAGAAAAACCAGGTACAGAAAATATAATATTATCACAAAGTATTAGACTAGGATTAAATGGACATGAAACAAAAAGAAATGCAAATGTGTTAGTTATAGGTGGAGCTGGAACTGGTAAATCAAGGTTTTTTATTAAACCTAATTTACTTCAAATGAATTCTTCGTATGTAGTAACAGATCCGTCTGGAGAATTATTTCAAAGCACAGCAAAAACTTTAGAAAGTAATGGTTATAAGATAAAGGTCTTAAATCTAAACGATATGGCGTTAAGTTTTAAATATAATTCATTTCACTATATAAGGGATGATCTTGGAGTGTATATGATGATTGATACATTCATAAAAAACACAGATGGAAAATCTAAACATAGTGGAGATCCGTTTTGGGATAAAGCAGAAAAAATGTTTTTAAGTAGTTTAGCTTTTTATCTGGTAGAAAACTACGATGAAAAATATCAAAACTTTAGCAATGTAAATTTACTAACACAATATGCTCTTCCACAAGAGTCAGGAGAGCCTACTTTATTAGATAAATTGTTTGAAGAAGTAGAAAAAAATGTAAAAGAAAAAGGCACATATTCAATTGCTCTAGAAAACTACAAAAGTTATAAGTCTGGAGCTAAAGATACTGCAAGATCTATTGTTATTTCTGCTCAGACAAGGCTATTTCCTTTTACTATGCCAACAATAAGAGATTTAACCTCAACCGATACATTAAATCTAGAAAAAATATCACAAGAGAGAACTATACTATACTGCATACTACCTACGGCAAGTACAACATATAATTTTCTATCGGCAATGATGTTTTCTCAACTGTTTGAGATGTTATATCATCAAGCAGAATCTAAAAAGAATAAAATGCTAGATGAAATGGTTCAATTTGAATTTGATGAATTTGCTAATGTTGGAGTAATTCCAAACTTTGACAATTTACTTGCAACAATGCGTAAGTATAGGATTTCATCAAATATAATTCTTCAAAACTTATCACAATTAGAAGCTATGTACAAAGAAACATATAAGTCAATAATTGGTAACTGTGACTCACAGCTATTTTTAGGATCTTCTGATGGGGATACCCTTAAATGGATATCTACAAATTTAGATAGTACAACAATAACAGTAAGTAATATTACGAAAGGAAAAAACGGTTCAGTAAGTGAAAGTAAAACAAAAAGAGAACTTATGACTATTAGTGAATTGAAAACAATGAATAATGATGATTGTATAGTTCAAATTAGAGGCATAGATCCTTATTATGGGAAAAAATATAGTTTAGAAAGTCATCCGTTATATAAACAAACAGGAGATTATAGTGATAAGTATATATACAAATTAGAAGATTTATTCAAAAAAGAGAATTCTTTACTAGATGAAGAAATAGAAAAATTTAAAGAAAAATCAAGAAACATCTTTAGAAGTAATAATCTTGATGTAAAAGAAAAAACTGAATTCTATTTTAGTAATAATTTCAGTCCAAAAATAATATTTCAATAAAGGAGACAAAAATGAAAAAAATTAAAGAGTTAAAAAGAAGATTAGTAGAATTAAGTGCATTTTCAACTGTACTTATGTCAAGCACAATTTCTAGTGCAGCGAATATCAAAAAATTTAATGTAAACAAGAATGTTAATGCTGACGATGTCTCGTCTGGAATTGTGTCAACATTAATCACAGGAGCTATGTATTTAGGAATAGTAATTGTTGCAGGAAATGTTATAGCGTGGTTTGTTGCAAATGCAGAAGATAATGCCCTAGACAAAAATAAAGCTTTGAAAGGTGGAGTATTTGGAGCTTTGCTTTTTGCAGCACCAGCAATATTAAAAATGGTAGGATTAATCTCATAATGTTAGGTTTATTAAGAAATCTATTTGGATTAGGATCTCGCTTTCCATTTGAACTTTTAAAGTATTTACTTGGCAAGAATATAAATGTTTATAGTGATATAAAGTTTATAGACATTCTTAATTCGATATTTGATTCAATATTTCTACCAATAGGACTAACATTATTTGTAGCTTTTTTTATAGTTAACATTGTTGAAATCTCCTCGAGTGAAAATCTATCTCGAGGAGCTATTACAAAACAAATATCGTATTTAATATTTGGGATAATGTTAATAACAAACTGCACAACTATATTTAATAGTTCTGTAGCACTCTCAGATTCTTTAAGTACAAAAATAATAGAAAAAGCAACAGGAAATGGAGTACAAATGACGTATTCTGAAAAAAATATTGATGAAAGATTTGAACTTTTTGTAAATTCAATCACCTGTTCAAATAGTAAAGCATTAGAAGGAGTAAAATTTGATAATAGTGGAAATTTAACTAGGACTGATGAGTACAATAATCCTAAAAACTTCACATTAAAAGTTGTCCCTCCAAAAACAAATGTAGGTAATTTAAAACCAAATAATCCTGAAGGTTGGGCAATGTTTGATGAAAAAGGAAATGAAATAAGTGGAGTTCGTACTTTTTTTAAAAGTTTTGATTTATTAACAGTTTTCTTGTGTTGTTTAATCTTTATACTGTTGCAAATAGTAACTACATCAATAATATTATCACAAGCAGTATCTAGATTAGTTGAGTTACTTGTAAGGACTCTCGGACTTCCTATAGCTTTTTCCACAGTACAATTAGATGGAAGACATAGTGGAGGAATAAGATATTTCAAAGGATATATAGGAGTAGTATTCCAATCAACGATTATATTATTACTAGTATTTTTAATGCAAGTATTTCAAATAGGCTTAGCGTCTGTACCTTCGATTACAGGAAGTAATCAATTATGGAATTTAATACTACAAGCAATAATTGGACTATCTTTTGCAGGATTAATTACTAAATCACAAAGATTAGTTAGTGAATTTATAGGAGGTTAAAGGGATGCAAAGTTTAAAAATGCCACATGAAATATCAAGATTTAAACCAAAGCTATTCAAAGCTTTTACAACAAGACAATTCATATGCTTAGTTATAAGTTCTATTATATCAATAAGTTCATATATGCTATTGACTGATTATTTCTATAATTCAATAACACTTACAATTTCAGTTTTTTTGGCTGTACCAATAGTAGTATTTGGATTCGTAGAAATATATGGACTTCCCCTAGAAAAATATTTTAAAGATCTAAAAAAGTATATGTTTCAAAGTAGAAATCGTCAGATTGATTCTAGAAACACATACGTTGAAAAGTTAGAACAATTAGAAAAACTAAAAAAGAAAAAGAGGAAAAATGGGAAACAAAAATTCATTAAAATTAAGAAAGATAAAAAACAATAAAATACAAGTAAAGAAAAAATCTATATTTTTTTACGATGTGTCTAAACTTGAACTAAACGACATTATCGAATTAATCGAAACAAATGGACAAGTATCAGTAATTAAAAATGTCAATTTAGTAAACATCTATTTAGTGATTTCTAACGAAAATTCCAATCTAAAAGAATATGAGATTGATTTTTATGATTATGTAAAAAATCTAGAATCAGTTATAGGACACGTTGAAAACATCAAAAATGAAAAAGACTTATTAACAAATATATATAATTCTATTTCATATCAAGATGATAAAGTAATTAACAATAACAATGAAACAATAAAATCAATAAAACTTCTAGGAAATATAGAAAGCATTAATGAAATTATAAAAAATCAAAATAAATCAATATTAACATTTCATATTTCAAGAATAGGAAGTGACGAATTTTATAAAAACCTAAAAAATACAGAATTAAATCTAGATAGTATCAAAAAAACTGATGAAGATATTATAACATACAATTCAATACTTAGTTGTGTTGATGAAGATATTAATCTGAATAACTTTAGCTATTCATCTTTAAAATACGCAAAGCAAGATATTATATTAAATTTATTACCTCTTAATGAAAGTAAGTACTCTAAAAATCTTTTTAAAATAGATGAAGAAAAGAAAAAGATACTAGATAGTATTCCTTTAATTAAAACAACTAAAAATAAAAATACACAAGATTCTCTTCCATATCAAAAAATTTATGAAAATGGAATAATGGAACACAATAATAATATATATAGCTGTTCGTTAGAATTAAAAGATATATCTTTTACTACAATAGACGAAGAAAGGCAAGTAGATATATTCCTAAAATACTGTGAATTTTTGAACGCATTTTCAGACGTTGAAAATATCCAAATTACGATGAATAATACTAAGATAGATGAGATCGATTTTAAAAACAATATAGAAATAAAAATGTGTGGAGATGATCTTGATGATATCAGAAAAGAATATAATAAAATGATATTAGAAAAACTAGAGTTAGGGACTAACTTCATTGATAGAAAAAAAATCATTACAGTATCAATAAGTGCTAAATCAATAGAAGAAGCTAATAGAAAATTTAGTACAATAATTGATACAGTACGAAGAAACATAAAACAAGTTGGTGGAGAATACAGTTCTGATGTTTATATCATGGATAAGTCTGAAAGATTAAAAATGCTATTTGCAATATTCAATATTAATGAAATAGAAGAATTTTCATCTATTGATCTAGAAGAAATGGAAAAGCTTGGAATAAGTAGTAAAGATATAATATCTCCAGACAGACTTTCCTTTAAATCCAACCATTTTAGAATCAATGAAAAGTATTGCAAATCATTCTTCATTTATGACTTGCCAAACTCACTGAATCCTAGTTTTTTTGTTGGACTAAACGCATTTAATGAACAAATAATAACGACAGTTAATTATAAACCTTTAGATCAAATATCATCAGCTAAGTTAGTTAAAAATAAACTTTCTGATATTGAAACAAAAATAGTAGATATATCAAATAAATACACTCAAAAAGGTATTGAACCAATTATACCGTCACATCTTAAACTTGCAAAAGAAGAAACTGCTGAAATGCTAGAAGATATAACTACAAGAGATCAAAAATTGTTTAAAACGTTAGTGGCAATAACTATAATATCAAAAACAAAAGAAGAATTAGAAATCTTATCAGATAAAGTAAAAGATTATTGTAAACTCGTAAAATTAAAAACAGCAAAATTTCAACAAGAATCAGCTTTTAACTCATCAATACCTTGGGGAATTAATCAAATGCCACAATTTAGAACACTAACTACTGAAGCATCCAGCGTGTTCATTCCGTTTGACTCAGATAAAGTAATGCATCCTCATGGAAAGTATTATGGGGTAAATCCTTCGAATAATAAGTCATTAATAGTAATTGATAGAGCTAAATCGATGAATGGTAATGGTTTTATTCTTGGAAAATCAGGGACTGGTAAATCATTTACAGCTAAAAGAGAAATGCTCTCGATATTGCTTGAAAACAATAAAGATGAAGTAGTAGTAATAGATCCTGAAGGTGAATATCGTGAGCTATGTAGGGAGCTTGGTGGAGACTATATAGATATATCACAATCTTCAGAATATCATATAAATTTATTTGATATTAACGAAAACTACTCAGATTTAAATGAAGATAAGAAAACGGATAATATATCAGCTAAGTCAAACTTTATAGTTGGATGTTTGGATATATTAACAGGTAATCAATTAGAATTAGTTGAAGAAAATTTACTAGATAAGTGTATAAGACAAATATATGAAGAGTGGTTTGAGTATACAAAAGAATGTGAACTTAAAAATGAAAAAATAAATTATGAATACTTTCCAAGATTAAGTAATTTAAAAGACAAATTAAATCAAGTTCAAGGGTTTGAAAAAAATCTAGCTAAAAATCTAGCTATGTTACTTGAATTATTTACAACTGGATCACAAAACATGTTTAATTATCATACTAACTGCGATCCAAAAGCACGTTTCGTTGTATATGGATTAAATAACATAGGCGATAACACTAAAATGAAGTCGTTAAGTATGCATATAATCATGGATCAAATATGGAACAGATTGTTAAGAAATGGAGCTATGAATTTAAAAGATAAAATCAGAACTTGGTTTTACGTTGATGAAATATATTTATTATTTGATAATGAGAAATCTTCAAACTTTTTAAGAAATATTTGGAAACGAGCTCGTAAATATAATGGATTTCCAACTGGACTTACACAAAATATTGAAGATTTATTAAATAGTGACTCTGCACGTTCAATGCTTTCCAACGCTGAATTTATAGTATTAATGAATCAAGCAAAACTTGATAAAGTAAAACTCGTTGAACTTTTAAGTATATCAGAATCTCAACAAACATATATATCTAATGCAAAAAAAGGTAGTGGATTAATTTGTATCGATCAAAAGACAATACTACCTTTTGAAGATGATTTCCCTACTAATACTAAAATGTATGAACTATTAACAACAACGCCTAATGATATTAATAAAAAGGTAATAGGTGGTTAGTATGAAAGTAAATAGAGAGTTATTATTTTGTTTGGCAAATAATTTAGATTTTAATTATGAAGTAATAAATCAAATATATAATGTTTTGAATTTTAAGTTTATTAATTTATCAACAAAAAAAAGGTCTCAAAAAAATCAAAAAGAAATAAACATAACATTTCCAAACATGGTAGAAAAAGAGGAATATAAAGTTTCTTTATACTATGATAAGTTTAAATTAAATGATAAACACGATGAAAATGAAGAATATTTCATTAGATTAATGTTGTATCTGTTTTATTTAGGGCAAGTAAAAATCAACTTCACAGATAAAATAGATTTATCAAATGATGATATCTTGTATCTTAGAAAATCAACCAAAAGAGAAGAATTAGAACAACTAATTAGAGTATATATAATATCTGTATTTAAATTTGATGAAAAACTTTGCGATTTGTTTGTAGATATGTTTTTTATGAAATTTCTAAACTATGATACTAATAGACAATATGATGTAGTAGTTGAAGATGACTATATAATTTGTCAAGAAGCATTTAGAATCTTTACAGAAATTATAAATTCATATCCTGAACTTGATCTTTCAGATAAAATATCAGAATACACTCAAACATATAAAGACGATGAAGTAATGTTTAATATTCAATCTATGAGAACAGCTACAGTCAAGGAAAGATTAAAAGCTATTCAAGATGAAAATATAACGTTATATATAGATTTTAATGATAAATTTAATTTAATACAACACTACAAAAACTGGGACATATCAAAAGAAGAACTTTATAAAAATATAGAAAAAGAAAATTCTGGAGATAATGTTTTAATTTTTCAAAAGGCACAAAATTTAGGAGAAAAAGATTTTAACGATTTTAAGAAATATCTTTATAATATTATAGAAACAAATAAAGCATTAGATGTCAATATATAGTGATGGAGTTGATTATATGCTCAAAAATATAATTAATAAGTTTAAAAAAGAATCTAACAATGAGAGTTTGAACATAGAAGAAAATACAAATAAAACACTAATAAGTTTAAAATTATTAAATGAGTATGTTAATAATAAGGTTTTTAAAAATACGACATATGTATCATCAGATATAGAAAAAACTACCTTTGAGAACTGTGTGTTTTTAAATTGCACATTTCAAAATATTTGTTTAATAAATAGTAGCTTTAAAAACGTGTTATTTGTGAATTGCACATTAGAAAACTACTCAATAAACTTACATTCCGACTTTTTAAATTCAAAATGTATAAACACCAAAGTAGCTAATTCTATGTTAATTTCTAATATCTTTGATCAATCATTATTTGTTAGCTGTGTTTTTAAAGACAGTAAAATAGAACATTGTAATATATCTGATGATAACGATGTTGAATTTATTAATACTAAAGTAATATCCAAAAGGGATACTTCAAAGAAAGAAAACATAGTTTTGAGAGTTAGTAAAGAATATGTTTATGATTCTCCACCTAGCATATTATATACGGACTCAAATGTAACATACTGCATTCCTGAAGAATACTTTACAAAGATAAATAATTATAACTATATAATTATCCCTGAAAATGAACAGTTTTTTGAAATCAAAAAAAAGAATAGAAATAATGAAGTAGAAACATTAAATCTCAACAGATCTAATTTTATACAACTTGCAAATAAAGTAAAGGATAGCTAAATATAGCTATCCTTATTAAATTCATAAATTAGATTCATTACTAAATCTTTCTGATTATCTGTTAGTTTATTAAATTCTAATGAAACGTGCATATCAAGATCATCTTCTTTAGTTATATAATTTCCTAATAGATCATCAATAGAAATATTTAAAAATTGAGATATCCAATAAACTTTATCTATCCCTGGAATTGAGTTTCTAAATCTTGAAATCGTTCCGTTTGGAAGTCCAGTAATTCTTTCCATTTCAGCAACACTAATACCCAAATTTGCACACTCATTTCGTATATTATTAACAAGAATTTTTCTAATCTCATTTTCTTTTAATACTCTTTTTTTATTTTCATTTTTGAATTTTTCTAAATTATCCATAGTTAATAACTCTTTCTCTTCTATTTGTTCTAATATTATCAGCAAAATAGCGTTTTGTCAATTCAAAACAATTATCTAATATGATATAATTATATTAACGAATACAATAACAAGGAGCAATTAACAATGGAAAGAAAAATATTATTAGTTCACAAAGAAGATATTATATCATCAAAAATGTATCCTAGATATAATTATTACCCAATACCAACAAAAACTGGAGAAAAACAAAATTTGGAGAAAGTACCTGTTGTAGATAAAAATGGTAATCAAATATATCTAACTTACTATAATATAAAGATGCCTGAACAATCTAAATATAAAGACTGGATATTAAATATAAATACAAACCAAGCAAGTTTTACAGAATATGAAAAAAATAAAAACATATTATTATTTATGGTTTCAAATTCAAAAAGTATAATGTTTAACATTCATAAACCTGAAAAAATAATAAATGAAAATGGAAAAGTAAAATATGATTATAGTAAAAAAGAGACAAAAAAAATAAATTCAGAAGAACTTTGCAATACATTTTGGCATGTTAGAAATAAATATAAAATGACACAAAAAAAACAAGAGAAAAACAGGTAAATGAACTTAAAATAATAATAACAAAGAAGTAAAATATTTGAATCAGTAGTATCTAAAAAGACGCTTTCAACGGATGTTTAACAAGTTTTTAATATCGTATTGATATTAAACTATTATGAAATGATTGGGATTATAATCTTCTAAACATTTGTTGTATAAAGAGTAGTATGTAAAGTTCAATTCGGATAAAGTTTTTAAGGTTGCTTTGTTATTAAGATTATATTCATTAATATATTTGTAATATAATAAATACGGAATGTATTTATTTAAATTACATCTTAAACAAACCTTTAGCCCTAATTTAGATAATTGAATAGAAGCGTTAAAATCTTTTGTATTATAGTAATAATAACAATATGCTATGAGTACTTTAATATATGTATCGTATGAGAAACTATTATAAGAGAGGACATATCTAACTATGCTAAATGATTGCATATTGTTATTATTGAAGTCAATATAAAACAAAAGCAAAATATGTCTAAAATCTACAGGATCAAAATTTATATTTTTATATTTGAATATATTTTCCGATTGGTACTTTTTATTCAGATAATTTAAAATTCTATCAAAGTATTTATAATCATGAAAATTACTTTGAATTATATATTTAAATAATAAATCTATACTAGAAAAATACGAGATGTCAGATAAGTCTAAATTTTTTTTACTATTTTCTAACAAAGTATCATACAATTGAAAGTTTGATCTAAGAGAACCAAAATCTTTATTCAATAGATTAGAATTTAACTTATTTTCATATTCAAAAAGTTCTGAACTATATTTTTTATATAGATCATATAAATTCACTCCTAATTGATGTTCCAATCGAATTAAGGTCTTTGTAGTAGTACAATTAGAATTGTTTGCTAGATTGTATATTGTATTTTTTGTTAATCCACTTGACATGGCAAGCTTTTTATAAGAGATATTTTGATTTAATATTAAATCTCTAAATAATATATTAAATTTTGACATTTTTATTTCCTTTTAATGATTTACTATTAATAATTTATTAAAACATTATCATATATCTTTATAAATGTCAAATTTAGAGTGCTATACCTATCTAATATAGTTAAATATATTTGGATGACTAATATAAAACTGTATGATAGCATAACAATAAATGATAACGTTATTATTAATATAATTTAGAGGTGATTAAACGTGAAAAAGTATATCAAACCTGAAGTAAAAGAAATAAAAAAAGAAAATATTTCTTTGGAATCAAAAGATTGTACATGTGCATGTTAGGAGGAATTATGAAAATTCAAAAAAACAAAAAACAAAATGATAAAAAACTAGATAAGCCATTAAAAGGTAAAAAAATGTTGCTATTAAATATAGGTACACTAGGAAAAGGAACAGGTGGGCAACAATAATAATATTATAGGGGCTTTGCTCCTATAATATTATTATTAAGTTAAAGGAGAAAAATATGTTAGAAAATTTTGTAGAAGTAAGTGATGGAGTAGATAGCTATCTGTTGCGAAAAAAATCTCGAAGAGAATCGGTCATTTGTTTAAATGAAACGGCAAAATTCATAATAAAATTATTAAAAAAGGGATATAGCAAAGAAAAAATTTTAAATAGTATTCAAGAATATTATAATTTAGAAGATCAACTTATGAACTCAGTAGAAAACGATTATGATGAGCTAATTAAAAAACTTCGTAACCAAGAAAATAATGAAGAAATAAAAAAAAGATACATAGAGGATGCTGAAAATGATTGCAATTATAATTTAATAATGAAAAGAATTCAAAATTTCTATTATGATAACAATAAACCATATAAAGTATTTGTAGAACTTACTTATAACTGTAACTTAAGATGTAAACACTGCTATAGGCAAGATCATATATCTAAATCTGAAGGAATAAACTTATCAAAGGAAAAATTATTTAAAATGTTTGATGATTTTGAAGAGGCTGGAGTCGTAGAAGTCATATTAACTGGTGGAGAATTGCTTTTATATAATGATATTATTGATGTATTAGAAAATTTAAATAATAGAAATTTTATTGTTCAAATATTAACTAATGGAACATTATTGAATATGGACATGATAATGAAACTAAAGAAATATAATATACATGATATTAGATTTTCTATATATGGAATGGAAAGTAATCATGATCTATTTACAGGAGTAAAAGGATCATTTAAAAAAACAATATCTGCACTAAAACTATCAAATGAAATTTTAAATCTTGGAACAGGCGTATTTGTTATGACAAAAGACAATGTATCTGATTCAGATGAGATTATTAAATTATTTAATAAGAATAATTGGAAACTATCTATAAATACGAATATAACACCTACTTCTGAAGGAAGTTTAGATCCTCTCAAATATAGGCTTAAACTTGAAGAATTCAATTCTCTGATAAAAAATAATTTAGTAAATATAAATGGATCTAGATGTACAGCGGGTATAAGTAGATTTAGAGTAACACCTAAAGGAGATATAAGCCCTTGTGAACTTTTACCTTATAAATTTGGAAATTTAAATAAAAAAAGTTTTAAAGAGTATATTGAATCTAGTGAGAGAAAATTCTTTATTGAACTTTACAAAGTAATGTTAGAAAATTTGAGTTGTAATAAATGTGAATATAATAGTGTTTGTAATATTTGCCCAGCTTGTTTTTTTTGGGAAACAAGCAAATTTAAAAAAGGGTCAACTTATAACTGCAATATTAGCAGAATAAAATATAGTAAAATAAAGGAAACAAAATTAAATGAAATATAAGTCAAAGTCAATTCCTATATGTATAAACAATAATGCTTTTTACTTAAATCCTCACTGCCAAGATAAATTAATATCGTTAAATAGTATAGATGATGGATATTGCGATGTAGATTGTTCTAATGATGATTTTCCATATTATGTATTATATGTAACAGATTTTTGTAATAAAAATTGTAAATTTTGTTTTAATTCAATAGATAATAAAAATAAATTAAAGCATGAGAATATTACTTATGACCTAGATTCATTAATAAATTTTATAAAAAAAAACTCAAGTGAATTTAGCCTAAGATTTTTTGGTGGAGAACCAACTCTAAAGTTTAACGATATAAAAGAAATTATAGGTAAAATAGAAAAAGAAGATATTATTGGGCATTTTAATATTTTTACAAATGGGATATTATTAACTAATGAGAATCTGAGATATATGAAAGATAAAAATATTAGGTTGTTTTTAAGCATACCAAATAATCTAAAAGAACTTAACAGTATTCAATTTAAAAATATATTTAATATTATACGAGAAGAATATATGTCTGATAACGTTACTGCAAGAATTGTATGGAATCCAAAGATTGAAAGTGATTTGAAGACCATGGTAAAAACTATTATTGATTCTGAAATAAAATTAGTTTCATTCACGTTGGAATGGGGGAAAATAATTACATTAAAAGAAAAAAAAATAATTAAAACAGGTTTAATAGATTTGGCAGATTGGTACATAAGAGAAATTAAAGAATATAATTTTAAATATATAGGTGTACATCCTATAAATTCATATATTTTTAAATGGATAAAAGGAGAATACTCGGATAATATATGTGGAGCTGGAAAAAATTTAGTCTCTATTTCAACAGATGGAGATTTACATCCTTGCCATTGCTTTAATTATAATAATGATTTTAAATGTGGTAATATTGTTGATGGAAACTGGACTAGAGCTTTTGATAAGCAAAATACTTTAGAAATTAGTTCATGTGTGAATTGTGAATATAATTTATTTTGTAAAGCAAAATGTTTTGCGGATTCTTATTTTGTAAATAAAGATATTCTAGCAATAAATAAAAGTAAATGCGAATGTGAAAAAATAATTATAGAAATTAGCTCATATATTCTTAGCGAACTACTAAAAAATCCTAAACAATTTAAAATTTATAAAAGATTATTAGAAAGAGGTTACAAAAATTATGGCAATAATATCTGATGACAATATATACCTAGAAAAAGTTATTAATGATGAACAAAAATCAATAATAGAAAAAATAACAAGTGATGAAGAATATTTAGAATATATTGGGAAAATAAATGTAGATAGATATTACAATTATTTAGTATTAAATAATGAAAACATCATAGGATATGTTAATTTTTCTAACGATTTAAGTTTTGGTGTAAAATCAACTGATATAAATATATTCATAATTAAAGAATTTAGAATATTATCTATAAATTCTTTGATGAAAACAATAAGTTTTGCTTTTAATGAACTAGATGTAGATGTATGCAGGTTTAAAGTATATAAATATAATACAAGGATGAATAAAATATTAAAATACTTCGGTATTTCTCATAGTGGGAAAATAACAAACAAAGAAAAAGTTACTTATTATTATTCAATTACTAAAGATGAATTTTCAGAAATCAGGAATAATTTAAATTTTGTGTATGGTTAATGTAAAAGTATTATCTTATATGTTGATCTATATAATAATGTGTAGAAAAAACACTTTAGAGCATTTGATTTTTTTAATCGTTTTTACTATATTTTTTAAATTTGATGTTCTAGATTTTGAGTATGCAGTTAACGTAATAGTTGGAATTATTATTATATACTTATTATTATTAATTCATAATAAATATAACTATTTCAAAAACATACGTGATATATTTAACCTTGACCAATTAATATTCTGTATTTACGAAGAATATTTTTGGAGAAGTTTAATCTTGGGTAATATTATAAAATTAAGTTCAAATATGACAGAAGTATTTATTTGTGTAATAATAACATCAATAATATTTGTATTACATCATAAAGAAATTAGTAAAATTCAATTTTTAGAAGCTTGTTTATTTAGTATGTTACTTTCGTATTCTTATTTTTACTTTAAGGGAATCAATGTAGGAATGCATTATATGAGAAATGTTTTTATAATTAATGATAAAAATGGAAATGGAGAATAAAATGATGGAATTAATAGGGGAAATCCCTAATATTGATTTTAAAGAATTATACTGGTTTAGCCCTTTAGATATTGAGGATTATGATGAAATATTTAAAATAACAAATCACAATGAATCTAATGATTGTAATTATGATCTAGTAAAAATTATACGAGATAAAGAAAAAGTGATATTATTTTTATATAAGTATATTAAAAAAGATAATATCTTTATAGATGAGATAGTGAGATACTACAAAGAAAAGTATAATATAAACAGATACGAAACTTATATTTTAAACGACAATGATATAAAATGGTTCAATAGTGATATTTATAAATTTGAACAAAAAATTAAACTCAAGAATTTTATAAAAGTTAAAAAAAGTTTTTTAGATGTATTTATGTATGAATTATTAGTTTGAACTATTATTAAATTGGAGTAATTATGAAAATAGAATTAAATAAAATAAAAAAATCGTTTAATTATAAATGTGTAATAAAAAATGCTACTTTTACATTAAGAGAGGGAGAAATATCCGTTTTAAAAGCACCTAATGGCACTGGGAAAACAACAGTAATTAATTTGATTTCTGGTTTAATGAAACAAGATTCTGGAACTATTGAATTTGAGGGATTAACTCAAAAAGATGTATGTATTATATATGGTGGAGATAAAAATTTATACATGAAAAATACCGTAAATGAAAATTTATACTATTTCGGTGTTTTAAGAGGGCTTACTAAAGAAGAAATAAGCTACAATATACAAAAAATGAAGCCGATATTTAAGAGTTATGATAAATTAAAAAATACTTTATGTGAAGAATTGTCACATGGACAAAAAAGAATAGTATCCATATTTTCATCTATAATAACTAATAATAAATGTATTATACTAGATGAAGCTACGGAAGGCTTAGATCAAGAAAATATTGATATATTGATAAATTTGATAAATAAAATAAAAAAAGATGTGATAATCTTAATAGTATCACATGATATCCTATTTGTTAATAAAATAGAATGTAAAAAAATATCTATAAAGAATTCTAATATATATGAAGAGGGAAATAATGAAATCAATTAGATCATTTTGGTATCAAATAAAGTTGGAATTGAAGTCGGCTATGAGATATAAGTTTGCGTTTTTCTCTGATATAGCAGTGTTTAGCGTAATTTTGATATTTTTCTTCTTATCGTCGACAGGCTCATCATTTTCAGATAAATATTCTGGGGCGGACAGTAAAGAATTGCTTTTAGAAGGATACATAATGTGGACTTTTGCATCTGCAGCTATATCTACAATGGCTACAGGGTTGAATACTGAAGCCAGAAATGGAACTTTGCCTATGTTTTTGCACTCCAAAACGCCTGTAGAGATTCTTTTGTTTGCAAAATTAATCAGTTCTCAAATAGTTCAGATTGTAATAATATTAGTGTTAAGTATAATATCAAGACTCTTATTTCACGTTCAAATGTCTTTTAATTCAAAAATGATTATTCCATTTTTGATAAATTTGGTAGGAATGTATGGAATAGGAATGATTTTATGTGGAGTTTCGTTGTTCTTTAAAAAAACAGGAGCTTTAACTCTATTAGTCCAATTAGTAACTTTATTTGTCACGGATACATTACCATCTTCAGATGCTATATTGAAGATAACTAGATACATACCACTTACGATATCGAATGAAATTAGTAGACTTATAATAAGTTCTAAAAGCTATTATTCTACAGCTGTTACGGGGATTATTGTGAGCGTTATTTGGGTAGTTGTTGGGATTATAACTTTTCGAATTTTCTATGAAAAATCGAAAATAAAAGGGAATTTATTATTTTATTAGCTATATAATTAATACTGGTATTTTAAAAGTTATATAATATCAGTATTAATTATTTAAAAAATAGTTTATTATTATGTCAATAATAGTAAACTTATGATATAATATTAAAAGGGGGTCACATGGAAAACATAATTATAAACGAACAAAGAAATACTTCAATAGATTTAACAAAATGTCCTAAATTTATTAAGGAATATATTAATTTTATTTTAACTATTGAAAATCTATCGATTAATACTGTTACAGACTATTATATAGCTATTATTGACTTTACTAAATACATGATATCATATAAAAAAAGAATTACATTTTTTGAAGATAACATTGGTATGTACAAAAATATATTTGAGAAAGTTAACGAAAAATTTTATAGCTCGATCTCAAAAAATGATATGTATGAGTACCTATCTCATCTTCGAATAGATAAAAAAAATAGTCCATCTACTATTACTACTAGATTAAGACAAATAAAATCATTTTATACATATCTAGAAGAAAAATATGAAATAAAAAACAGAATCAGATTAACAAAATCTCCAAAACAAGAAAAAAGACAAATTAATTATTTAACATTAGAAGAAGCGAAACAATTAATCGATACATTAGCAAAAGAAATTGAAATAAGTAAAAGAAATAAAAGCAAAAATACCTGGTTAAAATATAGAAATCTCTGTATAGTAATCTTATTTTTAAATTGTGCAGTAAGAAGAAATGAATTAGTTAATATAAAAAAAATAAACATCAGAAACAATACAATTAAAGTAATGGGAAAAGGAAAAAAAGAACGCACTATTTATTTAAACGATATAACAAAAGATAGTATTGATCAATATCTAAATCATATTCCTAAAAATCTTGAACAATCAGATTACCTATTTGTAACTAAAAAATATCATGTAAATGAATTAAAAAAAATGACAGATCAAAGTGTCTATTGTTTGATAAAAAAATCATTTGAAAAAGCAGGACTAGATGCATCCAAGTATGCTGTACACACTTTAAGACATACATCAGCAACTTTATTATATAACTATTCAAACATCGATCTTAGAAGTTTACAAGAAATTCTTGGACACTCTTCTAGCAGAACTACAGAAATATATACACATGTAAATAATAAAAAAATCGAAGAAGCAATTAGCAAAAACCCATTAAATCGTAGAGGAGAAATTTAAAATGAAAAAGAATATTTCAACGAATTATAAAATATTTATTTCACATATCGTAAAATCCATGTCATGTCTAATTATTTCATTATTTTTTATCTTTTTATTAAAAAACAAAAAATCAATATTAGCCATTATATCTCTTATTATCTTAAATTTAAGTTCTATTTTCTTTACAGTAAGAATTACATACCTTATTTTTAAAGAATCTTTACAGGGAATAATAAACCTGAACCCTTATTTATTTGCATTATCCTTTTTAAGTATAATATTTTTAGGTTTACTAAGCTCTGAAGAGATTTATTTTACTACTGCCCTTTCATTAATCAGTAATAAAATATTGTCAGTTGATAAAAAACAAAGTATGAATGAATTTTTTAAAAAAGCAAATGTTAAATTTCATTTCTTAAAAATACCTGATGTCTCCATTCTAAGTGAAACTGAATTAGAAGGAAAGTACGTAGCTCAAGAAAAAGTTATTAATATTTTCATTATTCTCTTTTTCATTATAATAAGATTTACAGAAGATATTAATTTTACATTTAAAATTTTATATGGTTCTGAAAATCAAAACATAGCACTATTCTTTGAGTTAATATGTAAAGGACTTGATAGAATATTAATATCATTAATCCTCTTATTTCTTTTTGAAAAATCATTTAACATAAAAGAAAATCTAAAGAAAATATTTTTTTAATCTATGTGAATTATGAGCGTTCAAGCTGTACAAAACAACTTGTTGCCCTCATAATTCATTTAAAATAATTCCTTAAATTCTAAAATTTATATTTGTTTTTTTTACTGTAATTTTTATTTTATTAGCTGACATATTGTTTAAAATTATTTTCAATTTTTATTTTAACAAAAAATAGTTCAAGAAATATTTCTGTGTTTCTTTATCAACCACTAACGACATTTTGCTTAATTAATTTTACTTTTATTATTATCTTGTAACGACATTTCGCTTAAATTATAATCTTATTTTTTTCATTTCATTAAATTAATTTTGAAAAATTTTAGAAAAATACAAACGACATTTTGCTTAAAGTATTTTCATTTTTCTAATAGTTAAAAATATAACGCACAATTTTTTTCCTATTTTCCCTATGAAATAAAAAAAGAACTATTGTTTTTTTAGTAATAGTCCTTTCATATTATTCTTGTAATTTCAATAATTATATTGAACAATTTACTTTGTTTTATTTTCTCTTTTTCTTAGTTTTTCAAAGAATTCTTTCTCTGTTTCACTTTCTAATTTCTTTGATATTTCCTTTTTGTTTTTTTCTATATCTTTTTTATTTCTTTCAAAAAAATTAGCCTTTGAATTTTCTTCTTCGTTTCCATTTTCAAAATTTAGTATTGTATCTATATTATCTTCATCCTGCATTACAGATTTAATTTGTTTATCAAATTTAAATTTTAACTTAGTAATTTTATTTCCTTCTTTTATTTTTTCAATTTCAAAATTATTAAAACAAGTAGATAGCTCATCATAAATTGGAACTAAAACACGTCTATCAATATCACACATTCTATATGAATCTGGAATATCTAATAAATATCTAAAGTCATCTATCGTTACTAACCACCAACCAGTATCTTTAAATTGTTTTAATCTTCTATAACACTCTTTTACGTAACTACTTTTGATATCTACAAATTCACTTAATTCAAATTTTGTAAATTTTTCTAGCTCATTTAACATAAAAATAAAATCTTCATTTACTCTTACTGTTAATATTCCCTCTTCAGGATTTATTTTAAAAGTTGTAAACAAAACAAAGTCAATTAATTCATGTGAAGTCTCAACAGAAAATTTGCAATCTAAAAGTTTTCTATTCATAGATTGTAAATCTTTTATAAATCTATTTTTATTATTTCTTTTATACTTAGTCATCTCTTTTACATCTTTAAAAGAGATCTCCATAATTGTATCTCTTTTTTCTTTTAGTTTAGAACATAAGTACATTAAAAAATTCAATTCTACAGCATTAAAATTTCGAAGAGGTATTTTGTTAAATTCATTATTAAATTTAACAGAACTTTTTATATTATTATATTCTTCCATGTTTCCCTCCAGTCTATTATCTTATATTTTATCACAAAATTCACTTTCAACTTGATGAGTTTCAACTGTTCAGCGAAAAGTCGTTCTTGCTCAGCGAAAAGTCGTCACCCTTTCAGCAAAAAGTCGTTATTGGTCAGCAAAAAGTCGTTATTGGTCAGCAAAAAGTCGTTATTGGTCAGCAAAAAGTCGTCACTACCTCAGCTAAAAGTCGTCACTTACATGCTTGTAGTGTAGTATTTTCAATGCCTACAGACGACCTACAACTATTTACAACTATATATACAACTATATATACAACAATAATAACAATAAGAGATAAAATATTATTATTTTTATTATCCAATTCAAAAAGTTATCCACATTTTAATTTTGCTATCATATAAAAAATAAACTGAAACAATAGCTTTATTATTCCAGTTTATTTTTAACATTATGAAAGTTTATTATATAAATCTACTATCAACTTATTTTTTTCTTTTTTCATATCCTCAAAAACTAACTCATCTAGTATGTCAACTATATATTTATTTTCTATAGTCGCCTTTGCTGAAAGGTATTTATGAGCATTTTTACTAACTCTCATACTCTTAAAAGTCCTAGTAGTTTTATCAAAGAAATCCTTTGATACTAAATGTAAATCATCAATGTTATCTTTATCTATTTCTTTAATTTCTTCCCTATCTATCATGTAATCTCTTTTTTTCATATTAATAAGCCTCCTAATTACTATATTTTTCTATTCTATCTAATGTTTCATCTAATACTTTCTTATACATACTCAAAGTTTGTTTGTCATAAGCCTTGTTTTCAGTAATACCCTCAACAGACCAAGACTTTACTCTATCAGACGCTTTAATTGAATTAGTATAGCAATCAGCTTTAAATTCTTCATTGTATTTTTCTAAAAATATCTTGTCAGTTTTAGAAGTACCCACTAAATACATTACAACACCCAATAGTTCAAAGTTTTCGTTGTAGCGACTATTTATATCCAAAAGGAACTTAAAATAAGCGTACGTGCTATTATAAGCCAAAGGAACGGTTTGAGTAGCTATCACTACATAGTCACTAGCAACAATTGCATTTTGAGTAGCAATATCTGTCGAAGGAGCAGTATCGATAATAATATAATCGTAATAGTTTTTTACATCTTTTAAAAGATATCTTAATAAATACATCATAGAATCTGATTTATACTTTTTCTGCATATCAAAAGCAAAATGACTCATATCAGAAGATCCACAAAGAATATCCAAATTATCATTTATATTTTGAATGTATTTTTCTACGTTATCACTCTCATTATTAATTAAAGCATTATATACGTTTTTATCCTTATCTAGATTAACTTTAAAAGTAAGCTCCAAGCTGGAAGATAAATTAGATTGTTGATCCATATCGATGCATAACACCTTATTGTCCTTTTGTAGTAAGTAAGAAAAAAGTAAAGATAATGTACTCTTCCCTACCCCACCTTTGTTATTGCCTATTGTTATAATTTTATTCTTTTCCATTTTTATTCCTTTCTACAAATATACAAACATACTAATATAATACTATAAAAATATATAACCATAGAACTATACATTTCTATATTGCTATATTTATATAATAACACATAAGTACAAAAATAGAAAAGTATAATAAACCACAAATAGAAAAGAAGTATAAATGGATTACAATAATTGTTTTTTATATTAGCACTTACGTATTATATTATAGTCAATTTTTTAATTTGTATTATCTATTTTAATATTGTTTGTTTTCTGGTATTTTCGCTACTTTACTATTACACTTTTCACAAAAATAATATTTGCTGATTAATTTATAAGTAGCATCATCATAGGCTCCTGCATTATCGAATGTTAATTCTCCGTTTTTATCAACTATCAATTCTGCTATTCCCGAAAATTTTTGTTTTATATAAAAATATTCTTCGTTTCCACATTTTTTACATTTTAACTTCATTTTGTTCTCCTTTCATCTCTATAAATATAAATCTGTTAAATTATTATAGAACTATAACTCTATTAATATAAGAATATAAAACTATATTATTCTATATTGCTATATCTAAATAATAACACATAAATATAAAAATAGCAATATAGAAAAGTACAAAAATATATAAACACAATAATACATCAATATACATACAAATATAGAAAAATAACATGGATTCGTTTGACTCATATTGTAAGAAAATATATCATATAAATTATCTCCAGAAGGAGGTGATACCTGCATGGAGAGAAAAGAATTATTAATGATTATTTTAGGGCAAGTGGTTTGTCCTTTGTTAGTTGAATTAATAAAAATAATTTTATTGAAGATTACTAACAAAAATAAAAAAGAGTAGCTAGAACTACTCTTTTTTGATACCCGCATAGAATATCGAATTATTAATAATCTTACCTTTAAAGAGATCATCTATTTCTCTTTACATTGCTATTATATACCTATTACTATTTTTTTTCAACTGAGATAGCATTGATTTATTAAATCATAATAAAAATTAGTTGTAGATATATAACAGCGAATTGCTTGACTTGCATTGGATAAAAATATATCATTAAATTATCTCCAGAAGGGGGTGATATCTGGATGGAGAAAAAAGACTTAGTTCTGATTATAATAGGGCAATTAATCTGCCCTTTGTTGAAAGACTTATTAAAATATTTATTTGATAAATTAATCAACAAAAATAAAAAAGAGTAGTTACCGCTACTCTTTTTTTGATATCCGCATGGAATATCGACTTAGTTCTAATTCTTCATTTTTGAAAGAAATCATCTATTTCTCTTTACATTGCTATTATATACCTATTACTATTTTTTTTCAACTGAGATAGCATTGATTTATTAAATCATAATAAAAATTGTCTGTAGATATGTAATAGTTAATTGCTTGACTTGCATTGGATAAAAATATATCATATAAATTATCTCCATAAGAAATGGAGGTGAAATTCTCATGGAGAATAATTGGCTAACAATTATACTTGAGCATCTAATATGCCCATTACTGTATTGGCTTTTATTTATGAATTTTATTATTTTTAATAAAAATATGAAATTTATTGTGATGTATTAATTACAATTACTTTCTAATTTTTGGAGTACAAAACAACTTTTTATAATATTGATATTTCAATATTAATCATTTTTTATTTTTAATTATCATTGAATAGTATTAAAAATGCAATATAAAAATGTTTAATAAATGAAAAAATTAATTTGATTAAAATTATCAAAACACAAAATCTATCTTTTTAATTTAAATTGATTAAATTGACAACATTATATTTCATATATATAGAAAAATCTATTTAAATTTTCTTTTGATAAATGATGGGTTACTAAAATCAAAGTTATATCCTCATTTGATAATAAGCTATTTTCAATTACCTCTGAATTTTCTTTATCCAACGAACTTGTTCCCTCATCCATTAGAATAATATTTTTTCCATGATATAAGGCTCTTGCTATTGCAATTCTCTGTTTTTGTCCTCCAGAAATCAAATTTCCATTCTCACCTACTATTTGATTTTCTCCATCATAAAATTCTTTTAGATTTAATGAACTTGCTTTTATTGCATTATAAAATTTTGAGGCATTATACTCGTCTCCTAATAATATATTATCTTTGATTGATTCATTAAATAAATATATATCTTGAGAAATATAAGCTATTTTTGTTTGTATTTCTTCATAAGATAATTCTGCAATTTTTTTATTATTGAAAAATACATCTCCTGAATAATTCGTTAATCTTCCCATTATAATATTTAGCAATGTTGATTTGCCTGAACCTGATTTTCCAATTATTGCATATTTTTTATTTTTTAAAAAAATAAAATTTAAATTTTTAAATACGTAATTATTGCTATATTTATAAGATAAATTTTTAATAGTTATTTTTTCTATTTCTTCATTTAATTTGATTTTATTATTGGTATTTTCAGCTTTTTCGTATTCAAAATAAGATTTGCTTGTTGCAAGTTTTACTTTTATTGTCGCTAGATTATTTAATCCATTACTTATAGCACCTATCAAGTTTGTACCACCTATTATTACTGCTAGTTTAATTTTGCCTTTAAATGCCAAATATACTATTAGAAGCTCGGAAATTATTTGCAAACTAACACTTATTATTCCCATGTATGCCTGAATTTTGTTAGACTCAAAATTTAGAGTAAAATTAGAATTTTCCCTAATCTCACTTGTGTTTTTTATTTTGTTTATAAACATTTCAGTCTTTGAAAATAATTTTATTACATCGAAGCCAAATACAGTTTCTTTAAAATCACTCATGGTTATAGATAGTATTTCTACGTTTTTTTCTCCAATAGTTTTCATTTTTTCTTGAAATATTTTTGGAGCATACCACATTATTATTGCTGAAATTATGCCTACTAATAATAGAAATTTATTTATACAAGCTAATGCTATTATACTAAATATTATTTGAGCTATTCTCCCAAATGCATCAAAAAATGGATCCCAAGCGAAAGTCCTAATCTTTTCCACATTTGAAGTTAAAAACGAGATATGATCGGAAGTATCTACAGAATGAAATCTTTGATAATCTGTAGAAAACATATTTGATATATAATCATTTCTTAAATTATTATTTAACTCTTTTATTGTATTTTCTCTAAAATAGCTCTCTATAATTCCAATCATAAAATAACTAAGCCATCCCAAAAAACAAATAAAGAACCAAAATAAGAATGATTTAAAATTTTTATTTAAAGCATAGTCAAAGGCTTTTATATTTAATAATTGTACTAATATTTGAAATCCCCATAAAATAATTTGTAATAGAATTACTAATACACATATTTTCTTGTTTTGTTTAATATATGATTTCATACTATATATTAACTCCATTTACCTTACAGAGACAATTAACTTCTTTTAAATTATCAATATTGATACATTTTCTACAACATCTGTTTAAACATTTTAATAAATCATCGCAAATTAAACAATTGTCATTAATCGTTCTTTTTTCCCATTTAGCACATTTATCTGTATTCAAGACTACGCCCTTTGATGGATCAACATATCCAACAATATTTTTAGGATTATTTATACATATGGTACATTTTTCTATCAATCCATTTGATCTAAAAATATAACCATTTTTAAAGGAAGAAAAACAAATATCAGAGAAAATAGTTCTATTAAGCTCTTCATTTTTCAGCCCTAATTCTTGTATATAATCAGTGTGTTTTTTTATAATATCTTTATTTTTTAATAAATCTAAGCTTTTAACAGAATCCCCACCCCAATCACATACTTTTACAATTAAAAATGAAAATCTATCATCATTTCCTAAAATATCGTATAAATAGTCATACCAACTAAAGTCAAGATCATTATTTAATATATTCCTTCTAATTTTCACACTAAAATTATATTCTTGTGGTAATTCAGAAATAGCTTTAATGTTTTCTAAGATTTTTTTTAAGCTACCATTTCCTGATTTTAAAGGACGAAATTTATCATGATTCCAACCGTCAATAGTAATTTGAAAATCTGTTAATCCAAGACTAAATAACTTTTTAAACGTATTAATATCTAACAAGTATCCATTTGTTGTCATAGAATAAAATTTTTCAATACTTCTTTGCTTACATAAATTATTTACAAATAAGGTTATTTCATCTATTATATTAGGACACAAGAGAGGTTCTCCGCCAAACCAACTAATATTGATTACATTTGATGTTAATGATTTTAATTTAATAAAATTTTTTATATGAGTTAATGTAACATCTGACATAACAGATTTGCTTTCATCTTCGTAACAGTATCTACATCTAAAGTTACAGTTTTCCGTAGGCATTAAAGTTAAAAACAAATGATTATCTACAATATTATTTAACTTATCAATTACTGATTTTACTTCTTCAGAATCTTGAATAATATTTAATTCGTATAGTGTTTTTTTTAACTCTGTATCAATTTCATTAATTTTTTTTAAATTTACAATCTCTTTAAATTCATTTTTTAAATATTCATCCTCTATTATTATTTCGCTCTCATATAATTCGGATTTTACTTTTATACTATTTTCTAAAATTTGATATTTACTATATCCTGGAAATATGTACATATTAATACTTAAGGATTTTAAAAGAGGAAAAATTATATAATTTTTCCTCTTTTAAATAAAATTTAATCTAGCAACCACAACCTGATCCCAAATTATGATTATAGCCACCACCTGCTCCGCTTGTTCTCAAATCAGATAGAACGTTTTCTAGGCTTTTTTTAGATTTTTTTACTTTCACCCTAAGATTCCTCCTTATATAATGTATTTAGGTTGTTAAAGGTAACCTATAACCCTTTATCGACTAAGTATTATTCAGTTTTACTGTATAATATTGTTATTAGATAGA
>QWCK01000560.1_pt1 | contig 63808 bp, 52 predicted proteins | sample 1972571 | NCBI WGS metagenome assembly QWCK01 (sample SAMN09866710, study PRJNA288562) | Human gut metagenome isolate term2_stool, whole genome shotgun sequencing... | isolation source: gut | host: Homo sapiens | place: USA: California | reverse complement strand
CCCTTCGGGCGCATTGATATGGTGCCCATAGCGTAGTCGGTTAACGCGCCAGATTGTGGATCTGGAGACCGTGGGTTCGAGTCCCACTGGGCACCCCACCAAAAAATCCGCTGTTGCTTTTGCAACGGCGGATTTTTTCTTTCGATCCAGTGGGACTCGAACAGGGCGGCGGCTGCAAGCCGCAACTAACAGCCCAGTGGGCTGTTGGTTAGCCCGCGGGTCCTAGACCACTAGGAATGTCTACCGTGGCAGCACCAGGTGTCCAGTGGGACTCGAACAGGGCGGCGGCTGCAAGCCGCAACTAACAGCCCGCTGGGCTGTTGGTTAGCCCGCGGGTCCTAGACCCGTAGGAATGTCTACCGTGGCAGCACCAGGTGTCCAGTGGGACCCGAGATAAAATGCATCTAAAATCTGCGGCAGCGCCGCAAATCGAAAAATCCCCAAAATCGGAATAGCGTCTGTGCGCAGGCACACCGCCCGATTCTGGGGATTTTTCTACTTCATTGGGGTTATTCGGGGCGAGCAGCCCCTGATTCGTGCCCGCGCCTCGAAAAAGCGGTGCTTTTCTGGTACTCTTTTGGCACGCAAAAGAGTACAAACATTCAGCTGTTCATCTGCTTCATGATACTCTTCACTTCCTCACTCGAGTACCCCTCTTTCAGCAGCTCGTTCCGGATCGCGCTGTCGCTCCGCCCCTGGCTGCGCAGGCGCGCCGCGCTGTAAGGCACCAGCGTCCCGCTGGAAACACCGCTCTTCCCGGCCGTCAGCCCGCTGCCGGAAAGACCGCTCTCCGCCTTGGCGCTGGCATTCGTACTAGCCTGCCGGGCACTCTGGGCCGCTTTCGACTGCTTGAGCGCCCACTCGCCCTTGGCAATGTCCAGCTTCTCCGAGGCAAGATCGTTGCGGAACTTCTGCTGGCGCAGCGTGTCCTGATACTCCCGTTCGGCCAGCTCGTTTTTATATTGCTGCTGGGTCAGGCTGTCCTGTCGCTGCAGCTCCTTCATCTGCTGCTCCCAGGCGGTATCGGCCCGGCTGTCCGCATAGGCCCGCTCACTGGCCGCCCGGTTATAGCGGCTGTTGGCCAGATTGCCCGCCAGCGTGCCCAGGCCCGTGGTGCCCGTGATGGCCAGCTGGACCACATCGCCCAGGAAGCCCAGCACTTTCATGGTGCGGTTGAATTTTTCCTGCTTCCGGCTGGCGGCCTGCTGCTCCTGCGCCGCATAGTAGCCATACAGGGTGTCCAGCCGGTTCAGGTAATCCTGATACTGCCCGTAGTCCTGCGCATAGGCCGCGTTGTAGGCGTCGCCTTTCTGCTGCAATTGGGTGTAATAATCGGCCAGCTCATTGTTGTAGAGGTTCTGGTCGTTCTGTTCCCGGGCACCCAGCTGGTCCAGCTTGGTCACCAGCTCCTCGCCGCCGCCCGTGTAGGTATCCAGCGCCAGCCGATATAATGTAGGGATGGCCTCACTCAGGGCCCCGATCTGCTGCTGGTAGGCCTGCTGTGCCACGCTGGCCGCATAGCTGGAGCCATAGCCACCCGTCAGGGCTGCCGCCTGCGCGGCGGCATCGGCGCTGGCGTTGGCTGCGTTCTGGGTGTACAGCTGGGCGTACTGGCGGTAGAGCGGGTCCTGTGCGTAACTGTACTGGAAACTGTCCCGCCCCAGCAGGGCATCCATCAGCTCGTTCATCTTGTCCTGATAAGCGCTCTGGTACTGCCCCGGGCGGTTCTGCTGCCACTGTTTCAGGTCATTGGCTGCGTCCGTCACGTTCTGGGAGGGCCGGTACTCCGCCCCGGCCAGGGCGTTCTGCACGTCGGAGCGGCTGTTCAGGTCTGCCGTGCTGTAACCGCTCTGCGGGGCAGCCGCCTGCCGCGCCGCCTCGGCCGTTTTTTGCGCCTGTGCAAGCTGCTCTTCTTTCTTTTTGCTCATCTGTTCTGATCCTTTCTTAGGGGAGCTTCTGCAGCCGGGTGCGCAGCTCTTCGGAGAGATTCTCCGTATCCAGGTTGCTCAGCACATACTGCAATTGCTCCTGCATCTGGTACAGGTAATTCCGCAGGGCCCGGGCGTCGTCCGGGTCCATGTTCTCGCTCAATCTGGGCAGGCCGATCTTTCCCAGCCCCGTGATGCTTGCCATCGTTCAACCCTCCTTTCCGGCGGCAAAGATGCCGCCCTGTGCTTTTGCCATCGTCTTTGCCAGGCCGCGCAGGGTGATCTGCCCCGCCCCTTCCAGACGCAGCCGGAGCGTGCCGCACCGCCGGGGCACAAAGGGCAGGTCGATGCTCTGCCGCTTCGCCTCCACGGTCTTTTCCGCCAGTTTCTCCCAGGGGCCGCCGTCGTAGCTGACGCTCACTTCCAGTCGGCTGGGCACCTCGGCGTCCAGCCGCAGGGTCAGCCGGGAGAGGTACTGCTCCTCCGGCGCGTCCATCCCGATGTCCCCGGTGGTCAGCGCAAAGGGGATGCTCTTCTCCACGCCGTCCGTGTTCTGTCCGTCCGGCTCCCGGCTGGGGTCGGCGGCCCAGAGGGCCTGCCCGTCCCACAGGTAGAGCTGCCCGCCCGTACCGGCCATCTCCTCCGCGCGGAGGTCTTCCTCCTGCCACAGCCCCCGCTCCGTGTCATACACCAGCAGCCGGGCCGTGTTTTCTTCCCCGCTGCCGCGGGAGAGACAGAGGTAATACCGCCCGTCCAGCGCTCCGCCCAGCGCCCGCTGTACGTTGGAGAGCCGGGCGGCATCCAGCGCCGTGGACACCTTGGTGGGCAGGCTTCCGTCCCACGCCATCACCCCGTCTGCCGAGAGATAATAGAGCGTCTCGTTCAGCACGCAGAGGCTGCGGCCCGCATTCCGGGCCACGCCCCGGCAGCGCAGAGAGCTGAGCTGAAAATCCGAGGGCTTGGAGCCATAGAGCTTGTGGAGGGCATTTTCCTTGAAGAACAGTGCGTACCCCATGCAGGTGGCCGCCCCGGTAAAGGGGCCGTCACTGCCCACGGTCACGGCATAGCTGTCCGCCGCAATACCACGGTAGGAGAACCAGTTGGTCGGGTCGCCCAGCTTGCAGGCGTAGATGACGTTTTCTTTGCTGGAGCAGCCCCACACCCGGTTGTCGCACTCGGTCACAAAATCAAGGTCGGGGATTTTCCGTTCCACCTGCACCGGGCCCTCCACGGTGTACACGGCCACCTCGCTGCCATCAATGCTGGTCCACTTGGCGGTGGTGCCGTTCTGGGCAAATTTCCCGTAGAAATGCGCCCCGCCGGGCGTTGCTTTCACCCGCAGCCAGTCCTCCTGCACCTCGTAGACGATGCGGTCCCCGTCCAGTTCCTCAAACTGGCCGCCCTGCTTTGCGGCGGTGCCCTGCACCGTCACGGTATCCCAGGCCCGGAACCCTTTCCCAATGCCCTCCGCCGTGACGCGGCAGTAGTCCAGCGGGATGGCCGACCAGTTGCCAGACACCGCGCTGTAAATTTCCAGCGTGCTGTCGCTGCTCCACGGGCGGCGGATGTCCTCCACTTTCAGGAACAGTGCTCCGTCCGCCGGGTGTTCCGGCTCGGTCCGGCCATATTCCTCCGCTTCATAGGTCCTGCCCTCGGCGTCGCAGGGGGCAAACTCCACCTGTTCCCCGCTCCACGCGGCCCCCAGCGGCTGGAGGGTCCGCTCTGCCGTGTCAAAGGCTGCTTTGTCCGGGAAGATCAGAATTTTTGTCCCGATGCCCACCAGCGTTTTCTTGCTGTCCGCCACGGCGTTTTCCAGCGTCACTGCCACGGCACCCGCTTCGTCGGGCGTGTAGATCAGATCTTTTCCGCAGACGGTCAGCAGCCCGTTGAGGTGATACATCCCGTTCAGGTTTTCCACCTCTCGCAGCTTCCTGCGGGGCGTCCGGGTGCTCAGGGCCGGGAAATTCCGGGCCGAAAAATTGATGCCCGCGCTGTACTCCGCCTCCGAGCAGGCGTAGGTCTCGTTCAGCCCGCCAAAGGCCCGCAGGAGGGTACGGCTGTTCTGGATGCCGCTTCGGTTTGCCAATGTCACAGGTCCTGTCCCTCCTTTCACCAGCGCCACCGCGCCCCGGCCCGGGGCGGGTACCGCTGCCTCAGCCAGACGGCCAGCTCTGCGGCCAGCGCGTTATATTGGGACTGCTCCCCGGCATAGCGGGCCGTCTCGCCCAGAGCGGCGTCGATCCTGGCACAGAGGTAGTGCGGGTAGAGGGCATCAAAAGGGGCCGGGGCCAGCAGTTCAGCGTCCTCCGCCAATTGATCGTTCCATGCCCGGTCCGCGCCCACGGCATCGTAACTGCCTGCCGGGCAGTTTTTAAAAAATTTCTCCCGCAGCATCCCGTCCAGCTCCACCAGCCAGCGCTGCCGGGTGCGGGCGGTGATCTGGCACCCCGGGCGGAGCTCCTCGGCCCGGGCCAGTGCTTCTCCAACGGTCATGGTTCTCTCCTCAAGTGTCACTCATCTCCGCCGCTGCAATGCGGGCGGCGGTGCGCTCGTCCTGCTGCTGGCTGTGCTCCAGCACCTCGGCCACCTCCGGCGGCACCTCCACTTCCACGCCCCGGCGGATCTTATAGTTCACGCCGTTGACGCTCACAAACAGGTCTCCCTTGTAACGGCTGTTGTCCTTGAACAGCCGGATCCGAACATTTTCCATCTTCCATCCTTTCTGCCCTCTGTCACAGGGCCCGCACTTTTGTGCATTTTCAAAACTTTCGCGGTCTGGTGCCGTGGCCCGGCCTGCCAAGGGCCATCCTCCCTCTGTCGCTTGCAGCGCCATCTCCCTCCGGCCGGAGGGAGTCTTTCCTGCTAGGAAAGACTCCCCCGGTCGGGGGAGGTGGCACGAAAGTGCCGAAAGGGGAGTGGCTGTCTGCGCAGCAGACTGAGAGGTCCTGCCGGGCCAGCACTCTTTAGTTCGCCGTCACCATGCCGGAGTAGCTGGACACGCTCTCAATGCGCACCATGTACTGCTCCACCAGACGCTCCGCCGCGCGCATTCCTTTCCAGCCCACGGAGGCGCGCTGGTTCAGCGGGTCGTCACCGTAGCCCAGCTGCTTGACGATGTGCTCCAGGCCGCCGCCCTCCAGCTCGGTCACACCGTAGGCGTGGGCCCCCAGCACCAGCGTGCCAAAGACAGCCAGACCGGTGGGGCAGGTCTCATCCCGCCAGATCTTGGCCTCGCTGGTCTCCACGAAGCGGATGTTGCCCAGCTTGCCGATCTCGCCGCGGTACATGGTGTCCGGGTCGGCGTACTTGTGCACTTCCACAAACTCCTTGCTGGTCTTCAGGTCGTAGGCCGCATAGGGGTGGATGATGGCAATGTAGCTGTCACCGATGGGGTCCGCGTTCATGGCCCCCAGCTGTGCTGCGGCCCGGAAGAAGATCTTCGGGGTCAGGGTGCAGGTCTTGTCCAGCGCCTTGCGGCTGTTCACGGCCGTCTCGGTGCCGTCCTCCGCCACCTTGGGCACATAGAGGACATTGGTGCCGCCTGCCAGCACGTCGCGGGTGATGCTATCCATGGTGCGGCCCGCCTGGCTGGCCAGCACGCGGGTGGCCTGCACCACATTGTTGTCAATGGCCGTCATCTGGAGCACATCGGTCAGCGGGGTCCAGCCGCCATACTGGTGCAGGTCGCTGGTGATCGTGGTCACGTTCAGGGTCTGGCCGTTGGGGGTCACGCCCTCCGTCAGAGGCGTGGAGGCCTTGGGCAGGCTGTCGTACTTGCGGAATTCAATGGTCTTACCGCCGTTCTGGGGCACGGGGTAGTAGTCCGCAAACTGGTCATGCACAAGGCGGGGCTCTGCCTGGTCGATGAGGCGCTTCTCGTAAAAGGTCTTCATCTCCTTGGTCATGGTGGCCGTGGTGTTGTTCAGGCTGGCCGACGCATCCGCGAACCGCTGGAGATCGATTTTCATTTCGTAGTTTTTCATGTCATTTGTCCTTTCTGTATCCGTAAAATGCTTTTTAAAAGAGGAAATTTCCTCTTACATTGATTCTTGGCTCCCCTGATCGAGGAGCTCCGCAAGGCGCTGGCGAAGCCAGACCGCAGCGGTGAGAGGTCAAAACTTGATCTGCACCCCGTGCAGCGCCTGCCGCTCCAGCGCTTCCCGCTGGGCCCGGGTCATGCTGGCCACGTCCGCTCTGGTCACCGCCGCGCTGCCGGGGCGGGTGCCGTTTTCCGCCGGGCGGGAGGCCCGCTGCCGGATCCGCTCCACCACCCCCTGCTCCACGGTCCGGGCCGTCTGGCGTAGGGCATCGCTGTAATGGGCAAGACGGTAGGCATCCCCCAGCCGCATCCCGGGCAGCTGCATCAGGCGGCGCATCTCCGGGTCCCGCAGCTCTTCTTTCAGGGAGAAGCCCGGCACGTCCCGGCGCAGCAGGGCTTCCTCCGCCGCCCACTGGGCGTGCAGCTGCTCCACAAAACCACGGCCCGGTGCGGGCAGACGGGGCGGCAGGCGTGTTTCCGGCACTTCCGGTGCTGTGGGCTCTGCCGCCGGTTCCGGCTGCTCTGTTTTCCCGGCTTCTTCTGCCGCCGTTTCCCGCAACGGCTGCGCCGGGGCCTCTGCCTCCGCTGCTTTCATCGTGCCCGACGCAATGGCCTGCTGCTGTTGGGCGCGGCTCAGCGCCGGAGCAGAAGCAGGCGGTGGGGCGGCACCGCCCTCCCCCTCCGCAAACAGCTGCAGGTCCACCATGCACTGCTCCCCGCGGCCGCTCAGGTCCGCAAAGCGCACGTTGTCCGGGTAGCGCTCTGCCAGCAGGGCAAAACCTGCCTTGGCAAATTCAAACGCTCCCTCCACCCAGGGCTTCCGCGGGGCAGCCGCTGTCACGGCCAGGCGCGGGCCCTCCGGCTCGTCCCAGGCATCGCTTTTGGCACTTTCCTCCCCGGCCAGCAGATAGACCAGCGTCTGCATCAGGGTGCTTGCCCCGGCGCACACGATGTCCTGCCCGGCCGGGGCATAGCCCGCATGGCCCGCCGCTTCCAGCCGGAGGGTCGGGCCGCTGGGGCCGTCCAGTTCGGTATAGGTCACTTTGATCATGAAACCGCTCCTTTCATCGCTCTTGCCGCTGCCGCCGTGCTCAGGTTTTCTCCCGGGCCGCTCAGGGGCCCTTGTTTCAACTGCACCAGCTGGCTCTGCAGCTGTTCCAGCCTCTGGGCCAGCGTGCCGTTCTGGCGCACCCGCTGGCGGACTTTTTCAATGCCCTCAAAATCCATCATTTCCAGCGCCGCCAATGCCGCGTCCGCGTTCTGCGGGGCAAAGAACCCCAGCTGGTAGCACTCTTTTGCCGTCTCATTCTGGGAGAGGCGGCTGAACGTTGATTTCTTCTCCGCGCTGACCACGATGTCAAAAACGGGCTCCCGGCTGCCCAGCTCCACACCGCCCACGCTGGGCAGGGCCTGTGCCCGGAGCGCTGCGCCGGAAAAGTGCACGAACTCGCTCCGGCCCGTCTCCCCGATGATCCGGAATATCCGATCCTCGTCGTAGAACTGCCGCATCAGGTCCATGATGAGGTAGCATTCTTTGGCAAAGGCCCGGTAAGCGCTCTTGAGCATATCACGGGAGAGCTTGCTGCCCGCCTCCTGCAGCGCCGCAATGGCCGAAGCCGCCGTCACGCCGCCCGCGGTGCCGCCCTGGGTCATGTCCCGGTTGCCGCTGATCTCTTTCAGCTCCTCAATGCGGCTGTTGCGGTAGCTCAGGCTGTTGCCCTGCAGGCCGGTGGTCTGTAAGGGCCGGAAACTGTCGTCTCCCAGCCGCCCCACCACATGCACGATGTCCCGGGAGAAGTCCGCCAGCTCTTCCTCGTTCACCCCCGCCGCATCGCTCAGCACATACCGCTGTTTGGAGGAGAGCAGGACGTTCTCGTCCATGGCGTGGTTCATCCGATCAATGGCGGTCTGGCACTCTTTCATCACGTCGATGTACCCAAAACCCGCCGGGCTGTCCTCCTCCACAAACAGCGGGTCAAACACAAACGGATACTGGCCGTGGTCGTAAAAACCGCGTTCGGCGTATTCCGGGTCGCTCTCGCTGGCGTAGAGCACCACCCCGTTGCAGAACTTGCAGTAGTGGAGCACCCGACGGCCCTCCGCGTTCCGCTTTTTGTAGTACCAGTCCACCACCACGCTCTTGCCGTTGGTGTCCAGCCCGCCGTCGTGGAGATAGTGGGGCACCTCCAGCGCGCTGGTGCTGTGGCCCTCCAACTGGGGCCAGCGCTCCGTCAGCTGGTCCGTGTCTTCCAGGCTCAGGGAGAAAAAGTTGGGGGACGCCTGGATATCGTCCACGCCCGGCTCCCAGTAGAGCATCAGCAGGTTCATGGGCCGCACCGTGATCTCGCCCACACCGCCCCGCTGTTCCGGGTCCCAGAACACCCCCTTGACGCCGGTGCCCTGCTTGAGCTTGCGCCACCAGGTGTCGCTGTACACCTGCTCATAGTCCGCCTGTTCCAGCACCACAGGCAGCACGCTGGAAAGCACCCGCGCGGTCTGCTCATCGTCCGGGGCCCGGGGCAGCACATTGGGGGCCGGGTAGTTGTCCATGGCGTCGGCATGCTTGTTGGCAATGGAGTTGAACAACCACCCGCTGGACGGCTGAGGCTTGCCCTCCATCATGGGGTTCTGGTAATTTTTCCAGTGCCCCATCCGAAACCACAGCTCGTTGTCCACCAGCCGTTGGTCCAGCGCCGCCTTGCCGACCTTGTACTTCTGCAAGATCTGCTCTGCCCGCGCCACCTCCTCCGCCCCGATGGGCGGCTTGTCGGTCCATAGCTCTGTCATTTGTACCTCCGTTTCTAAAATTGTTTTTCTTTGTTACCATCCTTGCCCTCTCCGTCATTGCTTCGCAATGCCACCTCTCCCAGAGTGAGAGGCTTTGGCAGTTCGTAAAGTTCCCTCAAAACGCTATGCGTCTATATAAAGCGAAACCTCTTTGCCAAGGGCTCTCCCTTTGGGAGAGCTGGACGCCGTCAGGCGGCCTGAGAGGGCTAGCCCGCTGCCCTTTATACCCTATAAACCCTCGCCCTTTTGTGCAGCTCCAGCGGGTCATCCCGGAGGGCCGGCACCGTCTTCTGCCGGGGCGGCGCGATGGGATGTTCCATCAGCACATAGCGGCACTCGTCGTAAATGTGGTCTTCCTGCCGGGTGTCGATGTCCTCCACATTGCTCTCGTCGTACACCAGGTTCGGGATGGTCCGGATGAAATGCCGGCAGGTGCTGAACACCTGAAACATCGGCCTGCCCTCCCCGTCAAAGGCCAGCCGGTAGTGGAACTGCATCTTGCCCGCCAGTCGGGTGTGGTCGCCGGGCCGCCAGTGCAGGAAATTGGGCGCCCGCTCCATCATCGCCGCGATGCTCTCGCCCCGGCTCTCGTCAAAGATGGCAGGGTCCGCGATGCCCTGAATGACCCGCCCCCGGAGCAGCGGGTCGTTCTGCTCCACTTCCCGGATTTGTCTTGCCTGCTCCACCGGGTCGATGCGCAGGCCCTCGTTGGGGCGTCCGGTGCAGCCGTACAGTTCCTTGACGCGGTAGAGCCGCCCCTCTTCGTCCGCCGCGTACCATCCCACCGAGAACGGCTTGGAGAAACCGAAATCGTAACCCCGGTAAATTTTCCAGTGCTTCGGGATGGCAAACGGCGCAATGACATGGGTCCAGCGCTGGTCGTCGTAGTGGGCCGGGTCGTTCCGCCACTCGGTGAACACCTGCCCCTGAAAGCTGTCCCAGCTGCCGTAGAGCAGGGCCTGCTTTTCCGCTTCCGGCAGGCTGGCCAGAGCCGCCAGATAATCCGGGTCGTTTTCCAGCAGGGCCGGGTTATCGAACACGCTGGACGGGATGAACACCCGCGCCCGTTTCAGTTCTTTCTCCGTGCCGTCCGGCATCCGCACCGGGTATTCTTCCACGATGGGCGTACCGGGTGGGGCCGGTGTGATGAACCGGGCCTTGACCCAGCCGTGCCCCACCCCGCCGGGGTTGGTGGTGGCCCGGAGATACACCCGGGTGCCCGGGCCGGTAGGGCGGTTGCGGCTCATCAGGTAGCTGTACTCTTCCCATTCAAAGTGGGTGAGCTCATCAAAGCCGATAAAATCAAAGGCCTTGCCCTGATAGTTCGTCCGGTCTTTGGTGTACTGCAGGGAGCCAAAATAAATCTTCGCCCCGCTGGGAAACACCCACACATGGCTGGTGGCGTTGTACTGCGCCCCGGGGAATGCCCGGCGGTAGTACAGCTGGCTTTTGTCCACAAGGTCGGTCAATTGCGGGTAAGTTTTACGGAGGATGAGGGCCCGGTAGTGCGGGATGTGCACCTGCCGCAGCGCCTCGATCACCAGCGCGTCGCTCTTGCCGCCGCCTGCCGCCCCGCCGTAGAGGGCTTCCGGCTCCGGCCGCCGCATAAATTCCAGCTGCCTCGGCTGGGGCCGCCAGACCACGGCGGCTCTCTTGGGTTCCCTCATGCTTCCTCCACCGACGGCAGCAGCACCACGCCGCAGACCGTGCCCTCGGCCTCTACGCCCTGCTCGTTCAGCGCCCTCGCCACCGCGGCCAGGTCTTTTAAAACAGCGGTGGCTTCTTTCAGTCCCTTGAAGCTGCCGGGGTCTGCCGGGCCGTCTTTGTCCGCTGCCTTTCTGGCCGTTTTCTGCCGGGCGTTCAGCTCCCGGACTTCCTGCGCCAGCAAGGTACTCAGGGTGTCGGTGGCCCGCTGTAAGCTTTCCATGCTCTTACTGGCGGGCTGTTTTGTCTGCCCCATCCTGGATTCTTCACTTCCTTTCCTGTTTGGCTTGGCAACAGGATACCATAGCGTTCCGCCCCCCAACAGTGCACATTTTTCAGATACTATTTGCTTATTTAAAATAAGATTATCCAAATTGTATAACAAGAGTATCTAAAAAACTCCCTGCCTGTGTTCTTTTTCACAAGCAGGGAGGTTTCATGCTGTAATTCTTTTACAAAAGCCGCTTAAAAATCGCGCATTCTTTCCGAGGAGCTCTTACAGCGTCTCCACCCGGTCAAACAGGCCCTTGGCGGCTTCCACAGCGTCCTTGCTGCCAAACGCTACCCGGACGCTCTTTGCCATCTGCCGGGGCAGAGCGGCGGCCTGGGCTTTCAGGGTGTCGGCGTCCACGGCGCAGAGGGCGGCACGGTCGGCCGCTGCCATCCCGTCCGTGATGCCGCAGAAATACCGGCGGTCCAGCTCCTTGGCCTGGGCGTAAGGCTTGCGGGGCGTGTCGAGCTTTGCCACCGTGCCCACGATGAACTCGTTCATGTCCTTTTCGGTGTAGTCCCGTGCGGCCAGGTCTGCCGGGCCCTTGGCAAAGGTGTCATAGCTCTCGGTCAGGTGCGGGTCACGGTAGGTGTAGAGGTACTCCACGCCATCCTGGGTCAGCATCCCGGTGCCGTACGCGCCGCCCACCTCGCGGATCTGGTGCCACAGATACTCGTAGCTCATCACCCGGGCCAGCACCTTGCGGGCAGCGCACCGCTCCATGGGCCAGACCAACAGGTCGTAGTTCACGCCGCCGTCAATGATGAACGCCTCGTTCACCGGGGCCGTCAGCTCCTCGGTGTAGGCACAGGCCGTGCCCCGCTCCGCCTCTGCAAAGACACTGCCCGGCAGCAGCTTCCGCAGGGTGTCCAGCCCGGCCTCACTGCCATGGAAGCTCACGGTCAGCTGGGCGTGGTGCAGGAGCTTCTCCCGCAGGGCCTCAAATTTGGCTCCCACAGCGGCCCAGTCGGCCTTTTCCAGCAGCTCGCACAGGAAATGATACGCCGTCACGCCGCTCACCCGCTCGGTCAGGGCGTTCTCCACGGTAAAGTGTGCCCCGGCGCGGACGGCCGCATAGCTGTTGCCCTGCTGGATGAACTGCTGTTCCATGTTCAGCTTCTGCTGGCTCAGCACCCGGGCATAAGCGGCCTCGGCGCCGGGCCCGGTCAGCCGGGTCTCGTACAGCCACTCGCCGCCCAGCTCCACGGCCTTTTCCAGGCTCCGCTCCAGCAGGCTCATGCTCAGGGTCAGCTTGGTGTGGCAGGGGCTGCCCGCCTGCCGTCCGGTCCAGATGCTCAGGGCCACGCTGCTGTTGCCCAGCCAGGTGCCGCGCAGGGTGTTCAGCTCCCGGGCCGTGTGGCGCGGGGTATCCAGCTCGTCCAGCACGTCGGTCAGCAGATCGAGATACTGCATTTCTTCCGGTGTCAGGCTGCCCAGGTCGTAATAGAAATTCAGGTAGGTGCTGCCCGCCGAGGGGTGGTGCAGCAGGGTAGCTCCGGCCAGCTGCTCTTCCCCGCCCGCGGCGCTCTTTTCCCCGCTGCCAAGATCGGCCACGGTCAGCGGGTGCTCCAGCACCAGCTTGCCGTCCACACGGGCAGCCTGTGCCTCTTCCTCTTTCTTGGGCAGGGTCGGCACCTGGGTCACCTGCACCGGCTCTGCCGCAAACAGGTCTTTCAGCAAAACATCGAACCAGCCCTCGGCCAGTTTCTCCCGCAGGGAGGCAAACAGGCTGTTGGTGTGCAGCAGCATGGCCGGGTCGCCGGTGTGCAGCCAGCCCGTGGCCGCGTTGATGGCGTCCAGCACGCCGTCCGGGATGCTGCCCGGCCGCTCCAGAGAAGCAAACTCCGCCGCGTTCAGAGAGGCCAGCAGCAGGTCTTCCGGGATGCCCTCCGCCAGGATGTCGTCCACGGCTTTCCGCACGCCCGCGGCAAACCGGGCCGCCGTATCCTCGGTGGCACCGCGCAGCACCAGCTCCAGCGTGGGCTGTAACGTGCTGTCGTCAAACCCGATGTCGATGTCCGCGCCCAGCTCCTCGTTCAGCAGGGCCGCTTTCAGCGGGGCCTGATTGGAGCCCAGCAGCGCGTCCAGCAGGATCTCCACGCCCAGCTGCCGCTCCCGGTCTGCAAAGGCTCCGGTATACCAGGCCAGAGCGCACTGCACCTCGTCGGCCTCCGGCTTCTCGGTGTAGTAGGGGATCTTCACCTGCACGCCCGGCTGCTCGTCCTGCATCGTCAGGCGGGGGCGGCTGGTGCCCTTGGGCATCCTGCTCAGGTAGGCCTCGTCGAGGAATGCCAGCGCCTCCCCCATGTTCAGGTTTCCGTACAGGGTGATGCAGCAGTTGTCCGCGCTGTAGTGGCGGTGGTACACCCGCTTGTACTTCTCATAGGTCAGCGCCGGGATGGAAGCCGGGTCGCCGCCCGAGACAAAGCCGTAGGCCGTGTCCGGGAACATGGCCCGCTCCAGCGCGTTCTGCAGCTGGGCGTCCGGGGAAGCCAGAGCGCCCTGCATCTCGTTGTAGACCACGCCGCTCACGGTGCCGTCCTCGCCCCGGTGCCAGCCCTCCTGCTCAAACACGGCCTTGTCCACCATGGCCAGCGGGCAGAACACCGCGTTGAGGTACACGTCCATCAGGTTCTTGAAATCCGTCTCGTTGGGCGTCGCAAAGGGGTAAACGGTCTTGTCCGGGAACGTCATCGCATTGAGGAACGACGCCATGCTGCTCTTGAGCAGCTGCAAAAACGGCGATTTGACCGGGTACTTCTCACTGCCCGCCAGCACCGAGTGTTCCAGGATATGGAACACTCCCGTGTCATCGGACGGGAATGTCCCGAACCCGATGCCAAAGCCCTTGTTATGATCGTCATTTTCCACCAGCAGTACCGACGCCCCGCTGACATCATGGGTCAGCACCGTCAGGGTGCCGTGCTGCTCCGGGCAGTCTTCCTGCTTTACCAGAGTGTAACCGGGATATTGCTTCATCGCTGTTTCTCCTTTGGTTTTTATTTTTTGCCTTTATTGTATCATTCTTCCGGGTAAAACACAACAAACCAAAAACGGCAGCCTCCCGCTCCCGGGAAGCTGCCGCTCTGTCTTTTAATTTACGCTGTCGGTAATGACCCCCGCTTTGCACGACACCCTGAACAGCACAAAGCCCACCACGAACAGCACGACGAGGGAACCGACGCCCACATTGGCGCTGCCGGTCAGCTGGCTGCCCACGCTGACGATCATGGTGCCCAGGAACGAGGCCCCCTTGCCGCAGATGTCAAACAGGCCGAAGTATTCGCCGGATTTTTCCGGCGGGATGATTTTGGCAAAGTGGGAGCGGCTGAGGGCCTGCACGCCGCCCTGGAACATGCCCACGATGACGGCCAGCACCCAGAACTGCCACTGCCGGGTCAGGAAGAACGCAAACACCGCAATGCCCGCGTAGGCCGCGATGCAGACCGGGATGAGGGCCGTGGACGGGTATTTCGAGGACAGCCGCCCGAAGATGAGCGCTGACGGGAACGCCACGATCTGGGTCAGCAGCAGGGCCAGCAGCAGGCCCGTGGTATCCAGCCCCAGTGCCGTGCCATAGGCCGTGGCCATATCAATGATGGTATACACGCCGTCGATGTAGCAGAAGAACGCCAGCAGGAACCAGAACACCTGTTTATCTTCCGGCAGGTGGCGGATGGTGTGCCCGATGCGGGCAAAGCTCTGGCGGATGGCGTGCCGCTCCACCTCCACATAGTGCAGCTGTTTGTATTGGTTCAGCAGCGGCAGCGTGGTCAGCAGCCACCAGAACGCCGTGATCAGCAGAGCCAGATCCAGTGCTTTCATCTGGCTGATGCCCAGCTTGTCCGCCCCCAGCACAAGGCCCAAACAGGCCACGAACGGCACACAGCTGCCAATGTAGCCCCATGCATAGCCTTTGGAGGAGACTTCGTCCATCCGCTCCGGGCTCGTCACATCGCTCAGCATGGAATCGTAAAAGACAAGGCTGCCCGAGAAGCCCACCTTGGCAATGACAAAGATGACGAGGAACGGCAGCCAGGCGGACATCTTGCCCATGGCAATGCAGCCCACGATGCCCACCCAGACGCAGAGTATGAAGATGGGCTTTTTGAAGCCTTTCGTGTCCGCCAGAGTGCCCAGGATCGGGCTGAGGATCGCCGTGATGATGGTCACCACCGAGCTGGCGTAGCCCCAGTAGGCCAGATACTCCACCGATGACAGCCCGCCCGCGGCGGCCAGCGCGTTGAAGAAAATCGGGATGAGGGTGGCCACCATCAGCACAAAGGCCGAGTTGCCCACGTCGTACAGGATCCACGCGCGCTCCAGTTTGGTCAGCCGGAACCGCTGCTTGCTCTCTTTTTCCATGTTACTCCTCTCAGTTTTCCCCAAAGGTGTGCTGGTATGCTTGATCCAGCGGTGCCCCGGTCTGCAGTGTGTCGCGGTATTCCAAAATCAGCCGCTCGGCCAGCGGCAGGGCTTTCTGGTACAGCGCATCCAGCTGCTCACAGCTCTCCGCGCAGGCGGGGTTGGGCTGCGGGTTTGCCACCAGCCCGTGCAGGCCCTCGTACCTGCCCACGGCTTTCATGCCTGTCAGCACCACCCGGCGCTTGGCCGGGCTGGAGGCCAGCAGCAGTTTGTGCACGGCCACCATCCCTTTCATGGCGTCGTAAGCCTGCAAAATAGTGATGCCCTGATAGAACGGCGCGATCACTTTCGCCCGCTCCATACTGGGGTGGATGTGGCTGGCTGTCAAAAAATGCAGCGGGTCTTTGCCATCCCGGCGGAGGAGCATGTTGTCAAACTCCGTTTCAATTTCGCAGTGGCTCACGCCGCTGTCCCGGACATCCTGCTCCACGCGGGGGTGGCAGGTGGAGTCCAGCGCAAAGTGGCAGAGGAAGCCCAGCGCGTAGGCCAGCGCGGCGTCTCTATTTTTCGCTTTGTTCACCACGCCCCGGGCCCGCTCGAAGAAAACCGCTCCCGGCTGCTCGTGCATGGCGTTGCCCAACGCGCTCACCGGGGTAGATTTTGCCGCGTGGTAGTAGAACAGCAGGTCCGGCCCGTGCAGGCCGATGTCATACAGCTCCCGGTAAGGAGCAATTTTTTCCTGTAATTCCGCGGGCAGGCGTTCCAGAACATCCGCGCCAAAGCGTCGGTGTGCATAGGTGGATGGCATAACAAAGGCCTCCTTCATTTTACAGCTTACAGCTGCGGCAGCTCGTTTTTCAGGCCGCGGTCCATCAGGGCGCGGACGGCCTCGGCAGCGCTCATGCCGTGGTTGACGATGGCGTCCACCGTCTGCACGATGGGCATTTCCACCTGATATTTTTCGGCCAGCTCCAGCGCGGCGGGCAGGGCGTTCATGCCCTCCACCACCATGCCGACCTCTTTCACGGCCTCCGCCGGGCTCTTGCCCTTGCCAATGAGGATGCCCGCCCGGTTGTTCCGGCTGTGCATACTGGTGGCAGTAACGATGAGGTCTCCGATGCCGGCCAGGCCTGCAAAGGTGTGGACATTGCAGCCCATGGCCACGCCCAGCCGGGCGATCTCCGCAATGCCGCGGGTGATGAGGGCGGCGCGGGCGTTGTCGCCGTAGCCCAGGCCCGTGGAGATGCCCACGCCCAGCGCGATGACGTTCTTCATGGCACCGCTCAGCTCCACGCCCTTGATATCCGGGTTGGTGTAAACGCGCATACAGGTGTTGTTGAACACCTCCTGCACATACCGGGCGGCCTCCTCATCCGGGCTGGCCGAGACGATGGTGGTGGGCAGGTCAACCGCCACTTCCTCCGCGTGGGTGGGGCCGGAAAGCGCCACCAGACGCACGCCCTTGGGGCCGCCCTCCTTGCCCAGCTCGTCGGTCAGGATCTCCGTCATGGTCATCAGGGTGTCGGGCTCCACGCCCTTGGCCACATCCACGATGATCTGCCCGTCGGCCACATAGGGCCGGGCCTTGGCCGCCGTGCCCCGTACGAAGACGGACGGCACGGCAAACATCAAAATATCCTTGTCCGTGCACACTTCCTCCATGCTCTTGGTAAATTTCAGCTCCTGCGGGATCTTCATCCCCGGCAGGTTGGGGTGGACGCGGGTGGTGGAGAGGTTGTCGATCTCCTGCCCCAGCGCCGACCACACCAGCACATCGTTTCCGCTCACGCACAGCATCCGTGCCAGAGCCATGCCCCAGGTGCCTGCACCCAGGATGCCAATTTTCCGTTTTGCCATGTTCTTGTCCTCCGTGTCCGCGCGCCGGGCAGAGCGCCCGTTCGCGCGGCAGTTTCTATGCAAAAAAATAGTTCCGATATTTTAGTGTTCTACACCCAAGCCCATTTTACACGAAAGGCTGTATCCCGTCAACTCTCTGGCAGGCTGCACAAAGTCCGGTGGTGTTTTTCAGCGGTTTTGTCTATCGTATGCGATTTCATAACTACCAATTGCATCCATCGGAAATTCATGTTATAGTATTCTGGTAGGTTTTGTAGGTTTTTTTCAAAAACCCCTTGACTTCAACGCAGGTTTATCCTGTATACTCTGCTTCATCGTCACATTTTCTTTCAAAGAGGATTTCAAAAAGCTTATGTTTGAGTCATTCCTTGCCAACCGCACCGTCGGCGTGCTGTGGGAGGCCCTGCCCCGTATCTTATCAGCGGGCCTCACCATGACCATCCCCCTCACGCTGATCTCGTTCTCCCTCGCCATGGTCATTGCCGTGGCGGTGGCTCTGGTACAGTATGCCCATGTGCCGGTGCTGCGTCAGATCGCCCGGTTTTACATCTGGGTGGTACGCGGTACCCCGCTGCTGGTGCAGCTGTTCATCATCTTTTACGGCCTGCCCAGCGTGGGCATCATGCTGGACGCGTTCCCGGCTGCCGTCATTGCCTTTGCGTTCAATGAGGGTGCTTACTGCGCCGAGACCATGCGCGGCGCGCTGGAAAGCGTGCCCCAGGGCCAGCTGGAGGCCGGTTCCTGCGTGGGCATGACCTGGGCCCAGATCATGCGCCGCATCGTGCTGCCGCAGGCCCTGCGCACCGCCGTGCCCGCCCTCTCCAACTCCCTCATCGGCATGATCAAGGACACCTCGCTGGCGTCCAACATCACGGTGGCGGAGCTGTTCATGGCAGGCCAGCGGGTGGCCGCCCGCACCTATATTTTCCTGCCCATCTACTGCGAGGTCGCCGTGGTCTACCTGCTGTTCTGCACCGTCATCACCAAGCTGCAGAGCCTGCTGGAGCGCCATCTGAACGCTCGCGGCTTCCAGTGAGAAAGGAGTGGAGCGTATGGCCATGTTAGAAGTGCGGGATCTCCGCAAATCGTTTTATACTTACGCAAAACCCGGCCTGCAGGCCGGCATCTTCCACAAGCCCGGGGCCCGCAAGGTAGTCAGCCAGCTGGATGTCCTCAAGGGCGTGGACCTCACCGTCAACAAGGGCGATGTCGTCGCCATCCTGGGCCCCAGCGGCTCGGGCAAGACCACGTTCCTGCGCTGCCTCAACTTTTTGGAAACAACCGACAGCGGCACCCTGATCTTTGACGGCGAGCAGTTTGACCTGGGTAAGATCACCAAGGCCGACATTGCCCGTCTGCGCAAAAAGACGGCGTTCGTCTTCCAGAATTACAATCTTTTCCGGAACAAGACCGCCCTGCAGAACGTCACCGAGGGCCTTGTCATCGCCCGTAAGATGCCCAAAGCCCAGGCCGACGCCATCGGGATGAAGATGCTGGAGAAAGTCGGCCTGGCCGACCGAGCCGATTCCTACCCCCGCCAGCTCTCCGGCGGCCAGCAGCAGCGGGTGGCCATTGCCCGGGCTCTTGCCACCGACCCGGAAATTCTTTATTTTGATGAGCCCACCTCCGCCCTGGACCCGGAGCTGACCGGTGAGGTGCTGGCCGTTATGCGGCAGCTGGCCGAAGAGGGCATGACCATGCTGGTGGTCACCCATGAGATGGGCTTTGCCCGCGGCGTCTCCTCCAAGACGGTCTTCATGGAAAACGGCGTGGTGGTGGAGGCCGCTCCCTCGCAGGAGTTCTTCGCCCACCCCAAAGAAGAACGCACCAGAGAATTTTTACGCAAAATTGAACATACGAACTGAAAGGAATCCAACCATGAAAAGAAGAACCTTTATCTCCCTGATGAGCGTGATGGCAGCGGCAGGCGTGCTGAGCCTGAGCGGCTGCTCTTCCTCCCATAACACCGCGGCTTCCACCGCTGGCACTGCCGCCTCCAGTGCTGCCTCCGCGGGCGGCGACCTGCTCTCCACCATCCAGAACCGCGGTACCCTCATCGTGGCGCTGGAAGGCGCATGGCAGCCCTGGAGCTTCCACGACGCGGACGACACGCTGGTGGGCTACGACGTGGAAGTCTCCCGCGCCATTGCCGAGAAGCTGGGCGTGGAGCCGGAATATGTGGAGAGCGATTGGGACAGCCTGTTTGCCGGCATGGACGCTGGCCGTTATGACATGGTCTGCAACGGCGTGGAGGTCACTGAGGAACGCTCCAAGACCTACGATTTCACCACGCCTTACGGCTACATCCACACCGCGCTCGCCGTCAAGAAAGACAACGACAGCATTACCAGCTTTGAGGACCTGGACGGCAAGACCACGGCCAACAGCCTGGCCTCCACCTACATGGAGCTGGCCGAGAGCTACGGCGCTACCGTGCAGGGCATCGACACGCTGGAAGAGACCATCCAGCTGCTGACGGCAGGCCGCATCGACGCTACCCTGAACGCCGACGTCTCGTTCTACGATTACCTCAATGTCCATCCGGACGCGGACTTCAAGCTGGTGGCATTCACGGAGGAAGCTTCCCACGTTGCCATCCCTCTGCGCAAAGGCGACGAGACCGCCACCCTGCTGGAGGCCATCAACAGCGCCATTGAGGAGCTGCGTGCCGATGGCACTCTCTCCGAGCTGGGTGAGAAATACTTCGGCCAGGATATTTCTTCCGAGAACTGATTTTTTGATTTTGACAGCACAAAAGGCAGCCGCGTTTGCGGCTGCCTTTTTTCGCGCGTTAAATCGTCTCGCGGTACACTTCCAGATAAACGCTCTGGCGGGACTCGTACAGTTTGCGCCGAAACTCGGTGCAGAAATCCGGGTCGTCGAACAGCTCCACCACCGCCGGGGCGTAGCGGCTGCCCTTTTGGGCCCGCAGCTCCTCGATCAGCTTTTCCAGCGGCTTTGCCGCTGTGTAGCACCGCCCGATGTTGTCGGTGGCCGCGTCCAGAGAGTCGGCCACGGTCAGGGCGTCCACAATGGGCTTCATGTTCTTCGGGCAGGGCGGCTGATCTTTCGGGTAGCCTCCCTGGCCGTCATAATACGTATGATGGTAGAGTGCCGCCAGCGCCAGGTCGTCTTTGTGGCCGATCTTACACAGCAGCTCATAGCCAAACGCCGCGTGCCACTGCACGCAGACAAATTCCTCCTCCAGCAGGCGGCGGGAGTTGTTGCCCACATACATGGTCACCATGCTCTTGCCAATGTCGTGGTACACGCCGCATTCATAGGCCATCACACAGAGTTCCTCCGCGTGCTGCCGCACCGCTTCCACGGTATCGTACCCCATGGTGCCCACCATGGCCTCTGGCTTCTTCCACAGCAGCCGCCGGACAAAAAAGCGGGTCAGGTTGGCCACCATCAAAGAGTGGACATAGGTCGGCTTGTGGGCCGCCAGCATGTACACCAGCATGTTTTTGCGGTAGGGCCGCTCCGCGCCTGCCTGCATCTCCACCAGTTCCCTCACCGCGTTGCTGGCCACACGGGGATACTGGTTCACAGGCAGATCGTTCAGGTAGCTCACGCTCTTGCTGAACATTTTTTCCAGCCGGCAGGCGTACTGGGGCTTTTCCTCCGGCGGAAGCGCGGCCTCATAATAAAACAGGGAGGAGAGGCTGGTCAGATTGTTGTTGATGCCCGTAGGCGAGTAGTCTTTCGGGTCCGCCTTTTCAATGGCCTCCAACAGCACGTCCACCACCTCGCGGGCCGGGCAGCGCCCGGCGTGGTAACGGGCCATCGCGTAAAAATAGCCCAGCCGCCAGTTCTGCAGCCGCTCGTCGTCCGTCTGGTTCTTCGCCTGCTCCCGGTGGATGTACTCCGCCGATTCCAGCACCTTTTCCGCGATCTCCGGGTCCTTAAAATCCCGCAGGTAAGCCAGCAGGGTCATCCGATCCGCGTGCATGGCATACTCAAATTTATCCCAGGGGATGGAGGGGTCCAGCTTGCGGTAATAGGGCGAGCGGATGACCCTCATGGCCTTGTCGAACACTTCCATGTAAGCTTCGCAGTCGGCATGGCTGTGGCGGGACATGGCCATCCGGCTGTTGCCCAGGCACCGGATGATATAGCTCTTGGTCTCCAGGTCAAATCCCTCGTACCGGGCCATGTAGGAGGCTCCCTCCTGGAAGTATCCCCGCACCTGTTTGCCCAGGGGATTGATGCTGGAATCATCGCTCCGGACATTCATGTAATGCATGGTCACGCCGGCCCAGTACAGCTCCCGGATGATGGCCCGGTCGTCCTGTTTCAGGCGGGCGTAATCCAGCAGCAGGGCGTGGATCTTATAGGCAATGCCGCAGTCCTCGCTGTTGGCGTAGTTAAACAGCTTGCCCGCGAACTCGGAAAGGCCCGCGGCTTCCTCCTCCGTCAGGTTTTCCGCCCGGCGGGAAAAGATCACTTCGTCCAGGATGGCATTGCTCTGCTGCATCAGCGTGTAGGACTCCGCCGCGTTCTGCTTGATCTCTTCCAGCAGGTCGGCGGCTTTCATTCCGGCGTGGACTTCCGGGCGCACGAGGGCACGGACCCGGCGCAGGTTTTCAATGTACCGCGTATACCGTTCGTCCATTCCCGGAAGCCCCCTTTCTGTGGTTCTGAAATCATTTGCCTGCGCTGTTTTTTAATTTTGACAAATTTTCACAATATCGTGTTTTATTATACCCGGAATCAAAAATGTTGTCAATTCCCCCCCATCTAATATATTTTCACCCGGAACAATGGCCCGCAATTTTGCCAGATTTTCACGTTTCTTTTTGTCTGGATCGCTGTTTTTCTCCCACATACAAAAAGAGAGCCGCTTCCGCCCGTGCAGCGGCTGCAGCTCTCTTTGCAAAATATCCTTTTGTTGCCGTGGGTCAGTTGCGGTAGCAGCGGTCCTGGGTCACAAGCCAGTCCTCGCAGCGGCTCTGGGCCTCCTCCACACTGCGGCTCACACAGTGGAAAAACGCCCCCTGCAGCGAGCGGTAGGAGTAGCTTACTTTGGGCACGCCGTTTGCATCCTTGATCTTCTCACAGCGTTCCTGTCCGGGCATCAGATAACATTGTTCCATGTTGCACTCTCCTCACAGTATTTCGCGGCCTGCCGCAAACAGACTTATTCTATCACGTTTGGGCTGCGGAGGCTATGCGCTCTTTTACCAAAAAGAACGCGGGATTTTGTGGGAGAATGCGTATTGACATTTTTTTGTGATTTGTTACGCGGTTTTCCGTTTCTTCCGATACCACCAGAAACCGCAGTAGACGGCAAAGACCGGGATGGCCGCCAGCGTCACGGCTCGGCTCAGGGAGTAGCCATCGGCCTGGTAGACAAAATCAACGCGGTTGGTCCCTGCCGGACAGAGCACCGCCATCAGGCCCTCGTCCACTTCCACGATGTCGGCCTGCTCCCCATTGACATAGGCCGTAAAGCCATCGTCATAGGGCACCGAGAAGAAGACAAGGTTTTCCCGGGTCAGGTCGATCTCGGCATGGAAGCCGGAATTCGTCATTGTAAACACCCGGCTGGCCGTGGCCCGGCGGGCATCACAGTCCTCCACATAGGTGTCATAGTAGAGGTCGTTCAGCCGTTCCTCGGGCAGGGGTTGCAGGTACTCGCTGTAGGTTTCGGCATCCTCGTCTTTCAGCACCAGCGCCCGCATCAGCAGGTTGGAGCGGGTGGTCTTGATGGTGTTCTCGTACTGGCTCTCGGTCAGGTAGTAATCGTAGGTGAACCCCATGGGGACGTAGTTCTCGTTCTCATACAGCAGGTAGCCGTCCCGGGTGTCGTAGTAGCTCCAGCCCTCGTCGGCCTCCGCAAGGAAATCCTCCTGATGTTTCTGCGTGGTCAGCAGATATTTCACGCTCAGCAGCCCCCGCAGCGCGTAGTTGGAGAGCTCCGGCTCGCTCCGCACGTCCCGCTTGACGCCCAGTGCCGGGTAAAAGCTCAGGATGCTGGGGGCTGCCGTGCTGCCAAAGTATTGCAGGCAGCTCTTGTCCAGCCAGAGGCCCAGGTTGTCGTGGGTCTTGTAGGTGTCAACGCGCCAGTCACCCGCGGGGAGGTCTTCTTTCAGCTTGAGGGCGTTGGTGTACTCCTCCACCAGGTCGCTGTCGGTGTTCCACTGGCCGAACTTGCCAATGCCGATGTGCACCACGCTGAACGCGCAGGCAAAGGCCAGCGTGGCCGCCAGCAGCCGCCGGGCAAACACTTTCTGCCCCCGCCAGCGCCCGCAGAGAAAGCGGTACACCAGCAGCCCGCCCAGACCAAAGGCGAACACCGCCGCAAACTGGCCGGGGTTCTGCAGCACGCCAAAGCTCCAGCTCCCGCTCTCCGTGTCCTGCACCGGCACCACGGCAAAGGCCAGGGTGGCCACCATCAGCCAGCCAATGCCCCGGGCCGGGGCATCCAGGTCGGTGTCCGGCGCTTCCAGCGCGCAGGCCGTCATGGCGCAGAGGATGAGCACCGGCATATAATACCAGCGGGCATAGTAGCTGGAGTTGAGGGCATAGAACGCGCTGTTGAGGACGGGCACCAGCGCAAACACGGCGCAGGTGGCCACGATCCGCTTTTTGCTGTCCCCTTTCCGGGCCCGCCAGTAGGCCATGGCACCGGCCAGGCTGCACAGGGGCAGGTAGGCGGACATGCTGGTCCACTTGATGACGCCCTCGGACCAGATGGAGGTCATATAGGGCGAATCCGGCGGCAGGATCCAGCTGACCAGAATGGCCAGATACTGCTGGACCTTGGAATAGGTCAAAAAGCCCCAGCCGGAGGAGAGGTCGATGGTGCGGGGGTTCTGCAGCACCGAGAGCACCGCCGGCCAGAGCAGGATAAAGCCCAGCGCCACGCCCAGCAGGCTTTCAAACGCCAGACGCGCAAAGAGCTTCGGCGTCAGCTTCACATCCCCGGCGCTGACTTTGCAGACAAAGTAGATGACCAGGAAGAGCACCTGCCCCACAAAGAAGAAATAGTTGTTGAGCAGGTTGAGCGCCACCCAGAACGCAAAGGGCCCGTGGCGGTGCTCATACATTGCTTCGTCCAGCGCGGCCAGCATCCAGGGGAAGAGGGCCACCACGTCAATGAAGTGGTTGAAGAAGATGTTGTAGACCGAAAAGCCGGAAAACGTATACAGGCAGGCACCCAGCACCGCAAAATTCGCGTTCTGCACATAGCGGCGCAGGTAGCGGTACGCGCCGCCGCCCGCCACGGCAAACTTGAGCACCAGCAGCGGCACCATCAGGTAGGGCAGCCACTGCTGCGGGAAGAGCAGCGAGAACCAGAAAAACGGCGAGCCGTACAGGTAGAACGAATAGGCGTTCATGGCACCGCTGCCCAGGTCGGTGGCCCAGGAGAACGTATTGGACGCCGCCCCGGCCAACGGGCTGTCCGGGTAGCCCAGCCCCTTGACAAAGCCGTTCATATACCGGTAAAAGCTGATCTGCTGGCTGTTGAAATCGCCGGCATAGTGGAAAAAGCCGCCGTCCAGAATGTAGAACGGCAGGAAGAACAGCGCCGCCGTCAGGGCGCACAGCCCCACTGTCAGCCAGAAGCGGTCACGCTGACGCCCCGGCAGGCGGAGACGGCGAGAAGTGAGAGAATCCATGGTAAGGGCCTTCTTTCTTTACGGGAACGGGATCTCCCGGTTATCATCTGCATCCGCAGCTCTCCGCTGCTGGTCAAACACGGCCTCGATGAGGGTGTCGATGTCTTCCAGATGGCTCAGCTCACAGCAGTACCGCCGCAGGGCCGAAGCACCTTTCAGGCCTTTCATATAGTGCATGGTCTGGGCCCGGGCCTGGGGCATGGCGACAAATTCACCTTTCTGCTCCACCATCTCTTCCACCTGGCGGCGGAGGGCGTTCATCCGGGCCTGTAAATTTGGCTCCTTGGGGGCGGGCAGCCCCTCGATGGCCGCGTTCACCCGCTCAAACAGCCAGGGGTCGCCCAGCGCCGCCCGGGCGATCATCACGCCGTCGCAGCCGGTCTCCCGCATCATGGTCAGGGCGTCTTCCGCCGTGTGGATGTCGCCGTTGCCCAGCACCGGGACGTGGACGGCCTCTTTCACTTTCCGGATGATGCTCCGATCGATGCCTGGGGTATACATCTGCTCCCGGGTCCGGGCATGGACAGCCACCAGCACCGCCCCCGCCTGCTCGCAGGCTTTGGCGCACTCCACGGCCGTGATGTGGTCGGCATCCCAGCCCTTGCGCATCTTGACCGTGACGGGGCGGGAGGTGTTTTGCACCACCTGCTCCACGATCCTGCCGCAGACGTCCGGGTCCAGCATCAGTTTGCTGCCCGCGCCGCCGGAAACGATCTTGGGGGCCGGACAGCCCATGTTGATGTCCAGGAAATCGAATTGGTACTGCTCAATGGTCGCCGCGGCCTGCCCCATGATCTCGGGCACCTCGCCAAAGATCTGCACACCGTAGGGGGCCCCGTTGGGCTCCGCCTTGAGCAGGCTGACCGTTTTGTGGTCACCGTACACCAGCGCCCGGCTGGACACCATCTCGCTGACGGTAAAGCCCGCGCCGTGCTCTGCCATCAGGCGGCGGCAGGGGGCATCCGTGAAGCCCGCCATGGGGCCGAACACTGCCTTGTGGGGCAGCGTGATATTGCCAAATTTCAAAGGTTCCATTGTCTTCCTCGTATTTCAAATTGATTTGCTGCAGGTTGCGCTGCATCCTATTGTATCATATTTTTTTGCCTTATGGTATACTTGCTGCAGGAGGAGCGGCGGGCCGTGCCAAAATTCCCGCCGCAAAAGAGAGCTATGGAATATCGCAACTGGAAAAACGCCCCGGTCCGCACCTCGCTGCTGGGCTATGGGTGTATGCGCTTTCCCACCACACCGGAGGGCAGGATCGACGAGCCCCGGGCCGAAGCCCTGCTCAACGCCGCCCGGGACGCAGGCGTCAACTACTTTGACACCGCCTACCCCTACCACGGCGGTGAGAGCGAGCCCTTTGTAGGCCGGGTCATTGCCAAATGGCCCCGGGAAAGTTTTTACCTGGCCACCAAACTGCCCCTGTGGCAGTGCAAGAGCCTGGACGAGGCCAAGCGCATCTTTGCCGACCAGCAAAAGCGGCTGGGCGTGGACTATTTTGATTTTTACCTGCTGCACTCCCTGCACAAGGCCCGCTACAACGAGGCCAAGGCCCTGGGCATCGTGGACTGGCTCTGGGAGCAGAAAGCCGCCGGCACCATCCGCAGCCTGGGCTTCTCCTGCCACGATCATTCGGCGGGCTTTGAGCACATCCTGCGGGATCAGCCCTGGGATTTCTGCCAGCTGCAATACAACTATCTGGACACGGATGACCGCGCCGAGGAGATCTCCGGTGACCGCGGCTACCAGCTGACCGAGGAACTGGGCGTCCCCCTCATCATCATGGAGCCCATCAAGGGCGGCACCCTGGCCACCCTGCCCCCGGACGCCGAAGCCCCCCTCAAGGCCCTGCGCCCGGAGGCCAGCGCCGCTTCCTGGGCACTGCGCTGGGTGGGCAGCCACCAGAATGTCCATGTCATCCTTTCCGGCATGAGCGCGGAAGACCAGCTGGAAGATAATCTCAAAACGTTTGAGCATTTTGAGCCGCTTTCCCCCGAAGAGACGCAGGCCGTGGAAAAGACCGCTGCCATCCTGCACAGCCGGATCAAGATCGGCTGCACCGGCTGCCGCTACTGTATGCCCTGCCCCATGGGCGTGGACATCCCGGACAACTTCAGCATCTGGAACAAACTTTCCATGTTCGGCCAGAAAGACGCCATCAAAAAGCAGTGGGCGGCCCACTTCCCGGACGCCGAAAAAGCCAGCCACTGCGCGCGCTGCGGCAAGTGTGAGGGCGTCTGCCCCCAGAAACTGCCCATCCGCACCTCGCTTGCCCAGCTGCAGCAAGAGCTGGACGCGCTCTGATTTTTGCCCCAGATTTTTGCCCCATACGAAAAGGACGCCTGACTTATGCCGTCAGGCGTCCTTTTTTTGCTTGCTTCCAGTTACCACAGCCGGATGACCTTGATCACGCCCTCAGCTTTGTCACGGGCGATCTCCAGGTGCTTCTGCAAAGCATCGGCGGCGGTGTTCCAGTCGCCCTTGGTAGCGGCATCCAGAATTTCCAGATGCTCTTCACAGGTCTGCTCCCGGTTGATCATGCTCACCTTGCCGGTCATGATGCGGAAACGGGTGTTCAGGCCGGTGATGCGGTCGTAGGCCGAGCGCAGATACTTGTTGGGCAGGGTGCTCATCAGCAGCTCGTGGAAATCATCGTCCGCTTTGCAGAAATCATCAATGCGGTCCGGGTTATGCATCAACTCGGTAAACGCGGCCAGCTCCTCCTGCGGGATCTCGCTGCCATAAGTACGCAGGGCATAGGGCTCCACCAGCAGACGCATCTCAAACATGCTGTGCACGTCTTCTTCGGTGATACCGGACACCATCAGGCCCTTTTTGGGCAGGATGGTGATGAGGCCCTCCTGCTCCAGCCGGCCCAGCGCGTCCCGCATGGGGGTGCGGCTGATGTTGCCCATCTCGGCGCAGAGCTTCTGCTCGTTGAGAAACTCGTTGGGACGGTACTCGCAGTTCAGGATTTTGGTTTTCAGGTACTGGTACGCCTGAAGTTTCAAGCTCAGCTTTGCCTGGGATTCCATCTCTTTCATCATCTTCTCCTATATCTCCGGGGATCTTTCAAGCAAAAATACCCCGCCCACCCACAACGTTCCAACCGGAAGCAGCGCTCTGGGTACGGCAGGTTGTATCCCTGAAACAATCCAACGAATCTGTCTTTCTTATTATCACACAAGGTGTTATTTATTACAAGACTTTTCGCAAAACTTTGGTGCGTTTTCCGTTTTAACCAGATATATTGTCTCTGTTTTGAGTATTTTGACAAACATTTTTGTGCTTGTCACCAGTTTCGCGCTCTTGTTTTGCATCCATGTGTAAATTGTGGTACACTACCCGGTAGAAAGAAGGTTTTTGCATGGCACGAAGCGACGGCTACAACACCAAAACACGCCAGCTCATCCTGGATTATCTCATCAATAACCGCCAGCACGCAGTCAGCGCGTCCAACATTCTGGCCCACCTGGAAGAGCAGGGCGCAGCCCCCAACCCCACCACGGTCTACCGCTATCTGGATAAACTGGCCGGGGAGCAGCGGGTGATGAAATACGTGGCGGACAAGGGCGAAAAAGCCGTGTTCCAGTATGTGGACGAGGGCCGCCACTGCCGGGAGCACCTGCACCTTAAGTGCGTGCGGTGCGGCCGCATCTACCACCTGGACTGCCATTTCATGGATGAGGTGCGGGGCCACCTGATGGCGGAGCACGGCTTTACCCTGCAGTGCGAGGGCAGCGTTTTGTACGGTTTGTGCCGCAGCTGCGCCGCAAAGGAGGCCGAAACCGTTCACCCTGCACAAACCGAAAAAAATTGTGAATCCCCGATTGACACGGCAGAAAAGCCGTGATACAATTCGGTCAAGAAAAAGCGTTGACCGGGAAAAGTAAGGTCCACGCGGCCCTCTTCCAGAGAGCGCGGGCAGGTGCAAGCCGCGCAGAGAGCCGGACCTGAACGAACCCCCGTGAGCTTCCCCCTGAACCCGCCTCGGGCGCGTAGTAGGGGCAGACGTGCGCCGCTCGTTATCGCGGCAGTGCTTTCAACGGGGAGAGCGCACAAAAGTGACTGGCGCCCCTGTGCGCCGGTAATTTAGGTGGCACCACGGATACGGCAGCATTCGTCCTAGCAAATGGGATGATTGCTGCCGTATTTTTTGTTTGGTTTGATTTGTTTCAGAGGGGTAAGAAGTATGTGTTGTGTTATGGGTTACACGGGGCACGACCTGAGTGCCGCCAAATTCAAAGAATACCTGCTGCGCACCGTGACGCGCGGCCCGGACGATCAGCGCGTGGTGGAAGGGCCTTTCGGCCTGATGGGCTTTGGCCGCCTTGCCATCATGGGCCTGACGCCGGAGGGAATGCAGCCGTTCTACCGCGGGGCCGACTGCGTGGTCTGCAACGGTGAGCTGTACGGCTTCCGGTTCGAGAAAGAGATCCTGAAGCGCCGGGGCTACAAATTCGCCTCCGACTGTGACTGCGAGATCCTGCTGCCGCTCTATTATGAGTATGGCCTCGACATGTTCCGCCACATGGACTCCGAGTTTGCTCTTATTCTGTACGATTCCCGCAAGGACCGTCTGATCGCGGCCCGCGACCCCATCGGCATCCGGCCGCTGTTCTACGGCTACTCCAAGTCCAGCCACCAGATCGCATTCGCCTCCGAGATGCAGAACCTCATTGGCTGGTGCGACGACATCCGCCCGTTCCCCATTGGCAGTTACTACTGCGATGGCCGCTTTGTCCGGTATGAGGACATCGCCGATGTGCCGGCCCCCATGGAGGACGACATGCCCACCATCCTGAAAAACATCCGCGAAAAGCTCATTGCAGGCGTGGAGAAGCGGCTGGACGCCGATGCCCCGGTGGGCTTCCTGCTCTCCGGCGGCCTCGACTCCTCGCTGGTCTGCTCCATTGCGGCCAAAAAGCTGGGCAAGCCCATCCGGACGTTTGCCATCGGCATGGACACCGACGCCATCGACCTGAAATATGCCCGCCAGACCGCAGAGTATCTGGGCAGCGAGCACCATGAGATCATCATTAACCGGGACATGGTCATCAACAGCCTGGAAGAAGTCATCCGGCTGCTGGGCACCTGGGATATCACCACCATCCGCGCCAGCATGGGCATGTATCTGCTGTGCAAGGCCATCCACGAGCAGACCGACGTCCGCGTACTGCTGACGGGTGAAATTTCCGATGAACTGTTCGGCTACAAATACACCGATTACGCCCCCACCGCCGACGCGTTCCAGCAGGAGAGCCAGAAGCGCATCCGGGAGCTGTATATGTATGACGTCCTCCGCGCCGACCGCTGCATCTCCGCCAACAGCATCGAGGCCCGTGTGCCGTTCGGCGACCTGGACTTCGTCCGCTACGTCATGGCCATTGACCCCGAAAAGAAGCTGAACAGCTACGGCAAGGGCAAATACCTGCTCCGCAAGGCCTTTGAGGGTGACTGGCTGCCCCCGGAGATCCTGTGGCGCGAAAAGGCCGCGTTCTCCGACGCCGTGGGCCACAGCATGGTGGACGATATCAAAGAGTATGCCGAGGGCCTGTACACCGATGAGGAGTTCCAGCTCCGCCGGGCCAACTACTCCGCCCACTGTATGCCGTTCACGAAAGAGAGCCTGCTCTACCGCGAGATCTTCGAGAAATACTACTACGACCAGAGCCGTACCATCGTGGGCTTCTGGATGCCCAACAAGGCATGGCCCAACTGCAACGTCAACGACCCCTCTGCCCGCGTGCTGGCAAACTACGGCGCTTCGGGCGTGTAAGGAAGGAAACGAACGGGAAGCAAAAAATCCGCCCGGCAATGCCGGACGGATTTTTTTGTTTCTTCTCAAAATCACAGCTCGATCTTCTGGGCTGCTTTGGCGATCTCGGCCAGCAGGGCCACGAGCTTGGCCTCGTCCATCCGGCCGCTGTTGTTGGTAAAGGCGTAGAAGCACCCCTGCACGCAGAACGAGAGGACGATGCCGCGGCGGGGATCCGCCGTGAACGTGGGGTCCAGCTCCGCCACCCGCTTGCGCAGGCCCTGCTCGATGCTGTTGGCAAACACGCCCTGGCGGCTGCCCGAGAAGAGGATGTTGACGGCGCGCTGGTTCTGCACAAAGGCACGGAACAGCCCCTGGGTCAGTTCCTCGGTGTGGTCCAGCGGGCGGTTCGGCCCAAAGTCGGTCACACAGGCAAGGATGTTGCCGATGACTTTGGTCTCCAGCCCGCTGGAGAGGGCGTAGATGTCCTCATAGTGGGCATAGAATGTGGATTTGTTGATGCAGGCCAGTGCGCACAGATCTTTGATCTTGATTTTTTCCAGCGGATTTTTGGCCCGCAGCTCCATAAATGCCTTTTCAATGGCACGGTCCGTTCTGGCAATGCGGATATCCAAAATAAACCACCTCTTTCCACGTTTGGTTGATTATCCAACCCTTTTCGTCTTTCGTCGATGGACAAGGGGTTGGTCTTTTTTTAGAATAAAATCGGGGTTACTCTTTCTGGTACAGCAGCCCCTTTTCAGCCAGAGCAGCCTTGACGCGGCGGAAGCTGGCTTCGTCCGGGCAGTGGAGGGTGTGCAGGTGCACGCCGCCGGTCATCCGGCTCAGCAGGCACTCCGGCGTATCCGCCGCCTGCCGGAGGAACAGGTCCACATCGTAGCGGCTGGCAAGGTTCAGGTTGCCGCGCAGCTCGCCGTACAGCGGGTTCTCCACGGCCACATCCACCACCACGCCGCCCTGATCCACCACGGTGTACAGCTCGGCGCGCATCTCCTCGGCCGTGCGGTGGACACAGGCCAGGATGCCCGTGTAGCCTTTGGCCGCCGGGTGGAGCTGGTAGCCCCGGGGCGTGGCGTCGATCTGGGCCCCGGCCGCCCGCAGCAGGGCCACGTCCCCCACCACGATCTGGCGGGAGACCCCCAGTTCCCCGGCCAGCAGGCTGGCGCTCATGGGCTCGCTGGCACCCGTCAGCCGTGTCAGTATCCTTTCCCTGCGCTGTGCAGCGTTCATCCCACTCTCCCCTTTCACTTCTCTCTTATCATAGCAGAAGCCGTGCCCCGGCGCAAGCTCAGTGTTTCAGCCGCAGCAGGGCCGCGTAGTTGGAGGGCACCTGGACTTTCATCCGGCCCCAGCCCACCTCGGCCAGCAGCTTCTGCCCGCCCACGGTATCTTCCATCAGGTCCTCGTAACCGGAGGCCTCCACGGGCAGCTGGAATTCCATCTGCACCGGGGTGTCACCGTTGTTCATCACGGCCACGATGGCCTCGCCGTCTTTCACCCGGGCGTAGGCATAGCCCTGGGTGGTCAGGCTGAGCTCTTTGAATTCCCCGCTGCTCAGTTCCGGGGATTCCGCATGGAGTTTGCCCAGCTTTGCATAGACACTGGTGACGAAATTCGTCTTCTCGGCGTCCTTGTAGTCGTCCAGATTCAGGCAGGGGCGGAGCGGCCAGTCGCTTCCCCACTCTTTTTTGCCCTCAATGCCAAATTCCGAGCCATAATAGATGGACGGAATGCCCCAGAGCGTATATACTAGAATGGCAATGTGACGGATATGCTCTTTGTTGCGCAGCTTGTTGGGCAGGCGCTCCACATCGTGGTTATCCGAGAAGAGATAGAGCTTGGTATCATGGCACAGGCCCTGCAAGCGGCGCATGGTGTGGGCGATCTCAAAATAGTTGTGGTCGTTGTGGCCGCTCCACAGCCCCTTGTGCAGCTCGTAGTTGGTCACGGAGTGGAGCATCTCGGGGTTGGCCCAGCGGCTGTAATCGCCGTGGATGACCTCGCCCATCAGCCAGAACTCGGGCTTGACCTCGTTGGCCAGGCGGCGCAGGCCTTTCATGAAGTCAAAGTCCAGCACATCGGCCGCGTCCAGCCGGATGCCGTCGATGTCAAATTCATCCACCCAGAAGCGGATGGTGTCAAAGTGGTAATTCTGCACCTCGGGGTTGCGCTGGTTCAGCTTGACCAGCAGGTTGAAGCCGCCCCAGTTGCCGTAGGAAAAACCATCGTTGTACTCGTTGTTGCCCCAGAAATTCACATCACAGAACCAGTCTTTATACCGGGCGTTCTCCCGGTTGGCTTTCAGGTCCTGGAACGCGAAGAAATCCCGGCCCACATGGTTGAACACACCGTCCACGATGACTTTCTGGCCCCGGGCGTGGCAGCCGGCCACAAATTCCTTAAATTCCTCGTTGGTGCCAAGGCGGCGGTCCACCCGGCGGTAATCAATGGTATCGTAGCCATGGGAACCGCTCTCAAACAGCGGGCCGATATAAATGGCCGTGCAGCCGATCCGTGCCGCGTGTTCTGCCCAGGCGTTCAGCTTTTCAAAAGCGCCGGGGGTGGGCTGGCCGTCGTTTTCGTGGGCACAGCCGCAGAGCCCCAGAGGGTAAATGTGATAAAATACCGCGTTGTCATACCAAGCCATTGTCAATCAACCGCTCCTCTTATTCGTAAATCATGCTGCATCCAGCAGCTTCAGTATAGCACAAAATGCTTCGTTTTCAAAATATCAAATGTAAGGAGTCTTTTGCATGATGTATCCCTCCCTCCCCCAGAGCTTTTTTGTTGGCGAATGCTTTGACGCCTACCGCATCCTCGGCGCGCACCCGGCCCAGGGCCCCCATGGGGAAGAGGGCTGGCGGTTCAACGTCTGGGCCCCCGGTGCCACCGCCGTGGAGATCTGCGGCGGCTTTGATGGCTGGGGCCCCGGCGTGCCCATGGAAAAAGCCAACACCGGCCTGTGGAGCGGCTTCATTGCGGGCCTTGCCGAGGGCGACCTCTACAAATACCGGGTCCACGGGGCGGACGGCAGCGTCGTGCTCCACTCCGACCCCTACGCCTTTTCCACCGAGCTGCGCCCCGGCACCGCCAGCCGCCTGGCAAGGCTGGACTTCCGCTTTGACGACAGTGCCTGGATGGAGCGGCGGGACAAATGCCGCAACCTGCCCCTGAATATCTACGAGCTCCACGCGGGCAGCTGGAAACAGAAACCCAACGCCACAAAGCCCGATGGCTCTGACGGCTGGTACGATTACGAGGAGCTGGCCCGGGAGCTGATCCCCTGGCTGCTGGACCACCACTTCACCCATGTGGAGCTGCTGCCCCTGGCCGAGCATCCCTTTGACGGCAGCTGGGGCTACCAGACCACCGGGTATTTCTCCGTCACCAGCCGGTACGGCAGCCCGGCCCAGTTTGCCTCGTTCGTCAACGCCTGCCACCGGATGGGCATTGGCGTCATTATGGATTTTGTTCCCGTCCACTTTGCGGCCAACGCTGACGCTCTGGCCCGCTTCGACGGCACCTATCTCTACGAGTACGACAGCGACGTGGGCCACAGCGAGTGGGGCACCTGCAATTTCAACTACTACCGGGGCGAGATCCGCAGCTTTTTGAACAGCGCCGCCGCCCTCTGGATGGATGTCTACCACTGCGACGGCATCCGGATGGACGCCATCTCCCGGGCCATCTACTGGCAGGGTGACCCCAACCGGGGCGTGAACGAGGGAGCCCTCAACTTCCTGCGGGGGCTCAACCACGGCCTGAACGAGCGCTGGCCCACCGGCATCTACACCGCCGAGGACTCCACCAACTTCCTCAAAGTGACCGCCCCCACCCGGTACGACGGCATCGGCTTTGATTACAAGTGGGACATGGGCTGGATGCACGACACGCTGGATTACTTTGCCACCCCGTTCGGGGAGCGGCCGGACGCCTACCACAAGCTGACGTTCAGTATGCAGTATTTCTACAATGAGCTGTACCTGCTGGCCCTCAGCCACGACGAAGTCGTCCACGGCAAGAAGACCATCATTGATAAGCTCTGGGGCACCTACGAGGAAAAATGCGCCCAGTTGCGCACCCTGTATTTTTATATGTACACCCATCCGGGCAAAAAGCTCAACTTTATGGGCAACGAGATGGCACATTTCCGGGAGTGGGACGAAAAGCGCCCGCTGGACTGGGACCTGCTCAAGTACCCGTTCCACGACAGCTTCCAGAAATTCTTCGCCGCCGTCTCCCGCCTGTATGCCACCGAGCCCGCCCTCTACGACGGGGAGTACAACCCGGACTGCTTTGAGTGGGTGGCCTGTGAGAGCCGCGCCGAGGGCGTGTACGCCTGGCTGCGCAAGGGAGCCGGGCAGAACCTGCTCTGTGTGATGAACACCCAGAACACCGCCCACAAAAAGTTCCCGCTCTACCTCAAGTTTCCCTGTGGGGCCGAAGAACTGCTGAACACCGAGGCCTCCGTCTGGGGCGGTGCGGACAAGTCCCGCACGAAAACATTCCACACCACCGACGGCGGCGTCTACGGCCGGGACTACACGCTGGCCATCGACCTGCCCGCCATGGGCAGCCGCCTGTTCCGCCTGAGCCCGGAAGCCCTCCACCCGGAGGCCGCCCAGGCCAGCGCGGCACTGGCCCTGAACCAGAAGCGGAAAGCCGCCCGAGCCGCAAAAGCCCCCGCAAACAAATCCAAAAAGTAATATTGCATTTAAAATATCCCGTCTGCTGAAAATGCGGCGGGATATTTTGCGTCCTGGCCCGTGGGCACTCTTGTCAGCCCCCGCCCCGGTTTGTTATACTGTAGGATGAAAAAGTTTAAATTTCATCTTTCATGGCTTCCCTGATCGGAAAGACGCCCTCCGGTCGGAGGGAACTGTCGCAGATGCGACAAAGGGAGGCTGCTCCGCGACATGCTCGCAAAGTGAGATGGAGCGGTGAGAGGTTTTCAATAAGGAGAGTATTACACCATGGAAAAGAAAAAGTACAATTTCCCTGAAGTCAAGCTGGGCCAGTACAAGGGTCTGGCCATCACCCGCCATGTCCGGCCGGTGACGGAGAAGACGCTGGACATTGAGATGGTGCACCAGACCCGGATGCACGCCACCTACCGCCCCACCCAGGAGCCCGCCAAGCGCGGCTGCCGCGCCCTGCTGGATTTTGCGGGCTACATGGACGGCAAGGAGATTCCCGACAGCCGGATGGAAAAAGTGATGGTGGTGCTGGGTGACGGCAAGCTGATGCCCGCCGCCGAGCAGGCCATCTACGGCCACCGCGCCGGGGAGACGTTCCGCTTCGATTTTACTTACCCCGCTGAGTTCCGGGTGCCGGAGCTCTCCGGCAAGACCGCCCAGTTTGAGATCAACCTCCGCTCGGTGGCCGAGAAGCACACCCCGGAGCTGACGGAGGAGTTTGCAAAGTCCATCGGTTATGACTCTCTCGCCGCCATGCGGGAGTCGATCCGGGCCCAGAAGCAGAAGATCCATGAAGAGGGTGCCGACCGCGCCGCCGGCCAGCGCCTGCTGGAAATGGCCGGGGCCAACATCGAGGTCCACATTGCGCCCGAAACGCTGGACCGCACTGCTGACAACGAGATGAAGCTGCTGGGCGAGCGGCTCTCCCGCAGCGGCCTGACCGTGGAACAGCACTGCAAGAACAGCCACACCACCCCGGAGGCCCTGCGCCAGCGCTACCGTGACGAGGCCGAGAGCCGGGTCCGGGTGATGCTGGCTGCCCGCGCCATTGCCGAGGCCGAGCAGATCGTCGTCCACCCGGAGGAGGTCAACGCCGAGTACCGCCGTCTGGCCGCCCTGCAGGAGACCCCCGAGGCCGAGATCCGCAAGGTGCTGACCGAGGACGCCGTGGCCGCCGCCCTGGCCGCCAAAAAAGTACAGCGTTTTCTGTTGGATCACGCCGAAGTCACCTCTGTGACCGACAGCGCCGAAAAGGAGTGAGCCGCGCATGAGCATCTTTACCCGGTACGCCATGGATGCGCTGATGAAAACCTCGCATCCGGAGATCAACCGCCGTCAGTGCTGGAACCTGCACCCCCACCGCACGCCCTGCACCACCTGTAAGGACATCTGCCCCTACGGCGACCAGATCTTTACCCGCCCAAACCTTGTCAAAGACTGGGATCCCTGCACCGACTGCGGGCTCTGTGTTTCGGCCTGCCGCAGCGGCTGCATCGCCCCCTCGCCGGAGCAGGTGCAGCGGGACACCACCCCGGCAGACAACGATAACGATACCATCTGGATCGGGTGCGAGAAGAGCACCCGCAAAAATACCATCACCCGGCTCTGCATCTCGGCTCTCTCCTGGGAGGCGCTGGCCTACCTGGCCCTGAGCAAGAAGATCGTGCTGGATCTGACCCCCTGCGGCGAGTGCGAGAACGACCTGTGCGCCGAGCAGCTGCGCAAGGAGCTCACCCGGCTGGTGGAATTCTTTGGCCCTACCGTGTTCGAGGCCCGGTTCACCCTGGCCTATGAGCTGGAGGATGCCCCTTATCACGTCAAGGAGCTGTCCCGCCGGGAGATGATGGAACAGCTGACCGAGGGCTCCAAATCCGGCACCAAAAAGCTGCTGCAAAAGCTGCCCGGCCTGCGGGACGAGGAGGACGCCGGCATGGATTTCCGCCTGTTGCTCCACCAGCGCACCAAACAGCTCAAGGCCGCCATGGAAACACCCCTGCGCTACGGCTACTACCTGCCCAATGTGACAGACAAGTGCTTTGGCTGCGGCAAGTGCGAAAAATCCTGCCGGGCCAACGCCCTCAAGGTGGAAGACCTGCCCGACGGCCAGACCCGCATCGTGGTCACCCCCTGGAAATGCGGGGAGTGCGGCATCTGCGTGGCGTCCTGCTCCAACCACGGCATCGACGGAATGAAGCTCCGCCAGCTGACCACGCTGGGCCCCGTGAGCATTTACAAGTGCACCAAGACCCTCTGCGCCGACTGCGGCAAGCCCATTGCACCGGACTCCGTGGATGGCATCTGCTCGGTCTGCCGGATCAAGCGCCGCACCAAAAAACGGCAGGAGGAGGCCGCCGCCCGCGCCAAGGAGCGTGCGGCAGAGCGGGAGGCCAAGCGCGCTGCCGAGGAAGCAGCCAAAACCGCCGCGGAGGAGGCCGCCAAGGCAGCGGCTCAGGAGCTGGCCGCTGAAAATGCCGCCGCTTCCGCCGAAACCGCGGTTCCTGCTGCCCCGGCAGCGGCCCCGGAGGCCGCCGCCCCCACCGCCAGCATCTGATCGCTGGCATGCAAAACGGGCCGCAATGCGGCAAAAAACAATTGACGCCGGAGCCAATCAATGCTATACTTTGGCTAACCACCTGTGTGGCCGGAGGACTGTTACAAAGGAGTAACGGATGTATTTCCGTTGCTCTTTTTTCATAGGCTGCCCGCGGGGCAGTTGGCGGCACCTCCCCCGCTGCTGGGAAACAGCGGGCAAAACAACACGAACGCAAAATGCAAAACCGAAGAAAAGAGGGAATCATCATGACTCATTCGATCACCCGTCGTCAGTTCCTCAAGGCCAGCGGTCTGGCAGCCGTTGGCACCTGTGCAGCTGGTCTGCTGAGCAGCTGCGGCGGCAGTTCTTCCGCTGGCAGCTCCGCGGCTTCCGGTACGGCTTCTGCAGGCGGCAGCAGCTATACCATCCTGTACGACAGCCAGCCTTCCACTCTGAACTATCTGACCACCTCTTCCGACCTGGAGATGCAGGTGGGTGCCAACTGCGTGGACACCCTGGTGGAGTACGACAACAAGGGTGTGATGAAAGAGGGCCTGGCCACCAGCTGGGACTGGGATGTGGACACCCTGACCTGGACGTTCCACCTGCGTGACGAGAACTGGGTGGACTGCAACGGCGAAGTCGTTGCTCCCGTGACCGCGCAGGACTTTGTGGACGCCCTGAAGTACGTCCTGACCCCGGACTACGCTTCCTCCAACGTGGACCTCGTCACCTCCTACATTGCAGGCGCTGACGATTACTACAACTACTACGTCTACCTGGCCAACGCCAACGGCGGCATCGTGGACGATGACGGCACCACCTACACCGTGGATGCTTCCGGCGTGGTCACCGTGGCAGGCCCGGACGGCACCACCACCTACGCTCCCGTTGATTTTGAGGACGTGGGCGTCCACGCTGTGGATGAGCACACTCTGACCTACACCCTGGCCTACGATTTCCCTGGCTTCCTGAGCCTGCTGTGCTACCTGCCCTATGAGCCCGCTTACGGCCCCCTGCTGGAAGAGGTCGGTGACCAGTTCGCCACCAGTGCAGAGACCACCTACAGCTGCGGCGCTTACTACCTGGCCGAGTACGAGTCTCTGGAGACCTGGATCATGAAGAAGAATCCGGAGAACTACGACGCTGACAACGTCTTCATCGAGACGGTCAGCCGCATCTACAACGCTGAGGCCAACGTCAACGGCCCCGAGATGATCAAGCGCGGCGAGATCGACGAGGCTACCATCGGCTCCGACATCCTGGACAGCTGGCTGGCCGACGATACCACCAAGGACATGGTCTCCATGGATCGTCCCAACACCAACTACACCTACTTCTACATGTTCAACTTCTGCCCGCTGCCCCACAATTTCTCCAACGCCACCGTGGACGGCCTGGATGCAGAGTACGAACCCGAGAACTGGGCCAAGGCGATCAACAGCACCAACTTCCGCAAAGCATTCCTGTACGGCATCAACAACGCCGTCACGCTGGCTGTCCAGGCTCCCGAGGGCTACGAGAACTATAAGCTGAACACCATTACCCCGCCCAGCTTCTGCGCCAACAGCGAGGGCGTGGATTACCTGCAGTGCGGCGACCTGGCCAACATCACCGAGTTCTTTGACGAGGCCAAGGCCAAGGAGTACCGCGATGCCGCCGTGGAGGAGCTGACCGCGGCCGGTGCGACGTTCCCCATCAAGGTGCAGCTGCCCTACAACCCCTCCTCTGTGGACTGGGACAAGCAGTGCCAGGTGCTCAAGCAGCAGCTGGAGAGCGTGCTGAACGACGGCTTCAACTTCATCGACATCATCATCACCGCCGGCCCGTCCGACGGCTTCCTGTCCACCGTCCGCCGCAACGGCAAGTTCTGCTTCCTGCTGTGCAACTGGGGTGCCGACTACTCTGACCCCCAGACCGAGTCCGACCCGTTCTATCAGGCCGCGGGCGACCGCGGCAGCCGCTACGCGTTCCTGCGCACCGGCGTGGAGGATGGCTACATTACCGGCGAGACTGCTGATGCCGTGCTGAACTACATGAACGCCATTGAGGAGGCCACCGCCATCACCGAGGACATCGACGCCCGCTATGACGCCTTTGCCAACGCCGAGGCTTCCCTCATCAACAACGCTCTGGTCGTTCCCATGGGCATGAGCGTGCCCAAGTATCTGGCTACCCGCCTGAACTACTGGGAGGGCCAGTACGCTTCCACCGGCTTCTCCAACAAGCGCCTCAAGGGCATCCATGTGCTGGATCACTACGTTTCCATGGCCGAGTACGAGGCCAACCGCGACGCCCGCTGAGTTTTACATGAAGCAAATTTCATTTTGAACTGACCATCTTGTAATATTTTCAAAAGCCCTGTATGGTTTTGGCCGTACAGGGTCTTTTTTATCGCCCTTTCTGATTAATTTTTCAACAAAAATGGGCAAATCACTTTCCAAAAGTAGTTTTTTGTTGTATTCTATTCCTATCCGTTATTACAAAACAAAGAGAGAGGGGTGCGCGCAGATATGCTCAAATATCTGGCGAAACGTGTCGGGCGCTCGATTTTGACACTGTTCATCATCGTCACGCTCGTGTTCTGTCTTCTGCGGCTGATGCCGGTGGAGGGCTATTTTGCGAACTATGAAAAAATGACCGAGGTACAGATCCAGGCCGGCCTGCAGTCCATGGGCCTGCTGGACCCGCTCCCGGTGCAGATCGTCCGTTTCTGGAAAGATGCCCTGCATGGAGACCTGGGCGTGAGCCATATTTATAAGGTCAACGCTTCCGTCACCGGCATCCTGGCCAAGAAGCTGCCCATCTCGGTGCAGATGGGTGTATACGCCATGCTGCTGAGCCTTATCATCGGCATCCCCATGGGCATGTTCATGGGGCGTTTTAAATCCCGCTGGCCGGATAAGATCGGCACCGCCATCATCGTGCTCATCCAGGCAGTGCCCAGCGCCGTGTACTACCTGTACATCCAGATGTATGGCACCACGGCACTGGGCGTGGGCCTGCTGTTTGACGCCTCCAACTGGAAATACTGGGTGCTGCCGGTCTGTTCCATGAGCCTGGGCAACATTGCGTTCTACGCCATGTGGCTCCGCCGCTACATGGTGGACGAGAGCAACAAGGACTACGTCCGCCTGGCACGCGCCAAAGGCGTGAGCGAGAATAAGATCGCGCTGAAGCATATCTTCCGCAACGCCATGGTCCCGCTGGTGCAGTACATTCCCTCCGCATTCCTGAACACCGTCGTCGGCTCCATCTACATCGAGAGCCTGTACAGCATTCCCGGCATGGGCGGCCTGCTGGTCACCTGTGTGCAGCGCCATGACAACACCCTGGTGCAGGGCATCGTGCTGCTGTACGCCTGCGTGGGCATCATCGGCCTGATCCTGGGCGACCTGCTCATGGTGCTCATTGATCCCCGCATCAGCCTTGGCAAGAAAGAAGGTGGCCGATAATGCTGTTCCGCATCAAAGACGAAAAAGCAAAAAAGCTGGAAGCCCAGCTGAACAAACTGCAGAAAGACGGTCCCGCTGCCTGGGCCAAGCTGCCGGAAGACGAGCTGTTCACCCCCGCCGGGTTCCGTTCCGAGCAGGCCGAAGCCACGGGCTACTCCAACTACAGCTACTGGGGCAGCACGTTCCGCGCGTTCTTTAAGAACAAGCTGGCCGTGGTCCTGCTGGTGGCCCTCATCGCCGTGGTGGCGTTTGCCTTCTTCCAGCCCCACCTGCCCGGCCAGGTAGACCCCAACCTCTGCGAGGTGGATCCTGCCACCGGCGTGCAGTACCGCAACATTGCCCCCGGTGAGATGGGCTTTATCTGGGGCTCCAACGCCATCGGCCAGGATCTGTGGGCCCGCATCTGGGCCGGTGCCCGCACCAGTCTGATCATCGCGTTCTTCGTGGCCCTCATCGAGGCCGTGGTGGGCATCACCGCCGGTGTGCTGTGGGGCTATGTCCGCCAGCTGGATTTCTTCTTTACCGAGCTGTACAACATCTGCGATAACGTTCCCTCCACCATCATCCTGATCCTGATCTCCTATGTGGCTTCCCCCAGCATCAAAACGCTGATCCTGGGCATGTCCATCACGGGCTGGATCGAGATGGCGCGCTTTATCCGCAACCAGATCCTCATCATCCGCGACCGGGATTACAATGTGGCCTCCCGCTGCATCGGCACCCCCACCAGCCGGATCGTGCTGCGCAACCTGCTGCCCTATCTGGTCAGCGTCATCATGCTGCGGATGGCTTTGACCATCCCCGCCGCCATCGGCAGTGAGGTGTTCATCACCTACATCGGCCTGGGCCTCTCGGTGGAGACGCCCTCGCTGGGCAACCTCATCAACGATGGCCGCAAGGTGATGATGCAGGCAGGCCTGCGCTACCAGCTGCTCTACCCCACCATCATCCTCAGCTTTGTCACCATCGCGTTCTATCTGATCGGCAACGCTTTCTCGGACGCTGCCGACCCGAAGAACCACCTGCAATAAAAAGGAGGGACAGACGATGCAGAAAAATCAGCTGATCCTCTCGGTCAAAGATCTCAACATCAAATTCAACCTCCGTGGAAAAGTCCTCCATGCCATCCGCGGCATCGACCTGGACGTCTACCACGGCGAAGTCCTCGCCATCGTGGGCGAGTCCGGCTCCGGCAAGAGCGTGTTCACCAAATCGTTCATGGGCCTGCTGGACGCCAACGGCTCCATTTCCAGCGGCACCATTGATTACTACGGTGCCGACGACGGCAAGCCCATCCGCCTCTCCGCGCTGACCAAAGAAAAAGACTGGCTCAAGGTGCGCGGCCACGAGATTGCCATGATCATGCAGGACCCCATGACCAGCCTCAACCCCCTGAAGACCATCGGCGACCAGATTATGGAGGCCGTGGAGCTGCATCAGGGCCTCAAGGGCAAGGCCGCCAAAGAGAAGACGTTGGAATACCTGCGGGATGTGGGCATCACCGACGCCGAGAAGCGTTTTGACCAGTACCCGCATGAGTTCTCCGGCGGTATGCGCCAGCGCGTGGTCATTGCCATCGCGGTAGCCTGCAACCCGCAGATCCTGATCTGCGACGAGCCCACCACGGCACTGGACGTGACCATTCAGGCACAGATCCTCGAGCTGCTGAAAGAGATGCGGGTAAAGTACAACCTGACCATCATCCTCATCACCCACGACCTGGGCGTTGTGGCCAATATCGCGGACCGGGTGGCCGTCATGTATGCCGGCGACATCGTGGAGATCGGCACCTCGGACGAAATTTACTACGACCCCCGCCACCCCTACACCTGGGCCCTGCTGTCCAGTATGCCCCAGATGGGCATTAAGGGCGAAGACTTGTTCAACATTCAGGGCACGCCCCCCAACCTGTTTACCGAAATTCACGGCGACGCTTTCGCGCCCCGCAACCCGCAGGCGCTCAAGATCGACTTCGTCAAGCGTCCGCCGTATTTCAATGTCAGCCTCACCCACAAGGCCAAGACCTGGCTGCTGGACCCCCGGGCCCCCAAGATCGACCCGCCGGCGGCTGTGCAGATGCTGAAAGAGGAGGGCATGTGATATGGCAGAAGAACAAAAGCGCGAAGTTCTGGTGGAGGTCAAGAACCTTGAGGTGACTTATGGCTCCGGCCGCAAGGCTTACAAGGCCGTGAGCAACGCCAACTTCATCATTTATAAAGGCGAGACCTTTGGCCTGGTGGGCGAGTCCGGTTCCGGCAAGACGACCATTGGCCGCGCCATCATGCGCATCCTGCCCACCTCGGGCGGCGAGATCCTCTACAAGGGCCAGAAGATCAACGGCAAGATCTCCCACGCGCTGGACAAACAGATCATCAAGGAGATTCAGATGATCTTCCAGGATCCCCAGTCCTCCCTGAACGAGCGCGCAAAGGTCAGCTACATCGTGGGCGAGGGCCTGATGAACGTCCGGCCCGACCTCTCCGCTGCCGAGCGGGAAGCCAAAGTGCGTCAGGCTCTGCTGGACGTGGGCCTGCTGCCGGAGTTTGCCTCCCGTTTCCCCCATGAGTTCTCGGGCGGCCAGCGCCAGCGCATCGGCATTGCCCGCGCCCTCATCGTGGAGCCGGAGTTCATCATTGCCGATGAGCCCATCTCCGCGCTGGACATGTCCATCCGCGCTCAGGTGCTCAACCTGCTGCGCCATATCCAGAAAGAGCGGAACATCACTTACCTCTTCATCGCTCACGACCTGTCCGTGATGCGGTACATCTCGGACCGCATCGCCGTCATCCACAAGGGCGACATCGTGGAGCTGGCCGATGCTGAGGAGCTGGTGACCCACGCCATCCACCCCTACACCCGCAGCCTGCTGTCCGCCATCCCCATGCCCAGCCCCCGCCGGGAGCGGAACAAGCATCTGCTGGTGTACGACCCCTCCATGCACGATTACAGCAAGGAAGCGCCTCAGTGGCGGGAGCTGCGCCCCAACCACTTTGTGCTCTGCAGCGAAGCCGAAGCCAAGCAGTGGCTGAGTGAAATGTAAACGTCCCGCGCTTTCTTTGCTACATTTCACACGCTCTGTTTATTGACTTTTCCGGGCTGCTCAACTACAATAGTCAGGATGGATTCCAAGCCGGTTCCACCACCCCGTGTGAGGGTGAGAAAACGTAAAAGGAAATGGATTTTCAAATGACTACACCGGAAAATGTTCTCTACGCGTCTACGGCGCGTCCCTGGCTGAAATATTACGCACAGAAGTATATTGACCAGACCCTGCCCACCTGCTCGGCATTTGATTACGTCTGCCAGCAGAACAAGAACCGCCTGGGCGAGGCGGCCCTGAATTATTACGGCCGCAAGTTCACCTATGCGGACTTCATCGTCAATGTGAAGAAGACGGCAGCCGCGCTCCGCGGTGTCGGCGTCAAAAAGGGCGATATCATCACCGTGGTCAGCGTGATGACCCCGGAGGTCATCTACGCGTTCTACGCTGCCGACCTCATTGGTGCCACCCTGAACCTGGTGGATCCCCGCTACAGCGTCGAGGGCATCCGCGATTACATTGAGGAAGTGGACTCCCACCTGCTCATCTGCCTGAACGTGGTGTACGAGCGCTGCCGTCAGGCCGCCAAGCGCACCCATGTGGAGCGTGTGATCGTCCTCTCCCCGGCCGACTCCCTGCCGTTCCCGCTCAGCGTCGGCTACAAGATGACCAACCCCGATAAGAACAAGTACAAATCCAACGTTCTGCACTGGAAGCAGTTCCTGGAGGGCGGCGAGGGCCAGAGCACCGCCGCGGAGCCCTACGACCCCGACCACGCCTGCGTGGTGGTCCACACCGGCGGCACCACGGGCTCGCCCAAGGGCGTCATGCTGACAGACAACAGCTTCAACGCCATTGCACAGCAGTTCTCTGCCTATGACACCCTGTTCCAGAAAGGGCAGAAGCTGATGAACATTATGCCCCCGTTCATCGCCTACGGCTATGCCTGCGGCGTGCACCTGCCGCTGGTGCTGGGCCTGACGGTGGTCATCATCCCCAACCTGGACCCTGCCAAGCTGGGCAGCCTGGTGCTCAAGTACAAGCCCGAGATCATGTTCGGTGTGCCCGCCCACTACCAGCAGCTGGCCGCCGACCCGAAAGTTCAGAAAAAAGACCTCTCGTTCATTCACAACTACGCGGCTGGCGGCGACGCCATTTCGCTGGGCGCGGAGAAGACGGTCAACGAATTCCTGGCCTCCCACAACGTGGAGTACCCCATGGCCAAGGGCTATGGCATGACGGAAGTTGCCTCGGCCGCCACTGTGGCCGCTGGTAAGAACAACAAGCCCGGCAGTGTGGGCATTCCCATGGTCAACACCCTCGTCTCGGCGTTTGAGCCAGGCACGGACAAAGAGCTGCCCATTGGTCAGCGCGGCGAGCTGTGCATCAGCGGCCCCGCCACCATGAAAGGCTACTACAACAAACCCGACGAAACGGCCATGATCCTGCACAAGCACCCGGATGGCCGCGTCTGGGTCCACACCGGCGATATCGGCTATATCGACGAGGACGGCTTCGTCTACCTGGATTCCCGCATCAAGCGGCTCATCATCCGGCACGACGGCTTCAAAGTCTTCCCCTCCATGATCGAAAACGTGGTCAGCCAGCACCCCGCCGTGCACCAGTGCTCCGTTGTGGGCTGTGCCGATAAGGACCATGTGCAGGGCCGTCTGCCATTCGTGTACATCGTGCTCACCCCCGCCGCTGCTGGTGTCAAGAAAAAACAGCTGATCCAAGAGCTGCGCCAGATGTGCGAGGAGGAGCTGCCCGAATACGTCCAGCCTGTGGCCTACAAGTTTGTGCCGGAGCTCCCCATGACCCCGGTGGGCAAGGTAGACTATCGCAAGCTGGAAGCGGAAATCACTCCCCGCGATTACTGAGATTTTTGATGGAAAAGAAGGAACCACACCATGAAAAAGAAATTTGTCAGCCTGCTGCTGGCAGCCGCTCTGGTGTTCTCGCTGGGCGTCCCCGCCTTTGCTGAAGGTGCCGAGGCACTGCCCGCGGAACCCGAGGCCGCTGTGGCCGAAGCAGAGCCGGAAATGGCCCCTGAGGATGAGACCAACGAAGTGGTCGTTACCCTGGGCGATACTGTGACGGCTACCACCACCGAACAGGCTCCCGCCGCCGACACCAAAACGACTGCCCCCGCGGCGGACAGCACGAAAGAAACTGCTGCCGACACGGAGAGCACGGAGCAGAAGCAGATCACCTACGTTGCCCTGGGCGACAGCATCGTGGCAGGCGTGGGCCTGGCCGATGTCCAGTACAGCGCCAACGGCACTTCCACTTACGGCGTGGACATGAGCCCCAATTTCAAGGGCTACTCCCCAGACTGCTATGTCGGTAAGGTAGCTTCCAAGCTGGGCCTGGACCGCGACCACGCCATTGATCTGGGCCTGCCTGCCCTGACGGCCCCCGACCTGGTGGACATGATCCGGGACGGCAAGATGCCCCAGATGAACATGGAGTCCGGCTGCTACTACGTCTACCCGGAGTTCCAGGATTACATCCGCAAGGCAGACGTCATCTCCATCCAGATCGGCTCCAATGACGCGTTCGTGCCCTGCGTGGCCGGCCTGTGGAACGCCACCAACCACAAGAGCGACGCTCTGGCTTCCACCATCCTCTCCGGCAACCTGCGCTCCTCCGGCTCTGCCGTTTCCACCATCCTCAAGGGCATCAAGGACATGGAGCTGACCAAAGAGGAAAAGAACGCCTCCTGGAAGCTCATCACTTCCGATATGGCCAAGATCTGCGACCGCATCTATCCGCAGACCACCTCCGCCCTCATCTCCGTCGTGCAAGAGATCCGCAAGCTGAACCCGGACGTGCAGATCCTGCTGATGGGCTACACCGACCCGGTGCCGTTTATCCCCTGCTGGCACAACTACTTCCGCAAGCTCAACAAGTTTGAGAAGCAGCTGGCCGAGACCTATGACCTGACTTATGTGGCCATCCCCAAGGCAAAGACCGACCTGGATGTCCACCCCACCATTCAGGGCCACGAGTACATCGCCAACAAGATCGTCAACGCCATCGACGTGAAAGCTGAATAATTTCTGTACTGCCCATCCTGCAAAGAACGCCCGCTTCCAATTGGAAGCAGGCGTTCTTTTTTGCGTGTGATTCGTTTTTAAGCGGCCAGCGCTTTTTTCAGGTTGACAAGGACGGTATCGCTGTCCTCACAGCAGACAAGGACCACCTCGCCGGAGGGAAGAGTCTCCACTTTCGCGTTCTTGGCGATCTGATACTGGTCCTCGAGATAATGCTCCATGGACTGCTGCTCGCTCTCCACATAGGCATTCAGGGCGTCTACCACGTCCTGCGTTCTGCCCTCGGCAGGCTTGACGATGGCAAGGCCATAGCTCTGCACCATCATTGTGGAAAGGGAGGCGGCAAAATCCTCCGCCATGCCATCCTCCAAGTTGAGCATGGGCATCATCATGTTGGCGATCTCATCATTGAGCTGGTCGGCCTCATAGTCCTTGCTGTAGCCGTACTGAGCGGTGTATTTCCCGTCCGCGCCTTTGGTGAAGATCATATAATACTCGTTGTCCTCGGCGCTGCGGGCATCGTGGAGGATCTGGGTGTAGTCTTTGGGGGTACTTGCAGCGGAGGAAGCGGGCTTGCCCGTGCTGCCGGATGTGCCGCAGCCCACCAGAGCCAGCAGGGCAGCGCCTGCCAGCAGCGCCGCAAAGATGCGTTTCAGTTTCATAGTGGATATTCCTTTCGTTCGTGAGGCGTCGTTTGGAAGAGTGCAGCCATAGTATTCCACTTTTTTGTGCTGCTATCCAGAATACGAGCCACCGCGGGCGAAAATTGCGCCGCTGCCTGTAACACTTTTATGAACAGACGTTTTTCAGCTTCTTTACAGCATCAGGGCTTCCAGATCGCCGTGGTTGACGGGGGTGGAAAGGATGATCTGGGTGCTGGTGGTTCCCAGCTTCTGGAACTGGAGGATCAGATGCTCCAGCTGGGGCATACTGCCGCAGCTGACCTTGATGAGGAATGTATAATCGCCCGTGACGTGGTAGCACTGCAGCACTTCCTTGCTGTTCTGGATCAGGTGCAGGAACGCCTCGTGCTTGGAGGGGGCCACCGAAAGGCTGATGAGGGCATCCACATACATGCGGTCTGCCGGGCGGTTGAGTGTGACGGTATAGCCGCCGATGATGCCATCGGTCTCCAGCTTGTGGATGCGGCTGGAAACGGCAGGGCTGGTCAGAGCTACCTGCTCCGCGATCTCCTTGACAGGCATCCGGGCGTTTTTGGCCAACAGGGCCAGGATTTTACGGTCCAAATCATCCATGGGACAATGTCTCCTTTGATATTCTGTTGAAATCCACAAAAATTTTCGAAAGTAAAGTTTTATTGTTGTAAAAACTTATAAACCTAGCAAAAGTTGGATTTCATTTCGCTTGTGTTAATTATATAAAGTTTTGCTTCAAAAGTAAAGTGTAAATTTAAGCATTTCAAGAAATTTCTATTTGACAAAAAAGAAAGAGCTGGTATAATACATATCGCAGGGTACGGATGCGGGGCTTCCGCGTCCACAGGCTGTGCAAAACGCCTGAAACAGCTTCCCTGCTTGAAATTGCGATTCACCACTTTATACACAAAAACCCGCTGCCAGGCGGGTTTTTGTGTTTGTATGGAGTCGTCCTCTCAACAAAAGCGGCCCCCGCCGTGTCTGGTCTGCCAGTGCACAGCGGGGGTCTTTTGCTTATGATGAAGTTTGGAGAATGGCTTTGTACATTATGCCTCGTCGCGGGTCTTCTTGAGCAGGCTGAGGATCACAGCGCCTGCCACGCTGCCCACGGCCAGCGCCACGCAGTAGAGCAGAGTATGATCGACCACGGGGAAGACGAAGATGCCGCCGTGAGGTGCCCGCAGGGCGCAGCCAAAGGTCATGGAGAGGGCACCGGACAGGGCCGCGCCAATGACACAGCTGGGCAGCACGCGGAGCGGGTCGGCCGCCGCGTAGGGGATGGCGCCCTCGGTGACAAAGCAGAGGCCCATGACATAGTTGACGATGCCGTTGCGGCGCTCATCCGGGGTCCACTTTTTAGGGCAGAACGTGGTGGAGAGGGCGATGGCGATGGGAGGCACCATGCCGCCCACCATGACAGCGGCCATGACCTCGTAGTTGCCGGAGGCCAGCGCCGCGGTGCCAAAGACGTAAGCTGCCTTGTTGAACGGGCCGCCCATATCAATGCTCATCATACCGGCCACGACAGCACCCAGCAGGACCTTGGAAGTGCCGCCCATGGCGTTGAGCCAATCGGTCATGGCGGTGTTGATCATGCCCATGATGGGGTTGATGCCGCACATGATCGCGCCCACCACGAGGATGCCGCCCAGCGGATAGATCAGCATGGGCCGGATGCCGTTGAGGCTGGCGGGGAGCTTTTCGGTAATCTTTTTGAGGAACTGGACCACATAGCCTGCCACGAAACCGGCCAGCAGAGCCGCCAGGAAGCCGCCGGAGATCCCGGTGGTCTCGCCATTGGCAAGACCTGCAAAGTTGGTGCCGTTCATGGCCAGGACGCCGCCCGCAAAGCCGACGGCCAGACCCGGACGATCCGCAATGGACATGGCGATGAAACCGGCCAGGATGGGCAGCATGTAGCTGAATGCCGCGCCGCCCACCGTCTTGAAGAACGCCGCCACAGGGGTGTTCATCCCGAAGTTGGAGGGATCAATGGTGTAGTCGTCCAGCAGGAATGCCAGGGCGATCATGATGCCGCCGCCCACCACGAACGGCAGCATGTGGGAGACACCGTTCATCAGGTGCTTGTAGAGGCTGCGGCCCAGGCTCTCGCCTGCGGTGTCCTCCTCCGCGGCCGCCTGCGCGCCGCCCTTGGCGTGGAAGACCGGCACCTCACCGTGGGCCACTTTCTTGATGAGTTCTTCGGGTTTGTGGATGCCGTCGTCCACCCGGGTGAACAGGACGGGCTTGCCGTCAAAGCGGGCCGTTTCTACGTTCTTGTCCGCTGCCACGATGATGCCGTCGCACGCCTCGATCTCTTTCCGGGTCAGGGCGTTCTTGGTGCCGTCGGAGCCGTTGGTCTCCACTTTCACGGGCAGACCCAGCTTGTCACCGGCCTTGACGAGGGCTTCGGCGGCCATGTAAGTATGGGCGATGCCGTTGGGGCAGGCGGTGACGGCCAGCACCCGGTAGCCGTTCTGGGGGATCTGCTGCTGGGTGAAGCTCTCATCCCCGAACTGAGCCTCTTCCTGTGCGTCGATGGCGTCCAGGAACTCCGCCGGGGTCTTGGCGGCGCGGAGCTTCTCCACGAAGTCCTCGTTCATCAGCATCTGCATCATGCGGGCCAGCATATCCACATGCAGGCCGCCGTCCTCCGGGGCGGCAATGGCAAACAGCAGGTCGGTGGTACCGTCGTCCTCGGCATTGTACTGCACCGGAGCGCTCAGGCGGAGAGCCGCCAGGCTGGGGCGGGTGACGCAGGCCGTTTTGGCGTGGGGCACGGTGATGCCGTTGTCCACATAGGTGGAGCCCTCCGCCTCGCGGGCGTAGAGGGCCTTTTTGTAGGCCTCTTTGTCGGTAATGTTGCCGTGGGTGGCCTGCAGCTCCACCAGACGGTCAATGATGGCGGCCTGATCCGGCGCGGCCACGTCCAGCGCGATGGACTTTGCGGTAAACAATTCCGTGATACGCATGGGGTGTTCTCCTCTCCTCGTTAAATCGTCAGCAATAACTTCTCGATCTCTTCTTTCTTCGCCAGCCCCAGGCTGAACGCCGTGGCGCTGCCGCAGGCGGTGCCCAGGCGGAGGGCGGTGGTGTAATCACCGCTCTGCAGGTAGCCTGCCACAAAGCCTGCCACCATGCTGTCACCCGCGCCGACGCTGTTGACCACTTTGCCTTTCGGGCAGCCGATGCGGTGGGTCTGGCCCTGCTCATCCAGCAGCAGAGCGCCATCCCCTGCCATGCTCACCAGCACGTTGCGGGCGCCTTTTTCCTGCAGGGTCCTGGCTGCTGCCACGATTTCATCCTCCGTGTTCAGAACACGGCCCACGATCTCGCCCAGCTCATGATTGTTGGGCTTGATGAGGAAGGGGTGGAACGGCAGCACATTGACCAGCAGGTCCCGGGTGGCGTCCACCACGGCCCGCACGCCGCGGCCTTCCAGCCGGGCCAGCAGCCGCTCGTAGGTGGTCTGTGCCAGGCTGGCCGGGATGCTGCCCGCCAGAATCAGGATGTCGCCGTTCTGCAGGGCGTCCAGCTTGGTTTCCAGCGCCTGCATGGCGCTCTCCGGGATGTTGGGGCCCGCGCCGTTCAACTCGGTCTCCTGCCCTGCCTTGATCTTGACGTTGATGCGGGTCATCCCCTGGGCCAGGTGGATGAAATCGGTCTGGATGCCCTGGGCGGCCAGGCCGCGCTCCAGCCAGGCACCCGTCTCCCCGGCCACAAAGCCCAGGGCGACGCTTTTGCAGCCCAGCTCGGCCAGCACACCGGATACGTTGATGCCCTTGCCGCCCAGCACGCAGTCTTCGCCGCGGGCGCGGTTTACCTCGCCCACTTCCAGCGGGGAGTCCAGCCGCACCACATAATCAATGGCCGGGTTGAATGTTACCGTGTAGATCATTCTTCTGTCTCCTTTACCAGCGTGTATTGTTTGTATTTGGGGTTGGGGCAGCGGTTCGTCAGGATCGCCCCGCCGTGCAGCTCGGTGATGACCGCCGGGTAGACGCGGGCGAACTTGGAGTCATCCACGAGGAACCAGGCTTCCCGCGCCCGCCGGACGGCCGCAGCCTTGACAGCCGCTTCCTCGGGGTCCGGCGTGGTGAAGCCTGCGTCCAGCGCCACGCCGTTGGCTCCCATAAAGGCTTTGGTGAAGTTGTACTGCTGCAGGCTCTGCAGCGCTGCCGCCCCGATGATGGCCTCTGTCTGGGGCCGGAGCAGTCCGCCGGGCAGACACACCCGGCAGCCTTTCTGGGCCAGCAGACGGGCGTGGGCCACGCCGTTGGTCACATAAGCGGCATCCAGTGCCGGGCCGCTGATGGCCCGGGCCAGCGCCAGCGTGGTGGAACCTGCGTCCAGATAGACGAAATCCTCTGCCGTGATGAGGGCCGCCGCCGCATTGGCGATGGCCCGCTTTTCGGCCACGGCCAGGCTCTCTTTGGCAGCCATGGTGGGCTCATCGGCCCGGAACTGGCTGTCCGGCAGGGTGGCCCCGCCGTGGACTTTATTGACTTTGCCCAGACGGTCCAGCTCGTTCAGATCCCTGCGGATGGTGGACTCGCTGGCATTCAGGGCCTCGCACAGCTCCTGCACGGTGGCGGTGCGTTTTTCCGCCATCAGCGCCAGGATCTGGGCAAACCGTTCTTCTGCCAACATCGGGCATTCCCCCTGTTTGATTGGTTTTGAAGCTTTTCGCGTGTTTTTGGTGTCTGTAATTTTATTATAGCAATCTTTCCGTCAAAATCAATCACTTTCAGTCAGTTTTTCGCACAAATTATTTCCTCAAAATTCAGGCATCCTGCACAAACGCTGGGATACAACGAACAAAAAGCAGCCAACCGACCGGACATCCGCGCCCAGTCGTTGGCTGCTTTTGACGTTTTTTGATTGGTTTAACGGAATCAGCGCTTAGGCGTCGGAGCGGGCAAAGGCGTTCTTCATGCCGCTGCTCAGCTCAAACAGCACCTTATCCAGCGTATCGGCGGCACGGGCCTTGAGGGCCTTGGCAATGGCCTCGTTGGCCTCCACCCGGAGAGCGGCGCGCTGGCCGGCATCCGGCTCTGCAATGAGCTTTGCGTCGTACTGGTGGATAAGGGCCCGGCTGGCCGAAAGGACGCCCAGCTCATACCGCTCGGCGTGGATGAGGCTCTTGGAATAAGAGGCATCCGTCATGGCGGCGATCATCCGGCTGACCCAGTAGAAGCTGTCGGTGGACACCTCTTTGGTGGTGCAGGACAGGTACTCCGGCGTGGTGGTCACATTGGCGTAGAACGGCACCATGGTGTTGAACGCGTTGGAGGCATAAGCCACCCACTCCATGGCGCTCTGCTCCGCCGGGACGTCCGGACGGATCTGGATGAGAGCCATAAAGTCGTTGCGGTTGATGCCGATGGAGCGGTACATGCCGCGCTGGCTCTTGTCGCCGTAGCTGGCGTAGGGGTCATAGGGCGTGCCCTGGTAGTGGGAGGACAGCACATATTTGACATCCTCCGGGGTCAGCTTCTTCTCGGGCACCATGCACCAGGGCAGGTCATCGGAGCGCGGGGTGTAGTCGGCGTCCGGGCCGTCCCAGACCCAGGTGTTGGGATTGAGGGTGCGGAGCATGTACCAGGCACGGGGCGTGTTGTAAACGTGGTCGGCGTCGTCGTGGCTGCCAAAAGCGTCCCGCGGGTTCAGGCTTCCGTCCAGCGACAGGTCGAGATGATTGGCCGCGATGAACTCCCGCAGGTCCGCCGAGCACATGTAGTCTTTTTTGTCGCCATAGGCATCGTCCAGGTCAAAACTGTCGATGCCCAGCTGGTTGGGCATGACCACGTAGGAATCATCCGGCACGCGGCGGGCCATCCAGTGGTGGCCGCCGATGGTCTCCAGCCACCAGATCTCGTGGACATCCTGGAACGCGATGCCGTTCATCTCATAGGTGCCGTAGGTCTCCAGCAGACGGCCCAGCCGCTCCACGCCCTCCCGGGCCGAGTGGATATAGGGCAGCACCAGATAGACGATATCCTCCTCGCCGATGCCGCCGGGCACCTCCGGGGTATCGCCCATGGCAGGCTGGTACACCACCAGCGGGTCCGCCCCCAGCACGCGGGGGTTGGAGGTGATGGTCTCGGTAGCGGTCATGCCCACATTGGCGGCATTGACACCGGCCGCGGCCCAGATGCCCTTGCCCTCCACAGCGTTTGGCATGGCCGTCATCCGCATGGGATCGCCCGGCAGGGGAATCTCCACATGGGACAGCACGGATTTGTAAACAGCCGGGTGCTCCTCCGGCTGCACGACCACAAATTTTTTGGCCGTGAAATGCCCCGAACCGGAATCGTCGTTGCGGGCGATCATGGTGGAGCCGTCATAGGATGCGTTTTTACCAACAAGGATCGTTGTACAAGCCATAAGTTTTTCCCTCCGAAGTTTCAAATTTCGGTTTGCTGGGACTATTGTAGCCTCTTTTGCCCAAAAAGGCAAGAGCGACAAAAAGCCCGTCGGCTCTGCATACGCCGACGGGCTTTTCCGAAAGAAAAAGAATGGGGGTTGATCGCAAAAAGGAAAGAAGATCGCAAACTTACCAGTCCTTGACCGAGCCATCAAAGGCACGGCGGGCGGACGTGCTGCCGCGCTCGTTGGCGGGGTACAGTTCCTCGGCGTCATCGGCCAGCTCCACGCCGATGCCGGGAGCCTCGGGGATCAGCATACAGCCGTTCTCAAAGCGGAGCGGCTCTTTGACCATTCTGTCTTCCGCACCATTGAGGCAGAAACCGGGCAGCTCCTGGATCCCCAGATTGGGGATGGAGGCGCAGATCTGCAGGCAGGCAGCGGTGGAGACGGGGCCCAGCGGGTTGTGCGGGATGACCAGCACATCGTGTGCCTCGGCCAGAGCGCAGATCTTTTTGCTGGTGGTAATACCGCCCACAGCACAGACGTCCGGGCGGACATACTGGCAGGCGTGGCGGGCCATCAGCACCTCAAACTCACGCAGGTCAATGGCGCGCTCGCCCGTGGCGATGGGCACCCCCACCTTGCTGGCTACTTCAGCCATGGTATCCACGTTATCGGGCGGGACGGGGTCCTCCAAAATCATGGGGCGATAGGGCTCCACGGCACGGCCAAAGGCCACTGCCTCGGGCAGGGTCATACCGCGGTGCACTTCCAGCACGAAGTCAAAGTCAGGGCCGACCGCCTCGCGGGCCACGCGGACTTTCTCCACCTCCCGCTCAATGCGGCTGGAGAAGAACTCCCCCTTGCCGTCCGGCGAGCTGGTGGGGCCGTTGCAGAAGATCTTGGCGGCAGTAAAGCCCATCTCCTGCAGCTGCTGGTACTGTTTGGCCAGCTCCTGCTTGTCCTCGGTGAGGTGCATGACAGAGGCGTACACCCGTACTTTTTCACGGGTCTTTCCGCCCAGCAGCTCATACACGGGCACACCCAGGGCCTTGCCCTTGATATCCCACAGAGCGATATCGATGGCAGAGATGGCACTCATGATGACCGAACCGCGGAAGTAGACCGAACGCAGGAAGTTCTGGTTGTAATCCTCAATGCGGAACGGGTCTTTGCCAATGAGATAGGTGGCAAATTTTTCAATGGCGGCAGCCGTGGCCTGCAGATAGCCCCAGTTGCCTGCTTCGCCCAGGCCCACGATGCCCGCGTCGGTATACACCTGCACGAACAGATAGTGCTTGGCAAAGCGAAGCTTGACGTCGGTAATTTTCATAGATTCAGCCTCCAGTTTTGCTGCGTTCAATTTTCATTATAAGTGCTGCCGGAAGAATTTGCAATGCAGTGCCAGGGCCCGCTCCCAACCGGGGGTCCGGTTGGTGGTAAAGCCGTGCATAGCCTCCGGGATGCGCTGGGCTGTGACGCAGACGCCTGCCTTGACCAGCCGGAGAACAAAGGCCTCCACATCCTCCCGCAGGCTGTCCTCTCCGGCCGAGAGGATCAGGCTGTCCGGGAACGAGGCCAGGGCCTCATCCGCTGCATTGAGAGGCGAGCAGAGCGGCTGGGCCGGGTCGGCATCACCCACGTAAAAATCGGTGTAGAGCTTTTCCGTCTCGGCACGTTTGACCCAGAACGGGTCGGCCCGCAGCTGTGGCGAAAGCCGCTCCACCGGGCTGGCGGCATTATCCACCGGGAAGTACTCCATCAGCACACAGCAGGGAGAGAAGCGATGGCTCTCCGCATTTTTCAGACAAGCTGCTGCCACCAGGTTTCCGCCCGCGCTGTGCCCGGCCAGAATGATCTTGTCCGGGTCGATGCCCAGCTCTTCTGCGTGGTCAAAGGCATAGGCGGCGATGCCGTAGGCCTCTTCCACGGCTGCGGGGAACGGTTCTTCCGGAGCAATGCAGTAGTCCACGTCCCAGACCAGAACATTCAGCTGCTCCATGATGGTGCAGCAGTAACGGCGGTCCCGGTCGGTGCGCCCCTTGATGAAGCCGCCGCCGTGGAAATTGAGGACCAGTGCTGCCTTTTCCGGCAGATGGTCCGGTCGCTCCTCGTAGACATGGACGGTACGCCCGCCCTCTACGGGGATGTGCAGCTCGGTCTCCGTGCCGGGCAGGGCGGCCAGCTCTTCCGGGCTGACCGGGCCAAAGCGGTCCCGGCCGCGGATGGTCTGCGCCATCGCGATCTTTTCTTCCAGCATCATACAGCCTGCTCCTTTCTTCGCATCAGAATGCCGGGAAAACCGTCATGGTATAGAAGATGTAGATGAACGGCAGGATCAGGGTGATGAGAGCGCCGCACTTGAACAGGCTCTTCAGGTCGTAGCCGCCGTCGGCCATGCACATGGGGACGGCCGGCGTGGCCATGGGGGTCAGGAATGCGGTCAGGGAGCCAGCGTTGACCAGCAGGACCAGGCCGATGGGGTTGGCACCCAGGGCAGAGCAGGTCAGCAGGCAGATGGGCACGAAGACAGCAGAGACCGAACGGTTGAGCATGAACTGGGTGAGCAGTAACGGGATGATAAAGAACAGCGCGCCCAGGATGTAGTTGTTATGGGTGCCGCCCACAGCCGTTGCCAGCGCGTTGCCGATCATATCGCCTGCACCCGTGTTGGTCAGAGCAGTGCCCAGAGCCAGTGCGCCGACGAAGAGCATCAGCATATCCCAGGGGATATCCCGCAGGGCGGACTTCTGGTCCACCACACCAAACAGGACCATGCACAGACTGCCCACCAGAGCGACCGACCAGGTAGCCAGATGGAGCTGAGAGGAGAAGATGAGGCAGAGGATGGTGGCAAAGAAGACGAAGATGCCGATCTTATCCACCACCGGGCTCAGCTTCTGCTGGCCCTTGGCAGCACTCTTCTGCTCCAGTGCCTCAATGGGGACCACGGGCTCCTTGGGGGTGAACTTGGGGCCGATGAAGACCGCCCACAGCGGGACGATGATCAGGACAGGCCAGGCACCGATGGTGAAATCAATGGCACGCATGGACATGCCCGTAAAGCCGTAAGTTTCCATAAAGCCCGTGAACTGACCCGCCTGCTGGATGGCAGTGGCCAGGGGCAGAATGCCGCAGCAGGCCACGCAGACCACCATGACCGGGAACATATACTGGCTGCGGCTGTGGCCCGTGTTATCGCACAGGGCGGCCAGCAGCGGGCTGACGATGGCGTAGACCACCATAGGGCTTGCAATGAAGTTGGTGAGCAGGACAGCCAGCAGGATGTAGCCGAAGTATGCCGTCCGGAAGCTGCCACGGGTCACTTTCATGATAGCATCGCACATGCCATCCACCAGAGAGGTGCGGCGGAAGCCTGCGGCCACCACAAACATGGTAGCCATCAGCAGGGTGTTGACATTGGAGAAGCCGGCCAGTGCACCGCTTGCATCAATGCATCCGGTAAAGTAAAGTGCTGCCAGAGAGATCATGGCAGTGAGCCACATGGGGATCTTGTTCAGCATATAGCTGACCAGCGTTGCCGCAAAGATCACCATACAGATGATCATTTGAGTGTTCATAAGTGTTTCCCTTTCCATTCATGTTTTGTTTCTGAAAAGTTCTCTTGCTGCCCGGGCAGGGAGCTTTGTTGACAATATATTAACAAAAAATTCTTCCTCTGTCGTGGCCAAATGTTTGCGCATTTTGCGGCGGCGGAGTAATTTTATGTTCCCTTTTGATAATTTTTCCGCAAACGATCCCAGTAAAAAATCCAAATCTTTTCCCTGTGCGTTTTTGCCAGAGCATTTTTTATATTCTTGTGCATTGTGCCAAATCCGCCCTGCAAAATTTGATGCAGCATTTCAAATCAGTGGTTGACACGTCGGATTTTATCGGTTATCCTTGAAGTGGCCTTTTGGGTTGAAAATCTTATCTAAACCTTTTCCACAGGGAAAATATTTGGATTTTGGGAGGAACTCGGATGGAATTTGCAAATTATCAGCTGGACTGGCCCCGGGAAAATCTCTCCGTCCGCTACTTTGTCCACGATGTGTTCAACTACCGTTATCACTGGCACGAAGATGAATATGAGCTCAACATCCTGCTTCACGGGCGGCAGGAATGCTGCCGCGGCAGCGAAAATTTCCACCTCGATGTGGATGACGTCATTCTGGTGCCGCCCGGCGTCGGCCACGCTTCCATGGGTTCACAGGTGGATACCATTGCCTTTGTGCTGCATTTTTCCGCCTCGGCTTTCAAGCCGCTGCTCAAAAAAGGCGGCATCTATGATTTCCCGTCCTGCCGCTCCGACGAAACCACCCGGGACGAGCCCCGCTACCGCCACCTGCGGTTTTATGCCAGCCAGATCTTCCAGTTTGCCCAGCAGGGCGGGCCCTACGCCCAGCTGGGGGTCAAAGCCAGTCTGGAGCTGCTGCTCCTTGCCCTTTGCACCGAGTTCTCCCCCACCCTGCTCAATACCATGCCCGAGGATGAACAACGCCGGGCTGCCGTCCGCCGCCTGCTGGCCTACGTCTCCGACCACTACGCCGAAAAACTGACGCTGGAAAACCTGGCCGATTACGCTCAGTACAACCGCACCTACATTTCCACGCTCTTCAAGCAGATCGTAGGCATCAATTTCCACGAGTACCTGACCCGGGTGCGGTTCCAACACGCCCTCATTGACCTGGCCCTGACCACCGACAGCCTGACCGACATTGCCCTCCGCAACGGCTTTGCAGACCTGAAAACGTTCAACGCCCGGTTCCGCACCACTTTGCAGCGTATCCCTGCAGAGTACCGCGCCCAGCTCTGCCCGGAGCGAGTCGTAGGCGGGATGCAGCGCAAATATCTCCCCTGCGATGACCCACTGCTCCAGCGCAAGCTACGGGAGTATTTACAGGTAGGCAAATCTTGAAAACAGCCTAAAAAGCACGTCCGGCGCAGAGTTTCTGGCTCTGCACCGGACGTGCTGCATTTGGGATTCAGTTTTGCGGGTGGAAATGATCGTAGATGGTCCGGGCCAGCCGCGGGCCCACGCCGGGGGTATTTTCCAGCTGGTCCATTGCGGCCTCCCGCACGGCGCTTACGCTCTTGAACCGGGCCATCAGGGCCTTGGCCGTTTTCGGGCCGACGCCCGGCACCTCGGTCAGAGTGGAGGCGTAGCTTTTTTGGTGCATCTGCTGCTTGCGGTAGGCGTTGGCAAAGCGGTGCGTCTCATCCTGAATGGCCGTGATGAACGTGAACGTGCCCCGGTTCATGTTGATGGCGATTTCCCGGCCCTCGCTGTCCACGATGGCACGGGTGCGGTGGTGGTCGTCCTTGACCATGCCGTAGAGGGGGACGTCGGCCAGGGCCGTGCCTGCCAGCGCCTCCCTGGCGGCGCTCACCTGGCCCCGGCCGCCGTCCATCAGGAGCAGGTCCGGCTTTTGGCCGAAATAGTTATTGCTGGGCTCCCCGGCCTTGGCCAGAGCGGCGTATTTTTCGTACTCCGCCGCCCGCCGGGAGACGGTCTCCGCCAGCGAGGCGTAGTCGTCGGTGCCCAGCACGGTTTTCATCTTGAACTTACGGTAGCCCGCCTTATAGGGCTTGCCGTCCTTGAACGTGACCATACCGCAGACACTGGTGCCATCGCCCCAGTTGGAAATATCGTAGCTCTCAATGGCGCGGGGCGGCTTTGCAAGGCCCAGCACCTGGGCCAGCTCGTCCAGCAGCTTTTCTTCCCGGGCATAGCGGCCGCTCTCCCGGGCCAGACGCTCCACTGCATTGGTGTGGGCCATCTCGACAAGACGGGCCTTATCGCCCCGCTGGGGGACGTAGAGCTGCACCTCGCTCCCCCGCTTCTCGTTCAGAGCCTGCTGCAGGGCGTCGGCGTCCGGCGGCAGCTCATCCACCGCGATGACCTTGGGGATCTGCTCGTCGTCCAGATAGTACCGGGGCAGAAACTCCTCCCGCGCGGCGGCGATATCCGCCGTATCGTGGAAAAGGAACTCCCGCTTATCCGTCAGCCGTCCCTCTCGGAAGCGGAGCACCGCCGCGCAGACGCTGCCGGGGGTGCCCGCCAGTGCCACCACGTCCATCTCCACATCCGGGTCCACGACCACTTTCTGGCCCGCCGTCACTTTGGTGATGGCGTTGATCTGGTCGCGGATCAGGGCCGCTGTCTCAAATTCCAGCCGGTCGGAGGCTTCCATCATCCGCTCGTTGAGGGTTTTCAGGATGTCTTTTTTGCCGTACCGGATCAGGTGGACCGCGCTCCGGACCGCCTGATTGTAATTTTCACAGCTGATCTTGCCGCTGCACACGGCCATGCATTTGCCGATATGGGCGTTCAGGCAGGGGCGGCCCCTGCCGATCTCCTGCGGGAAGCGCTTGTTGCACCGGGGCAGTAGAAAGGCGTCCATGGCCGTTTCTGCCATCTGCCGGGCCGCAAAGCTGGAAGTATAGGGGCCCAGATACTCCGCGCCGTCGTCCTCTTTCTGGAGCACGAACGAGAGCCGGGGCCACTCCTCTTTGGTGATCTTGATATAGCTGTAACCCTTATCGTCCTTGAGCAGGATGTTGTATTTGGGGGTGTGGGCCTTGATCTGGCTGGCTTCCAGCACCAGCGCCTCAAACTCACTCTGGCAGACGATAACGTCGAACGCATCGGCGTGGGCGATCATCTGGCTGACCTTGTTGTCGTGGGGCACGCCCTCCCGGAAATACTGGCTGACCCGGATGCGGAGCCGCTTGGCCTTGCCGATATAGATGATGGTATCGGTTTTATCCCGGATAATATAAACACCGGGTAAAAGCGGCAGCATACAGGCCTTTTTGTAAAGTTCCGCCTTGGTCATTCCGCATCGCTCTCCCGGTTTTTGCGGGCCTGGCGGATGTTGTCCAGAGAGCGGAAAATGCCAAACCAGGCGGGCACAGTGTACCACCAGCCGGGTTTCTTATCTTCATCGGCTGCAAACCAGAGGGCAAACTGGACAATGAGCACAGTGACGGACATGCCCAGCGTAAAATACCACGGACGACCGGAATCACAGAACGCCACAAATTTCCGCATGGTTTCTTCACTCGGTTTTTTCATGGGGAATGTCCTCCTTTTTCAGATCTTTCATTTCCGGGTTCCCTCCCGATCGCAAAAAAGCAGCAGGAAAAACTCCCGCCGCTTCAAAAATCAAAGGCTCGAATTACTCTGCAAAGCCAGACTCTACCAGCTTGATGAGGCCATCCACCGCGGCCTGCTCGTCAGCGCCATCGGCAATGATGCGGATGGTAGTACCGCCAACGATGCCCAGAGACAGGACGCCCAGCAGGCTCTTAGCGTTCACGCGGCGCTCCTCTTTCTCGACCCAGATGGAAGACTTGAACTCGTTTGCTTTCTGGATGAAGAAAGTAGCGGGACGTGCATGCAGACCAACCTGATTTTCAACGGTAACTTCTTTGACGTACATAGTAAAACGCTCCTATCTATTATCGTTCTCGGGGATGCAATTTTCTTTCGTGCCTGTTGCGTTGTACTCATTTTAGCGCAAGACGAAACCGTTGTACAGCCCCCCGGCGCATTTTTGGCGGTTTTCCCAATGAAATCCGGGGCATTTTTCACCTTTTATACAAAGACAACAAAATTATTCCCCCAACGTTGGCGGGGTAATACAAAAGTTTTCAACAATTTTAGCACTTGGGACCTTTTTCTGCTCCCTGTGACAAAGTTTTCAGCCCTCGTACCGCATGGTGACCATGGCACACTTGTGCACAACGCCGGGCAGGGCAGCCGGGTCAAATTCCTCTTCCACTTCCCCGGTCAGCCGCCAGCCCATGCGGGTATACAGCGCTTTGGCGCGGGCATTGGTGTCCAGCACACTGAGCACCGGGTGCGGGTGTTCCTCCAGCTTTTTACGGGCAAAATCCAGCATCTTGACGCCAAGGCCCCTGCCGCGGGAAGCTTCCGTCACATATAAATGCTCGATCCGGCCCTCTTTATGACTGACGCTGACCATTCCGTCCGGCACATCCTTGGTGCAGTGGAGATAATGGGCATAGCCGTCTTTCTTTTCCTGCTGCAGCCGGGCGAGAAATTCTTCTTCCGTGAGGCGGGCACAAAACTCCGGCGTCCAGTTCTGGGCGCAGACGGCGCGGCGGCCCTCCAGCATCAGGCGGGCGGCGGCTGCCATCTGCTCCTCGGTTTTCACAAGGCGCATGTTCTCGCCCCGCTTCCATTTGGGCAGCTCGGTGATGGGGTGGGTGGCACACCACTCTTCATAGAGCTCCGGGCGGCGCAGGCGGGTGCGGGCGCGGCTCTGCTCCCCGCGCCAGGCGTCGATCTTCTGATGGTCACCGCCCAGCAGCACCTGGGGCACGGCGCGGCCCTCCCAGACTTCCGGGCGGGTATACTGCGGGTACTCCAGCAGGCCGTCCCAGTAGCTTTCCTCTTCATAGCCTTTCTGCTCCGCCAGCACGCCGGGTTTGAGGCGGAGGACGCTGTCGGCCACCACCAGGCTGGCCAGCTCACCGCCGGTGAGGATATAATCGCCGATGGAGAGTTCCTCATCCGCAAAGGCGTCGATGACACGCTCATCAATGCCCTCGTAATGGCCGCAGACCAGGGTGAGGTTATCATACTGGGCCAGCCGCCGGGCATGCTCCTCGGTGTATCGCTGGCCGCCTGCCGTCAAGAACACGATATGCGGGGCGGGGCGTCCCTGTTCCGCCACCTCTTTCTGGACGGTCCGCAGGCAGTCCGCGATAGGCTGGGCGTACAACACCATGCCGCACCCGCCGCCATAGGGATAATCGTCGGTCTGCTTCTGCTTGTTGAGGGTGTAATCCCGGATCTGGTGGCAGTAGGTCTCAATATAGCCCCGCTTGGCGGCACGGCCGATGATGCTGGCATCCAGCACCTGCTGGCACATCTCCGGGAAGAGGGTCACGATATCCACACGCATCCCCATGGCTCACTCCGCCTCCTCTTCACTGCGCTCACTGTCAAAATCATCGTCCAGCAGGCCCGGGATGGGGGTGACAAGGATGTACCCCTCCGGCGGGTTGCGCTCTTTCAGGAACGCGTCCACCCCGGGGAACAGATATTCCTTGCCGCTGGGGCTCTTGACGGTGTAAATATCCTGGGCGCCGGGGTGGTCCACGCTGGTGACGACGCCATACACCTTGCCGGTATCGGCGTCCCGCACCTCGCACCCGATGAGATCGGCCACATACCAGCGGCCCGCCGGGAGGGTGGCGTCATTCCGATCAAAGTAGAACACCTGGCCCCGCAGTGCCCGGGCAGCGTCCATATCGTCCACGCCCTCCAGCTGGAGCAGAGCCATCTGGCCCTGAGCGCGGATGGACTTGATCTGATAGCACTTGCCGCCGTTGCGGGAGGGGTAGAGCCTGCCCACCTTTTTGAGGAACGCGACGCCATCGCACCAGAGTTCCAGTTTCATTTCGCCGCGCACCCCATGGGTCGTTACAACTTTTCCGGCTTCGAGATATTGCTGCATAGTTTACTCCTTAACATACAAAAAGGCCCCTTGCCTTGCGGCAAAGGGCCCGTAGGGTGCTCAGTCGATCTCAACAAGGACCTTTTCATCGACCCGCACAGCAGCCGCGCGCATCACCACACGAATGGCTTTTGCGATCCGGCCCTGCTT
>QWCK01000836.1_pt1 | contig 63948 bp, 57 predicted proteins | sample 1972571 | NCBI WGS metagenome assembly QWCK01 (sample SAMN09866710, study PRJNA288562) | Human gut metagenome isolate term2_stool, whole genome shotgun sequencing... | isolation source: gut | host: Homo sapiens | place: USA: California | reverse complement strand
AGTGTTTCTTATGGTATGGAACCTGAACAAGAAGCCTTATCTATTGTTTCCTTCAAGGACTGAGAGGCCGCTTCCCCGTTAATAAATTAAATCCCAATTCAATTCCTTGCAGTTCCTTCTGCATCTCCCGAAAGAATTCCGACGTATGCCACCCATCCATCGCCGCATGGGCAATCGTAAGCGTCAGCGGAAGTGTCAGTTTCCCGTTATCTTCTGTATATTTACCGAATGTAATGATCGGAAACAGCGGCACATGATCAGATGCTGTCGATGCCGCATATCCGATGTAATCCATCCATGGCACGCAGGAAATACAGTAAAAGTTCGCCGGCTGTCCGGCTTTTGCCTTGATGCCTCTGACCTTCTTTGCAGCTTCTATGTCCGCTTCTATTCTCTTATAGAAAGTCGCAAAGTCATCATCGTATTCGCTCCAGCAGTCAGAAAATGTGTGATCTTCTTTGTGGAAGATCGTATAATTCGGGTGTACAACATCCCACACTCCCAGACTGCCTTTTTCATCCGTCATCATCTTCATAAATGGCAAGCGGTTCACAACATTTGACGTACACCAGATAAAGGCTGCATAGAAATGCACCCCCAAGCGGTCACATTCTGCTCTTAATCTTGTTACATCCAGGCGTGCTGTCATACTGTAGTTTACTTTTAATTTTTCGGTATAATACTTGTAGTGATCCTGGCGCGGCCAGGTTGACTGATCGATTTTTCTATATGGTGGAAGACTCATAATGTCACCTCTTATTTCTTATTTCACCCCAGAAAGATTCCCCATCTCCCCGGTAGGTACTTCCAAGAGCTTCCGCGATCGTCGCCGCCATATCTGCAAACCCTTTTCTGGTATGCAGGTTTACTCCCGCTTTGATCTCTTTTCCATATATGAGGCAAGGCACATATTCCCTCGTATGATCTGTTCCGGTATATCCGGGATCACAGCCATGGTCTGCCGTGATCATCAGCATATCATCATCCCGCATATTCGCAAGGAACTCTCCCAGCTGTTCATCAAATTGCGTCAATGCTCCTGCATATCCTGCAATATCACGCCGGTGTCCATAGATCATATCCCCATCTACTAAGTTCACATAGCAAAGTCCGTCGAACTCTTTCTTCTGTATCTCGATCGTCTTTTCCATATTCTTTTCATTTCCCTGATTCGGGTAGGTCTCCGTCACTCCCTGCCCTTCAAAGATATCATAGATCTTTCCGACACCGATCACATCTTTTCCTTCTGCTTTTAATGCATCCAACACCGTCTGTCTCGGCGGTGCAAGTGAAAAGTCATGCCGTCTGATTGTCCGTTCGTAATTTGGCCATGTTCCGATAAATGGTCTTGCGATCACCCTTCCGACTCCGAGATCTCCAGTCAGCATCTCTCTGGCAATCTTACAGTATTCATATAACTGCTCTACCGGAATTATCTCCTCGTGCGCTGCAATCTGGCATACACTGTCCGCAGATGTATACACAATCAGTGCTCCTGTCTCTTCCTGCTCCCGGCCATAATCATGAATGACCTGTGTCCCCGAATACGGCAGATTACACAAAATCTTTCTTCCCGTCCTTTTTGAAAATTCCTCTATGAATACTTTCGGAAATCCGTCCGGGAATTTCGGAAGCGGATCCGGTGTTACGATACCCGCCATTTCCCAGTGTCCGGTCGTCGTATCCTTTCCACAGGATAATTCCTGCATTCTTGCAAAACTTCCGGTCGGATTCTCTGTGCTTTTTGCATATTCCATACCATCGATCTGGTAGATTCCGATCTTTTCCATATTCGGAATATGAAGTTTCCCGCTGTCATAGCAACTCTTCCATGTATTACTTCCGATATCACCAAATTTATCCGCATCCGGTGCTTCACCGATGCCTGCACTGTCCAATACGATCCAGAAAATACGTTTCATAGAATCAGTCCTTTCGGTCTTTTTCTTTTATTATAAGTCTATATAAGAAGACTGTGCAAGATACATGAATCCATAATTTGTTATTCTCACTAATAAAATCGCGCCTTTAAATTATCCATTAGTAAGTAAATATATATTGTATTTTTCGTTGTTAATTGTTAATTGTTATAATCATATCACGGGTGCTACCAAAACGGTAGGCGGTTAGTCCTTCTGCAGAGGGACTGTGCCCCTCTGATTACATAGAAACCTGAAAAGGAATTCACTGGAAAGGAGGGCTAAGCCAATGAGTATTATGGATTTTTTAGCTATCATCAGTTTCGGCTTATCATGCTTCAGCATCGGATACACTATTGGTAAGGATAATCATAAGACACAAAAATAGCCGCCCACAGTCTGGTAAACTAAGCGACTATTTTTACTAAATTATTATCGGGCTAACCGTCTATCGGTAGCACTCTTTTTCTATAACTATACTAACATCATCTTATGAATATGTCAAAAGATTTTTCAACAATAAATCTACTCCACTACTGATTTTCTTACATTCACCTTCGTACGCTCTTCCCGGTCGAAGAATTTCTTAGTTTCGCTGATAACCACTTTTCGAAGTCCAAGTAATGCGATCAGATTCGGAATGATCATCAGCGCATTGGTAATATCCGCCATCAGCCAGATTGGTTCCAGTGTCAGGAACGGCGCTGTTGCAATTGCCAGAATATAAACGATCTTAAAAATCTTGATACTTCCTGTCTTTCCGGTGAGATACAGCACACATCTTTCTCCATAATAGTTCCATCCGAGGATCGTAGTAAATGAGAAAAAGATAATTCCTACTGCTACCAGATACATACCAATATTAAACGGAAGTCCGGCATTATATGCCTTTGTAACCAGAACACTTCCGCTTAAATCAGTTTTATCAAGCAGGCCGCTTGAGATTACAACCAGTCCTGTCACAGAACATGTCAGAATTGTGGTGAAAAATACACTTGTCATTGAAATCAACCCCTGCTTTACACAGGAATCTGTCTTTGCTGCTGCCGCCACAATTGGTGAACTTCCAAGCCCAGCCTCATTCGTGTATACACCTCTTGCCACACCGGTTCTCATAGCTGTCATGAAAGAGACCACAGCCGTTCCTGCTGCTCCGCCAAGTGCAGATTCCTTAGAAAATGCACAGGAAAATATCTCTGCAAATGCTCCCGGAATTGCGGAATGGTTCACGATCAGAATCACCATTGAACCACCAATGAAAGAAATTGCCATAAATGGAACAACAAACTGTGCAACTTTCGAGATTGCCTGAATTCCGCCAAGTGTTACAACTGCTGTTAATACAGTAACAATAATTCCAATAACAATGACCGGAATATGGAATGAATCATGCACCGACTCTGTAATCGCATTTACCTGTGGAAAGGTACCACATCCAAGAAGTGCTGTTACAACTCCGAAAAATGCAAAGATTTTTGCCAGCCATTTGAATTTATCTCCCATTCCATTCTCGATATAATACATCGGTCCTCCGGCGATTTCACCTTTTTCATCTTTTACACGGAATTTTACAGCCAGAAGTGCCTCAGCATATTTTGTTGTCATTCCAAGAAGCGCAGATACCCACATCCAGAACATCGCTCCAGGTCCACCGATACGAAGAGCTGTTGCCACACCTACGATACTTCCGGTTCCGATATCGGCAGCCAGTGTTGTGCAAAGTGTTGCAAACGGAGATACATCGCCTGCCCCTTCTTCTTTTTCAAAAATACTTTTCAGTGCCCTTGGAAATTTACATATCTGTATTCCTCGTAATTTATATGTAAAATACAGACCAGTTCCCATCAGAAGCACCAATGTCGGCGGTCCCCAGACAAATGTCTGAATTGTTTCCAGTAACTTCATAAATGTTTCCATTTTTTTCCTCCCAGTTGTTAAATTCCTGTCAATAAATAGTCATTTTTTTGGCAACGGATGAATGCATCCGTTGCCGTTATGAAAAGTTTATCAGTTACATTTTTAGCTGTTATATTTTTCTTTATCCAGCTCTTTTTCTTTCGCATTTACGATTACGTTTACTGTGGCATCACCGATAACGTTCAGTGGCAGGAGTGCCATCTCTACCGGACGGTTGATTGCAACAACCAATGCGTAAGCGATCATACATGCATCAGATGTCCATCCAAGTCCTGAAAGGATCGTTACGATCAGTGTGGTACCTGCGATTGGAATAGCAGGACATCCCATAGCTGCACAGATTGATAAGAATGCGATCGTTGCGAGGTTGGCAGGTGTTACATCAATTCCTGCACTTGTTGCAATAAATGTTGCTGCGAACATATGCATAACAGTTGTTCCGTTCATGTTGATCGTCATTCCTGTCGGTAATACGAAACTTGTAATCTCTTCGCTGCATCCAAGTTCATCAATACATGTCCTTGTATTGAGCGGCAGACATGCTGCTGATGAGTTTGTTGAAAATCCGAACACACCGACCTTCGCAATTTTCTTGATAAACTGAATTGGATTCATCTTTGTTGTTACCCAGATACCGATAGGATAAATTGTAACAACCAATACGAATAAGGTTACCATTGCAGCTACGATATAAGCAGCAGCCGGTGCAAGGTACTCTGTTCCGTAAATTGCAAATGTTCTTGAGATCAGGCAGAAAATTGCAATCGGACCAACTTTGTTGATTAAGAATGTAAGGTATAACTGAATGATTTCGTTGACACTTTCCAGCACTTTCTTCAGTGGGTCAGCTTTTTCTCCCAGTGCATTCATGCAAAGTCCAATGATAATTGCTACTACTACAACTGCCAGAATACTGTTGTTGCTGCTAAATGCGGCAGCAATATTAGACGGTACTGCATTTACGATTGTTGCCAGTGGGTTAAATGCATCCAGTGTTGCTGCATCTGTAACTGCCTCACTTGGAAGTGTTACGTTGAAAAATCCTGCTGATTTTACCGCATATGCAACGATACCTGCTAAAAATGCACCACATACATAGAACAGAAAGAATCCGATCAGTGTACGTCCTGCAATTCTTCCAAGCTTTGTGGAACTTGAAATACTGCACATCGCAAGGCTGAGGGATACTAATACAAGTGGTACGATCGCAAGCTGTAATCCTCTCATAAATAACTGGCCTATAATGTAGAAAAGACCAATTGCATTAACACCATCTTCTGCTGTAATGTCCTGGAACAGGATCTTGTTGAGTATCGTCCATGCACCCTCATTACCAGAAGAGATCAACTGCTCTCTTAATAAAAGAAAAGCAATTCCCACCAACAGGCCGCCGACAAGAGCGATCATCATTTTCTTTACAACCGACATTGGCTGTTTTTTCGTTGTGTTACTCATTGTTGTTCTACTCCTTTTCCTTTTTGTTTGTTTTCATTAGAATTTACTAATTTTTTCTATAAATCGCGCGTTTATTTATGAACTACATACAATGTAACATAGATGCGGTCGTAAGTAAAATTAATTATTTGTCTATAAAATATCAATATCTTTTATATTATCTATATTATCAAATATTAATATCGTTAATATTATACAGCAACATTATTCATTTCTCTTTTCACAATAACATTGATATAATAAAGACAACCAATAGATTCAAGCCAATAAGGAGGAAAAATTATGGCTACTAAATATGGGGAATTATTTTCAGATGAATATCAGAAAAGCTTAAAAGAACAGTTTTGTTATGCCGATACAGATCCGGATTATGGAGACCGGCTCTTCTTTGAGAACTCCGGCGGATCTCTCAGACTCAGAGCTGCTGTAGAAGCCAAAGCCGGACTGGAAGAATATCCAGACTGTCCGGAACGTGTACGTGGAAAAGGATATGATCTTTCTTATTATGTGAGTGAAGGAACAAAAGAAATCCTTGAAGTTGTGTTTGGTGCAAAGAGTGGTGCTCTTATCACTGAACTTTCTGCTTCCCAGACAATGTTCCATGCTGTCGGAACAATCATGGAAAATGTTAAATGGGGAAAAAATGCAGTTACATCTGCACTGGAACATCCGTCTGCTCATGATGCGGTAGAATACTACTGTAAGCAGACAGGAAGAGAATTCCGTGAAGTTCCTGCAAATCAGACAACCGGTGGTCTTGATCCTGATACGATTATGCAGTACGTAGACAAAGACACCGTTTTATTAAGCATCATGGCTGCTTCCAACATTTCCGGAAATATCATGGATATCAAGGAAATTGCAAGACGTGCCAAAGAGATCAATCCTGACATCTACATTGTAAGTGACGCAGTACAGCATGCACCACATGCCGTTATAGATGTTGAAGACTGGGGTGTAGATGTATCCAACTTCGCACCTTACAAATTCTTTGGTGTACGTGGATGTGGATACTGTTATGTATCTGACCGTGTTGCGAGCATGACGCACAGAAAACTCACATGTAAAGCTCCTGATGTATGGGCTCTCGGAACTCCTACACCTGGTAACTTCGCATCTATGATGGCAGTCATCGATTATGTATGCGATATTGCAAAACATTTCCTTGGAGACAAAGCTGAAGGAATGAGCAAACGTGAGCTCTATGTAGAAGGTATGAACAGAATCCATCTGCAGGAAAGAGGACTTCTCTACCGTATGCTGGAAGGAACAGAAGATGTTCCTGGTCTTCGTCATATTCCTGATGTTGAAGTATATGTAGACATGGAAGACCTTACATACAAAGATCTGATCATTGCTATGGGTATCAAGGGTATTGAATATGCAGACTGTGCTCAGAAATATATGGAACACGGCGTGACGATCTTCGAACGTGTGAAGAGCAGCCCTTATTCAAAACGTATCGTAGAAACACTCGGACTTGACGGAGCACTCCGTGTATCTCCTCTTCACTGCCATGGCAGAGATGACGTAGACAAGTTCTTAAAGATCACAAAGGACATTGCAGAAGGGAAATAGCCCCCATTCCTCATCTTTTGAATAGCGAGAAGCTGTTATCTGGCAGCTTCTCTTTTTTGTATATAAATATCTGGGAAGTGTACCAAAGAAAGCCTTTCACAGAGTTTTGATAACTCTGTGAAAGGCTTTCCTTTATCATATTTATTCTATTTGTTTACCTGGTTTACTGTATTTCCCTCAAGGAAGGCTTTAATATTATCTACTGTAATATCCATGATTCTCTGTCTTGATGCCTGAGCTGCCCATGAAATATGTGGAGTGATGATACAGTTCTTAGCTGTTAACAGTGGATTATCGCCTTTGATCGGCTCTGTAGACACAACATCAAGTCCTGCTGCGTATACCTTACCACTGTTCAGTGCATCTGCCAGATCCTGCTCTACAACAAGCTGTCCACGGCTGTTATTGATGAGGATTACACCGTCTTTCATCTTGGCGATGTTCTCTTTGTTGATTATTCCTTCTGTAGCCGGGAATAACGGGCAGTGAAGGAAGATCACATCAGAACGGGCAAATAACTCATCTAATGACACATATTCAGCCAGTTTCTTTCCTGCTTCGCTTTCATGTGCATCATATGCGATTACTTCCATGTCTAATGCATTCAGAAGTTTTGCTGTAGCCTGTCCGATTCTTCCAAGTCCGATGATTCCGGCTGTCTTTCCATAGAGCTCGATCATTGGGTAATCCCAGAAGCACCAGTCAGGATTGTTCTCCCATTTTCCTTCTTTTACACATTCGTCGTGATGTCCATAATGTGAACAGATTTCAAGGAGAAGTCCGAGTGCATACTGTCCTACGATCTGTGTTCCGTATGTAGGTACATTTACCACCGGAATGCCTTTTTCTTTTGCGTACGCATAATCAACAACATTATATCCTGTTGCAAGAACAGCAATCAGTTTGATATTTTCACATTTATCCATTGTTTCTCTGGAAACAGGTGTTTTGTTGATCACTACGATCTCTGCATCCCCGATACGCTCTGCGATCAATGGTGACTCTTCATAAGAAGTTCTGTCATAGACTTCTACTTCTCCTAATTCTTTTAATGCGTCCCAGCTTAAATCTCCAGGATTCTCTGTGTAACCGTCTAATACTACAATTTTCATAACATTTCTCACCTTTCTCTTTTATTAGCATTTTGTTTTATTTCATTTCCATGTGCAATCCTGCATGATCATCACTTGAATGACCACTTAGGCATTCAGCTTTTCATCCAGTGCCTTCATCGACTCCAGCTCTCTGATATAAAGATCCTGGGCCAGATCCAGACTTACATTGACAAAACGTACTTTCTGTCCCGGCTGTGCCTGTGCAATCTTTGCAAGATCCACGGAAATTACTGTTCCTATCTTGGCATATCCTCCGGTGCTCTGTCTGTCCGATAACATGATGATCGGCTTTCCATTTGTTGGCACCTGGATGGATCCGACGGAAATACCATCTGTATTGATATTACCATCCCCGACATGTTCAATCGGCTCCCGCTCGATACGACAGCCCATACGGTCAAATTCATTGGTGATCACACCACTGTTCCAAAAGAAGCTCTTTACCCCTGCTTCTGTAAATTCATCGTCCTGTGGTCCCAGTACCACACGAAGAACAATCTCTTTCTTTGGATATACATTTGCCGGTACTTTTCTTACTTCCATGTTCGGAAGTATCGTCTTCGCTGAGACAAATCCAATCTCATCACCTTTTTCAAGTTTTCGTCCCTTTACTCCTCCAAGATGATTACGAAGCAGTGTTGATTTACTTCCCATCACGATCGGAATATCCAGGCCTCCTGCAAATGCAATATATCCACGGCATCCATTTCTTGCTCCTGCAAAGGAAAGCGTCTGCCCTTCTTTCACCAGAACTGCCCGATACATCGGGAATTCATTGCCGTCAAGCATCGGAGTCAGATCTCCACCCGTCACGGCAACGATATTATCACTGGTAAACTTTAATGTCGGACCGATAAATGTCATCTCCAGTGCCCCTTCTCCCATATCGTTTCCTACCAGTATATTGGCGATGTGAAACGAATGATTATCCATGGCTCCTGAGGTAGATACTCCGAATGCCTGATATCCGAATCTTCCTTCATCCTGTACAGTCGTCAGGATTCCACCATTTTCAACTATTATTCCCATATCATGACCTCCGATTCTATGCGTTACCTTCCGGTGTATATGTCTTCACCTTATATGTACCTTTTTCCACATCTCTGCGGATCTTGTCGTATTCCGACTTCGTTACCGGCACATGTTTTACCCAGTCACCGGCATGTACCAGGAATGGATCTTCGTTATCAAAGTTACAGATATCCAGCGGTGTGCTTCCGATAATATTCCATCCACATGGCTGTTCAAACGGAATAAAATCTGACAGATTCTGCTGTACAACAATGGATCTTGCCGGAATCTTTACTCTCGGTGATTCTCTTCTCTTGAATCCGAACGGCTCATCAAATCTTGCCATATATGGGTGTCCCGGTGCAAATCCCAGCATATATACATAGTATTCATGTTCGGAATGCTTTCTTATGATCTCTTCTACGGTTGTATGCTCCAGCTCTGCACAATATTCCAGGTCCGGACCTGTCTCGCCGCCATAGTATACCGGCACTTCTTTTACTACTTTCTTCTTATTACTATTGTCGACTGCATGCATATTACCAAGTCTTTTCTCCAGTTCTTTCACCAGTTTCCCATACCGGATCACTTCCGGACGGTAGTGAATGATGAGTGCACAGTATGTAGGAACTGTCTCGATCATGCCTTCGATCGGATCTTCTTTCAAATTCTCATCCAGCATACGTACTTTTGCATTCGTCTCAAGGCAGATTGTTTTCCCAAACTCTACGGAAACCGCCCGGTCTCCCGCTGTAAGAAATCTTACCTCCATTTTCATACCTCCATTTTGTATGGAGAAAGGTCTGTCCCATGTTCTGACAGACCTTTCTGCATATCATTTCTTATCGTTCGTCACTTTAGATTCATTATAACATATACTAATATTTCTAATATACAGTTATCTGCTAGTCCACAAATTCGAATCCAACTTTTTCCAGGGAATCCTGTACCCATGGGCGAGGCCATTCACCACGATTTATAATTCCGTCCAGCTGATTTTCTTCCCCTTCATGATAAGCTTTTGCAATTTTAGCAAGCTCTTCCGCATTCTTTGGATCTATTGCGATCAGTCCATCGGAATCACCAACAAGGATATCTCCCGGATTGATAATAATTCCTCCAAAGGAAACTGGGAAATTCATCTCTCCAGGACCGTTCTTATACGGTCCGTTTGGTGTAATCCCCTTTGCATACACAGGAAAGTCCATCTGGCTGAGTGTATAGCTGTCACGCACACATCCGTCAATGATGATACCTGCAAGTCCGCGCTTCTTTGCGTAATTGCTCATAATCTCACCACATAGTGCACGGCTCATACTTCCTTTGTTTGCAAGTACAATAACGTCTCCAGGCTGTGCCATATCAAGTGCTGCATGGAACAGAAGGTTATCTCCTGCCGGTGCGTTTACTGTGAATGCCGTTCCAAGAAGACGTGCCTTAGGATTTAACGGGAAAATACTTGCATCTACCGCTGCGATTCTTCCGCAATTATCGTCAATATTAGCAACCGGAATTCCACGGAATGCCTCAACCAACTCCTTTGCCGGTCTTTCAAAATTCCTTCTGATTCTACATCCTGCTGACATATAAAAACCTCTTTTCTTTTATTCTGATTTCATCATAGCACACAAGTTACTGATTGAAAAACGAATAATTTCTCTGTATAATATAAACAACTTTTATATTCAGAATAACTGCAAACTATGAAATATAAATAACAAATGAACGAGGAGGAATAGCATGAATCTCGCTGAAATTGAAACATTTTTAACGATTGTCAACACCAAAAGTATTACAAAAACCGCAGATCTCTTATTTCTTTCCCAGCCTACGGTAAGCCACCGGTTAACTTCTTTGGAAAACGAGCTCGGATTTTCTCTGGTCATCCGCAACAAAGGTCACAAGCAGGTCGAGCTCACCCCAAAGGGAATGGATTTTATCATCCTCGCCGAACGCTGGATGTCTCTTTGGAAAGAAACACTTGAACTACAGCATAATCAGGAACAGTTGCTGCTGAATATCGGCTGCACCGATAGTCTGAACATTGCCGTATTTATCCCGCTGTATGACAAGATCCTTATAGATTATCCACATCTGGATCTGAGCATTCAGTCACATCATTCTTCCGAATTATACGGTATGCTTAGTGAACATAATATAGATATTGGCTTTGTATATCACCAGCTTCATTACAAAAACATTATTTCAGAAAAATTATTTGAAGAAAAACTTTATCTGGTACAGTCCGAACATCCGACTGTTGAGAAACCGATCGTACATACAGATGAACTGGATCCAACAAAAGAATTGTTCTTAAGTTGGGATGACAATTTTCAAATCTGGCACGACCGCTGGCTTTCTTCTGTATCCAGACCACATATTTCTGCGGATACGATCACATTGCTCGACCGTCTCTGGAAAAATGCAGATACCTGGATGATTGCACCGGAATCTGTCATCCATGAACTTTCCCGGTACCGCAAAATATATGTGAGTGAGCTGAAGAATCCGGCTCCAAACCGCATCTGCTATAAGATCAAACACAAATATCCAAAAACTACCAGCAAACGCGCTGTTGAGCTTTTTGAAGAGATTCTGGAACAGCTTCTTCATCTTGAACGCAAGGAGATCCCGATTGGTGAAATATGGGGCGGACAGTAACTGTATCCATATTTTCCTGTTTCATCGAAAAAGCAGTATCTGACGGACAGATACTGCTTCTTCCTTTTGGATACGTTATACAATATTAATTGGTAGTGTCAAATTAATTTTTCTATTTTTATCTGGCTTTCAGTTCCGCAACTGCTTCTCTGATTCTCTTAGCTGCTTCCTGAAGGTCTTCATAACTGCATGCATAAGAAATTCTCAGATATCCTTCCCCTTCAGATCCAAATGCCGATCCCGGAACCAGTGCTACTTTGGCATGTTCAAGTAGATATTCTGCAACTTCCATTGATGTCATTCCCAGACTCTTTACATTTACAAAAATGTAGAATGCTCCCTGTGGGTTATTGCAGCTGATACCATCAATATCATTCAATGCTTTTACCATGAAGTCTTTTCTTCTCTGATACTCCTGCCTCATTGCTTCTACATCATCTGCACATTCATTCAGTGCGACAATTGCTGCATCCTGTACAAATGAAGAAGCACATGTGATCGTATACTGATGTACTCTGACACATGCAGAGATAATACCTTCCGGAGCACACATATATCCCAGGCGCCATCCGGTCATAGAATATGCTTTTGAAAATCCTCCAAGTGTGATTGTTCTCTCTTTCATCCCCGGAATGGAAGCAATGCTGACATGCTCTGCACCATCGTACACCAGCTGACTGTAAATCTCATCCGATACGACCAGAAGATCATTACGGATTGCGATCTCACTTAATTTTTTCAGTGTCTTTCTTGAGAAGATACCGCCGGTCGGGTTACTTGGATTAACCACTACGATCATCTTGGTTTTCTCAGTAATTTTAGATTCCAGTTCTTCAAAATCTATCTGATAATCATTTTCTTCTTTCAGGCTGTAAGTAACCGGAGTTGCTCCCAGTGAGGACGGTACATGAATGTAGTTCAGCCATACCGGATTCGGAACCAGCACTTCATCGCCTTCTTCCAGAAATGCTGCCATAGACGCATAAGTCGCCTCACCGACACCAACTGTTACAAGAACTTCCGATGTTTCATAATTCACATTGTGATGTTCGTTTTCCCATTTTGCGATTTCTTTCCGGAGTGCAGGAGTTCCATAATTGGATGTATAAAATACATGTCCCGCATTCAGGCTCTCATACGCTGCATCCTTGATCTTTTTCGGTGTATCAAAGTCCGGACGTCCAATCTCCAGATGAATGACTTTCTCTCCTGCCTGCTGCATCTTTGTTGCCTTTTCCATAACTGCCCTTATTCCGGAGAATGGAAGGTATTCCATTCTTTTTGCTGTCTTGTATTCCATGCCTGTTCCTCCTGCTGAAAATGATTATCTGTTTGTCCCTATACTATATTTTATAAGTGTCTGATCTCGATGCCTTCTTCCGTGAATTTCTCACGTATCTTCTGAACGAATGCCAGCGCTTTCGGTCCGTCACCGTGAACACAAAGAGTATCTCCTTTGATATCCAGTTCTTTTCCAGTGATAGAAGTAACCTTTCCTTCTTTGATCATCTTCACACATCTCTGGATTGCAATGTCTTCATCTGTGATCATAGACCCTTCCATCTTTCTCGGAACGAGTGAAAGGTCATCCATATATGCTCTGTCTGCGAAGATCTCTGAAGCTGTACGAAGTCCCTTGCTCTCGGCGATATCTCCAAGAACTGCTCCCGCACAGTAGTAAACAATCAGGTCTTTGTCATATTCGCAGATTGCTTCTACGATTGCGCTTGCGATATCTTCATCATACTGGCATGCATTTCCCATTGCCCCGTGAGGTGCCACATGCTGTAATTTCATTCCATAACTCTTCGTAAATGCTGCAAGCGCTCCGATCTGATATCTTACATAATTTTTAATCTCATCATGAGACAGAACCATCTTTCTGCGTCCGAATCCCATCATATCTGGATATCCCGGATGTGCACCTACCATAACACCTCTCTCTTTAGCCATGCGGACAACCTTGTCCATAACCATCGGATCTCCTGCATGCCATCCGCAGGCAACATTGGCAGTGGTCACATATTTGATGATTTCTTCGTCTCCTCCGATCTTATATGCTCCAAAGCTTTCTCCCATATCACTGTTCAAATCAATACTATACATGAGTCTTTCTCCTTTCGTTTATTTCCGTTTCTTTTTTCCTTGTTGCTTCAAGTATAACACCGCAAGAATAAATAATAAAATAAATAATTTCACTTTAATATATTAACTTTTTTTATTATCAAATATATTTTTTCATGTTTTAATATGAACGGATTCTCTGCTATAATCTCAGATATGAACTTTTTTGAATATGATCTTTTAGGCGAATCATACAAGCAGGAGGGATACCAATGATCACACAGATTGGAAAACAGCTCGCTACACAGATTGTAGATACCGTCCATGACGTTTGTGGACACGATATTAATTTCATCAATAAGAATGGTATTATCTACGCCAGTACCAATACTTCCCGCATCGGCTCTTTTCATGAAATCGGTAAAAAAGCTGCCGATACGAAAACTGTCATTGAAGTACAGGATAATGACCACTACGAAGGAACCAGCAGCGGAGTTAATATTCCTGTTACACACAACGGATATCTCATTGCTGTTATCGGAATAAGCGGTTCACCGGATGAGGTCCGCAAATTTGCTTATCTGGCAGAAAAAATCACCCGGCTTCTTATCCGCGAACAGGAATTAAATGCCGCTTCCCGCACTTTATCAGAAAAGCGCACTTATCTGGTTTCTTATCTGCTGTCCGGAACCGGAACTTCCAACGGAACCTGCGAATTTGAATCTTTCCCAGATAAAATAGCAGATTTGAACTATATCCATGATCTTCTTGATGAATTTGAGATCAATATCGAGAAGAAAAAACGTGTACTGATCATCCGCATGTTATCAGACCATTCTACGATCACGATCTCGTCTGCGGAAGAAAAAATTTTACGGATGTTCACAGAACATTCCATACACTTATATAAGTTTCAGTATCCACATGAATATGCTGCAATCATCGACAGCTCCTTCCCTCTGGAAGAATTGGAATCATTCTGTCTGTCTCTGTCTGATTCCATCCAGATGGGTATCGGACGCCCAGCGGAACTTTTTAAGCTTTCCACCTCCTACGATACTGCCCGGATCGCATTAAATTCACTTACGGATTCTGCTGATCATTATGCACTCTTCGATGATCTGACACTTGAAATCCTCCTTGGATCCTTAAACGAAGTCACCACGGCTGAATTTATTGCAAAGACGCTTTCCTGTCTGGATGAAACAGACTGTTCTCTTTTACGCAGTTATTTTGACCATGAGCAATCGCTTTCCAGAACAAGTGAATATCTCTATCTTCATAAGAATACCTTGCAATACAAGTTAGACCGTATTCATAAGATCTGCGGTCTGAACCCGCGTAGTTTCAGAGACGGAGTTATTCTTTATCTTGCTCTTCGTCTGAAAGAAATGTAGATAGAACTGTAGCTTTTTACGCAATATATGTCACTTGAAACATATATTGCGTTTATTTTTCTCTTTTTTCATTCTTCGTACTATATATTTTTCTTTTTCTCCTATGTTATACTGCATATTAAGAAATCAATCTGAATTTTTATTTCTATGTACCTAAAAAATGTATTTCAGGAGGTTTATTCACATGAAAGTTGTAATAGCAATCGATTCATTAAAAGGAAGCTTAAGTTCCATGGAAGCCGGAATGGCAATCAAAGACGGAATCCTTGCAGCAAAACCAGACGCGGAAGTTATCGTAAAACCGCTCGCAGACGGAGGAGAAGGGACAACCGACGCACTGATCGAAGGAATGAACGGGGAACGCATTGATCTTACCGTTACAGGTCCGATGCACACACCGGTAGACGCTTATTACGGATATCTGAAAGATACCAACACTGCTGTTATGGAGATGGCATCTGCTGCAGGCATTACTCTGGTTCCCGACTCAGAAAAGAACCCGCTTCTCGCAACCAGCTACGGTGTTGGTGAAATGATAAACGATGCTATCCAAAGAGGCTGTCGTAACTTTATCATCGGTATCGGTGGAAGCGTCACTAACGACGGAGGTATCGGAATGTTAAAAGCTCTCGGCGTACGTTTTCTGGATGAAAATGGCAAAGATGCCGGAGAAGGCGGACAGGCCCTGGCTAAAGTTGCCCGTATCGATGTATCCGGTATGAATCCGCTTTTAAAAGAATGCCACATTCAGGTCGCATGCGATGTGAATAATCCACTCTGTGGTGAAAATGGTTCCACATACGTTTATGGACCGCAAAAAGGTGTGACCGAAGATATGAAAAAAACATTGGATGAAGCGATGGCACATTTTGCCAGAGTTACTTCTGAAACTCTTGAAAATGATTATATGAATACACCAGGTGCCGGTGCTGCCGGTGGACTTGGCTATGCATTCCTTGCATATACCGGCGCAGCACTGACACCTGGTATTGAACTGATCTTAGATGCTGTCGGACTGGAAGAAGAGCTTTCCGGCGCAGATGTGGTCGTTACCGGTGAAGGCCGCCTTGATTTTCAGACCGCAATGGGAAAAGCTCCTGTCGGAGTTGCCAGACTTGCAAAAAAATATAATGCAAAGGTTATCGCATTTGCAGGAAGCGTCACAAAAGAAGCGACTGCCTGCAACAAAGAAGGGATCGATGCATTTTTTCCTATCTTACGCGGTGTCTGCACACTTGCGGAAGCTATGGATCCTGTCGCTGCGCGCAATAATATGACCGCAACTGTAGAACAGGTTTTCCGTTTACTTTAATGTGTATCAGTAATGATTAATTTCCCCTTAATCACCGGCTCTATCGTCTGTTCCATCAGGCGATGGAGCAGATCAATACCTCCGTTCTCCCTGATACGGGAATAGATCGGATGCTTAGTAACTTCTGTCGTGATGGATTCCATTCCTTCCATGATCAAAGCCTTACCGGGTGATTCGTACCATTTTATTTCTATATGTTCCGGCGGTATTAAGTCCCGGTTATTCCCTGTATTCCTGGCAAATGTCACGTATAACTTCCGTCTCATCGCTTCTTCCAGATACGCAATTTCCACTTTCAAAACCTGGTTATCATCTGCATCTGAGGAAAGTTCTCCCTTCACTGCAACCAGATATGTCTCTCCATGAACAGTCAGTTTATTTTCGATATATTTTGACCATCCCATTTCAAGTTCTATTAATTCTTCACCTTCCTGAAAGCATAGTATCATCCCTTTGCGGAAACCGATTTTCGATATCCCATCTGTCATATTATTGTGCATCACCTGCATAACCAGCGGAAACAGACCGACACTTGACTGGTCCAATTCATAGTGTACACCATCCAGCAGATCCTCCAGTAAATGGATCTGTTGTTTCCGTGCTTTTTGTGTTTCTATATACTTCCCGCGTGCCCTATATTTTTCTGAGTTCTTCTTCCATCCACCTTTACAGACCGTGAGTGGATGATTATAGCATTGCTGCTTCTTTAAACAGATTTCGGTCAGTTCCTGCAGCTTTGCATACGCAATTGGATTCTCCGGAAGTGTCTCTTTTGGCATCCAATCTACCGGGAAATATTTTCTTATAATATTCAGCATCACATTGTTCTGGAATAGTTCTTCATTTCCCGCATTCGTTACGATCACCATATCAACGTCCGGATAGATCAGCACATTCTGCCCAAGCATTCCGTTATATTCAAAACTTCCCGGACGTTCTTCCATCCAGAGCTGATATCCGTATCCGTAAGTACCTTCTATACTATCTACTTTTTTCGTAACAGACGCCTCTGCCCAGCTTTCCGGAATGATCTGTTTTCCATTCCATTTCCCCTTATTCAGATATAGCTGTCCAAGCTTCGCCATATCCTCTGTATGCATGAAAAGTCCCCAGCCGCCTTTCGTAATTCCTCTCGGACATTTCTCCCAAAGATAATCTGTAATCCCCAATGGCTCGAACAGTCTCGGCTTCAGATATTCATCCATCGGCATTCCGGTCCGTTCGGTTATGATTGCGGAAAGCACATAGGAATTCAGACTGTTGTACTGGAATTTTGTGCCTGGTTTTTCTGATACCGGTGCATTCAGATAACTTTCCAGCCAGTCATTTCCGGATACGATTCCTGATTCATTAAATGTTACGCCGCTTGTCATCGTCATCAGGTTCTCTACCGTGACCTCCGGCCGGAATATTTTCGCCCAGGTACTTCCTTTATCGTGAAAAATTTTATAAATGTTTTCTGAAAGATCCAGTTTTCCCTCATCTATCAGAAGTCCTGCTGCCATTCCGGTGATGCTCTTACACATGGAATGTGTAATATGCCAGATGCCTTTTCTGTAAGGTGCAAAATCCGTCTCACAGATGACATTTCCATGACGCAATACCATAAAGTGGTGCATATCGGTGTCTGGTGAGTATGCCAGTTCCTCCACCAGATTCCTCAAATGCTCCGAATGAATCCCCTGGCTTTCCGGAGTGTTTCTTGGGAAGGTCTGCCCCGGATTCTCATACACAATACTCTGTGGTTCCGGGCACCGTATTTTCTGAGGTACAAAGTCCACTTTACTGATTCCACCGGTCTTACCCAGAATCATATTCGTTACCATCTCTATTACCGCAAGCTGCTCTTTTGCCATAAGATCACCTCATTTTACCATTCTTGCTTTTGTTCATCTCTATACAAATCAGAACAGATCATAGTTTCTATATATGATGTAGTATAACAGAAAAACCCGGACATCTATACTTCGATATCCGGGTTTTTCCATATTTTTATATACTTTATCTTTTGTTTAGATTATTCCCTTCTGTAATACAATTTTCTGTATTACACAAGAATTATTCTGCGGTCTCTGCGGCTACCTCATCTTCATCATCATCCGGTACATTGTTGTGTACATACTGTAATGTAACAACTGTCGTTTCAGGATCAGTCATGACATCTACATCTTTGTCACTTGAAAGTGTAAGATCTTTTACCTTGATAGAATCTCCGACTTTCATGTTACTTACATCAACTTCTACCTTGTCAACCAATGCTGACGGATATGCCTTGAACTGTACTTCTTCCAGTAACTGCTCCAGTACACCGCCTGCATCTTTCTCATGTCCGACCAGAACGATCTCTGCTACAGAATGTACTTTTTCATTGCTTACAAGTGCCTGGAAGTCTATCTCATCTACCTGACCTTTTAATGGATTGAACTCAACATCTTTGACCAGAACATTCATCTTCTCACCTTCGATGTCCAGCATGACCTGACTGCCTTTGTGACAGGTCTTCAGTAAACGGTCAACAATTGCTTTTTCTATCTTAACCGGAACAGATTCTTTCATCTCTCTTCCGAAGACATTACCAGTAACGTAACCTTCTCTTCTTAATTTCTTTGCTTTGACGTCCATGCTTCTTTTTTCAGCTTTTAAAGTATTCATTTATCTTTTCCTCCAAAAATCTGATGCTTAGCAGCCTTCGCTTTGTGGTTTCAACGCTACAAAGAGGTTTTGTTAAATAGGTTTCCTTTGTTACAGTCGTATTATAACACCTAAAGCAGATGAAGATTCACCAAAAAGTTGATTATTTTGTCTGGATTTTTATGCACAATTCTACCACTTCATATGTTCAATTGCACTCTTTTCAATTTCAAGTCCGGCTTTATAATGATCCATAAATGCATCAAATCCATCAATCTCTTCTTTTGCAGGTTCAATCGTCTCTCCTGATAATTCTTTAAAGATTCTGTTATCCAGGAAATCTTCCAGCTTTTCTCCGTCTTTTTTATCTGCCAGATATGCGGCCAGAAGTGCAATTCCCCATGCACCACCTTCGCTTGCAGTATCCATAACCGTAACCGGTGCTCCTACTGCCGCTGCCAGATATCTCTGTCCGACACCTTTTGTCTTGAAGAAACCGCCATGTCCCATAATCTTTTCAACCTTTACTTTTTCATCATCCATCAAAATATCCAGTCCCATCTTAACCGCACCAAGTGATGTATACAGATTTACTTTCATAAAATTTGCAAGGTTGAATTTGCTCTCTGCTGTTCTAAGGAAAGCCAGGCGGCCTTCATTTAACATTGTGATATTTTCACCTGAATAGTATCCATATGCCAGAAGTCCTCCGCAATCCAGATCCCCTTCCAAAGATTTTGTATACAATTTTTGGAACAAATCACCTGGACTTGCTTCCATTCCCATCAGTTTTGCAAATTCGCCAAAGATTCCGATCCATGCATTTAAATCAGATGTTCCGTTATTCGCATGAGACATTGCACATGGGAAACCTGTTGGTGTAGTAACCATATCGATCTCACGGTACACTTTGCTAAGCTGTTTTTCCAAAACGATCATTGCAAATGTACTGGTTCCTGCTGATACATTACCTGTTCTTGGAGCCACCGAATTTGTAGCTGTCATTCCGGTTCCTGCATCTCCTTCCGGTGGGCACATCATAATTCCGGATTCCAGATTACCGGTCTCATCTAAAAATGCTGCTCCTTCTTCTGTCAGATATCCTGCATTCTCACCTGCTGCAAGTACCTTCGGGAAAATGTCTTCCAGTTTCCAGCTATATCCATATGGCCTGATCAAATCATCAAATTTTTCTTTCATGCCGGCATCATAATCAATAGTATCCGAATCAATCGGGAACATACCGGCAGCATCACCGACACCAATAACTCTTTCCCCTGTCAGTTTCCAGTGAATATATCCACTCAGTGTTGATACATAATCCAGCTTCTCTACATGTTTTTCTCCGTCCAGAATTCTCTGATACAGATGTGCAACTGTCCAGCGGAGCGGAATATTAAAGTCAAATAACTCTGTCAGTTCATCTGCTGCCTGCTGTGTATTGGTATTTCTCCATGTCTGGAATGGAGCAATCTGTCTGCCTTCTTTGTCCAGTGCCATATATCCATGCATCATTGCACTGACTCCGATCGAACCAATCTTCTTGAGTGTAACCCCATATGTCTCTTCTACAATTTTTCTCAGAGAGTTATAGCAGTCACGCACTCCTGCATGAATTTCCGCAAGGCTATATGTCCAGATATTATCTATAAAAGAGTTCTCCCAGTCATGTATTCCGACAGCAAGTACATTGCCCTGATAATCAATCAGCACTCCTTTGATTCTTGTTGATCCAAGCTCGATTCCAAGTGCCGTTTTCCCTTCAATAATTAATTCTTTTGCACCCATAAATAAATTCCTTTCCGACCTAATCATCTGATTTTTTCGTTTATTATAAATATAAGGAAGCCTGCCAAAAGACAAACTTCCCTATGCATTTTCCATATATTCAGACAGACATTCTATAGCTTAGAAGCAGGTAAATGCTCCATCAACCACAATATCAGATCCTGTTGTAAATGAGCTTGCGTCTCCTGCAAGATATACACAGATAGCTTCCAGTTCTTCTGGTTTACCCATTCTTCCCATTGGTGCCATCTCATTCCATTTCTCAATAAGTGGAATCAGTGTTGGAGAATTCAGTGTTAATTCTGTTCCGATGTATCCAGGACTGATACTGTTAACACGTACGCCACGTTTTGCCCATTCGATAGCAAGTGATTTTGTAAGCTGGATCACTCCTGCTTTTGATGCATTGTATGCACACTGTGGCTGTGGTACGTTTACAATATGTGCTGACATAGAAGCGGTGTTAATGATGGATCCGCCGCCATTCTCTAACATATATTTTCCTGCTGCGATATCTGTTAAGAAGATTCCGTTCAGGTTGATATTCATAACTTTTAACCACTGCTCATATGTCATCTCTTCAGCCGGAGCATTGATACAAATTCCTGCATTATTGTGGCAGAAGTCCAGTCCGCCAAATTCTTCAACAACCTGTTTTACCATTGCATCAACCTGCTCTTTGTCTGTACAGTCTGTCTGGATTGCGATAACTTTTCTTCCTGTCTTCTCAGCAAGTTCTTTCGCTGTCTTCTTTGCTTCTTCGATGTCAAGGTCTACAATTGCCACATCAGCTCCTGCCTCTGCAAATGCTGTAGCTGTACATTTACCGATTCCTCTTGCTGCACCGGTTACGAAACCTTTTTTTCCATCCAGTCTCATTTTTTCAATGATTCCCATTTTTGTTTCCTCTCTTTCTTTTTGATTCTTTTTATATAATTATATGTTTCAATTTTATAAAATCGTTTTATTTAATGTGTTTATATAATATATCTTTTTCGAGATGAATGCAAGACATAAAACCAAACAAGATTATACTTTCTTTTTTGTGCAGTTTTCATAGGAGAAATATCCTTTTCAATGAACCGAATAAATTGTATAATAAATTTATAAAATGATTTATAATAATTAGGAGATCGATCATGGAACAATTTTCATTAACTGATATTAAGAAAAAAAATCTGTCAGACGTATATCATTATATATATATGAATCCATCCTGCTCCAAACAGGATATCGCAACTGCATTATCAGTCAGTCTGCCTACCGTTTCACAACATCTGACAACACTTGAATCAGAACAGTTAATTGAAAAATGCGGCCGTTTGTCCTCTTCCGTTGGACGCCGGGCTAATGCATATCAGATTATTTCAGATGCAAAAATCGCAATAGGACTGGAAATTCTGCCACATACTACACACATTCTTTCTATCAACTTATATGGTAAGATGATTGCAAAAGAAACGCTCCCGGTCTCATTCGAAGCTTCTGCTGCATATTTTTCCAAATTAAAAAAAGCAGTCAAAAACTTCTGCCAGATCAACCATCATAAAGCTGAAAGTATTCTTGGAATTGGCCTTGGTGTCCAGGGACTTATCTCTCCGGACGGTTCGGAATTAACTTATGGAAAAATCTTAGACTGCACCGGAATGTCTATAGACCTCTTCTCTGATGCCTTTCATGTTCCCTGCAAATTTGTACACGATGCCGAATGTGCATGTACCAGTGAATTATGGGAAAATCCGGATATTACCAATGCGACCTATATATCTCTCGGTTATCATCTTGGCGGTGCCATCATTGTCGACGGTCAACTGCTTACCGGAGCAACCGGAAAAAGTGGTACTTTTGAACATATGACTCTTGTTCCGAATGGTCTGGACTGCTACTGCGGACGCAAAGGATGTGCCGAATGTTACTGTTCCGGTAATTCGCTACTTTCCGATTGTGATAATCTGGATGAATTTTTTTCCCGTAAAGCCACAGGCGATCCGTCCTGCCTTGCCAAATGGGATGAATATCTCCGGCATTTATCCATCCTCATCAATAACCTCCATATGGTATTGGAACACACGGTAATCCTTGGCGGACATGTAACACCATATTTCACGGAAGAAGATATGGAACATATCCGTTCCTGTGTAGCAGAACGTTCAACATTTGATGACGATACTTCTTATATCATTCCGGGAAAATGCCGCACAGACACCGTAGCCACAGGAGCCGCCCTGCCATTTATTAAAGACTTTATCGAAGGAATCTATCTTATATAATTTTATAGCATTATTTATTTAGGCGCTCCGTATTTTCTGAATATTCTGTCTTTTTATTGTTTTTTATATTTTTTTCAGATTACCTATTGACATTTTCTCTTTCGTGCGATATTATAATATCAACAAAAGAAAAGGAGGACGAACCACCAATCAGTTAAATCTTTATTTAAAATTTAAAGAAAGAGGTATAGTCCAATGCAGAGGACAATTTAAACTGAAAAGATTCTAATAAAGAATAAGGAGGATAAACCACCAGGAACGTAAATTTAACATCATTTCAAAATGATAAAAAACAAATCGAAGAAAGAAAGAGGTATAGTCCATTGGATGAGATATCATAAAAATCCATCGTATTTAAAATATTATTAAGTACGGTGGATTTTTCATGTTTCTTTTTTGTTTTTATTCTTACTCCTTGTATTCAAACTTACGGATCTCACAATTCCTGATACCGAATCTTGCAAATTCATCATTTGTCATATCACCAAAATAAGACTGTATCGCTCTTGAGATCCCGTTATGTGCAACCAGAAGATACGTCTTCTGATCTGATTCTTTTTTAATATCATCGAGCAGATCGTAAATCCGGTGACAAAGCTTCAGCATCGATTCGCCGCCTTCATAAGAATTAATAAAATTAGCCTTGGCCTTCTGGAACTCTTCTCCATTTCTCGGCGTACCTTCGTATTTTCCAAAGTTCTGTTCTTTCAGGCGCATTTCTTCACGCATCGGGATCCCGGTTACCTCAGATACATGTCTGGCGGTCTCCTTTGCCCTGATCAACGGTGAATACAGTATCTCATCAATCTGAATTCCCTGCTCCAGAATTGCCTGTCCCAGTTCTTCTGCCTGCTGATGGCCCAGTTCTGTCAATTCAATATCCGTTGCTCCGCAGATCTTATTCTCTACATTCCAGACTGTCTGTCCGTGTCTTGCAAAATATAAATGTCCCATTTCTGTTTCCTTTCTGCTCTTACCGCCTATATAAGTTCTGCAAGAACCGGCAGTTTCTTTTTATAAATTCTTCCCGAAAATGCAATATGCGGCAACTCATAAAATGCCACATTCTCCGGGCAGACCGGGCGATACAATGGATCCGCCACAACGCCTTTTACATTCTTTAAACTCTGAAGTGCCTGCTCCAGTTCTTCTTCTCCACAAACTGCAATATCTCCATCCGCAAGTAATCCTTTCTTTTCCCTTAGCGGACAGATTACTCTTACAGATATCTGATATTCCGTCTCGATCACCGCTGCCAGAGATTCCATGATCACTGGTTCGCCGATTAATATGATCTGATTTTCTGAACTTTTTTCCGACTCGTTTCCTGTCAGGCCGATATGCCTTCCTTTTTCGAGATATGCTACCTGCTTTTTTTCTTCTATTGCATTCAACAGAGTTTTCATAAATCCCCGAATCGGTGTACCGGTCACATAAGGCGTCCCGAATCTTTCCTGCAATATTTCCGCTGCCCGGAGTCCCGTCGAAGAGACCACCAGATTCACCTCTGCCTCCGGTGCACGAGCAAGGTTTTCCAGTGTATCTCCCATCGCCCAGGTCGACAACACCTTCCATCCCGCCTGTTCCACATTCTGTATCAATGCATCCACATGCTCCTGTGGTCCGAAATCGAGCGGTGTCACACCAAGAAGATTCACGCTCTTTGGCGTCACTTCTCTCTTTCCTTCGATACGTTTCGCAATCTCTGCAAGTGCTCTTCCAACACCATATACATAATCATGCATGCCGTTTGTAGGAACGGAAAATGCCGGAATCCCGAGATCTTGTTCCAGTATCTTGGCGATTGCTTCAAAATCTGTTCCATTCATATAGGGAATCGGGGAGCCCGCAAGTGCTATAAACTTCGGCTTTAATTCCTCTGCCGCAATCTCGATATCACAGATCAGTTTCTCATCATTTCCCATAACAGCATCGATCTCCGTAAGTCCCGAGATATAGATCATGCTGTCCTGGTCATACCAGCGGATCTCATCGTGTGTATTATATGTAGAATTACAGCCGGACGGATCATGCATCACTGTCATCCCGCCAAGTTCATAGAGTGCCGAGCAGACACCGGATACATCCGCTGTATAAATTGGTATGATCTTATAACTTCGTTTCATATGCAGCTTTCGCACCCCCAACCTTTCCGGATGATCAGATCTTCCGGATCTTTTTCTTCCTGCCAGGCTTCTATCATCAATCCTGCCACTTTCCGGATTCCGTCAAATCCATACAGTCCGGCACCTTCCACCAGATTGACAAAATGCTTCGTTCCAGTAAACCACGCCGCTTTCTGTCCGATTGCCAATATATTTTCTTCTTTCCTCGGACGTACCCGCATCTCTGGGTGGATCGTCGGCTCATATGAAAGGCCAGGATATTGTTGTTTCAGCCACTCAAATGTTGCTTTTTCTTCCGGATTTACCGCATCCAGATAGATTCTTGTCACAGAAAAGCCATGTGTCAGTAACAGCTTTGCAAGCTCCAGCGGTCTTGGATGAAATGTGTGATCAATCATAACCGGTACATCTCCGATCACTTTTCTGGTTTTTTCTAAGGCAGCTTCACACAGTGCAATCTCGCTTTGTATAATTCCTTCTGGTAATTTCTCCATGTACATATCTGGATCTTTCATACTCTCTAGATCTTTCGCATTTCCTCCAACCGCCTGCTCCAACGTCTTCCACTGCATGATAATCTCATCATAATCAAAGCTTCCCGGAAGATATAACGCTTTCTTTCCAAGCCTCTCTGCCTGACTTTCCAGTCCATATTTTCCAGGCGGATAGCATGCTATGAATATTCTACTGTCTGCAAGGTTCTCATAAGCTTTCCATGAGTCACAGGTCGGAAGTTCTCTCACTTCTATATTCTCTGCCTTCAACAAACGTTTGATATCACTCGTCTTATCCAGCGCAAAATCACTGCCTAAAATTGTCACTGATCTTTCTGAATCAGACTTCCCTGCATTTCTTTCCGGAAGTGCGTCGTAGATCGACTTCCGAAGCTTCTGATCCGGCGTCAGTCCGTGCTTCTGCATGATCGGATCCATATAACAGCGGATGAAAAAGATCTCCGGAAATCTCGCTTCCAATTCTTCATATACCCGTTCCAGATCACATCCCAGGAAATGATGCAGGCATACTGTAAATAATAATACCGCCTTCGGATGATCGCCTCGTTTCTTTAATACATCTGTCACTCCCTCGATCGTCACATCTTCCAGATTACCATTCAGAAGGTCCTCCTCTTCTACGATCACAAAAGAGAACCTGTCTACGGCATTCATCTCGGCTGCTGTCAGAACAACTCCCCGCATACAGTTATCCGCACAGACATAGATCTGGATCGCTTCCGGAAGAAGCATTCCCGTATGAACAATATTCCAGTTCCCATGCGCCGGGGAATTGAATTCCAGACCGCTTGATTCTCCGGCTTTCTTTAACATTTCCATCCCTCCCCGGATTCTTTTGACAACTCATAGATTACTTCCGCAAGCTTTCTATATTCTTCCGCCATCTCACTGCCTGGGAAACACTCCATAACCGTCTTTCCTTCTTCTTCCGCTTCTGCCACAAGTTCACTGTGAGATAATGTTCCTATCACCTGTGTCTTGAAATCATCTGCCAGCTCTTTTACCTTCTCTTCTTCTCTTGCCACATTTCTGCGATTTAAGATAATCCCTCCAAGAGACGCATATCCACGGGTCTTGAAATTCTCCACTGCCATCGCAATATTTGCCCCGGCATGGATTGCCATATTTTCTCCCGAAGTAATGATAAAGACTTTATCCGCATATCCTTTCCTCATCGGCATAGAAAATCCACCGCATACAACATCCCCGAGTACATCATAAAGTACAACATCCGGCTGATATACTTCATATGCTCCTGTCTCTTTTAACTTTTCCAGTGCCGTGATAATTCCTCTTCCTGCACATCCAAGTCCCGGTGTCGGACCACCTGCCTCTACACAGATCACACCCTGATAGCCGGTCCGCACCATATCTTCTAATCTCAGATCCTGCTTCTTTTCCCGGAAGAGGTCCAGTACAGTCGGCACCGCTTCCCCGTGTCTTAATGCAATCGTCGAATCCGCTTTCGGATCACATCCGATCTGCATCACTTTCAGTCCTTTTTCCGCCAGTGCCACAGCTACATTAGACACGGTTGTTGATTTTCCGATCCCGCCTTTTCCATATACTGCAATCTTAATCATACTATTTTTATTCTCCTGCTTTCGTAATAATATTCGAATACGCCGTCTTCGTGGATATCCCGCTCAGACGACCGATCTTGCCGGATAACATACTGATCACATCCTGCGGTGCATCAATAGCAATACTGATAATATTAATACCTTTTTCCCGATATGGAATTCCCATTCTTCCGATAATATACTGTCCTGCCTCATGAAGCAGATGATTCAATGTCTCGATCGCTTCCGGATTTTCCACAATGATAGAAATAACTGCCACTCTTGTATCCATTGATACCCTCCTAACAGATGCGCGGCAGTAATTCCCCGCCCGGCTGCGGAAGTAATGCCTGCGTTCCGATCTCCGTCAACATCACTACTTTTCCCGGCTGCTCTTCGGTCACTTCACCGATAATTGCCGCATCCTGTGAATATGGACATACTTTCAATGCATCCACGATCGTCTGTGCCTGTTCTTTCGGCGCCATGATCACAAGCCGTCCTTCACATGCAAGATAGAGTGGCTCCAGTCCAAGCATTCCACATACGCCTCGTACCTCCGGTGCAACCGGAATCTTCGAAGCATCCAGACGAATGCCTACCTGGCTCTGTCCTGCAATCTCATACAGCACAGTTCCGACTCCTCCTCTGGTCGCATCACGGATCACATGCAGTTCATGCGTTGCATCCATCACTGCTTTTACATTCGCCCAGAGTGGTGCACAGTCACTCGTCACATCCGCATCGATTCCAAAATCTTCTCTCGCAAGAAGGATCGTGCATCCGTGTCTTCCTATATCTCCTGTCACAATGATCGCATCGCCCGGTTTTGCAAGATTTCCCGCAACTTCGACTCCATCCGTGATCTCACCGATACCTGTTGTCGTGATAAAGACTCCGTCCACCTGCCCTTTTCCGGCAACCTTGGTATCTCCTGATACGATTCGGACTCCGGCTTCTTTCGCCGTCTTCTCCATTGCTTCTGCAATCTCTTCCAGTTTTTCCATCGGAAATCCCTCTTCGATCACAAATGCACAGGTCAGGTATAATGGTTTTGCTCCCATACAGGAAAGATCATTGACCGTACCGCAGATGGAAAGCTTTCCGATATTTCCTCCCGGATAGAATGCCGGTGATACGATAAATCCATCGGTAGACACTGCCATCTTTCCAATCGGCGGCGTCAGGACTGCCGCATCATCCGCAGTCAGATCCGGATTATCAAAATGTGCTTTAAAGATCATATCGATCAACTCTGACGTCTGGCGTCCTCCTGCACCATGTGCCATCGTCACAGTTTTCCCCACTAATCTTGCTTTTCTTGCTTCATTATCCACATACTCATTCATCTTGTCCACTTCCTTGTTATTTTCCGTCTATTTTCTTATTCTCTTCCATACATATAATATGCTGAACAGGCTCCCTCTCCGGATACCATACATGCACCTACCGGATGCTGCGGTGTACAGACCTTTCCAAATACTTTGCAGTCGGATGGTTTACATTTTCCCTGTAATACATCCCCGCATCTGCAGGCCGGATTCGCCCTTCCTTCCATCTTCGGAACCTGATATTTCTTTCTGGCATCATACATGTCCCATTCATCACGTAACCTAAGTCCGGATCCCGGTATGATTCCGAGTCCTCTCCATTCACTGTCACATGCTTCCATCAGCGTATCCACCAGTCTCTGCGCTTCCTTACTGCCTTCTTCTGTCACTACACGCGGATAACAATTTACAAAGAAAGGTTTCCCTTTCTGAAAATGTGTCAGCGCAACTGCCAGTGCAGTCAGAAGTTCTTTTGCCGTAAAGCCTGCCACCACACCGCTTACACCTTCCTGCACCAGTTCTTCACAAAGCTTTGTTCCTGTGATCGCATTGACATGTCCCGGATATAAGAAAATGTCTGCGCTTCCTTTTAATGCTTCGTATGCCTGCGGCATCGTTTTATTTGCGATCAGCATGGAATAGTTCGTGATTCCTTCTTCTTCTGCTTTTTTGACAGACAGACATCCCGCCGGAGTCGTCGTCTCGAATCCTACAGATAAGAATACAACCTCTTCTTCCGGATGTTCTTTTGCATATTTTTCCGCATCGGCAGGTGAATAGACGATATGGATCTTCCCGCCTTCGCTTCTTGCATCTGCCAGACTCTTCTTACTTCCCGGCACACGCACCAGATCTCCGAATGTACAGATTGTCACACTCTTTTCCAGGGCCAGATAAACTGCCTCATCGATATAACTTACCGGTGTGACACAGACCGGACACCCGGGACCAGAGATCAATTCTACCTGCTTTGGAAGAAGTTTGCGGATACCCAGACGGAAGATTTCATGTGTATGTGTCCCGCATACTTCCATGATCCGTACTGCGGGACCGTCATATCCTTCTATGATCGCTCTTGCCGTTTTCTTCATCTCGCCACTCATTATAAAAGTTCCTCCATCAACTGATCTGTCTCACTGTCATCTTCATCGGTGATCTTTGCAATGGCGATTCCTGCATGCACCATTACATAGTCTCCCGGTTCCAGATCTTCCAGTAATTCTGAAGAGACCTCTCTTTTTGCCCCCCCTGCGTCTACAACTGCCGTACCGTCACTGATACGGACTACTTTTGCTGATAATCCTACACACATGTTATTTTCCCTCCTGAATATACTGCATGGCATATGCTGCCTGCCCCAGTGCGATCCCGCCGTCATTTGCCGGGATCAGGTGATGCCTGAGTACGGTAAAATGTTCTTTTTCCAGACCTTCTTCCACCATTCTCAACAACAGCCGATTTTGGAATACACCGCCGCTTAATGCCACACAATTACATTTTGTTTTCTTTCTGATCTTCCTGCAGCCACAGATTATAAGGTCTGCCAGCTTTTGATGAAAGATATAAGCTAATTTTTCTGCCTGAATGCCTTCTGTTTTCTTCTCTGTCAGATATTTTATAAGGCTTCCTGTCTTCATAATCAGCCTTTCTTCCGGCTCTTTCTTTTCTTCATCCGGATCGCTTTCACCATCTGCCGGCTCATCAATTTCCCACAGCTCTTCCTCATAAGCTTCTGCGGCAAATTCAAGTGCCATCGAAGCCTCCCCTTCGAACGTAGACTTCGTCCGGATTCCGAGAATTGCACTGACTGCATCGAACAGACGTCCCGCACTGGTCGATGTCACAGCATTCATTTTCCGGTCCGCCATGGCAAGAAGCACTTTGCATTCCGATTCACTGCACAGGTTAAGCTTCTTTACAATCTCCATCGTCTGCTCTTTATCCTGTGTCTGCTGATAGATCAGTGAAACTGCAATTCGCCATCCCTCTTTAGCAGAAATATCGCCTCCGATCTGAAGAAATGGTTCGATACTTCCCATCCGTTCAAATCCGTGATAATCTGCAAGCAGAAGTTCGCCTCCCCAGATGGTTCCGTCTGTACCATATCCGGTTCCGTCGAATGCCACGCCGATCACCTGCTCTTTCCGGTCATTTTCTGCCATACAGGATAAAATATGTGCATAATGATGCTGGATCTTTACGACGGGAAGTCCCAGTTCTTCTGCAACGACTGTCGAGTTGTATTTTGGATGCAGATCACATGCTGCAACTTCCGGTTCTACCTCCAGAAGTGTCTCGAATCTGTGGATCGTCTCTTGCAACGCTTTTACAGTACGGAGATCTTCCAGATCCCCTACATACGGGGACAGATAGAAACGTCCATCCACTCCGATACAGAATGTATTCTTAAGTTCTCCGCCTGCTGCCAGCACCTGTCCTTTCCACGGCATTGTCACCATCGTCGGAAGCGGTGCATAGCCTCTGGAGCGCCGGATCATATAAGGCTCTCCCTTATAAAAATCCATCACCGTATCGTCCGCCCGGATCCGGATCTTACGGTCATGAGAGAGGATCAGATCACATAGTTGTGACAGTTCCTCCACCGCTTCTTTGTCATCCCTGCAGATCGGTGCACCGGATGCATTGCCACTCGTCATCACCAGATAATCCGGCATCTGGATCCCGTCGTCATATCGGAATAACAGCATCTGTACCGGAGCGTATGGGAGCATGATACCGACTTTCGGATTCCCCGGAGCGACAGACTTGCAAAGACCTGTACTGTCTGCAGATTTTTTCCGTTTTTCAAGTAACAGGATCGGCTTCTGGTGTCCATCCAGAATCTCCTCCTGTACTTCATTTACCAGACATTCCTGCTTTACCGCTTCCACATCCCGCGCCATCACGGCAAACGGTTTCACCGGACGGTTCTTTAATGTCCGCAGTCTCTGTACTGCTTCCTCGTTCGTCGCATCACAGCAGAGATGGAATCCGCCGATTCCCTTGATTGCCACGATCCCGCCATCATGGATCATTTTTCTTGTGGCAATGATCGCAGATCTTCCCCGTTCTTCCCTGCCGGTCAGATACACTTCCGGACCACAATCGTTGCAGCATACCGGCTGTGCATCATAACGTCTGGTCGCCGGATCCTCATACTCCGAAGCACAGTCCGGACACATCGGGAATTCCTTCATGCTGGTCCGTTCCCGGTCATATGGAAGCGCATCCAGAATCGTAAGTCTGGGACCGCAGCAGGTGCAGTTGATAAATGGGTGCAGATAACGCCGGTCTTTCGGATCGTACATTTCTTTCTTGCATTCTTCGCAGATTGCAATATCCGGCGAGACGAATATCTCCCCTTTTGTCTTCTCACTTTCTATGATCTGAAAATCATTGAATTTCCCGTATTCTTCCTCTTTTACATCTTCTGTATTGATCTTCAATATGGCTGCTCTCTTCGGTGGCTGCTTTTCCAGTCTCTCCAGAAAATCTTTTACACATTTTTCCTCTCCCTGTGCAAAGATTTCCACATAGGGACCTTTGTTACACACACTTCCGGTGATTCCGGCAGCCGCTGCATGACGGCTCACAGTCGGTCTGAAGCCGACGCCCTGCACAATTCCGTAGACACGGATTTTCTTTGTTATCATCCGTTTCTTCCCCCTGTCTAAAACATATAGATTTCCCATATATCCTGCTTACACGTTAAGCTTTCCTGACATTGCAAAATGCGTCAGCGGAATAAATGTCCCTTCAAATCCCGGAATCATCCGCCCCATACACGGATCTGCAAAGATCACATCATATCCTTCTTTTTCCACCAGCGAAATGAAATCATCCTCTTCTTTCAGACTAATATCATCTGCGGCATCAACATTCAGATCCGTTAAAATCTCCTCTTTCCGCATGAACCATGTCGCTGTTGTGATTGCTTCTTTTTCCCCGGTTCGTTTTTCGATCTCCTTACGCACTGCATTTGCAATCACCTGCTGCTGTACGATCAGTATCTTCTTTCCTTGATAATTCACTTCCGGCACAAGTTCTGATGCCAGTGGATAGGCAATCTCATATGGTGTTCCGAACTTCTTTTGCAGATACTGCGCTGCTTTTAATGCTGCCGGAGATACGACCACATTCTTCGCTGCCAGAGAAGCATTTCTCACTTCATCCAGTCCGTCTCCCATGCCATAGCAGATGGCACGCATTCCCTGGTCTGCATATACTTTCCGGATCTTATCTGCTGCCTTCAGGTCACTGACATCCTGCGGAGTCATGCCGATAATCCCGATACGTGGTCTGTCTTTATCATTCATATCCTCAGACTCTTCGTTCTTGTCACTGAATTTCTCGAACAATGCAAGATATGCCTTTTCTTCTCCCTTGTCATACAATTCCATTCCATCCGTATTCACCGTCAGGACCGAAAGATCCGTCTTCTTAGACAGCATCCGCTCCAGCGCCCGGTAATCCGTCCCGATCACTGCGGGAACCGGAGTCCCGATCACTGCTGCAAATGTCACATCCAGCTTTTCTGCCGCATCTGCAAGTTTTGCAACCAGTCTGTCATCTCTTCCAAGGATCGCATCCATATCACGAAGTCCCGCACTGAATACCGCACTTCTTGTTTCAAACCATCTTGGCTCATCGAAGCCGCACACATTTCCCGTACATCCGCCTGCATCACAGATGACCAGCATTCCGCCAAGTTCATATAACACCGACACTGCTCCCGACTGATCCGGTGCAAATGGTGTCAGATATTTTCTTAATCCTTTCATCGCCTACACCTCCAACAGTCTTTCGCACAAATGTCTCACACCCGCATATCCGTACGGCTGCACTTCTTCGTTCCACATCACGTTTTTCACATCTGGATGATAGTAGCAGGCATCTTTGCCAATTGTAATTGTAACCCCGCTCTCTTCCGGATCATAATACAGCATGGTTGGTTCCATATTGGAAAATACTTTTGTCTGCGGACTCAATTCAGATAAATTCTTCAGGTATACAAAATTCTCGGCGGTCAGCGTTCCATAGATCTCAGCCACCCGGAATCCATACTTTACAAGCGCCAGTGCCAGTTCGAACGGATCCCCGTTCATGCATTCCCCGATGGCGAAAACTGCATCCGGCTTCGCAGATTTCAAGCATTTTACGGAATCAAGTGCAGCAGCCTCCGCTTCATGATCTTCGAATGGAATCCCCAGAACATTTCCCAGTGCCTGATACTGCTTCGTTATCTTATCAATCTGGTACAATCTCCGAAGTTCGATAAACGGAATCTGCAATTTCTCATGAAAATCTTCCGCTGCGAATCTCGCTTCCGGATGTAATACCAGATTAAAATTCGCCTCTGCCATCGTCTGGTATTCTTCGTAGTCTTTGCATCTGGATATCTCGTTTATCGCCTTTACGCCTGCTTTTTCCAGCATTCCATATAACTCACAATCATCCATAAGTGGTGAGAAGAATCCCAGCAGATTCACGACATTTCCTTTTTTCTTCTTTGGTTTCAATAAAGAATATAAGGACTGACGCACATGCACCATCGGCGGCTTCCGCCCTTCTCTTGTCAGCGCATACATATAACACGGTCTGACCGGAAGTCCTGTCTTTTCTTCGGATTTTCTGCAGATCCGTTCCATATCTGTTCCAAGAAGCGCATCCACGCAGGTAATGCAGATCATCACAACCGCCGGCTTCTTCGCAAGGCTGTCGCAGATCTCCTGTACTGCCTTTGGCACTTTTTTCAGATGTCTTCCCGTTACGATATCGGTCTCATCCATCGTAAGATAAAAGAACCGATCCTCATACTGCGGCATGGAACTGATCATGGACGTATTCCGTCCGCAACATCCCGGTGCCACGATCAGCATGATCGAATCCGGGATCGCAAGCCCCGCTCTCTTTACACCGAATCCTTCCGCTCCCGGCGAATTAAATGCAAGCGTCGCCGGAGAACTGTAGATCAGATGCGTATTCGACCGGAACTGCTCCGGAATACCATCCCTTCCCCGCTTCTGTAATTCTTCTACCGTACAATAATAGGCAATCCCTCTCATACCTGTTCCTCATCTTTCCATAATATTTCCGCCAGATCATAGAAGCATTTACTGATGTCCGACTCCGGATTGCCCTCAATCACCGTCTTCCCCTGGTCTTCACAACGGTTAATTTCATCACTTCTTGGAATCTCTCCCACGATGTCAAATCCATGCTCTTTTGCAAATGTCTCTACTTTTTCGGTCTCATTTTCCACATTTCTGTGATTCAGTACGATTCCGAACACTCTTGCATAACTTCTGTCTTCAAAGTTCTTTACTGCTTTGGAAATGTTATCTGCCGCATAGAGTGCCATCTTCTCCCCCGATGTCACGATCAGAACTTTTTCCGCATAGTCTTCCCGGATCGGCGCTGCGAATCCACCGCAGACCACGTCCCCGAGTACATCGTACAGAACAACATCAGGCTTATAGGTCTCGAATAATTTCAGATCTTCTAATAACTGGAATGTCGCAATGATTCCTCTTCCGGCACAGCCAAGCCCCGGTGTCGGTCCGCCCGTCTCGATACATAAGACATTTCCGAATCCTTCTTTTGCAATGTCTTTCAGTTTCTCCGGTTCTTCGTCTTCTTCTCTCATATAATTCATGACCGGCCTTAGCGGTTCCCCGCCGAGCAGATTCATCGTCGAATCTGCCTTCGGATCACAGCCGATCTGGATGACTTTCTTCCCCATCGTGGCAAATGCTGCTGCCAGATTGGATGTGACGGTGGATTTCCCAATTCCACCTTTTCCGTAGATTGCTACTTTTAACATGTGTGTTCCTCCTGCATGTTCTTATTGCTGAAAACTTACCTTGGACAGTTTTTCTTGTATACTTAGATATAATAAAGCACGGTATACCCAAATGGCTCTCTTTCATGTTAGAAATCGCCTGATTTTGTATATCGTGCTGTAATATAACCTGCCGTTAACTACTTTTTAATGAAACGAATTCATAACTATTCCTGCTCGGGACTTACCTTGCAGTCAGAGTCATTCTTCCCTGTATTTTCTTCTCTTTACATTCGGATAGATATCTGTCACTCCGTCTGTATCAATAAATTTATTATACTCTTTATTCAATTAGTCAGTCAACGCAAACCTGTAGTCTCTTCTTTTACAATCTTCTCTGTCTTTACCTGCCCGCTTTGCTACTCAAAAAACAGGGCTGCCGTACGCATCATTTCGTACGACACCCCTGTTCATATTTATAAAAATTGAGGAATTAATAAAATGGATAAAAAATTGGCAATAATATCATACTTACCATAAAGCATACCAGGCTTACTGCCAGCCCCGGTTTCAGGAAATCTTTAAACCTTACATTTCCAGGTCCGATAATCATGGAATTGGCCGGAATTGCCATCGGCGTACATACTGCAACACTACTTGCAATGAACACTGCAATGACAACGGCTCTCGGATCAGCTCCCAGTGATTCGGCAATGGTCCATGCGATCGGACACAGCAATGTACAGGCCGCAGTATTACTCATAACCTGTGTCAGTGCCCATGTCAGAATCCACAGTGATGCCATGATAATCATCGGACTTGACTGTCCGGTCACCGAAATCACTGCACCTGCGATCATTTTACCTGCTCCCGTATCATTTAACGCTGTTCCAAGTGGCATCATAAATGCAAGCATAAATACCGTCAGCATTTCAAACGATGCAAATGCTTCTTTCTGGGACAGCACGCCGAATAATACTAGAACAATTGCACCACAGCATGCTGTTACATGCATCGGTGGAAGGAAATCCACATAATCTGTAAGCACCATTCCTGCAATCGTAAGTACCAATACTACAATTGTCAGTGTCCCATGCCATTTCGGCACGCTGCTGTAATCCGGCTCCTGCAGTGTCTCATTTCCCGCTTCCCGGTCGTTGATCAGCTTTGATCCAAAGAAGAATAAGAATATTGCAACAACGATCAGCATTGGAATGCCAATTTTCGCATATTCAAAAAAGCTTACCGTCATAGATCCGTTACTGAACTCTTCGATCGTGTTCTTTGCGATCAGATTTCCCGGCGAACCGATGATCGTTACATCGGCTCCGATGGTTGCACCGATCACCAGCGGCATCAGAAGCTTGATCGGTTTTATGTTACTTCCTGCTGCAATTCCCAGCACGATCGGTAAAAGAACCGCAACTGTTCCACTGTTGGACACAAATCCTGACATAATGCCACTCAAAAGAGTAATCACCAGGATCAGTCCTCTCTCACTTTTTGTATATTTCAGAAGAAACTGACTTGTCTTATAAGCCATTCCGGTCTTAAAGAACGCTGCACCGATCACACACATTCCAAGGATTAAGATTACATTGGAATTGATCACACAAGTAAAAATATCATCTGCCTCAATAATTCCAGTAAAGTAAAGTGCTACCGGCACCATAAACGCAACCAGTCCCATCGGAAGTTTATCCGATACAAAGAGAACGATTGCAACTGCAAGTATGATTAATGTTATAACTGCCTGTGACATGACTGTTCTCCTTTTCTATACAAATCTACATACATGATCCACTGCAATATCAGAAAATCCAAAATTATCCGCTAAGCCTGTCACTGACAGATTCTTCCAAATATGCAAAAAGAACTCCGTATGATCCATGCGAGAGTTCCTTTTTTGTTCAATTTATCCGATCAACACTTTTTTCCCTTCAAACGCAAATCCATAATGCAGAATTCCCTCTTTACAAAAACCTCTTGCAAACAATTCTGCGTCATAATTCTTTTCTTCAATCTGCTTTCTTGCTGCCTTTACAGATGCTTCCAGATTCGCTTCTTTTATTGCATTATGCACCTTAAATTCTATAATAACTGCCGGATAACAATTATCTCGTTTTTTCGGAATCATCATTACATCATAACGGCCAAATCCACTTTCTCTGTTCGAACGTATTTCGTAAATATCCGTCTGCTCTGCAATCAATCCAAGAACAAATCCATGATAAAACCGTTCTGGTTCACTTTTGCCGCCTTCCACTCCATCTACATCAAAATAACTGAAGGTTGCCATAGATATCTGATTCATATAATAATTCATCGCATCTATGTCATTTTGTAAAAGTGCTTTGATAAATTGATTATAGTTTGTCCGGCTCTGATTAAACCAGCTCTTGAACAAATTCGTAAACATAGCTGTCGTCTCAAGATTGGTAATCTTCAGATGATACCACGGCTCTCTTAATAATCCACGGTATTCCACCTGTTCTGCTTTCAGATATCCGCTTGCCAGCATAAGACTCCATATAGCATTTTCATCCTGATCCAGCTGTTCAAACACAATCTGTTCATCAAAATTTACGATAATTTCTTTCCCTTGCAGAAGTTCTTCCATCTGTTCCTTAATACCGGCAGATGCCTTTCGTATCAGTCTGCTGATCAAACTATTCGAACTTGTATCTGCCCAGTACGTACGCACCTGTTTTTTATCCAGATAGTTTGTAATAGACCATGGATTATAAATATCTTTCTGATTTCCAAATACGAATCCATCATACCATGATTTCACAATTTCTTTCTGCTCTGACATTCCCATATTATCCAGTGCCGTAAATACTTCTTCTTCCGTAAATCCAAAACTTGTCTCATATTCCAGAGATGTGGAAGTAATCACATTCAGATTATTCAGATCTGAAAAAACCGACTCCTTTGACACCCGGGTAATCCCTGTCATCATAGCCCGTTCCAGATATGGATTCGTCTTAAATGTTGCATTAAAAAGACTTCTTACAAATGAAGTAAACTGATCCCAATATCCATAGAGATATGCTTCCTGCATCGGTGTATCATACTCATCTAGAAGTATAATTACTTTTTTCCCATAATAGCGGTAAAGACAATTCGCCAGATTCTTGACTGCATTACAGATTGTATCGTTTGCTACCGATTCCTTGGCTCCAGGATTCTTAGCATAGTTATCCAGCTCTTCGAAGCATTTCCGCTCTCCTTCCGTAAGCTCTTTACTCTCCAATAAATAGCGGTGTTCCGAATATGCTTCGTTAATTGCCATAATAATGCCATCTCTGGCATCATGATAATTACTTCCTTTTATCGATGCAAAGCTTAAGAAAATGACAGGATAACTTCCCTGTAAGCCGCGATACTTTTCATCGTTCCAAATTGACAATCCTTCAAACAACTGCTTCTTTTCGGCATACTGATTGGAAAAAAAGCAATTTAACATGCTCATATTCAGCGTCTTTCCAAAACGTCTTGGCCTGGTTACCAGCGTGATATCATCCTGAGATTCCCACCATTCTCTAATCAGTTCTGATTTATCTATATAAAAGCAATCATTTTCCCGTAATGATGCAAAGTTCTGTTTTCCAATACTGATAACTTTCCCCATGGCGATCTTCCTCACTTTCCTTAGGCCTTCTATCTTGCTACTATTTTATATTTTATCATACAATAATATTCTCAAAAAGAGCTTCCTGTATTTTATCCGGAAGCTCTTCTATCTTTTATTTATACTCTATTTCCAAAACATATTGATCACTACGGTAAATACTGTTGGATAATTCAATCGGATCATTCTCTGCATCATACGCAACTCTTCGTGCTACCAATACAGGAAATCCTTCCTCTGCTTCTAACCAATCGCATACTTCTCCCGTTGCTGCTTTAGCCTCTACAGTATCTTTTGCCCTGACAATCTCTGTTTGGCATATTTCTTTCAAACTGTCATAAAGCGAATACTGATTATAATCCACATTAAATAATTTTTCACTTACCTTGCTTGATAAATATGATTCCTGGACCACAATTGGATTTTCATGTACTTTTCTTAAACGTTTTAAAAACATAACCCGCGAAGTGATTGAGATATTTAAAATCTCTGCAACTTCTTTGTTCGGCGTAACCATCTTCTTTTCCAGTACAATTGTATCTACTTTAAAACCTTTTTTCATCAGGGAATCACGAAAACTCATTCCCCTTGTCTTTGTACCTTCACGCCTCATTTTGCTAACATAGGTTCCGCTTCCTTGGATTCTGGTAAGATACTCTCTACTTACCAATTCCATAAGTGCCTTGTTCACCGTCATTCTGCTGACCCCGTATTCTTCCGCCAGTTTTTCCTCTGCAGGAAGTTTTTCTCCTGCTTTGTACTCTCCGCTGATTATCTTGTTGTAAATGGCTTCTCTTATTTGTAAGTATACAGGTGCTTTTCTAAATTCATTTTCACTTATCATGCGCCTTACCATCCTCTTATTTTGTATATTAATTTTAACATATATTTTGTTCTTTGTATACTCACACGCCTAAAAAAGCAGTAAGTTTTATATATTTCTACATAAAACTCACTGCTTTTATTTCTTATTTTCTATTGCATAATTCGTTTAATCGTTTTCCAAGATATCTTGCTTTTTCTTTTGCCTTTTCATTTTCCTTCACAGGATGCGTATCTGTCTCTTTTGCAAATACAGAACCGATACATTCTGCTTCCATATGATCAAATGCAAAATCAGCTACACCTTCTATCAACAATTCCATATTTACCCAGTTTCCACCAGTTGTTACAAGTAACGCACCATATTTCGGTTTTGGCTTTTCTTCTTCTACATGTCTGATATGTCTGTTAGACCAGTAAGACTGTAATCTTGAAAATACCTTATATGTTGGAGCCGATACAATTCCGAAATGCATCGGACTTGCGATAATTACCGCATCACACTCATCGATGTAATCATAAAGCTCTGTCATATCATCTTTAATAGAACATCCCCGCTTTTTAAAGCAATATTTGCAATCTTTACAAGGTGCAATATCTGCATTATAACAATCTACGATTTTAACTTCACCTTCCAAAACACTTAACGTTTCGTCCAATAAATGTTTCGTATGACTATCTTTTGCCGGAGATCCGTAAAACACTATTGTTTTCATACACGTTCCTCCTCTAATCTATTCGTCGCTGCAAACTATATGCTCTTCGGTTGGCTGTAGTTCCTTATTATTTTTGCTTACGAAATATACAATAAGGAAGAATACTGCCATGATTACGTAAATAATTGCAAACTGAGGATTTGCATTAATCTTAACACTCTCAGAGTGAATCAGACCAACGAATGCACAAAATGCTGCAACGATAAATGCCACTGCTGTATTCAGCCATTTTCTGTCAATGATAAAGATCAGGATACAAGAGTATACGATTGCTATCATCATAGAACCTTTTCCTAAGAAGAAGTATCCCTGTGAAACTCCTGCTGAAGCAAGATGATCACTTGTTACTTTTACTCCGTCTACTGCGAATTTAATTCCTTCACCTTTAAGAGCTGCAGCAATTGCAGATGTAGCTGCTGAAGAACCATTTAAAATCTTGCTATACATTAATTCGAAAATTGGAATTGCGGTTGCTATGATCATTGCTGGATAATATTTCTTATTTACAGTGGAGTAAGACTGCGTTCCTGTTGAAATTGCTACAAAGATCAGCAGAATTAATGTTGCTGCTGCCGGGATTGCACTTGTTGCAATTGCTACCAGACCAGACATGCAAAGGGCAAGGTAAATAACTCCTGTGTAAAGTGAGTAAGCTGTTCCGGCTTTTGCTTTTTTCCATGCTGGATGTCCCCAATACTCATTCAGAGGGAACGGATTACCAAATAATGATCCAATAATATTTGCACATCCTGTTGCGATCAGGCATACTCTTTCTTCATAGTGATCTCCACCTTTTTCTGCCTGTTCTACACCCTGTAATAATGCAGTTACATCTGAGAATGCGTATGCGATAATCAGAGGAAGATAAGTCAGTGCATGACTCATTGCTTTACCTCCAAGAAGACCTAACTGCGGTAATGGAACATAGAATCCGATGTTCTGTACTGCAGAAGCCAGATCCGAAACATGCATAACGCCTGTTGCCCATCCAATAATTGTTCCGACTAAAACTGCGATCAGAGCTGGAGAAAGCTTTTTAGTCTTAATCTTTCCAAACTGGAAGAATAATAACAGAAATAATGCTGGAATCTGAATCTGTGGGTGAGCAAAACCATCTGCCATTGATGTCATCAACAGATAAGCAATTGATCCTCCAACTACACTACCAAGCATTGCTTCCATTGGAATATGTTTCATCAGGAATTTAATAATAAATCCACATACTACGAACATCATTCCATATAATAGATTCGCATGCAAGGTAACCTTCCAGGCAAATATCGCATCATTCGTTTCAAAGAACACTGGCATAAATATTGCATATAACCATGCAAAGAATGATCCTGCTGCAATTCCAGCCGGCAAAGCTGTCAAATCATCTCTATTTAATTTTTTTCCTAAATGCCTAGCATAAAATGTATTAAATGCTAATAATAAGAATGCTGAAAGTCCAATTGCGGATACGATTTTTCCAAATACGATATCCTGAGACATTCCCATAACGCCCGTCAGCACACCAATTCCTACAATAATTTTTGAGAAACCGTCAAAGAATACACCGATGACAGCATCAACATCCCCTCGTTTAAACCATGGTATATTTAATTTCTTTTCTTCTGACATATCTGCACTCCTTCTTGATGCATGTCTCTAACCTGCGCATCATACATAATCATAATTAAATTTGTATCTAAAATAAGCAAAGTAGTCATTGTACATATGAATGGATAAAATCTGTGTATGCGGATGTGCTTCAGCTAAAAATCCTTTATCAGCCTTACCCAAAGTCATCGTATCTCCTCCACCAATATATACTGCGGATAGATTCAGGAAAAATTCGTCCATCATCTTCTGCTTTACAAGATAATGTCCATATCCCGGAGATTCGATCAACAGTCTCTCAATTCCAATCTTTTTCAGGATTTTCATTGTTACTGTAGAATCCGGAAAACCTCCTTTACCTGTAACCAGTACCGGCAGTACTCCTTTTCCTGCTTTATCCAGTTTTTCTTTGATTACTTCTTCTGAATCCGTTTCTTTTGCCACCAGATAAGTTCCTTTGAAATTCTTTTCTAGATACTCCAAGCCCTTTGGTGATGTAACCATCATACAAGGAACATCTGTATTCTTCAGTAAATTATGTTCCATCGGAACATCCGTCGCATCCAGTGTCATTACAATATTTAACGGAATTTCTGAAAGTCCCGCTGCCACACGGTCTTTCTGGATTTCTTCATCCATACAGTGCATACAATAATCTGCATCTGTTCTCATGGAGTTTCCTCCGATAATTGCTGCATCACAGATTCCTCTAAGTGCGTTCAAAATCCAGAAATCTGTATCTTTTCCATTACCAGCCATCATATTTTTTCCGGCAACATAGAATGCACTTGGTTTATCTGCATATGCAAGCTTTCCATCGATTGATGTTACGAATGATGAAAAAATATACGGTCTGTCTCCCGGTACTTCCGGAAAAATCAGTTCACTTCCATATACCTTCCGGATCTTTTCAGATTTGACCGGTATATTATTCCATTCTTCTAACTTCTCACTTCTGTAGAGCAGTTTGATTTTAATCTTCTCCGCATCAAAGGGCACCATAGCTAACCCCATATTTTTTATACCTCCTTTGTAGTAGAATCTAACTTCATAATCTGAGCTCTGAGTTCCTCATATTTTTCATAAAGTCTTTCATATTTTTTCATTCTTTCCTGATTTGGTTTAATAACTGTACTGTCACCAAACCATGTATCTGTCAGTTCCTTATAAACCTTGATTGCACCACTTCCGTAACCTGCCAGGAATGCAACTCCAAGTGCTGTGGAACTTTTCGGATTATAATGTAAATCTCTTCCGATTATATCGGCAAACATCTGGCAGATTTCTTTTGAATTAGCTCCTCCACCAAAGATATTAATCTGCTCAATCGGCATAGAGAAATTCACGATATTATAACGTGCATTATATGCAATTCCTTCCAGCATAGCGTGATACCAGTGGAACTGTGTATGACATCCTCTGTACCCCATCATGAATTCGGCATCCGGACCAAAGAATGACGCATCTGTCTGTAATTTATAATGTGGAAAATACCATAATCCTTCCGTACCTGGTTCAATTTCATCCAGATGACAGTTCAGATCATCCCAATTGTCGTATCTGAGATTATTTCTTAAATGAAGAATACTTTCACCAAATGAGAAAATTCTTCCTGCAAAGTGTGCTTTTCCATCTCCATAATGAGGACAGGCAACATATTCTTTCGGTGATCCTTCTGCATACATAGAAGTTCCTGATGTTCCGAGGTAAATCATAAAATGTTTTGCATTATAAGCGCCTCCGCCTAACATCGATGCAAAAGTATCTCCTACACCAGTAATAACTTTTGTTTTTTCTGACAGACCTGTCTCTGCTGCGCAGGCAGCGCTAACTGATCCAATCACTCCATTTGCAGGATTAAGTTCTGGTAATATTTCTGGATTTAATCCAAACGATTCTATTACTTCCGGTTTCCAGCTCAGACTTTCTTCATCAAATACTCCACCGATCATAGATGCTGCATCATAATCGATTGTTTCTTTTCCAGTAAGCTTATATGCAATAAATCCATGTGGAACCATTACCTTGGAAATCTTCTGATAATTTTCAAGCTCATGTTTTTTTACCCACAAAATCTTAGGTAACATATGTCCATGTGTAATCTGAACCGATAACTTTTCGTTAATTTCCAGTAACTCTTCTTCCGCTCTTACATCTGTATGCAGCATTGCATTTCTGACAACTGATCCATTCTCTGTTACCGGACACATAGCAGGAATCAGTCCTGTCACACCAATTGCAGTAATACTTTCTGCCGTTACTTCTTCTATTGACAGGAACTGTTGAATCGCAGCTTTGAATTCGTTCCACCACATCTCCATGCTTTCTTCCTGCCATCCGGCATGTTTTACTTCAATAGCATGTTCACTCTGGAATTTTGATATGATATTCCCGTCCAAATCGGTTAACACCGATTTGGAACTGAGCGTACCTATATCAAACCCAATTAAATACTGTTTCATCCTTTTGACCTCTCTTATTTTTCTCCGATCAATACAACTGGTCTGTAAGAAGATATATTTCTTGCTTCAATCAGCGCATCTTCAATCTTTTCAAATGGGAACTCTGACGTAATCAATTTGTCCAGTGGAAGATTCTTCATACTCAGTAATTCTGTAGCAACCCGGATTGTCTCTTTTGTATGTTTTGTAACTCCGGTAATTGTGATCTCGTTATAATGGAACCATTTTGGATCTACCATAAACTGATCATTCGGTCCTGTTCCTCCGTAGATTACCAGTGTTCCACGAATTGCCAGTGCCTGAATAGAACTTTCAATTGCAACTTTTCCTCCGGCTGTAAAGAATGCTCTTTCTACACCTCTTCCATTTGTAATCTCACGTACTCTTGCCTCCAGATCTTCCTGAATAGGATCTACCACGTAATCAGCACCAAATTCCAATGCTCTGTCACGTCTTTCTTTTGTCGGCTCACTTACAATAACTTTGGCACCTCTTAATTTAGCAAGCAATACATGAATGATTCCCATTGCGCCAGCGCCACTGATCAATGCATAATCTCCTGTCTGAATTCCTGACATATTCATACTATGTGTTACGCATGAAAGTGGCTCTGCAAGAGTTCCTCTTTCAAAAGGTACATCTTCATCTATCTTATATACTTCGTATCCTTTTGCGATAAACTGCTCTGCAAATCCCCCAGGACCGTCAACTCCAGGAACTTTCTGAACATCTTTTGCATTTTCGCACTGATTGTCATATCCATGACGGCAATAATAACACTCTCCACAGCGGGTAAGACTTAAAACAACAACTTTGTCACCCGTTTTCAGGTCCTGTGCTACTTTGCTTCCAACTTTATTTACAACTCCACAGATTTCATGACCTCCTGCAAACGGGAATCCATTAGACTTTCCATAATAGAATTTCTGTTCAAAAGTACAAATTCCCACTGCCTTCACATCGACTAATACTTCATCATCCTGCATCTCTGGAAGTACTACATCAACTAATTCAATTTTTCCGGCCTCTGGCATAATTGCTGCTTTCATATTATTTCTCCCCCTTTAAAATTGCGTAAGCTTCATCTACACTTGCATCTTTGTGAATAATTGCTGCAAGGGCTCTGGTCATATTCACGGTATTTCCTCCGCCCCATACGTTACGTCCGATTGCTACACCGCTTGCTCCGGCATCCATTGCATTCTTGATAGAAGCAAGGAATTCTTTTTCGTTATCTGTCTTTGCACCACCCAATACAACCAATGGAACAAATGTCTCATCTACAATTCTTTCAAATCCCGGTGCGTATCCAACTTTCATGAAATCACAGCCGATTTCACATGCAATTCTTGCTCCTCTTGCAATATTATCAAGTGTTTTAAATTCCGGTCCTGCATCAAATCCACCTGGTACTGGTTCAGAGCATACCGGTAATCCAACACTGTCACAATATGCAATAGTCTCTGCCAGATGTGGATAAGTTGGTTCTTCAACATCTACGCCCTGTCCTACATTTACCATAACTGCATCTGCTCCCATGCGAAGCGCATATTCTGCATCGAATACCAGTCTGCTGTCATGACCCTGGCCCATGTATGTTGGAGGAAGGTCCAATCTTGCAATATATCCTAATGGTGCCAGTTCTTTTGCAAATTTTCTTGCCACACCAAAGTTACAAAGTACTGCATCTGCTCCACCTTCAGCAATCTGCTGTAAAGTTTCTCCCGGATGCTCCAATCCCGGTGCCGCACCATTGAAAGTTCCGTGATCCATAGCAACAATCAATGCTTTTCCGTCTTCTTTAAAAATATGATTCATTCTTCTTGTTTTTAAGTTCATATTCTCTCTTCCTCCCTAATCTAAAATCCAGTCAATCATATCTTGTGTAATTTTTAAATCCACGCCTGTCAGTGTATCTTCCATCTGCTTCATAGTCGAGTTACTTACAACTGCATATCCATCTACTGGATTACATGTAATATAAGCTACACACAACGCCGCAGGTGAACATCCTAATTTTTCACACAACTGTCGAACTTTTTCTGCACGCTTTTTATTCACATCCGTACAATACATTTTTGCCCTGTCAGATAACTTTTCTTCACCACTTTCCAGATATTTTGAGAAGAATCCCACTGCCTGTGGTGAATACGCCATTACCGGAATCTTATTTTCTTTGTACATCTTATACTCTTCATCATCCATGAAATACAAAGTTTTATCCAACATATCTTCTCGCGTACAATATGCCATATTCCATTGGATCTGCGAACTTGTAAATGGTGTTCTGTTATGCTTTCTTGCATATTCATTTGCTTCATTCAGTCTTTTTGCAGACCAGTTTGAAACACCAATGGATCTTGCAAATCCTTCTTTGACTACATTGTCCATTACATCTACGATCTCTCCAACGGGAATTCTTTCATCATCTCTGTGAAGACAATAGATGTCTACATAATCCAGATCCAACACACATAAACTTGTGTTAATATCATATTCGATACACTCTGGCGCCAATCTAGAATATTGCATATTACGGTATTCCGGATGTCCTCCTTTTGTAATGATCGTCATCTGATCCCGGACGTCTCTGTCTCTCAGCCAGTCACCTACGGTTTTCTCACTTTTGGATATTCCATTATGAATCCACATTGCGTAAAATCTGGCTGTATCAATTGTTCTTCCCCCGATTTCATAGTATCTGTCCATCATTTGATAAGACAGTTCTTTTGAAATATTTGCTCCGAAGCTCGAAGCCCCCAGAATTACTTTATCCAGACGGATTTCTCCATCTACTCCCTGAATTGTTCTATAATCCATAATTCGCTCCTACTTTATTCCGTAAAGCATTTTATACCTGGTATAAATGAAGTGCGGACTATGCATATGCATTGTTACGATCTCACTGTGTGGATGATCTGTTGACGGGAACGACTTACTTGAAGTACCAATTCCAGTTGCCTGCCCTCCTACGAAGATACATGATGTATTAATAAAAATTTCATCCAGTAATCCTTCTCTCATCATGTGGTGGCAATATGTAGGTGATTCCACCAGAACTTTCTCCATACCCATTGCACGTAAAACTTTTAACATTTCAGCAGCATCTGTATTTTTCCCTTCTCCAGTAACAAGTACTGCAATTTTTCCTTCATTTTCTGCAATCAGTTCTTTAATTTTCTTCTTGTCTTCTTCTGTTTTTACCAGTGGTAATTCGTAATATTCTTTTGTAATTTCCTGTTTCAGATTCTTAATTCCTTCTTCAGATGTTGCTACCAGCATTGGAATCTCTTCCTGCGAAAAAACAGGATTCCCAAATGGAATATTTTTTCCGGTAGTTGTTACAATTACTGTCCATGGTGCTACAGATTTTCCATTATCAATTCTTGCCTGTAAAAGATCCGGATCATAAGCACTTCCCGAATAATCCGGCTCTTTGATCATTGTTCCGCTTCCAATGATGATTCCGTCGCAATTGGCTCTTAACAGATTCAGTACCCAGAAATCTGCTGTTGCACCATCTTTATCAAGATGATTTGTCTTTGCGATCATCGGTCCAACTTCATTATCTTCGAATGCAATTTTACCATCAACGGACATTACATAAGATGCATATGTGATTGGTCTGTCTTCTGGTACCTCACCAAACATCAACTTACCGTATACGTTGTTCACCTTTTCACATACTAAACCATCATTGACATATCCCATCTTCTCGGTGTTGTCAAAAATTCTTTCCAGTCGGATTGCATTTGCATCAAACTCTACCTGTGGTATTGACATAATTTGTCCTCCTTTTAAATAATGATTTATATATGTAACTGTTTCTGTTCCGATGTTTTGCTCTAGAATCAAATCATCCTCAATTACACAGGTACATGCTATTTAACTATTCGCGATCCATTTTTCCAACTAACAGGCATATCGCTCCAATCATAAGATATATAATTCCAAATTCTTTTCCTGTCTTCGACAACCAGCAAAGCGTCTCCGTATGAATGAAACCGATTAGTGATAACCCTGCCAGCACAATTGCCGTATACCCTGCTTTCTTAAAATCTTTTTTGTAAATGTATGCCAGCCATACAGAATATAACAAACTGGAAGCAAATGCCCCATATGACAGAACTTCAAAAGCATGACTAATCACGCTCGTATCTGATACGGCGCTCACGATATATTGTGCAAGAATCGGAAACAATGAGATAAAAATCACTCCACTATATTCCTTTTCCATATTATCTACTACATCCGATGTTACTTTTAATCCAACAAGTACCAACAGCACGATTATTACTTCATAAGGTATAATATCCAGAATCAAAAGCGGAAGGCCAAAGAAGCATGATAAATAAACAACTGCCATCATCAGAGAATAACCACTTCTTGTTCCCACCTTTTTCCATCCCGGATGTCCATAATATACAGTCGTCGGAAACGGGCTTCCTGTTAATGAGCTCAGAACAGTTGTTACTCCATCCAAAATCATTGTCCGCTTCACCGGATAATTGTCACCTGCCATTGCTGCACTTTCTGAAGCCTGCATCGTAGATAAGAAGTTTGCTATCTGCAATGGTATGATAATTGAAAGGTATGGACCTATCTGACTGATTCCTTTTGTTACATCCAGAATGCTTAACTGTGGTGGATATACTCCAAATGTCTGTGCTGATTTTTGCAATGCTACAATATTACATTGCCCTGTCAGCCATGCCAGTGCCACTCCTGTGCCTACAATTAAGACTGTATTTGGAATTCCTTTGATTAACGGCTTTTTCATTTTTTGTGCCAGAAAAATCAAGAACAAAGGAATCACACTGACTAATGGTGTTTCAAACACTGTAACAAATCCATTTAACGACAACCACACTAATGCACCTGCTGCCATGTTTCCCATCAGAGCTGCATTAGGAATCCACTTCATCAGAAGCTTACTTACGAATCCTCCTGCAATTTCAACCAGGCCTCCTAAGAAGCATGCCGCAACAGCAACCTGCCATGCATGTAATGCATTTCCCGTCTGCCGGTATATAGGAACAATAATCAAATAGATCCAAGAAAAGACTTGTGTGGAACTGACTCCAAATGGAAGCGCTGTCACATCTGTCCGGCCTTCTTTCTTTCCCAGATCATAGGCCTCCCAAAAATAAATGAGCGAACCCGCAATAGATCCTACGCCAATTCCCGGAAGGATCTTTCCCATTACTATATCAGCAGGAAATCCTTCCGCAAAATACAGCACTCCAATGATTGCCGCTATCTTTGAAAAAACATCACCAAACAATCCAAAGAAAGCTTCCAGATCACCCTCTCCAAAATACTTTTGTTTTATTTCCCGAATCGCTCCCATACTACTTGTTCCCCCATGTCGATTTTTGTATGCTCGTCTATATGTATATACAAATTATATCCTCACATTTTTACTTTGTAAATGATTTACAAACAATTTTTCTTATTTTGGTGATATCCACAAATTTGTATATATATTTTTATGAAAACTGTACACGGCGGTTCAATCAACTTAACAAGTAACACACCTTTCGGTGTAGTAATCTAACATTGAGACTAATCCAAATGAGGTTAGTCTCTTATTGCTTATAGCTTGCGACAGGTCCATACCTCTACATACTCTCGCATAGCCTTTTGCATACGCAGTACGTCTCGCCGCCCATTTGGGAATTCCTAGTTTAATAAGGTTCTTCTCTCGATTCTGTGGAGTTTTCCAATGTTTCCATATGCACATACGAAGTCTATATCTGAGATCTTGCCATCAAGTGTCCGGCAGAGTTTCTTCATACTTCCTATCTTAAAGTAGTTAATCCACCCTCTAATGAGTTGATTGAGTTTTTCTACTTTATAGCTATTGCTAACGCCCTAACTACGGCAAGTAAGTTCTTTCATTCTCTTCTTAAACTTCGCTACTGATTTTGCATGTGGCTTCGCCTTAAACAGATGTGCACTTGTATCAAAATAGAACCCAAATCCTAAATATTTTAGTCCCCTTGGTCTGTCTACTTTGCTCTTTGTCATGTTTACCTTAAGTCCTAGTTTCTCTTCGATGAATCGTGAAATATTCCGCATAACTCTTTTAGCTGACATTTCACTTCCAACCATGATAATACAGTCATCTGCGTACCGTACAAAGTTAAGCCCTCGCTTCTCCATTTCCTTATCAAGTTCATTCAACATGATGTTTGCCAGTAATGGCGAAAGATTACCTCCTTGTGGTGTTCCTACAACAGAATCTTCATACTCATCATCTATCATGATTCCACTGACAAGATACTTTCTTATGATTGAGATAACATCTCCGTCTTTAATAGTTCTGCCTATGATAGTCATTAGCTTATCATGATTAACTGTGTCAAAGAACTTTTCCAAATCTATATCTACAATCCAATCATTCCCATCATTCATCATGTCTAGTGCCGTTAGGATTGCCTGCTGTGCACATCTATTCGGTCGGAATCCATAACTATGGTCATGGAACTGTTCCTCATAGATTGATGTTAATACCTGTGCGATGGCTTGTTGTATGAATCTGTCCGTTACTGTTGGTACTCCTAGTTTTCTGATACCGCCATCAGGCTTTGGTATCTCTACTCTTCGTACTGGTTAAGGTTTATACTCTCTTTCCCTCAACTGTTCCTTGATAATTTCGCCGTTCTTTGCAAGGTGTTCTTTTAGTTCTGTGTACTTCATTCCGTCCACTCCCTGTGCACCTTTATTTCGTACGACTTGCAGATATGCTCCATTAAGGTTATCACTGGATAATATCTGCTCCATTAGATTACTTGTGTCCATGCATTCTTTCCTTTCCGTCTCGCTTGATTTGACCACCTTTTTCCCGATTGGTTACGGCAGATGTTGCCATTTCTGCAATACGAGACATACTCAAACTTATTAATTGTTCGCCCCTTTGCTCCATCTCCATTACAGAGACTTCTTCACTACTATGGGCTCTGCTGACTTCTCACAGTTCGTTGTTACTGGGCGGATGAACCCCCTGTGAGACCTCCTCACTTAAGGTGCACGCTCTTTCCTCTCATCTATCCGCCACATTTACTCGTACTTCCAGCAACTTTTGGACTTCATCTTCTTTTGCAAACTTATCCGCATTTCCGGGCTTTATATGTGATTTCTGTCCGTCGGACCAAGAGTTTGCTTACAGCTTCCTTCAGATTCCACCTCACAATGGACACCCTTGCTGTTCAGCTATACACTTCCTCGTTGCCTAGGCGTGTTCGGGACTTTCACCCGTTAGAGCGCGCCCATGGCGCGCAAACAAAAAGAGCATAGCAAACTTATTGCCATGCTCTTACTGCTTTCCAGTATTCTATTTTTTTCTTTACAAAGCTAGCCGTTTGGGAACGTTTTAGCGTATACAACATCCTGCTCTGGAAGATGTGTTGCATACCCTATTGGCAGTTTATTTCCTGTTGCTTCTATTATTTCTCGTGCTCCGTTTTCTCCGAAAGCCCCGCAAAGTTCTATACAATCTACGCCTTCCTCCTGTAATTTTCGGGCAACATTTCTAGCCTCCTCAATACTTGCAACACCTATCATCTGTGCTTCATTTTCATGGATACTGGCATAATCTTTAGATGAATCAAATTCTCCCATAATCAAAAATGCAAACTTCATATTCTTTTTCTCCTTTTCCTATGTTCACACATAATCATTATTCTTTATTTTATTGAATACTGGAAATTTCTTTATAGTTTTACACATTTTTTATAAACCAAATACGATATCAGAGCTGTAACAACTTCTGAAGTCCAGAATGCATGCCATACACCAACCGCTCCAATAAAATGACTTACAATAAATGCTGTTGGTATGATCACTACCACATATCTGCAAAGTGATATAATTAATGACGGCATTCCTTTTCTAAGTCCTTCCAATGCTCCACAACAAATGACGGATACGGATGAGGCAATAAATCCAATACTGATTACTTTCAATGCTGTAATTCCTTTTTGTATCGTCACAGCATTTTCTGTAAACAATCCAATCAGCTGTCCTGGAATTGCAAAACATATTATTGTTCCGACAGACATCATCACAAGTACCAGAATCAAACCGTCCTGAAATATCTTATGTACTCGTTTATATTCTCTTGCTCCATAGTTATATCCAATAAGTGGACGTAATCCCTGAACGATTCCACTTACCGGAAGATATAAGAACGTCTGAAGTTTATAATAAACTCCAAGGACAAATACATACACTTCTCCATAGCCGGCTAAAATTACATTCAGTACAGAAATTAGTAATGATGGAAGCGCCATATTGAGACATGCCGGTATTCCAATTACATACAGTTTTCTCCATATTCCTACATCAGGTTTTAAATATTCTTTTTTATATTTAACCGGAAGAGGCTTCACAATGTAAAGAATCAGATATAACAAGGCACCTGCTGCCTGCCCAATTCCTGTTGCCAATGCGGCACCTTCTATTCCAAGCTTCGGACATGGACCAATTCCAAATATCATTACCGGATCCAAAACAATATTAATAATACATCCTGTCATCATGCAAGTCATGGATGCCACCATTCGGCCTACAGCCTGAAATGTCTTTTCAAATACTAACTGCCATGATAAAGCTGTTGCAAATAAAAATACAATTTTAGAATAACGCACACCATATTCTATAATCTGGGCATTACTTGTAAACATTCTTAAAAATGGTCTCATAATTGCAATTCCTAGAATCATAAAGCCGATTCCATGAATTGTTCCAAGAAGCATTCCCTGCGTCGCCGCTCTGTCTGCCATCTTTTTATTTTGTGCTCCTAAATAAAACGAGATAACCGCATTGATTCCAATTCCAAATCCAATCATTACGGCATTGATCAGATTCTGCACTGGATACACCAGTGATAATGCCGTCATAGCATCTTCGCTAATCTTGGCGATGAAGAAGCTGTCCACAATATTATAAAGTGAACTAACCATCATAGAAATTACCATCGGTAATGCCATAGACAAAATCAGCTTTAATACCGGTTGTTTTTTCATATACGTCTGATCCATATATTTCTCCTTCCTTTTACTAAACTAATACACCTTAAAACAAGTTGATTTTCCTAGAGCAATAAAAAATTCTATAACACTAAAAAACCACATGACCGAATATATCGACCATGTGGCGAAAAATAGACTACACTAAGAAAAAATCCACATATGTTTTTTGTGTTAATTGTATCATAACATTGCCTTTAAATGAATGTCAATCCTTATATTTTTATTATCCTCCAATAGGATACAAAAAAGTCCGTAAATACTTTTTAACAGATTTTATTCCCATTCGCCTTCATCTTGAACTTCATCCCAAGCATCTCCGCCGCACGCTTACACATCAGCATACGCTGTAAGAAGATTTCAAAGTAATCTAAAATAGAACAGATTCCTTCATCCAGTTCAATCTCCAGTAAAATCACCTGCTTTTCTACATTTACATGCAGACTGGATGCCACCGCTGCATAATTCACCCGGTCATGCTTGTCAAAGCTTTCCTTGATCGTATTACGCACACGGTTTCTTCTTACATCTGTCTTATCTGCCAGGATCAATGCCGCAGAGACTGCATCTACGGCCATACCGGTTGCTTCATCGTGCTGGCCGATCGCACTGACGATCACCGCAATGTCTTCATCCGGTACTTTTAAATCTCTCAAAATTTGAAATGCCATGATCGCAGAACTGTGTGCATGATCCACACGGTTTACACAATTTCCCATGTCGTGCATATAACCCGCAATTTTTGCAAGTTCGATCTTATGCTGGTTATAGCCTAATTTGTCCAGTATATTTCCTGCAGTTTCCGCCACTTTTACTGCATGTCCTCTGGAATGTTCGGTATATCCAAGTGCTCCGAGTACTCTGTTTCCCTGTTCGATATAGGCATTCACCTCCGGCATATTTTTGATTGCTTTATATGTTACTTTGCTCAATTTTATTTCGTTCCCTTCTAATTCTATAATCTATGTCTATAATCTATGAATCGCATCCATCGCAAGCTCGGAACGCTCACATTCTTCTACCGACATTGTAATCTGATAGCATAATGAGCTGCCCTTCATATACTCCGATGCATAACTGAGTCCATTCGTCCTTTCATCCAGAAACGGACGGTCGATCTGATTCGGATCGCCAAGCAGAATGATCTTTGTTCCTTTTCCTGCTCTCGTTATGATTCCTTTCACCTGATTCGGAGTCATATTCTGCGCCTCGTCTATGATCAGATAGGTCTTGACAAATGACCTGCCCCTGATGAAATTCATTGCTTCTGTCTGGATCAGCCCTCTGGCAAATATCTCTTCGATCTTGCCCTGTAATTCCTGTTCATCCTGATAACGCTCTTCTTCATCCGAATCAATCAGCTGCTCCAGATTATCTACGATCGGACGCATCAAAGGTGATATCTTTTCCTGCTCGTCTCCCGGAAGGAAACCAATATCCTGGTCAAACTGCGCATTCGGTCTGCAGATCAGAATTCTTCTATATTCTCCGGTCGGATTGTTCAGCACCTTCTCCAGTCCGACTGCCAGTGAATAAAACGTCTTCGCCGTTCCTGCCATTCCTTTTACAATTACAAGCGGTGCTTTCTCTGCGGATTTCATCAATGCTTCCTGTAAGAAATACTGTCCGGCATTCCTCGGTTTGATTCCATAAGGCTGACTCTTTCGGTATTCTAACGGTACTACTTTCTTTCCCTCGACTCTTCCCAGATGTGTCTTTTTCACAGACTGGTCCGCCTTCAATATGATAAATTCGTTCTCCGTAAATTCCGGCTGGATCTTATTGCCATCTTCATCGGACAAATACAGTTCCTTCAGACGAATGCCTTTTTTCTTGAATTCCTTGAATTTATCTTCCGCCACATAACAGATCTGTCTGCCACTGTACTGACCTTCTTCCTCGATCACCTGCTCTGTGCTGAAATCCTGGGCTTCAATTCCGAGAATCTGTGCTTTTAACCTAAGGACCAGATCTTTTGTCACCAGAACGACCGGCTTTTCTTCTTCCCGGATTCCCTTACATACTTTTAAGATCCGGTTATCCGGCTTATCTTCCGGAAGGCTTTCCAGCAGTTCTACATTCACACAATTGGTCTCCACACGGAGGATTCCTCCATTTCCCATCTGGACACCTTTTAAAAGGTCTCCTTTCCGTCTGAGCTTTTCCAGAAAACGGATCGCCCGCCTTGCATTTGCACCCTTTTCTCCTTCTGCTTTCTTCAGGCCATCCAGTTCTTCTAATACAACCAATGGCAATATCACCCTGTTTTCTTCAAAACACTGACATGCATAAGGTGCCTGGATTAAAATATTGGTATCAATAACATAGGATTTGATCATAGATATTTCTCACACTTTCTGATTTGGTTTTTTGTACATTTTCAGATATAGTATGAAAATATTGAATTTACTCGATAGTTTTGTAAAAAAGAAGTTAAGTTATTCTTGAAAGATAGAAAAACGTGCAAAAAAATGCTTTCCAAACCGGGCGAGTGGAATTCTATCCCTCTCCCAGTCTTGAAAAGTATTTCTTATTACAGAATATGTATTAGATTATGTATTTGGATTACATATTTCTTATTTGCACAGATTACTTACTATTCTCCGAGGAAATATCTACCATATGCATCTGCTGCTTTGATCGCTGCACATACAGTCTCCGGAGTTACCTCGAATGGCATATTGTGAAGCGTGTCGTTCTCTGCACAGGCTGCCGTTGCAACTGCCATCAGCTTCTCGTCTGTTACTTCTGTGATTCCCAGTTCTTTTAATGTCACAGGCAGTCCCAGTTCGATACACCAGTCGATGATATCTTCCAGTTCTTCTGCCGGAATGTTCTCCAGTACCAGCTGTGTAATCGTTCCAAATGCGACTTTCTCGCCGTGGTACATGTGGTGACATTCATCCAGTACGGTAAATCCATTATGTATTGCATGTGCTCCTGCAAGTCCGCCGCTCTCAAATCCGATACCACTCAGTAATGTATTGGCTTCAATGACTTTTTCTACAGCCGGTGTACATGCTCCTGCTTCCAAAGCAATTTTTGCCTTTACTCCTTCTGCCATCAGCGTATCAAAACAGAGTTTTGCAAGTGCGATTGCTGCCTGTGTAACCTGTCCACCCGCACATGTCGTTGCTCCGCTTACCTGACAGGCTCTTGCTTCAAAGTATGTTGCCAGCGCATCACCCATTCCGGAAACAGTAAGTCTTACCGGTGACTTTGCAATGATCTCAGTATCCATCAGCACCATGTCCGGGTTGGCCGGAAGGAATAAGTACTCTTCGAATACACCAGCATCTGTATAAATAACAGACAGTGCGCTGCAAGGTGCATCTGTTGAGGCGATCGTCGGACAGATCAGAACCGGTGCTTCTTTATAATAAGCAACTGCCTTGGCCGTGTCCAGGATCTTACCACCGCCGATACCGATCACGACATCACAGCCCTTCTCATTCATGATGTCTACCAGTCGGTTGATCTCATTCTTACTGCATTCTCTGTTGAAATACTCGTACACAGGTGTGATCTCGTATCCTTCAAATCCGGTATTTACAACGTCCCCGATACGTTTATATCCGGATTCTGTGATCAGTACGAGTGCTTTTTCGCCATACTTCTGAGCATATTCACCCAGCTTCTTCAGCTCACCTGCACCCTGTACATATTTACTTGGACTACATAAAATCTTTGCCATGCTATTACCCTCCTGTAATCTTCACGTTTTATATGTTATTTTATTAACAATCTGGTTTTATTGTATGCTATTGATACAATTGTGTCAATAAAACAGGAGGAAAACATTTACTTTTCTTAGTGTCATATCACTATGCCCTGACAGTGATCTATCTCATGCTGAATAATCTGTGCCGTCCATCCGGTATATTTCTGTCTCTGCTTTTTGAAATTCATGTCCTGATATTCTACTTCAATCTCCTGATACCGGGTGCATTTTCTCACACCTGTAAGGGAAAGGCAGCCTTCTTCCGTCTCATATTTTCCGAAACGTTTTACAATCTTCGGATTGAACATTGCCATATTCATGAATCCCATATTAACGGCTATGATACATTTCTTCACGCCAATCATATTCGCTGCCATGCCGACACAGCCTTCCTCGTGCGCTTTCAATGTATCTAACAAATCCACTGCAACCTGCTTGTCCGCCTCTGTTGCCGGCTCGGATCTCTGGTTCAGGAAAAATATGTCTTTCATAATCGGTCTTATCATGTTTTGTTACTCTCTTTCGTATGTGTCTTCATATAATTATAGAATTCCTGATGCAGCCGCTGGAATTCTTCCGGTGCATGCATCGCATGTCTGTAAAGAAATCTGTTGCCAAATTCACTCTGATATACTCTACTTAAAACCCCTGCCAGCATTCCTGTCGGCATATCTTTGATCATATAGAGCTTTGCCGGGCACAACATTCCCTTCTGGGCGATCCACTTCAGGTTCTTTTTCATCCGATAAGCTGTCAGCGTCATCAATTTTTCATTTGCACAGATTTTTTCCGGATGTCTGCTCTGGTAATAAGCATCTGCCAGCGGAATGATCACGCCAAGATGTGAGATCTGCCAGTGATGCATTTCCGGAACGATCTGATATGGAATGTGGCTTTTTCTAAATATGTATGCCAGTGCTTCTTCCCTGCTGCTCTTTCTTCCTCCGATCTCACCGAATGTTGTCGGCTGGATTGCTCTTGGCAAAAGCTGTGCATCCAGAATCCCACCTTCGATACAGCCGCCCGCTCCCGGAAATGCCGGAAGGATCCTGCCTTTTCCGCAGATTTTCTCCCATCTGCCATATGGTTTGATCGTATTGACCATAGTGACAACATTCGGACTTTCATTCCTACTGATGTCTTCCAGTGCTTCTTCTACTTGATTCTCACGTACGGTCAGGAAAATAAACTGGTAGCGGTCATTCGGCTTTAACTCACTGATCGTCTTAACCTCAACTTTATGCGTTCTTGTCTTGCCTCTGTACCATAGACCGTGTCCCTGTAATTCTTTTAACCGCTGCCCTCTTGCTAAGACTGTTACATCCAGTCCCGCTTTGGCGAATCTGGATGCATAGAAGCTTCCGATGACTCCGGCGCCGTAGATTAGAATCCGCATGGTGTATTCCTCCTTGGTGAATTATTCATCTGCTATGTTCATAATAAATCTGCATTTTGGAAAATTAGAGCATCCATAAAATTGTCTACCCGCATTTGCCCCACGTCTTGCAGTACGCAGGACAAGCTGTTTTCCACACTTCGGACATATTAATCTCATTTCTGTCTCTTTTACTGATGATTCTTCCGTACTATTGTCTTTTAGCTCTTCTACTTTAGAAGTATTCCCTTTTTCCAGTTCTATTTCTTTTGTTAATTCTTCGTATTTTTCTATATAATTTTTCCGGTTTTCCTGATTCCTTTTTAAGAAACTTTCTGCGATTTCTTTCATCTCTTTTTTTGATGATGAAGGTAATCTTGATTCCGCAGCAACCTTTTTTATCGTTGTGATTAATTGATCCGCGCGAATTACTTTCTCTTTTACTTCTTTTTTCGCATATCTGTCGTTTAATACAGTTTTCGGATTCGCCAATACAACCAATGATCGATTAAATGAATGAAATGATTTTCTTACTATCATTCCTGTAAGAAGATTTCTATTTTCTAGTTTGCTTTCTTTCACTATCTCCATATGCCGTTCATTTTGTGTAATTGGAGAATAAATTCCTTCTTTGTATTTTTTTCTTCCATATGTCACGGTTCGGACAAAATTTCCTTTGGAATCTATATCTATATTCCCCACAAGATTCTTACATTCAATAAAGAAAGTAATCTTTTCCGTGATAACAATAAAATCAATTTGCGCACCACGTCCATCTTCTGTCTCTATATAAATATCTTGCAGTACATACATATCCATATTGCTGTTCTTCAACTCAAATAAAATATTATTCTCTCCTGCAATTCCAGCCTTTATAATTATGATTTCTTTTTCAATCTTACTCTTAATTTCTTCACTGGCCTTCGGAAGTAATTCTTCAAGCAGTTCCAAATATTCTTTTGCACTGTTAGATTCCTTTAAAATAATAACTTCTGGTTTTGAAAAAATTCCCATAACTCTTTTCCTTAAATAAATATATTCTTTTTATATTCTAACATCCGCATTTTTTGATTTCAATACTGTACCTCTTTATCCGATATCTAATCATACTCTATTTTCTGTTTTTCATTTGTTAACAATTTCTTCCTAATTCCATCACACTTTCATCACATATTCCTTCTATACTAAGAATTGTTCGAAAGAACAAACACTTTAAATCTTTTTCATAACTTTTTCCTCAGGACTGCACTCCTCCCAAACAATGCAGTCCTATTTTTTTACAAAATTACCGGAGGGGACACAAAAAAAGCCACAAACACCGTCCCCACTGGCCCTTTAAATTCACTAAAGTTCTAGTCATTTTAGCCAATTCATGTTATTATCTTAAATAGGATTTTTAACAAAACGCACAGGAAGGAGCATTTTAACAATGGACGAAAGAATTAGCCGCGTATTAGAAAAAATGAAAGAGAAAGGAATTGATCAGTTACTGGTATCTGATCCACTGAGCATCCGCTTTTTAACAGGAATCATGGTAAATCCTGGGGAAAGATTATATGCACTGTTACTCAGAACAAGTGGAAAGCATACATTATTCCTGAACTATCTGTATTATGTATCAAATACAGGATTTGAAGAAGTATGGTTCAGTGACATGGATGATCAGATCGGAGTTCTGATGGAGCACATCGATACCAAGAGTACTCTTGGAATTGACAAGACATGGCCGGCTCGTTTCCTCATTCCACTTCAGGAGCGCTGCCCTGAGATGAAGACAATCTGGGGATCTGACTGCGTAGACGGTGTTCGTGCAGTCAAAAACGCTGAGGAGATTGAGATCATGAAACATGCATCTGTGATCAATGATACGGTTATGGAAAGAGTTGCTAATTTCATCAAAGAAGGTATGACAGAGAAAGAAGTTGCTGACTTCATCGACGCTGAGTACCTGAAAGAGGGAGCTAGCGGAGTAAGCTTTGATACAATCGTATGCTTTGGACCTAACGCTGCTGACCAGCACCATACACCAAGTGAGACAAGAACTCTGAAAGCCGGAGAATGTGTCCTGATCGATATGGGTTGTGTATGGAAAGGTTACTGCTCAGACATGACAAGAACATTCTACTGCAAGAGCGTAGATGATGAGCAGGCTGCTATCCACGATCTGGTTCGTACAGCAGTTGAGAAAGCAGAAGCTGTTATCAAACCTGGTATGCGTTTCTGCGATATCGACGCTCAGGCAAGAGATCTGATTGACGAAGCTGGATACAGTGAGTACTGGAGAATCCGTCTTGGACACTTCATCGGACAGGAAGACCACGAATATGGTGATGTAAGCCCGATCAACAAGAATGTGGCTGAACCTGGTATGATCTTCTCTATCGAGCCTGGTATCTACATCGAAGGCAAATACGGTGTTCGTGTTGAGGACCTTGTTCTCGTAACAGAAGACGGACATGAACTTCTGAATGCTGTAGATAAGAAATACCGCATTGTTGGTTAATTTTAAATCTTACATATTATTTTTTAAAGGCAGGACTTCGTTTCCTGCCTTTTTAGGTAGTGTAAATTATTGGACCTGTTGACAAACTACTTATATTCGCGATTTCTCACTTGTGAATTTAATCAAATATTCAAAAAATGACTGGTTAAGGCTTTGATTACATAGCCTTAACCAGTCGTTTTAGATTTAATGCCATAGCTGAAAAGAGGCATTCTTCTTCCGCACGAATAATCCCTCTTTTATGGATTCTTTTTAAATTGTGTTCCCTTTTTAAGACTGAAAAAGTGCCTTCAGCCCATATTTTTCTTAAACGCATTACTTTGACATATTCAGGTGTATGATATTTTAGTTTATTACGATGAAATGCAGGATAATTCCCACTGGCGTTGATCCGAATAGCTCCTTGATCTATTTCGCAAATAGAAAGTCGTGGACAATCTTTACACAGTTTACGGGCACGAGAATACAGTCTATAATAATTCAAGGTGCTTCTTTTGAAGACAAGCCTTTGAAAATTTAACTCTTTCTGATTTTCGCATACAAAGCAGTCTTTATCTTGATTATATGTAAATCCCTTTTTTAAAGCATTATTCTGGTATTCGCGAATTGCTGTATAGCCTTCGATTCCAAGTAATTCCAGTCCTCTATGAACAGCCCCAACATCATAACCGCCATCCAATGCCAGCACCTTTATATCAATAGGTAAGGCCTCTTGTTGCTGTTTTACATGATTGAGAATAATATCACTTTCACGATGATTTGCTGGATAACAATTAACGCCTGTGATTATACCATGTCCCGTATCTACCGTCATCTCTGTTAAATAACCAAGCCCCCTTTTCCTTTTTTGGTTTATATATCCACAATCAGGGTCTGTTATACTTTTCAGAGTACGCTTTGTAACTTCTTTCGTTATAGGTTCTTTATAGCCCGGAATTTCAGACATTTCTTTTTCCAGTTCATCAAGGTAGTGGATGGAAGACTGTTGTACTATCTCTATTACTTCTATAGAACTGTTAACAGAAACATTTCCTGGTAAAAATGATCCATCAGCAACTACCGTATTACCACTTACAATTCCCATATTTATACATTGCATTATGATTTCATTAAAAATATCTCTGAAAAGAGTATTATCTCTAAAACGTCTCCGACGATTTTGGCTAAAAGTACTATGGTCAGGAACCTTCTGCATCATATCAAGTTCACAAAACCATCGATATGCTAAATTTAAAGAAACTTCCTCTTCCAATCTGCGTTCTGATTTGATTCCATAAAGATATCCAATTAATAGCATCTTTATCATAACAACTGGATCAATAGATTTTCTTCCTGTATGTGAATAAAAAGAGGACGCTTTTTCATAGATGAAATCAAAATTTACACTGTTTTTAATCTGTCTCAACAAATGATTTTCCGGAATCATTGAGTCTAGATCCAGAATAAGAAGTTGCATTTGATTATCAATTCTTCCCATCATAAAAAGTACCTCCTATGGCAAAATTATTACATATATTTTACCATAAAGAAGGTACTTTTTCTTTACTTTGTCAACAGGTCCATTATTCTGTGTAAACCTCTCAGATTGATGATAAAATCGTAGGTTTATAGAATACTAAAATATAATGTGATGGGCTGAATGGCATCTCTTGCTGTTCAGCCCGTTGTCTATTTAGTAGCATGGATTCTATTGCATATCAAGGGCACCCGATAAAATCGGGTGTTTATTTACCCTTGATATGTGATTGGATCTATGCTTAGTCGATATCCACCGGCTGGATCCGATCCCCAAAATAGATGCATAACTGATCCAGTGTCAGACCCCAGTCCCAAGCCTTTCCAGTCCATTTTTTTGTGACATCCATCATTGCCAGATAGAGCATCTTGAAAAGGGCATCATCCGTCGGAAAAATAGTCTTGGATTTCGTAACCTTGCGTAGCTGGCGGTTAAAATTTTCGATGGAATTTGTAGTATATATTAATTTACGTATCTCAGATGGATATTTAAAATATGTGGATAATTGTGTCCAGTTATTTCTCCAGGATCCAATGGAAGCAGGGTACTTTTTACCCCATTTTTCTTCCAGATCATCCAGGGCTGTGAGTGCAAGATCCTCTGTATCTGCTTTGTAAACCAGCGGGAATACTGCATGAATCGCATCCCCGAATCCGGTCAATCCATCCACAGATACGATCATGATATCCTCTACACCTCGGTTTTTTATCTCGTTGAGGACGGACAACCAGTATTTTGCACTTTCATTTCCTCCTACCCACATGCCGAGGACCTCACGTTTTCCGTTCAGTTTAACACCTATAGCAACGTAAACTGCCTTTTTTACCGTTCGATTGTCCTCCCGAACATGGAAATGTACCGCATCCATAAAAACAATGGCATATTTTCTTTCCAGCGGCCGGTTTTGCCATTCTTTTGCGATAGGAAGGATTCGATCTGTCATATGTGATATCATTTCTGCTGATGCATCCACACCATAAACATCTTTGAGATGAGCGGAGATATCTCTTGTCGTCATTCCTTTTGCATACATAGAAAGTACCTGATCTTCAATGTTTGAGATATCTGTCTGATTCTTTTTCACAATCTGCGGTTCAAAATCTCCCTTTCGATCTCGTGGTATATCCAGATC
>QWCK01000556.1_pt1 | contig 64310 bp, 58 predicted proteins | sample 1972571 | NCBI WGS metagenome assembly QWCK01 (sample SAMN09866710, study PRJNA288562) | Human gut metagenome isolate term2_stool, whole genome shotgun sequencing... | isolation source: gut | host: Homo sapiens | place: USA: California | reverse complement strand
GCACGCGAGGATAGCTTGTAGATACTTGGCTCAGTAGAGCCATTGAGCAAGAAGCCCCCACTTCAAAATCTATGATTTAAGTGGTGGGAGCATGTCACTTGATCATTCTAAAATGGGAAAAAGAAATTTTGTAAAATGGGGAGATACCGGTGATTATACAGCTATTCTATCTGATAAGGAATTAGACATTGATTGGAGAACGAAAATTGCACGCAATGGTGGAAAATTGATATTGTGTTAAATAGTAATTTGCCGTAGGCAAAGAGATGCACCCAAAGAGAGCAAATCCTGATATTTGTGACTCTCTCACTTGTGGATTGAATGCTCACTTACCTGTTTGCTATTCAATCAGGATTTGCGTCCTCCACTTTATAGTGATATAATCCCTTATAAAGGAGGAGTAACAAATGGGTAAAAAAGTATTGATTATTACGGGAAGTCCGAGACTGAAAGGCAACACCAACGCACTGGTAACTGCATTTGCAAGTGGTGCGGTAGCTGTAGGGAACGAGGTAGAAGTTTTTGATGCAGCAACTGCGAACTTAAATGGCTGTCATGCAGATAAGAGTTGTGAGCAGCGTGGCTGTTGCGGACAAAAAGATGACGGAGTGAGAATGAATGAACTAATGCGAGAAGCAGATGTTCTTGTATTGGCATCTCCGGTTTACTGGAGCGGCTTTACATCACAGATTAAAACAGCGATTGACCGCTTTTATCAGTTTAGTTTTCCAAAGGGAAGAGAAACTTTACATATCAAAGATTTATATCTCATTGCAGCATCTGCTAATCCAGATTCGGCGATGTTTAATGACGTTGTTCATGCCTATGAACAGCTTTGTGAGTTACTGCATTTTGATAAGGGAGGAACACTCCTTTGTCCGGGACTTGCAGGAGCAGATGACCTCGAAAATCATCAGGAATTTTTAGAAAAGGCAGTAAAGATGGGGATGGCTATTTAATTCATTAATAGGCTGACGCATCCAAAGAGAAAAGCTGTTCTATATTTTTGACCTCGCAGCGGTTTGAATGCTCGTTCATGTACACGCACCCAAACCTTGCTCCGAGGACACAATATAGGGCAGCTTTTCTCTTTGGATTGATAGTGATTGGATTTAGGCAAATAAAAATGAGAACATTTAACATGCCGCGACGAAAGTCACAGATAGGAGGGGATAGCTCGTCTGTCTATCACAAACTACGCTTCAATTACTCCCTTAATTGCAGCATATAACTCATCATATGTTTCATATGCCGGAATTTCTGGATGCTCAGCCTTAATAGCATCTGTACTCTTGAATAAAAATCCAGCCTTACTTGCCTGAATCATACCAAGATCATTGTGACTGTCTCCGCTGGCGATGGTATCATAACCGATGGACTGGAGAGCTTTAACTGTAGTATATTTAGATTTTTCGCAACGCATTTTAAAGTCAGTGATTTCTCCGTTATCTGCTACAACGAGAGAGTTACAGAAGATAGTAGGATAACCAAGCTTCTTCATAAGCGGGCCTGCAAACTGGGAGAATGTATCACTGATAATGATAACCTGTGTCAGTTCTCTTAATTTATCCAAGAATTCTTTTGCTCCAGGAATAGGGTCAATCTTTGCGATTGTTTCCTGAATTTCTTTTAATCCAAGACCATGTTCTTTTAAAATGTTAAGACGATACTTCATTAACTTATCGTAATCTGGTTCATCTCTGGTTGTTCTCTTTAACTCTGGAATTCCAGTCTCTTCTGCGAATGCAATCCAGATTTCCGGTACTAATACGCCTTCTAAGTCTAAACAAACAATTTCCATGTCTTTGTTTCCTCCATTTCTGATGTGTCAGTTGCGGTATTTAACAATAAGTAACACTACAAAACAGTATGTAAAATACCACGTCTTATCTTTCTAGTAATGTGAGTGTGTATTGAAAATCATTTTAGTATCTTCAAACACAATCGGATATGGCTCATGCTAGAGCGTGTTTGAAAAATCATTCTCGCAAATGTGATGTGTAAATTACTTTTTGCTTTTTTAAATATTCTCCAGTTAAGTTCAAGCCATATTAAACACTATTATAGTAGGAAACCTGAAAAATCTCCATAAAAATTTTTATTTTTCAAAAATTCTAAGAATTTTTTTGCTACTGGAGCGATATGTTTTTCAAACACGCTCTAGCAGTAAACTAAGTAACTATCCAGCTGCCCCCAGCCAAAGACAGCCCGCCAACTTTGTACCAGTTACAAAAACTTCACAATTGTTGCAATCAGTTTCTCCTCAACGAGTAAAATCTGTTTACCAGAAAGAGACGCAGCGCAATATCTTCATCGGAAATAGATGGCGTAAATTCATCATTATTTAAGTGATCTGCGTTGCCATTACCATAGGCTGAAGAATTCTTTTGTGCATTTGCGATAGTAAACGGCAGGATAATAGTGACAGTCGTTTCATCATGGATTGGATATCCTGTCTCCATACAGGGGGCAATCCGATATAAGCCATATTAGTGACTTTAGTCGCGGCGTGTTGAATACCCGCTTAAAGCGTTCCTGTCCAACACTTGCTCCGAGGCCACAAATATGGCTTATATATCGTTCTGCGAGCTAACTTTGGCTGTGTAACAAAATTACTATTTATTCATCAAAATCTGTTTGGAAGACACCCTCTGGTGTTCTCATTGTCAAAATCCCAAGATTAAATCCCTCATCCTGAATCGTAATGTGGTACTCAAAAGTCACGTCATCTTCAAATTTGGATAACACTAGATAGGTTCCATTTTCTTTATCTTCAATCTGATCACAGATATCATTATATACGCCTCTTCCAGAAATCTCTCTTGGGTAGCCGGATGCTTTTATTTTTTCTTCGATTGCTTTATAAAATTTGTTCATGGTTTCCTCGCTTTCGTGGTTATGTTGTTTTAATATGATAATTAAAAATAGATGGTTTGAAAAGGGTTTTGTGCCATGCTATAATAATAGTAGTATAGAATATTTGTTTTGCTAAGACAATACCATTTTGATGTAAAAGTTTTAATAAAATAGTGTCATGCAAAAATAATAGAAATTCGAAGGACAGAATTGAGGGAATATTTTATTTATCATAATTTTCTTACAATTCAGCATAAAATTTTATTTCAGCGGCTGTCTGGTTTTAATAAAAAATAGCAAATTAATGATTTTTGTTGGAAAGAGAAGGGGATTCCCCATTCTTGCCAACTGTGGATTTTAGAATAGTCAGAAAAAAGAAACACTACCATATCCCAGATGCGACTACAGAGCAGATGGGATATGGTAGTGTTTCTTTTTTCGTCTATACCAAATCTACAAATCAATCACTGGCAGATAAAGATATGCTTCTTCTCCCTGATAGCATTCAAAACACATCCCCTGATGTGATATTTTATACTCTTTTTGCGTACAGAGCCATTCGGTAAAGACGTAACGCCAGCCATCCCGTACAGCATCCGCTACTTTTTCAGGAGTTTCCTGTGATTTAATTGTAAAAATTGCGTATCGTCCGGCAGGAATCTCCACCTTATGGAAACCATCCGGAATTTCTGTAGAGTCAGTTAAAAAGCCAAAGAAATAGTGTAATTCACCGCTGATATGGTCGGGATGGGTCCATAGTCCAACTTCGCCATAATCATGGATTCCTTCTGGATAGGCAGGGTATTCTTTAAAATTAATGTGATTCCAGTAAGCACCGGATTTGCTGTAATCACTGTCATATTCGCCGGGAATCTCGTACCCAAGTGCTGTCTGTGACCGTAATGCTTTAATTTCAACGTGTAGCATAATAAGAACCTCACTTTCTTTATTTTGTTTTAAATATTCTCGTGCGCTAATACCATATTCTTTGCGAAATGCTTTAGAAAAACCGGAACTGGTTTCAAAGCCATTATCAAATCCGGCCTGTGTGATACTCATTCCAGATAAAATATCCTTTTTTGCTTTTTCCAAACGGAGAAGGCGTATGTATTTTCCCGGTGACATATCACAGCAGATTTTAAAAATGTGGCAGAAATGATAAAGAGAGTAACCATAGCGGGAAGCCAGAGATTCTGCTGTTAATGTGTCTTGAAGGTGATTTTTTATGTATGTAGTACAATCTTTTATTACTTCTAAAGAATTATTTTTATTCACGATCTCTCCTTTCCGCAGTTTCTATGAGTGCAGTCGGTGCGACTGCTCGACTTGAATATAAATATCATACACCAATACACAGGTTATGTTTTATAAATATTGTATCAGAGAAAAGAAAAAAGACTTTTCCAGAGTTGCGAAGTTTATCTGAAGAATAGAGATTGTCCGTAGTGGGAGTTGTAAATTGACAGAATGTTAGTGGTGATTTACAATATAACTAAAAAACATTTGGATATTAAAAAAATAATATTCAAGTCGAGCAACTGCGAGACTTGGCGCGTGATTCTGGTCAGCATAAGCTGACATATTCTTTACAGAATCACTGCGCATCCTCGCGGAGCGTTTATCTCAGTCGGAGATTGGACTCCCACTGAGACAAATTTGCTGTCACTCACCACCTGAAGGAGGTGGGAGTCTTCTCGACTGAGATAAAATAACAGAGAAAATGAAAGAAAAAGAAATAGAAATAATAGAAGGATAGAGAAAATGAACACAGTGAATGAGACAAAAACATTTTCCTCACTTCCGGAGGAAGAATCAGCTTTATGGGAACGTATGAGAGACACTCTTTTGTGCCTTCAGACAGATAACAGCATTTCGGTAAAAGATCTGGCAAGCAGACTGGCATACTCTACGCAGGAATTCCTTTATCTGGCTGACATTTTCTTTGACAATTCTCTTGATACAATCAGGGAACAGGTGCAGGGATTAAATATTGAAGAGGATTATACAAATCAAGTCCTTCCATTTGAACGGATTCCTGATAGTTCTATGATAGAATATAAAGTTGTGAGAAGAATGGCACAGACAGTAGAGGCAGATATGCTGCCTTTAGAAGGCGATATTTTTCAAAACGGAATGGAATATATCGAGAAGGATGTAAAGGAAAAGTGGAAGGAGAGGGAGCGTGCCGGAGAGTATATGCAGTTTTGGTGGCATGATGATTCATACCATTTCTTTTATATGATTGGGCAGGAAGTTCCAAAAGATGCCGGAAAGGAAAGTGAAAAGAAGAGAATTGATATTGGGGCATCGGATTATGCAGTTTTTACGTTAAAAGAGCAATATTGGGATAAACAGGCACCGGATATGATAAAAATGTTGATAAAATATGCGTTATGTGACTGGATAAAGCAAAGTGAAATGCACTATGACAATCGGAAAATGTATTTTATTTCTTTTGAAAACGGACTGTATTCAGTATATCTTCCTCTTGAAAAAAGAATGCATTCGGATTATGTAATGAAAAATAAAAAAGAGGAGAAAAAGATTTATGGAGTTGACGAGTGGATTAGTTATATTGATGAGCATATTACGGAGAATCTGACAGCAAAAGGTCTTGCAAAGCTGTTTCATTATTCCGAGAAACATTTAAAAAATATTTTCCAGCTTTATTATGAAACGAGAATCACCGATTACATAAAACAGAGAAAGCTGTACTTTGCTGCAGAAGAATTAAAAGAAGGAAAGAATCCGGAAAAAGTATGTGCCAAATATCAATTTGCAAGTTATAGCGTTTTTTCTAATGCATTTCGCAAAGAATACGGCGTTGTTCCGGCAAAGTATTACCGGATGGAATTTCAGAATATTGCATGGATCAATTACATTGATGAGCATATTACAGAAGATATCACACCAGAGATGATGGCGGAACATTTTAACTATTCCAGAGACTATTTTCGCAAAGCCTTTCAGGATGATTTTGGAATGGGACTTAGTGCGTATATCAGTCAGAGGAAAATACAAAAAGCCGCCAGAGAATTACGTCAGGGTGTCAAGGTGGCCAGTTTAGCAAAAAAATATGGTTTTAAGTCGAGAAATGGATTTGATAAAGCCTTCCGCAAAGCCTTTTGTACCAGTCCTTCCAAATATGCTAAAGCAAACACAGAAGTTGTTGACTTAAATCAGTTTTACTCAGAATATAAAGATAAAATGAAAGTATCCTTTATGGACGTTGATGATATCAAAATGGTTGGCTGGACGATCATCCCAAATCGTGGACGGGAAGTAGATATACCGGCACAGGTAGCATTCTGGCTCGATGAGGACTCACCATACTTCAAGAAAATGAACTCTGTAGCCGGAAGTGCGAATGGAAATGATAAGATTGCCATGTGGTATCATGACCCGGAATGTATCAATATTCAATATATCCTTGGACCGGTTGTAAACAACTTTACAAATGTGCCGGAAGATGCTGTGAAAATAGAGATAGCCGCCGGACGATTTGCCGTATTTGAAACAGACCGCGAAAGCGATGTGGATAATCTCGCAGATACCATCCGTATGTTTTCCCGGTGTGTTTTTTATGGCTGGATAAAAGAACACCGCGATATGGTCTCTTTACAGAACTTTACTTTTGAAAGATACATCAATAAAAAAGTATACATATATGTTCCGATAAGCGTAAAATAATGAAGATAAAACAAAAGTTGTGTTATCTATAATAAGCAAAAAAAGAAAAATGCCCCGTCAGATCATTCGGTCTGACGGGATTTTTTCTGCAAAAAATGTCAAGCATTTTTTAAAAAAATCTAAAAAAGGTTCCAAAATGACGAAAAGACATCCGTCTGGTTGGAATACTTTTTAGAAAAGCCATGTTATAATAAATGTACAAAAAAATACATTCTATTTTAAGAAAGTTGGTACAAACCACACAGGCTTACCCCTACTGTGAAAGCAGATGCCCTCACAAATACCACTGGATCTTCCGGGAAGGTGTGAAAAGGCAGAAGAAGCTTAAGTCAGGATATTTAAAATAGAATTCTAATGAACAGGACTTTGGGTGGGAGTGCTGAGTACATTCATTCGATATGTTTAGAGAAATCTTTACAGAAGTCGAAAAGCAAGTCTCAGTTTCTTTGTTTTTATCTAATGATTTCTATCCGAAAGTCCCACACATAAAATCCTGACACAGCGTTTGGAAATTATAAATATCTGTAATTTTCAAACGGGTAATATCAAAGGAGGTAAAACAACAATATACAGTTATTTCATATGCAGATAATAATGTGAGAGTAGTTGAGACCACAATAAAAAAAGGTTCAGTAGAGAAAGCATATAAGCAGATAAATCGTATAGAAGTTGTTTTAAATCAATATATTGCTAAAGGAGCTATCCGTTGGCAATGGGAGTCGCGACCCATTAGTAACATGTAGACAAAATCAAAGAATGCTATCTAAATAGCGGAGTTTCTAAAGGAGGAAAACTTATGAAGACTTTAAAAAGAATGCTCGCAGTGATGCTCGCAGTAGTTATGATGATGGGACTTGGTGTAACATCAATGGCAGCAACACCATCTAAAGGGAAAATAACAGTTCCAGTTACTGTAGAGGTAGTAGGTTTACCATCAAGTTATACAGGTAATGTCAAAGAAGGAGTGTTGTATAGCGGAAATGTAACGTTGAATGCAATTACACAACCAACAGCAATGAATTTTATTGATGCAACAGGTTTAACAATTGGAAAGTCTACTAATGGAGATTATATTACATCTATTAATGGGCTGGGTAGCATTGATGTAGAATATACATCTAATTCTTATAAGGGATATTCTTGGATGATTGATATGAAAGCAGGTAATTCTGTGACAACACAGGGAACAAAACCTTCATGGGCTGCTGCAGCGCCAGAGGCAAATGCCTGGTTTGAATCTCCATTAGCAGCAACAAATGTAGCTATGTCAGGAAGTCAGTATTTTCCATATGATTATAGCAATCAGTCAGCAGGCGGTTTTACTACTAGTGTAGAAGGCATTTACGTAAAATATGTTTTGACAGAAACTACATGGTAGAAAGTAGACTAAGTTAGGAATAATGGGAGGAGTCAACAATTAGTTGACTTCTCTTGTTATATACGAGGAGGAAAAACATGGGAAAATCAAAAGTTTATTTAAACAGTAAAATTATACTTTTTATATTTGCCATATTGATTGCACTTGCTTGTTCAAAAAAACTTTCTGCAGCAGAAACTGCAACATTCGCAATTAGTAATGTAACTATCGGTCAAAAAGAAGCGACAGTTACTAAGAATACAAAAGATGATTCTGTCTATACTGCACAAGTTGACGAAAGAAGTATCGGTGATGGATATATAATAAGTGGAAAGACGGATGTCGATGCACAGATTTCTGCAACGGATTTTGAAGGAAAAGAATTTTCAGTAAAAAGAAATGGAACAGATTTTAATATTGAAAAAGAAGAAACGAAATCTTATAATATTAATGGAACATCTGTTTGCTATATAACAGTAAAAAAAGGAACTGTAAGCGAAAAATATAAAGTTCTTATTAGTGGTTTAAGTAATTGGGATAATATTAAAGAAACATATATTGCAGATACTACAAATGATGAAATAAACTATTTTGATAATGATACAGTAATACAGGGAAGTTCTTCAGCAGATACTTCTTATCGAGAAGTTACTGTGAAAGATCAGGTAAAACAATGTTCTGTTTTTCGGTGGACAAATCATAAGAAAACAGAATCATATTCAGCAAATGCAATGGAATGGCTTAGCAATGGAGAAAACTATGTGCGAATTAATGGAGAGAATTTCCAACGTTTTGAAAGTTCAGCTTCTTACTCTGATACCTTTCAAAGTCCTGTATTAAGTCTGAAAAAAGGTTTGAATATAATTGAAATGTATACAGCAGAATGGAATGTGTCTGCTCTTGATACTGCCTCTGAAACTATGCCAGAAGGACTGAAAAAGACTAATCTAAAAGGCTATTCTTGTGCGGTATACCTTGTATATTCCAATGGAACAGAAGCGGAAGTTAAAAAAGGTTCTGATACGGATATTAAGTATGTAGAGGCAACCCAGTTAGGTTCTGCAACTGTAAAATCTACTTCTTATGGAGTGAAGAATGATAATGGACAGTGGGCGATTGCGATACCTAAAAAGTTACCTTTGGATAAGATTATCTTAGGAATTGCTCCTGTAGATCCACAAGCAAAGATTGAATACATGGATACGCAGGCAATAAAAGGTGATCAGGTTGGTATGTATGCGGCAATAGCTGTTGGAGATAGTTTAGATAAAATTACGGTTAAAGTAACAGCTGCGAATGGAGCAATCAAAATATATACTATTTCTATTGTAAGAGCAAGTGCCGATTGTGACTTGAAACAGATTGAATTAAAAAATGCAATATTAAAAGATTATAAGACAAAAAAAGAAACAGGATTTTCATCAGAAAAGACGGTATATCTTTTACAGCCAACTGATGTAGAAAATGCAGAACTTATAATAAAAGAAATATCATCTGAGGCAGTGGCAAATATCAACAAGAAAGAAATACAGTCAGTGACTATTAATGTAGATGATTTTTTGGCAGAAGTAAAGATTACTGCACAAGATGGAATTAAATCAAAGAAATATTATTTTATTTATCAGAATAAAGATGGAAGCGTTCCAATGTTTAAAAATTCTTCTGAAAATGAAGAAGAAGTAAAGAAGGCAAAAGAACTTTTACAGCCATATTTAACACAGAAAGAGTCTGAACTTAAAAATATGTGGAAGAACTCCTGTTGGTCTGTATTTATGAATATGGCGGCAGATGTGAATGTAGATGGAGGATATGTTTATTCTCCTGAAAAAGAAAATTATACTCAGGCAACTGTTTATGCAAGACAGATTCTTCAGGTAGTAATGCTTGGATATAATCCATATGATTTTGGCGATTCTCATATGAATCTTGTAAAAGGTTTACTTTCTTTTAAAAATAAAGAAGGACTTTTTGGTGGTTATGCAAATAATGAATGGGCATTAATGGCATTGAAAGTTTGTGGAGAAGAGATTCCAGACACATTAGTAAATTATGTAAAGAATGTAGATTTATATAATTCTTATAGCGTAGATATGCGAGGATGGGCACTGGCTGAATTAAAAGGATTGATTCCAGATGAAGAATATATTGCGGGAATCATTGCTTTGAAGGATGCACAAACAGAAGACGGAACTTGGGGAAATATCAATACAACAGGGTGCGTTATTACAGGATTTATTGGTGCTGGTGTTAACACAGATTATTTGAAATATAATGGTAAAGACATATTAGATATTTGTAAGGAACAAAATTATGAAGATATCATAGCTAATGCTGTAAAAACAAATGATGGAGAAACTTTAAAAGATATTGTTATAGGATTAGGTGATGTTATATCTGGTTCTAATGTATGGCAAAGATATGATTTAGATGAAAGCAAATGGAAATCATTGGTTGAAAAGGCAGAAAAAATTAAGGATGATGCAACTATTGCTGAACTATTGACTGATGCTAAAAATATTGTAGCAGAAAAGAAGTATGAAGGTAATGGAAAAGTTTATCATACTCTTTATGCAAAAGTAGCTTCAAAAGACACATCATTAAGAAAACAAGTTAGATTTGAGGAGCCACAACAGATAATTGAACCAATAGAAGGAGAACATTATTACATAAGTTCGAGTGATTATATGGACAATCCAGAAGAAGCTCATGGATGGCATAGTGATATGGCAATTTTGGCAGGTCATAAAAATCTTACACCAGAGAACAAATTTGGAGCAGTGTGTTTAGTTGATTCTCCAGATGTTGATTATAGTAAATATACTTATAAAATTATGGGTGGAACGAACGCAAAAGCAGCTCTATTGGAGAATATGTATAAGGATAAAGTATATGCTCTTCTTTTGATAGAAAACAATGCTGTAATACAGGGAGATGATGTAGACAAAAAAACTGCAAATGCACTTATTGAATATGGACCAGTAAAAGTAGACAATGATTGGCCAGAATTGTTTTTGGGAAAAGATTCAAATAATCTTTCAGATAAAGAAAATATTTCACTAGATATAGATGCTAAAGAAATATTTGTTAAAGCAACGGATGATACAAGTGGCATATGCAAAATTCAATATTCATTAGAAAATGGAGAATGGACAACAGTTTATGATGCAGCAAAAAATGACAATATTGATGTAGATAATAAATGTGGATTGAGTGAAAAAAATATTAAAATACCAGTAGATGAAAAAGCTTCCGTGATGCATGTGAAAGTTATTGATGTGGCAGGAAATGAAACAATTAGTACTGTAAAAATTGTTAAAAAGTCACAATTTAGTATTGAACCTAAAACAATAATTGGAAACGATGCTGATTTTACATTAAACCTTAAATTGAATGGAAATACTATTGCATCTGTTATGAATGGAGAAGATACTTTAGAAGATACAAGCTATGAAGTTGATTCAGAAAAAGAAACTTTAACTTTAAAGAAAGAATATCTTGAAAAATTAAATGCAGGAGAATATTCAATTACAATTAAATTTAGCAATGACGGCAGGTTAATTGATAGTGATTTGAAAGCTGCATTAAATATTGATAGTCCAGATAATCAGGTTAAGAAGTTAACAGATATGGTTGAAGCATTAGGAGATATTACTTTAGACAAGGAGTCTAATGTAGAGGTAGTACAAACATTCTATAATAATATGTCTGAAGAATTGCAACTTAAGATTTCAGATGAGATAAAGAAAAAAATATCTGATGCATCAGATAAAATTTCTGGATTGAAAGAAGATAAAAGTAAGGCACGGAAATGGGAAGAAAAGGTTAAGGCTATTGGCAATGTAGATCTTTCTAAAGAAGAACTTATCAAAGAAGTAAGAAAGACCTATGAGTCATTAACAGATTCTCAGAAATCTTTTGTAACAAAAGAGGTATTAACAGTGTTACAAAATGCAGAAGTTGCGTTGCAAAAATTAAAAGAGGCAAACAACAATCAAAAGCCATCTAATGAAACAACTGTACAAAAACTGCAGATTCAGATTAAAAAGCAGACTACTACATCTATTACTTTAAAATGGAATAAAATTTCTGTTGCAGATGGATATCAACTCCGCAGATATGATAAGAGCAAGAAGAAATATGTTGTAGTAACAGATTTGAAAAAGAATCAGAACACGTATACTTTTAAGAAATTAAAAGGAAAGAAAGGTAAATCACTGGTAGATGGAACCGTTTATAAATTAAATCTGCGTTCTTATAGTATGGAAAATGGAAAGAGAATTTATAAACAATCAGAAGTTATTACTGCTGTAACTAGTCCGATGAAGACTTCTTTAAAAGTAGATGGAGTATCTCGCAATAAGATTAAAATATCTTGGAAAAAAATAAGACGAACAACAGGATATAAGATTTACGTAAAAGAAGGTAAAAAATCAAAATACAGACTTGTAAAGCAGGTAAATAAATCTAATAAAACAAAAATAGTTATTTCTGGTCTGAAAAAAGGAAAAACTTATTTTGTTAAGGTATATTCTTATAAAAAAGCAGCTAATTTAAATGTTTTGAGTAAAAAATCAAATGTTAAAAAAGTAAGAATAAAATAATAATACAGGACAGGAAGAGGGATTCTCTTCCTGTTTTGTGAAGAGGGAGGTGTGCGATGAAAAAGAAAAATACAGTGTTTTTTAAAATGATTTTATTAATGATGATAACAATATGTTGGTGGAAATCAGTAGTTATATCGAATGCTTCTGAAAAAATAGGAACGGTTACATTATCTATAGAAAAATTCACAATAGGTCAAGGATATTTGATTGAACCAACGCAGGTTGTTCTGCATGAAGGAGATACTTGTGCAAACTTGGTAAAAGATATTTTGAAGAATAATAATTATGAAATTGAGGCACCAACTACTTCAAATGGTTGGTATTTGTCAGGAATTAAAAATGCAGATAATGGAAAAACAAAAATACCAGATGTGATTAAAAATATGGATACGCAAGTAAATGGAGAGGATATTATTTATCCGCCAGATGATACAGCCAAGAATGTAGCATATCCAGATTTGAGTGAGTTTTCTTATCATAGGAATGCAGGATGGATGTATTCTGTAAATGGAGAGTTTCCTAATGTAGGAATGGCAGCGTGGATACCAAAAGATGGGGATGTAATCCGAGTACAATTTACAGTATATGGATTAGGAGCAGACTTAGGCAGTCAATATAAAGATGGTGGTGTAAGAGCTTTAAATATTGCAAACAAAGAAAAACTGACAAAAAAAGTAGCACAATTTAATGAACAAAAAGGAAAATGGCTTAATATATATAGTGCCTCTGATAGATATAACTATGCAATGGAAGTACTTGAAAAGTTGGATTCAAAGCAATGGAAAGTAGATGATGCTTTGGAGCAATTGGAACAGATTATGAATAAGAATAATTTTACCATAGTTCAAATGGAAGAAATAAATAAGGTAAAACAGAAAATTAACGCTATCGGTACAGTAGATTTATCTAAAGAATCTCAGATAGCAGAAGCAAGAAAGTCTTATAATGCATTAACCAGTGAACAAAAGGAACTTATTTCTGCAGATACATTAAAAGTATTAACTGATGCTGAGAAGAAAATTGTCAGTCTGAAAGCTGAAAAGAAAACCCAGGATGAGGCAAAGAAAAAGGCAGAAGAAGCGAAAAAGAAAGTTCAGCAGGAAGCCCTGAAAAAGAAATACACCCCATCTAAAACATCTATAAAATCCATTAAGAAGCTGAAAAAGAATCAGGTGAAGCTTACATGGAAGAAAGTAAAAAATGCAACTGGTTACGAAGTATACCAGTCCATGAAGAAAAACAGCGGCTATAAGAAAGTGAAGACAATTACCAAAAATAAGACAGTGACTTATAAAGCCGGAAAGTTAAAGAAAAAGAAAACTTATTACTTCAAGATCCGTACTTATCGTAAAGCAGGAGGAACAACTTATTACGGTAATTACTCAAATGTAAAGAAAATGAAGGTGAAATAATTGTAGGACAATTTTACCCGCTTAATTTCCTAAAATGAAGCAAATACACCCGTCTGGTTGGCATATTTTTTTAAAAGTCTATGTTATAATATGTACATGGCTTGCTTCTCAGGCTCACTTAAGGAACGCTCCTTATTTTCATTCTGAATTGCCAGCCATTTGATTTTAGAATGAAAACAAATATCTGGGCTAGAGAATGTAACAGTTTTATAAAAGTATTTGGCCTGTGCACCTAATGCATGGGCCTTTCTTTTCTACGGAAAACTCTCAATTTCTCTTGGATATTTTGTAAAATGAGTGAAGGAGAGGGTAGAATGAACAAGATGTATCAAAGGTTAAAAAGAAAATGTATATCGCTTGTACTTTTTGCTCTGCTTGTGGCATTTATAGTTCCATACTATGCATATGCGGCAGATAATGGGGCAGAACCGGCCGCGGCAGCTTCTGCTGCAGAGAGTACAGGCGATTTTTCTATGTCAGAAAGTGAGACGTCAGAAAGTGAGACATCAGAAAGGGAGGAGACGGAGTCTTCGGAAGAGGAGGAGCAGCAGACCAGGGAAGATGCAGATGCATCAGCAAGTACAGAGGCAGATGTACAGGAAAGTACACAAGAACAGACATTAACAAAAAAAGAGAGAAAGATTGTCCGTAAGAATTTGCAGCTTGGAAGAAGTTATGGTTTTTATGCTTGGGGTGCAGAGGAAGATGCGGCACAGGGACAGTCTGATGAATCAGGAGTGGCAGTGCAGACGGAAGCAGAGGCGGAAGTCTTAAGCCCGGATATTGATACGGTTTTATCTAAGGTAAGAAGCTATATTTTAAGTAAAGATACGAAGCCGGATTACAGTAGTATATGGAATGTTATTGGTTTAAAAAGGAGTGGGCTGTATGTGCCGGAATCTTATATAAATCTTTTTTACAGTAATGTGATTGCATACTGTGAGAGTAAGGACTGGCAGATTACAAGAGCAAAGTATTCGGATTATTCAAAGCTTATTCTTGCATTAACAGCGATTGGTGTCGATGCAAGAAATGTGATGGGACATAATCTGTTAGCGTATCTGTCAGATTATGAGAATGTAAGCAGACAGGGGAATAACGGCACGATTTGGGCTTTGATCGCATTAAAGAGTAATCCGGCATATGAGATTCCAGAAAATCCTTCTGCAGAACAGCAGAATTCTGAGAAACTGATGGTACAGAAGATTGTAGAAATGCAGTGTGCCGATGGCGGATGGACATTGATGGGAACAACCGGAGATTCCGATATGACAGGAATGGCGATGCAGGCGCTGGCTTCTTATTATAATAAAGATGGATATGAGGATGTTACAGCGGCAATTGACAAGGGTCTTGCGTGGATAGAAAAGAATCAGCTTTCCAGTGGTGGTTTTGGCACGATGAATACAGAAACTTCGGAAAGTGTGGCACAGATTATCACAGCTCTTTGTGGCGTGGGAATAGATTGTGGGGAAGATGCCCGTTTTATTAAGAATGGGAAATGGCCGATGACAGGATTATTCCAGTATTATATGCCAGAAGGGGGATTTATGCATGTAGCTGCTGATGCCGGGAATAATGGTGGCGGTGCCGGTGGCATTATCGATGGAATGGCAACGGAACAGGGATTGTATGCAACAGTTGCTTACCGTAGATTTTTGGATGGAGAGACATTTCTTTATGATATGAGTGATGTGGCTATTTCGGCAGGAACGAAGCCGGTAGTCAGTCCGACGATTGATACGGGGAGTAATAGTGGAGGAAATTCTTCTTCAACGACAGCAAAAAAGACAGAAACAAAACCGGCAGCTTCTAAAGTAAAGGTAATAAAAGTGGGATTAAATTATAGTACGATTTATCTTACAAAAGGAAAGAGCAAGACGTTAAAAGCGACGGTTTCTCCGTCAAATGCCACGAAGAAGTCAGTGAAATGGTCTTCTTCTAATAAAAAGATTGCAACGGTAAATGCAAAGGGAAAGGTGACAGGAAAGAAAGCAGGAACAGCGACAATTACAGTAAAGGCAAAGGACGGAAGTGGAAAGAAAGCAACCTGTAAGGTCGTGGTGACTGCACCGGCAACAGCGACAACCGCCAAAAAGACAACAACAACTACAGCAGCAAGAAGTCAGACAAAAAGAATTACAACACCGACATCGGGAACAACGAATCGTTCAGTAAGTACAGGAAGTGGAACACCAACTGCTTCGGGAACGACAAAGACACTTTCTTCCGGAAGCACTTCCGGTACAGGTACGGGAAGTACTGCGTCAAAGAGTGCAACAGGAACGACAGCGAAGAAGAAAGATACGGCAGTAGAGGCAACGACAGGAAGCTGGAACTTTAGCGGAGAGGATTACGTACCGGATACTTATGCGGCGGATGAGACAGATGCAGCGGAAGCGGACACCACAGCCGAAAAGGATAATGATACCTCAAAGATTGTGGCTGGTTTAGGGATATTTTATATAGTCAAAAGGATTTGCGCTATTGCAGTGGTAGTGATTATTGCTTTCATTTTATATAAAAAGCGTCATAGGATTGCAAGTGCATTACGCAATTTTCAAAAAGGCGGAGATAAGGAATAGATTAAAAAGATAATCTGTTTTTTAAAGAAAAATAAGGTGTATAGTGAGCAGAGTTAAAGCTAAGGATATACAAAGAAAGGGAAAAAGTATTTATGAAGAAAAAGGGATTTATGCGTGTCGTTCTGGCACTGCTTATGAGTATGTTATTGATTGTTTCAACCGGTTGTGGAAAGTCCGGTAATGGAGGAAGTTCTTCCGGTAAAAAGTCCGGCAAGACAGCAACACTTGCGGATATGAATGAGATTCCGGAGGATGGAATTATTACGAAGGAACAGTTTAAGACCGTTGCAGGAGACAATAAAAAGGTACAGTTTAAAGGGACAACAGATGATGGAATTACATATATCTGGACGTATGACTGTTCAAAGATTCAGAATCCAGCAGATCAGAATTTGAAGATTGATTTTTCAGAGAAAGGTCTTGATGATTTAAAGAAGCAGGCAAACAATGCAAATGATGCATTGAAGATGACAATGTACGGGAAAGGGCTGATCTGTGTACCGGATCTTGAGGTACAGCTTCCGGAAGCGTGGCAGTCCAATTCTGCATATCTTGTAAAAGAGCAGTCTGGAAAGCTTGCAAGGATGAGCGATGTTGTGGTAACAGCACAGGTGAAGGAAGAGAATGCAAAGAAACAGGATAAAAAGACGCAGGATACAAAGACAGAAGAGGAAGATTCTTCGGACAAAACCGCAGAAAGTACAACACAGGCAAAGAAAGATACGAAGCCAAAAGAAGGAACGACATCTTTAAAAATGAGTGTTACTTCACTGGATGGAGATTGTTATATTATTGGAGGAATTACGGAGCAGCAGAATAAAGGTGCGGCATCAGCGAATAAGGCGGAAAACGGAACAACGAACAGTGAAGCAGAAGGAAGTGATGAATCGGGGAATTCAGGAGAGAATTCTTATAACGAAGAAGGAAGTTCAGGAAGTGGAGATGTTTCTGATGGAGGAGCTTCTTCTTCTGGTTCTTCCGGCAAGCAGGATGTTGCAAACGATGAAGAAGTTTCAGGTTCTTCCCATACGTGTACGATTTCGATCAGCTGCGCGACGATTCTTAATAACATGAGTGATTTAAAAAGTGGCAAGGAAGAATTTGTTCCTTCTGATGGATGGATTCTGGCAGCTTCCGAGGTAGAATTTACGGAAGGAGAGTCTGTACATGACGTATTACAGCGTGTATGTAAGGATGCAGGAATCCAGATGGAGTCTTCTTTTACACCGGCTTATAATTCAGCTTATGTGGAAGGAATTAATAATCTGTATGAATTCGACTGCGGACAGCTTTCCGGATGGATGTATAACGTAAATGGCTGGTTTCCTAACTACGGATGCAGTAAGTATACGGTACAGGACGGCGATGTGATCAACTGGGTTTATACATGTAATCTTGGTAAGGATGTTGGAGATAATTCGATGTATTAAGGATGTATGAAATAGAGATTTGATATAATAAAGATTTAATATAATAGAAATTTGATGTAATGGAGATTTGATTTAGATGAAAGATACATTTTCGACATATCATCCTGTTTTAAATATGCTGTATTTTTGCGGAACGATCGGGGTGACGATGTTTGTTGTTCATCCTGTGATTCTGGCAATTTCATTTATATGCGCTGTTGCGTATTCCGTTGTTTTAAAAGGATGGAAAAAGACAGTAAAGTTTAATCTGCTCTTCTCATTACCGATGATGATCATTGTTGCCCTAATTAATCCGATGTTTAATCATTATGGAGTAACGATTATAGGATATCTTCATAATGGAAATCCGTTTACATTAGAAAGTTGTGTGTACGGTCTTGTGATGGCAGTGATGCTGGTATGTACTCTTGTATGGTTTTCCTGCTACACAGTTGTTATGACATCAGATAAGTTTATTTATCTTTTTGGAAGAATCATCCCGGCACTTTCTTTAGTACTTTCCATGTGCCTTCGCTTTGTACCGAAGTTTATCAAAGAAGCATCTGTTATTTCTGATGGGCAAAAGTGTGTCGGGCGAAGTGTAGAGAATGGGAGCCTTATTAAGAGAGCAAAGCATGGAATTACAATTTTTTCGATTCTGGTTACCTGGTCTTTGGAGAATGCGATTGAAACATCGGATTCAATGAAGTGCCGGGGATATGGAGAGAAGGGCAGAACCGCCTTTTCTTTATATCATTTCGATAAAAGGGATTTTTTGTGCCTTATTTTTATGATCATTACATTCGGAGCAGCGATATGGGGCTTTTCAAAGGGGTATGCATTTTGTTCTTATAATCCTCGGATCGTTGTAAAGGGAGTACCCTTTACAGCAGGCAGCCTGCTTGTCTTTGCCGCTTTTTTATTGTTTAGTATCATGCCAGCAGCGATGGAGATTTTAGACCGAAGGATGTGGAAGGCGAGAAGAGGACAGGTAGAAAGTGCATCACCGGCTGGGTACCGTTTGTGGGAAGTTGAATAGCCGTATATACAGGAGATAAAAAGCAAGTTTGGAGGTGCAGGGTGACAGCGAATGGTTTGTCAGAAAAGAAAAATAGTATATTAGAAATCAATGATTTGTGTTTTGCTTATCCAGAAGAAAAAAAGAGGGCGCTAAATCATGTTTCTTTGCATGTGGAGGACGGGGAATTCCTTGTTCTTTGCGGAAAGAGTGGATGTGGAAAGAGTACACTTCTGACACATTTAAAGACTCCCCTGACGCCGCATGGAAAGCGAAAAGGAGAGATCCTTTTTCAGGGAGTACCAATCGGGGAGATGAGTAACCGGGAGCAGAGTCAGAGGATTGGATATGTATTACAGAATCCGGATAATCAGATCGTGACAGATAAAGTGTGGCATGAGCTGGCATTTGGTTTGGAAAGCCTTGGATACAGTAACGCAGATATCCGTATCCGGGTAGCGGAAATGGCAAGTTATTTTGGGATTCAGGACTGGTTTTATAAAAATGTATCGGAACTTTCCGGAGGACAGAAACAGCTTTTGAATCTGGCATCTATCATGGCCATGCATCCGGATATGTTGATTCTTGATGAGCCGACCTCTCAGCTTGATCCGATTGCAGCTTCTGATTTTTTGGAAACAGTAAAGAAGATTAATCGTGATCTTGGAACGACAATTATTCTTACGGAACATCGTTTAGAGGAAGTATTTCCTTCTGCTGACAGGGTAGTGGTCATGGATGAAGGGCAGATTTTATGTGTTGGCACACCGCCGGAAATCGGAGAAGAATTAAAGAAGCGCAATCATGAGATGTTTTTAGCTATGCCGGTGCCGATGCAGGTTTATGCCAAAGTAGAGTCAGAGCAGCCCTGCCCGATTACTGTTCGTGACGGGCGAAAGTGGCTGGACATAGTTTGCAAGAAAAAAGGCATTTCACCAGCAAATGCATCTTCTTCATATAGAAAAGAGAGTGATTCCCAAAAAGGAAAATCTTCTTTTGCTAAGATTACAGAAAAGTTTACAGAGAAAAAAGAAGATATCATCTTAGCGTGTGATGATCTGTGGTTCCGCTATGATAAAGAACTGCCGGATGTCGTAAAGGGACTAAGCTTTTCCTTAAAAAGAGGAGAATTCTTTGCATTGCTTGGAGGAAATGGAACCGGGAAGTCAACAACACTTTCACTTTTGAGCCGTTTGAGAAAGCCATATCGTGGAAAAGTACTTTTAGAAGGTAAGGATATCCGTCGTTACAGCGATAAAGAACTGTTCCGCAATTTTCTTGGAGTACTGCCGCAAAACCCGCAGTCCCTTTTTGTAAAGAAAAGTGTGGAATTAGAACTGTTTGAAATGGTAGGCGGTGTAAAAGAGAAAAAGGATGAAGAATATCAGCTTGCCATGGATAAAAAGGATGCGGTGGAAGGAATCATTAAAGTAACACATTTGGAAGAATTACTGCATCGTCATCCGTATGACTTAAGCGGGGGAGAGCAGCAGAGGCTTGCCCTGGCTAAGATTTTGTTATTGCGGCCAAAGCTTTTGTTGATGGATGAACCGACCAAAGGACTTGACAGCTATTTTAAAAAAGAATTTGCCGGAATACTGGCATTACTCAAAGAGCAGGGCGTAACTGTTTTTATGATTTCTCATGATATTGAGTTCTGCGCTTCTTATGCAGACCGATGTGGTTTGTTTTTTGATGGAAATATTGTGGCATGTGGAACTCCGGGAGAATTCTTTGCCGGAAATAATTTTTATACAACAGCGGCAAACCGAATGGCTAGAAGGTATTTTCCCATGGCGGTTACCGGGGAGGACGTTGTGAAATGTCTTAAAAAAGGAGTGTGAACAATGGCAGACTGGAAATCAAGTCAGGAGTTCTTGAAAGAATTTTACGCTTCTCCAATCGTGAATGAAGATACGATTTCTGCAAAGATAAAGCGTATCTTTTTACCAAAAAGCAGGAAAGCTTCTGCTTTAAAAGAATTAGCAGGAGATTTGTCAGGAGAAGGCAGGGCGGGAGATGTCATTTTAGATAATGATATGTTTGAGATGGATACCGAAATCTGGAAAAAGCAGGAAAAACGCAGGCTTTCTGTTCGTACCAGAGTAAGTCTCTTTCTCTTGCTTGTAGCGATTCCCCTCACAATTGCTGTCGGATTTTATGTTATGGATGTTGCCGCCGTTGGCACAGTATTTGAAAAGATTTTTGGTCCAAGAAAGTATTATTTTATTAGCCTGGTAATCATTATATACTCGTTATTACCGTTTTTTATGGTATTTGAGGGACGAAAACCTCAGGTGAGAGAGCTAGTTGTTCTTGCAACAATGGTAGCATTGGCAACCGCCGGCCGGGCAGCATTTTTTATGATACCGAGCTTTAAGCCGATTATAGCAATCGTGATCATCAGTGCAATCGCATTTGGCGGCGAGGCAGGATTCTTAGTTGGTGCCATGACGATGGTAGTCAGCAATTTCTTATTTGGGCAGGGACCATGGACCCCATGGCAGATGTTTGCGATGGGTTTTATCGGATTTTTGTCAGGAATCCTTTACCGAATAGGACTGCTTCCGACCAAACGGCTCAGCCTTTGTATATATGGATTCCTTGTGACGGTGTTCATTTATGGAGGAATCATGAATCCAGCGGCTCTCTTTATGAGTGTGTATGATTTTACATGGGAAGGACTGCTTGCAATCTATATTTCAGGTATTCCGGTAGATCTTGTTCATGCCAGTTCTACATTTATTTTTCTGTGGATTGGAGCAAAGCCATTGTTGGAAAAGCTGCAGCGGATAAAAATAAAATATGATCTGATGAGATGAATAGCCGGGGCGTTTTTGAACTTTAGAAAGATTGCCAGAATGATGGGGCATTTTTGAAATAAGTATGGATGATAAGTATAGATAAAATGTATTCTTAGAAAGATTCTGAGAGTATACGAGATTGAAGGGGGAAACTATGCAGAAAATACCAGAATGTCGTTCCATGAATTTTTCAATTTATGAAGGGATGCTAAATCGTTATAAAGATAGTGAAGATATTAGAAAGTCTTATGAGTCACGAGGATTAAATGGACTGGAAGTGATTCGGGCAGGCGAGCCAGATGAAGGAAAGATTCTGCCGGATATGGTGAATGGGGTACATCTGTATTTTCATATTTTCTGGATGGACTGGTGGAAGGGGAATTATGAACGCCTAGATCAGGAATTTGATTCAAGAGAGCAGTGGCTGGAATACTTTGGAGGAATGAGCAGGGAATCTTATCTGAACAGTTTGCGGGACGATCTTGCCTATGCAGAACAAGTTGGAGCAAAGTATGTAGTTTTCCATGTTTCAGAAGTGACACTCCGGGAGAGCTATATTTATAAATACCGCTATACAGATAAAGAAGTGATTGATGCAAGCTTAGAGGTCATCAATACCCTACTTGATGAAAAAGAATATCCATTCGACTTTCTTGTAGAGAATCTCTGGTGGAGCGGGCTTACCTTGAAAAATGTCCGCCTTACCCGCCGGCTTATAGAAGGAATGCATACACAAAAAAAGGGAATCATGCTCGATACCGGGCATTATATGAATACAACAACACAGCTAAAGACTCCGGAAGATGCCGTAGCATATCTAAATACAATGATAGACAAATACGAAAAAGCACAGATGCTCCACTGGTTTAAAGGAATGCACCTGCAGCTGTCACTTGGAGGGGATTATGTAAGAAAGCAGCGAAAAGAATGGAGAGAACATCCGATAGACTTTGATAAGATTCCATTTTATGAACTATTTCGCCTTGCATATGACCATGCCTGTCATATTGATCTGCATCAGCCTTTTATCGGAGAAGGTGTCCGGAAATTTGTAGAGCGCGTAGCACCAAAGTATGTCACACTGGAATATCAGCAAAACAGCCGGGAAGAATATGAACAATTCGTAGAAGCCCAAAGTAAAATTTTGAAATGGATTACGATTCATTAGGAGAAAACAGACGAAAAAAGAAACCATGCCATATCCCATCTGCTCTGTAGTCGCTGTGTTTAAGATGCTCATCCGCATCTTAAACCCGCTCCGAAGCCGCATCTGGGATATGGCATGGTTTCTTTTTTCTGTGTTTTGGCTCCAGAAGGGATAATTGCATTCCTTCCCTCTGGAGCCAGCAAGCAGAAAATAAAAAGAATAGACCATAGGAAATGTAATGTGGGAGCAGATCAATAAAATTCTCTGACAGATATATCTTCCGAGCAAGCAGTAGACTACTGACCTCTCCCCCTTTCCTTCCCAAAGACTATTGAATTCCTTCCTTCTGGAGCCAGCAAGCAGAAAATAAAAAGAATAGACCATAGGAAATATAATGTGAGAGCAAGTAAAAATGCCGAACAGGCATTTTCTACGCAGTGATATCTTTACATTTCCTATGGTCTATTCTTTTTATTTTCGTCTGCTCCCTTCTAAATGAATGAAATAGTAAATATATTTTGATTATGTGGAGGGAGAGGAGTATAATGGAATTAGTTTGATTTTTTGGGAAGGTAACGGTTTTTTATCATGTATGCAATTTCTTATTTGGAACTTAATAGCTGCTGTTTGATTATCATGATGTTAATATTACACAAACAGGTGCGGGGATTAGATAAGCGTCTGACTTCACAGACATTTACGGAGTTGATTGTATCTGCGATGGTATATGTATTTTTGGATATGATATATGGGTTGCAGCAGAATTCAGTGATTCATTTGCCAGTTACAGTGAGTAAGATTGTAAATGTAATGATGTTTGTTTCGTTATATTCGTTAACGCATCTTGTGTTTGCGTTTATGGAATGTGAACTTGGAAGAACATGGGTGGAAGATTCTAAAAAAAGACAGCTTAGTCTCATTCCGGCTCTGATTTTAACAATTATGACAATCTGTTCACTAAAGTGGCATTTTTTCTTTTATGTTGATGCGGAGGGTATTTTTCAAAGAGGAGCTTTTTATGGTGTGATTATACCATTTGTTTATATTTATATTTTTTTGGTGACACTTCGCATTTTTACAATGTTTCCTCAAAAGAAGTATTATGCACTTCGTGGAAAGCTGGAGATGATATTTGGAATGGTCGTATTTCCGGTTATTGCAGGTATTTTGCAAATGTTTTTCACAGAGATTTCTATTATTTGTTTTGGACTGACACTCGGAATTATTCAGGTATTTACGGCATTTCTTACAAATAGAATTACAATGGATGAATTAACACAGATTAATAATCGAACAAAGTTGATGCAGTATTTGGAAGGATATATGGAAAGACATACAGAAGGGGAAGAAACAGATTTACATTTTTTGATGATTGATCTTGATGATTTTAAACGGATTAATGATACATATGGTCATGTTGAAGGAGACAGGGCATTGATAAGGATAGCGGGGGTTTTGAAAGAAACACTGGCAGGACAAGCAGGTATTCTTGCAAGATATGGCGGAGATGAATTCTGTATTGCCGGAGAGATGCTTCGGGAAGAGGCGGAGCATCTGATTAAGAATTTATATGAAAATCTGGAGAAAGCGAATAAACAGGCGGCCTGTCCATATGATATAGGAATGTCTGTTGGCTGTGCACAGTTTACAAAAGAAGTCAGAACTATTCCAGACCTTGTGAATAGTGCAGACGAGGATATGTATTTACGAAAAGAACAAAAACGTACTAATTTGTAAATACTAATTTGATGGAGAAACAGACGCCGCTTTAGCAGAAGATATTGAGCTGAATTGTACTAGGTCTTCTAAAAAAAGAATTGTTATAAGTTTGATTTTGTTCCGTTGCGCTAAACGCTTCATTTTGCCTCAAAAAACGAAAACTTCGGAAAAACGAATCCGAAGTTTTCAGAGTCAAAATTCCACAGCGCAAAGTCACAAAATGCAATACTTATAACCATTCTTTTTTCTTTACCATAGTTTCCTTACAATTCAGCAGGAAATTTTATTTCAGCGGCTGTCTGTTCTTAATAAGGAATTAGTATTTTAGTCTGAGGAAAAAAGAGGGGATTGTCCAGAAGTCTATGGTTTTCACTAGAATAAAAATCTCCAGAGGAGAATATTTTCCCACTGGATTTGTAGTCGATCTTCTAAATCAAAAGGAATTGTAAGGATATTATTATAGGGAAAGAAATCGGATTAATCGGAAGGCTTGGACCTCTATTACTATTTTCTTATGCGGAATAGTTCTTTGATTAAAAATCATAGCCTTCTGGGCAATCCCCCATTCTCACCAACTGTGGATTTAGTATAGTCAGAAAAAGAAATACTGGCATATCCCAGATGCGGCTTCGGAGCGTGTTTAAGATGCGAACGAGCATTTTAAACACAGCGACTATAGAGCAGATGGGATATGCCAGTATTTCTTTTTTCGTCTATACGAAACCTACAAATTAGTAGTTATAATAATTCGGAATATCCATGTCCATTTACAAGCGCATCGATTTTTTGTCCATTTTTGCAATATGGGCAGTCGTGTTTGCTATATGTATGATAGGAAGGAATATCATTTGGAGTAAACAGCGCATTAACAGGAAGATTACCATATTCAGAAAGCGTACTAAATATTGCTGAAATTCCCTGCAGTTTGCCACCATAGTACTCGATACATTCCCAGCTTCGGTTGATTGTGATTCCAGTTGTGACAGATGCCATTAAAATAATGATATTTCTATCTTTAATCATTGGCTGGATGTTTTTGCGGAAGAACATCTGACCATCTGAATCTATTTCTGGAGTAACAATATAGATAGATTTATGCTGGTTGTAAGAGAAGAATCCGCTCTCTGTAAGCTTTTCTGCTAAAAATGCACCGATTACTTCTGTTCCGTCAAGACATACGATGGTATCGACGACGGTATTATGTTTATAAAGTGGAACTAACGCTCTTGCAGCTTCTTCTGCATTAGACTGACGTACTTTTAATGTTGTCATATCTAAAAAGTAGTTGACATGAGAATGCTTTGTTGCGAAATGTCCCGGATAGGCAGAAAGATGTAGATTACAGGCTTTTGAACGAAATTGAATTTTGCGGTTTTCCATAAGATGTCCTCCTCCTTTATTGTGAAAGAATTGTTTATTTTGTTTATTATACCTTTTTTGTGTGAAAAAATAAAGGAGTATTTGTGCAAAATTACAGGCTTTTCTTGACAGTTTATAATTTCTTTCTGATTTTTTGAAAATACTTCATGGTATGCATATACAGTTGTATAAAATGAAAGGGAGCGCTATTAGTTTGTGAAAAAAGTTTGACAAAAATAGTTCAAAATTGATTTTGGATACTATATCTTTGATTTAAAAAAGACAGGAGGAGAATATAAGCGAGAAAAGAAGAATGATGGAAATAAGAGTGAAATTATGAAGAAAAACGGAAGATATTTGATAGAATGAGAATATTTTGTATAAAATGACGAAAAAATAGAAAAACCAACTAGTAATTGAATGTCAAAATACGTTAAAATTATAACGAAATAAAAATGGACATATAAAACAAAAATAGAATTTTAAAGATAAAATAGAGAAAAACAGGAAAAATACACAAGCGTTCCTGAAAAAAACAGGAGATTCAGAAAGAAAATTGAAAGAATTGTTAAAAAATTTGCAAATAGGCAGAATGTTCATTTTGTTTAGTGGAATGGGCAAAATAAAATAAATGTTAAATAACTAACAGAAAATGGTTGCTAACATGATAATAATTTGTTATTATTACATAGAATGAAAGAGCAACAAGGTATACAATATAGCATTTTTATGGAGGAAAGAATATGGGTAATTCAAAAATGAATGCCAGAGAGCGCATTGATTATCTGTTTGATGACCACAGTTTTGTGGAAGTTGGTGGATATGTTTCCGCTCGTAATACCGATTATAATCTCGGTGCAAAGAAAGTAGAAGGTGATGGTGTTATCACTGGATACGGAGTTATTAATGACCGCATGGTTTATGTTTACAGTCAGGATGCTTCCGCACTTGGAGGTTCCGTAGGTGAGATGCATGCGAAGAAAATTGCTTCCCTTTATGATCTGGCGATGAAAACAGGCGCGCCAATCATTGGAATGCTGGATTGTGCAGGACTTAGATTACAGGAAGCGACAGATGCCCTTCACGCTTTTGGAACGATTTTTAATAAGCAGGCACAGGCATCTGGAATGATTCCACAGATTTCTGCAGTATTTGGAATGTGTGGAGGAGGAAGTGCCGTAATGTCCGCTATGTCTGATTTTACATTGATGGAGAAGGAGAACGGCAGTCTCTTTATCAACAGTCCGAATGCATTAGCGGGGAATGAAGAATCCCGTCAGAATACGGCAGGAGCACAGTTCCAGTCTGAGCAGGCTGGTAACGTAGATTTTGTATGTGAGACAGAAGAAGCACTTCTTGACCAGCTTCGTATTCTCGTTGATGTACTTCCTTCTGATTATGAAGCAGAAGATGTTTACTTTGATAACGATGATGATTTAAATAGGGTTATTCCTGAGTTAAATGATGCCGCATATGATGTCGCTTACATTTTAAAATCTATTTCTGACAACAATATGTACATAGAGACAAAGGCAGCCTATGCCAAAGAGATGGTAACTGCATTTATCCGTCTGAATGGAGAGACAGTAGGTGCGGTTGCAAACCAGCCAGTAGATGGTGAGTCCGTTTTAACAAGAAATGGTCTTGAAAAAGCAGAAAGATTTATTAAGTTCTGTGATGCATTTTCGATTCCTCTTCTTACTGTAACGAACGTGACAGGACTTCGTGCCAACGCACATGAAGAGAGAAAGCAGGCGCTCGCATTAGCGAAGTTTACGACAACACTTGCACAGGTTAGTGTACCTCGTATTAATCTCATTGCAGGCGAGGCTTATGGAACTGCAGCGGAAGTAATGAATTCTAAAGCTATCGGAGCTGACTTTGTTCTGGCATGGCCACAGGCATCTGTAGGAATGATGGATGCAGAACAGGCAGTTCGTATCATGTATGCAGAGGAAATCAATACAGATAAGAATAAGACAGCACTTATCGCAGAGAAAACTGCGGAATATGCAGAAGGACAGAGCAGTGCATTAGCAGCTGCAAAGAGAGGATATATAGATGACATCATCGAGCCGGACGCAACAAGAAAGCGTCTTATCGCTGCTTATGAAATGCTTTACGGAAAGAAAGTAACTCCAGTGACAAAGAAGCATACGGCAGTATAGTGAGGTGAGAGTATGAACGTATTTGAACAAGCCTTATTAAATACTTTGATGGGTATGGGAACTGTATTTGCAGTACTGATTTTCATTTCTTTATTGATTTCTCTTTTTGTATATATCCCATCTATTGAAAGAGCGTTAAAGAATCGTTCTTCTAAGAAAGAGAAAAAGGCTGCGCAGGAAGAAAGACCGGCTCCAAAGCGTCCGATTCTTGAAGAAGTTGTGGAAGAAGAGGAACTTGTGGATGATGGTGAACTTGTCGCAGTAATCACAGCGGCAATCATGGCAGCGAATGGAGGAGCAGCAGTCAGTGCAGATAAGTTGGTCGTTCGTTCAATCAAGAGAGTGAAGAGAAGATAGCAAAAATGTATTCTTGGAATCTTTTTATAAAGTTTTGAAAAGTTAGCTATAGAAAGATTTTAGAAGTACATAAAATCATTCAGGAGGATTTACAATGAAAAATTATAGAATTACAGTTAATGGTGTTGCTTATGATGTAGCAGTAGAAGAATTAGGTGCAGGAGAAGCAAGTGCAGCGCCGGTAAGTACACCAGCAGCCGTTCCGGCTCCAGCTGAGAAAGCTGCCCCAAAGACTTCCGGAAGTGCCGGTGCCGTAAAGATTACAGCACCAATGCCAGGTAAGATCGTAGCAGTAAAGGCACAGGCAGGTGCTTCTGTAAAGAAGGGCGACGCTGTTCTTGTATTAGAGGCTATGAAGATGGAGAATGAAATCTGTGCAGCACAGGATGGTGTTATCGCAAGTGTGGAAGTAGCAGTTGGAGATATGGTAGAAGGCGGAGATGTACTGGCTACAATGAACTAGAGCATATTTGCAAAATAAAACGGAGGAAGATTTATGAGTTATGTTGTAGAGACAATGACGAATCTCGCAGCACAGACCGGATTTGCATTCTTAAAGCCAGGTAACTTCATTATGATACTGGTTGCTTTAGTCTTCTTATATCTGGCCATTGCCAAAGGATATGAGCCACTTTTGTTAGTGCCGATTTCTTTTGGTATGCTGCTGGTTAACTTATATCCGTCCATTATGGAAGAAGGCGGATTATTACATTATTTTTATTTATTAGATGAATGGAGTATTCTCCCTTCACTGATTTTCTTAGGCGTTGGAGCACTAACAGACTTCGGTCCGCTGATTGCCAATCCAGCAAGTTTCTTGCTGGGAGCTGCGGCGCAGTTTGGTATTTACAGCGCGTATTTCCTTGCAATGCTTATGGGATTTAACGGAAAGGCAGCAGCAGCAATTTCCATTATTGGTGGAGCCGATGGTCCTACTTCTATTTTCCTTGCCGGAAAGCTTGGGCAGACAGACTTAATGGGACCAATTGCGGTAGCGGCATATTCTTATATGTCACTTGTACCAATTATTCAGCCACCGATCATGAAACTCCTTACTACAGAAAAGGAACGTCAGATTAAGATGGAACAGTTAAGAACCGTTACAAAAACAGAGAAAATTATGTTCCCTATCGTTGTAACAGTTGTTGTATGTCTGATTCTTCCTACAACAGCACCATTAGTTGGTATGCTGATGCTCGGTAACCTTTTTAGAGAGTCCGGCGTAGTAAAACAGCTTTCAGAGACAGCGTCTAACGCTCTTATGTACATCGTAGTTATTATTCTTGGTACATCCGTTGGTGCGACAACAAGTGCAGAGGCATTCTTAAATGTCAGCACAATCAAGATTGTAGTATTAGGTCTTGTAGCTTTTGCTGTTGGTACTGCAGCAGGTGTCCTGTTTGGTAAACTTATGTGTAAGGTTACAGGTGGTAAGGTAAATCCATTAATTGGTTCTGCCGGGGTATCTGCCGTTCCTATGGCAGCCCGTGTATCCCAGAAAGTTGGTGCGGAAGCAGATCCATCAAACTTCTTACTGATGCATGCGATGGGACCAAACGTTGCCGGAGTTATCGGTACAGCGGTAGCAGCCGGAACATTTATGGCGATTTTTGGAGTATAATTTAGAATTATTTGATTATTTAAAATTCATTATTTATAGGGCTATAATCTGTAAAAAATGTTACAGGGGATATTTATAAATAGTTTACAAGTTGAATTTTAGATAATAACAGTTGTAAGCGCAAATAGTTACGTGATTTGAAATAAAAGGAGATATTATGGCCGAAATTAAGAAAAAACCGGTTAAAATAGTAGAAACCGTTCTCCGTGACGCACATCAGTCTCTGATTGCTACAAGAATGACAACAGAGGAGATGCTGCCAATCGTAGATAAGATGGATCAGGTTGGTTATCATGCAGTAGAATGCTGGGGAGGTGCAACATTTGATGCCTGCCTGCGTTTCTTAAAGGAAGACCCATGGGAGAGACTTCGTAAATTAAGAGATGGCTTTAAGAATACAAAGTTACAGATGTTATTCCGTGGACAGAACATCTTAGGATATAAGCCATATCCAGACGATGTTGTAGAATATTTCGTACAGAAATCTATTGCAAACGGAATTGATGTTATTCGTATTTTTGACTGTTTAAATGACCTTAGAAACTTACAGACTGCTGTAGATGCAACAAAGAAAGAGGGCGGACACGCGCAGATCGCCCTCTCCTATACAATCGGTGATGCATATACATTAGACTACTGGAAAAAGACTGCTAAGAATATTGAAGAGATGGGAGCAGATTCTATCTGTATCAAAGATATGGCAGGACTTTTAGTGCCGAATGAAGCAACTCGCCTTGTAACTGCATTAAAGCAGGCAACAGACATTCCTATCGAACTTCATACACACTATACAAGTGGTGTCGGTGGAATGACTTACTTAAAAGCAGTAGAAGCAGGAGTCGATATTATTGATACAGCCATATCTCCATTTGCAATGGGAACAAGCCAGCCGGCAACAGAAGTTATGGCTGAAACATTCCGCGGTACAGAATTTGATACAGGATTTGACCAGAAGCTTTTAGGCGAGATTGCAGACTATTTCCGCCCAATACGTGAGAAATATCTGGCAAATGGTTTAATGAGTCCAAAGGTACTTGGCGTAAATATCAAGACGTTAATGTATCAGGTACCGGGAGGAATGCTTTCCAACCTCGTATCTCAGTTAGAGCAGCAGGGCGCATCTGATAAGTTCTATGAGGTATTAGAGGAAGTGCCAAAGGTACGTAAAGATTTCGGTGAACCACCATTAGTTACACCGTCCAGTCAGATTGTCGGAACACAGGCTGTATTAAATGTACTTACCGGAGAGCGTTATAAAATGATTACAAACGAGTCAAAAGCCCTTCTTCGTGGAGAATACGGTCAAACCGTAAAACCAATGAATAAAGAAGTACAGAAAAAGGCAATCGGCGATGAAAAGCCAATTACCTGTCGTCCAGCCGACCTTCTTGAACCGGAATTATCTAAGATCGAAGCAGAGATGAGCCAGTGGAAAGAACAGGACGAAGATGTGCTTACATACGCATTGTTCCCACAGGTAGCAACCGAATTCTTTAAATACAGAGCGGCACAGGAGAATAAGATTGATCCTGCAAAAGCCGATGTAAAGAATGGAGCATATCCGGTGTAGGATTGGATTGATTTAGATTAAAAACAGACGAACCCCCGCAACTTTATAGATAGCACATGTGAAGATTTCGCTGCGTAGAAAATGCTCAGCCGCATTTTTACTTGCTCCGACATCACATTTGCTATCTATAAAGTTGTGGGGGTTCTGTTTTTTAACCTAAACTTGCCGGAAATGGATAGGTGAAGCTATCGTATTAGCTGCCTTGTTAAGTATATTATAATCTATGATTGCAGTATTACCAAATGAAAGAATTATAGCCATTAACGAGATTGAATTTTGTTTAAAAGAGCATCCTGCAAAATCTGTGAAAAGTTTAAATTCAATCGCAATGCTTCGTTATTCAACCATTCAGGGATTGTTAAAGTTTTTTTGATAGATTTATTATGATACTTTCGATTATATTCCAAATAATCATATGGGATGATTACGACAACTCCATCATCAACATGTGTGATGTTAGACGGTTCTGGAAGTTCTTTATGGTCGTTAATGTCATCAGTTAAGATAAGTCCTAAAGCATCTATAGCCATATCATAGGCTTCTTGCATATTTTCTCCCTGAGTTAGACATTCGGGAAAGTCAGGAAAAGTCACCCAATAACCGCCTTCTTCTGCAATATGAAATACAGCAGGATAAAATAATTTTTTCATAATGGATACCTCCAATGTATGTGAGTTATTATAGATGAAATAAGGCTATTTTAAGCCCGCTTGTTTTAGGATGGCATCTTCTAGAGCGTGTTTGAAAAATGCTTTCTGCAAGATGTGCGTTACAATTTACGGGAGATTTCGCCTGAATGAGGGCGGCGTAGCGGGCTACGTCAACCGAATGAAGGCAAAATATACCGCAAATTGGGGCGTGCAGGTTGCAGGAATGATTTTTCAAACACGCTCTAGTCCTTTTTTTAAATCTTTGCTATGAAGAGGAACTGTTGTTTGTTTGCCAGTTTTAAAATTCTTCATTTTCACATGGGAACCATTTTGACTTATTTTTATGAAACCATTCTTTTTTAATAATCTTATCATTTCTTTTGGTTTCATTGGCATGGTATGCCACCCCTTTCTATAATTATATTATAATACGTATAGTATACGTGTGTCAAGAACTCGGTGATACAACTGGTGAGGAATAGTATATCATATTTAAGAAGAAAAACAACTAATAAATGTAAAATAATATAAAAAATGTAATTTTGAAAATGAAAAATTTTTGATAAAAATACAGAGATATGGTAAAATGAAGTATCAAAAGATAGTCAGGGGGAGATACAATGAATAACGCAGTTTCATATGCTATGGATAGTCAGGTGATTTTTCAGATGTTTTTTTCAATTGTATGTATAGCGGCAGCTATAGGTGTATCCATTTTGGTTCTTCGCTTTATGAGGAAGTTTATAGATTTTTTGCTGGAACAAGCAGGGATAAGATAGTCTATAGAGGAAAGTAGATTTGTAAGATAATATCCACAGACAGATGTCATTTGGGTACGGGAAAATGAAATGAGGTCATTTGTTTTTCATGTAGTCAAATACCACAGCTGCCTGTGGATATTTTTGTTTTCGTCCCTGCGAACTTATGATAGAATAAACTTATCAAATGAGGGGAGAAAGAAAAATATGAAGAAAAGAAAGATTTGGCATCGAATATTACCGTTTGTATTAACGGTAGCGATGCTCGCAGGTTTTTGCCCGCAGGGGATAAGTTTTAAGGATATGCAGTTGACTGTGCCGGAAGTGAAAGCAGCGACAACTCTTAAGAATCCGATAACGATTCCAGATGATAGTTTAAAAGCAGGGCAGAGAACGACATGGAACTGTATCTGGTTTGGAAGTTATCCGCAAAGTGAGGTAACAAAGGCAGATGGAACGATTTATAATACGTTGAAGAATAAGTTTAACTGGGATAGTAACGGAGATGGATATGTTGGAAAAAATAAGTACAGGAGAGTAGCCAGAAAAGATGTTGAATATCCTGCAAACTGGGAGAATAATCAGGATTACCGTTATTTTAAGTATGAGCCTGTTAAATGGCGTGTGCTGAATGTAGATGGAGAAAAGGCACTTCTGGTAGCCGATAAGGCGCTGGATCTAAAGCCATATCATAATACATATACGGATGTTACCTGGGAGACATGCAGCCTGCGAAGCTGGCTTAACAATGAGTTTATAAACAGTGCATTTCTAGCAAATGAACGAAGTGCAATACCAAGCACAACCGTGAAAGCGGAAAGTAGTATAAGGCCAACGACAGATGGTAATAAAGTAGACGGTGGAAAGGATACAACAGATAAGATTTTTATATTATCCTTTTCAGAAGTCAGTGGAAAATACGGATTCCGTTCGGTTGACGATTTGGATTCTTATGGAGACCATGATGAAGCTAAAAAATGTGATATGACGAATTTTGCCTATGCATTTACTTCTTCATGGGCAGAAGAGAAGGAAGATTGCTACTGGTGGATCCGGAATCCGGGAGATTATTCTTATCTGGCAGTAATATCTGGTGAGAATGGAAGAGTTTTAGGATATGGAAATGGCGTAAATGCAAGTCAACCGGCTGTCCGTCCCGCTCTATATCTCGATCTTTCTAACAAGAAAGTTTATTCCGATGCCGGTACGGTATGTTCTAATGGAAAAGTAAAAGAATCGAAAAAAGAAGAGGGATATGTAGAGGATAATGATTTTGTCAATCAGCTTGATGTGGTAAATATGCTGGAAGATATTGAGATAAGTGGCGGTAAATTTTCTTCTCCCGAAATGGAAATTTTAGGTAAAAAAGTATCTTTGATAAATGCAGATGCAGATGTAAAGCTTTCTGTGGGGGATTCTGTACAGGCAGTTTATAATAAAGAAAATAAAACTGTGGAAGTTCTGATCGGTTTTAAAAAGATGGATGATAGTGCGGTAATCGGTCCTGATGGCAATAAAACAGCGTATTGGAGTGAATCCTACAGGAAAGTAAAGAATCTCTATCAGGATGCAACAGGTAAAAAAGTAACTACAACCAAACTTTGGAACGACTATTCGAAACTGCGAGGAAAGCTGAAAAAACAGAATGCAAGTCTTGGGCTTAAGGCAAGTGCGTCTGTAGCAGGATATTTAGAATTTTCCTGTGGAAGTGGGAAACCAGTATTTTCCCAAGGCGGAATCGTGACAGAGATGAAGACTGGCGCAGATTATACATTCCACTGGAACCCACCGTTTTCAGCGGTATATACAAGAATAGGAGTAGGAGTTGACAGTGCAGGTAATCTCGAACTGAAATACAACAATGCAAAGCAGTTTGTATTTTCTGGAAGTCTTGCAATTAATGGTACATTAGAAGGTGCGATTGGAATTGGAAGTAAAAGAGGCGGAACTTATGCAGAAGGTACATTAACTGGAAAGATGAACTCCAAACTGAAGTTCCCTGTAGCATCTTTGGAAGATTCCCTGGAAGTTACCGGAAATCTGACGGCAAAAATTAATATTGCTGTACTTAACTATGATTTGACAGAAGACAATTTAAAACATGATTTCGGAGATTATCAATTCTATCCAGCACAGAGCAAGGCAAAGATGCGCAGTATACAAAAGCGTGCCCAAAGCGTAATTGATGAATCGGAGATGACATTAACAGACCGTTCTTATCTAAAGGATGCAGAGAATAGTATCCAGGCATACGCATTGGATGGAACTTTTGAAAAGGAAAATTGTTTTCCAAATAGTGCACCGCAGCTTCTTTCTTTCACTGATGGTAAAAAGCTTTTAATTTGGAACGATGATAATCCAGAAAAAGATAAGAAGAATAATGTTGCCATCTATTACTGTGTGTATGATGGCCAAAGCTGGGGCGAGCCAAAGCTTCTTGAGGATGCAGGTTGTCTTTGTGGCAGTGTTTCAGCAGTGGAGAATAATGGAACGGTAAATATTGTATTTTCACGTTCAAATGGACAGGTGTATGAAGAAGATAACTTGGATGATACATTACGTCAGATGGATTTATATACTGCGGAATTTGACGGAGAAAACTTTTCTTCTCCAAATAAATTAAAAACAGAAGAAGATTATATGGGAAGTGGTAATATAAATTCCGTATATGAAATGATGTATAATGTTGGGGTTAATGAGGATCAGTTATGCTATGCGTGGGTAGAAAACACAGAAAATTCATATTTCCTGTCAGAAGGAAGTAATTCTATTTACAGAGTAAAAGATGTGGGCGGCGGTGTTGTTGATAAGGAATCTATCCGATATACTACAGATACCGTATCTGATTTCGTAATGAGTAAAGATGGCAGATACATGGCGTGGAAAGAAACAAGTTCCGATGATGATATCGGCAAGATTTATGTATCGGTCGGATTAGGAGATGTAAAATCAATTTCTGCGGATGAAGAATTTTCTAATTTAAAAATTGCAGATGGTAAATTATTTGCGACAAAAGAAGATGGAATCTGTTACTGGGATCTTGCCACAAGAAAAGAGGAAGGCGAATGTTCTCTGAACCTGAGTGATTACGAAGTAGTGAAGAATGGAGATTCTTATATAATTGTCTATCGCCAGGTAGATGAGAATGGAAAGCAGACACTCTGGATGGTAAAAGGCAGCGGGTCCAATTGGGGAGAATCTGTTCAGATTTCAGACGATAATTCCTACATAAGGAGCATGAGCATTTCTTTAGATGAAGAAGGAAATGTAATGGCTGCCCAGAATCTTTTAGACGTTACAAAAGACGGTGTGCAGTTTGATAAGGGTACATTAAAAGTAGATACTTTAGATAGCTATGCAGACCTTATCTGTGGGGATTACCTTGCTTATGATTCCGATAAAATTGTTCCAGATAGAGATGCCGACTTTACTTTCTCTGTTTTAAATAACAGCCAAAAAGAAATGAATTCTTTTGAGGCAGTAATAAAAGATGAGAAGGGAAATGTCCTCTATTCAGGCGAAGTATCCGAAAATATAGCACCTGGAGAAGAAAAAGAATGTACAGTAACTGCTCATTTACCAGCAAGCATACAAAAAACAAAAGTAACTTTGACAGTAACACCTTCTTATCATGAGGCAGATACAACAAACAACAGTTGCTCTACAACTTATGGTTATGCCAATATACAGATTACAAATGTAGAACAAAAAGAGAATAACCAGGTTGCAGTTACAATGACGAATACTGGACATGAAGCAATTACAGGTTCGTCCATTGCATTTTATCTTAATTCAGAAGAAGATACACCGATTTATTCTGGTGAAGGTTCGGCATTAGCTGTAGGAAAAACAGTTACAAAGACGTATACCATTCCTGAAAATGTGTTAGAGGGAGAAGCGGGAACGGCATCTTTAATTTGTGTTGTCACACCAAAAGAAGAAGAGCAGGAAACTGCAGATAATACAGGATATCTGGAATTCTCATGGAATAAAACTAAGCCGGTTGATCCAGGCAAACCAAAACCGGATGATTCAAAGAAGGATGATAACACAGACAAACCAAAACCGGATGATTCAAAGAAGGATGATAACACAGACAAACCAAAACCGGATGATTCAAAGAAGGAGGATACTACAGACAAACCGAAACCAGACGATTCCAAGAAAGATGATAATACAAATAAACCAAACGATATTTCAAATCGCCAGATAAAAGTAAGTTCTATTCAAATTGCCGGAATTTCCAAACAGATTGCGCAGGGAAAGAGAGTTACTTTAAAAGCTGCAGTTTATCCAAATACAGCAACAAACAAAAGAATAATCTGGACTTCCTCAAATCCAAAAGTAGCAACAGTAAATGCAAATGGTGTTGTAACAGTGAAAAAGAAAACCGGAGGGAAAAAGGTAACGATTACAGCGACGACGACTGATGGCAGCAGAGTTTCCGCATCCTGGAAAGTAACTTCCATGAAAGGAATCGTAAAGAAGGTGAAAATTACAGGAGCGAAAACTGTTAAAGCAGGAAAAAGCCTGAAATTAAAAGCCAATGTAACAGCTACAAAGAAAGCGAATAAAAAGTTACAGTGGACATCCTCCAACACAAAATATGCCACTGTTAATGCTAAAGGTGTAGTCAAAACTAAAAAGACCGCCAAAAGAAAGACCATAAAAATTACCGCTATGGCAACCGATGGAAGCGGTAAAAAAGCAACCTTTAAAATTAAGGTAAAGTAATTATAATATCAAGGTTTTCTTGAATTTTTAGCCACATTTTCTCTAACAGCCAGTAAAATGACTTTGGAGAGCCAACAAACAGAAAATGAAAAAGGGATACTCCCCTCAAGATGTAATGTCGGAGTGAGTGAAAATGCGACTGAGCATTTTGCTCGAACGACTATCTTTACAGCTTGAGGGGAGTATCCTTTTTCATTTTCGTCTGTTTATCCGCAAAATCCATTTTACTTCTCTCTCATTTTATGTTATGTTTATATACGATTATGCCATTTTTTATGGCTGTTTTTTGAGTGTAGAGAATGGAACAAAAAAACAATAAGACATAATATATTTTTTGAAGGAGTTGTAAACGAGAATGTCAGAGATTTATTTTGACAATGGAGCGACCACAAGAGCGCTGCCGCAGGTGCGTGAGATTATGGATGAAGTACTTGAGAAAGAGTATGGGAATCCTTCTTCTATGCATATGAAAGGATTTGATGCAGAGAAGTATGTCAATCATGCGAAAGAGATTATTGCAAAGAGCCTGAAAGTTGATCCAAAGGAGATTTATTTTACTTCTGGCGGTACAGAGGCGAATAATCTTGCATTGATCGGTACTGCATTTGCAAATAAAAGAGAGAGAAAGCACATTATTACAAGCTGTATTGAACATGCTTCTGTATATAATCCATTATCTTTTTTGGAAGATGAGGGATTTGAAGTAACCTATCTTCCTGTCGATGAACATGGAATCGTAGATTTAGAGGCATTAAAGAAGGCGCTTCGTAAAGATACATTGATGGTTTCTATTATGTGCGTGAATAATGAGATTGGTGCCATCGAACCGGTTGAGGAGATTGGAAAGATTGTAAAGTCTTTTGATCCAAAGATTTTATTCCATACCGATTGTATTCAGGCATATGGTAAGTTGAATTGTTACCCTAAGAAATGGAAAGCAGATATGATTTCTGTAAGTGGGCATAAGATTCACGGCCCAAAGGGAATCGGATTTATTTATATTAAGAATGGAACAAAGATAAAGCCAATCATCTGGGGTGGAAATCAACAGAAGGGAATGCGTTCCGGAACAGAAAATGTACCGGGAATTGCAGGGTTTGGTAAGGCGGCAGAGTTGATTTATGAGAATCATGAGGAAAAGATCGCACATATCAGAGAGATAAAAGATCATTTTATAAAAAGAGTGATGGAAGAGATTCCAGATGTGAAGGATAATTCCGGAGATGCTCCGCATGTGGCGAGTATCAGCTTTTTAGGAGTAAGAAGTGAAGTGCTTCTTCACGCATTAGAAGAACGTGAGATTTATGTATCAGCAGGTTCTGCCTGTTCATCTAATAAACCGGAAGTCAGCGGTACTTTGAAGGGCATTGGTCTTACAAAGGAATACTATGAATCGACGCTTCGTTTTTCATTCTCTATTTTTAATACGGTAGAAGAAGCAGATATTTGTGTGGAAGCGTTAAAAGAACTGTTGCCGATGCTTCGGAGATTTACAAGACGATAAAACAATTAGAACATAATGTACTCTCGGAATCTTTTTGAGCTTGATTTTGTGACAAGAAAGACTACGAGAGTACATCATATAAAAAAAGGAGATATTTATGGAATTCAAAGCATTTTTGATTAAATATGCAGAAATTGGAATCAAGGGAAACAATCGCCGTTTCTTTGAAGATGCCCTTGTCCGTCAGATGAAATATGCATTAAAACCAGTAGGAGACTTTTCTATCAGAAAGGAATCTGGACGTATTTTTGTACATGCCAATGAAGAGTATGATTTTGATGAGGCGGTGGAAAGCTTAAGCCATGTATTCGGTATTGCAGGTATTTGTCCAATTGTAGTAGAAGAAGATAAAGATTTTGAGAAGATTGCGGAAGTCGTAGAAAAATATGTAGATGAAGATTATGCAGATAAGCATTTTTCTTTCAAAGTACATGTAAGAAGAGCAGACAAGAAGTATCCAATTCCGTCTATGGAAGCGGCTGCCCGTCTTGGAGAGAGATTATTAGAGAAGTTTGAGGACTTAAGTGTTGACGTGCATAATCCAGATGTTATGCTTACAGTCGAGATTCGTGATAAGGTTTACATTTATTCCAGAGAGATTCCGGGACCGGGTGGAATGCCGGTTGGTACAAACGGAAGAGCAATGCTTCTTCTTTCCGGTGGTATCGACAGCCCGGTAGCTGGTTACATGATTTCCAAGCGGGGTGTAAGTATTGACGCAACTTACTTCCATGCACCTCCTTATACAAGTGAGAGAGCGAAACAGAAAGTAGTAGATCTTGCAAAAGAGATTGCAAAATATACAGGACCTATTACATTACATGTTGTAAACTTTACAGATATTCAGATGGCAATTTATGAGAAATGTCCTCATGATGAATTGACAATCATTATGCGTCGTTACATGATGAAGATTGCAGAGCATTTCGCAAATCAGGATAACTGTCTTTCCCTCGTTACAGGTGAGAGTATCGGACAGGTTGCCAGTCAGACAATGCACAGTCTTTATGTAACAAATGAAGTGTGCCAGATGCCAGTATTCCGTCCTTGTATCGGACTTGATAAAAATGAAATCGTAAAAGTTGCAGAAAAGATTGGAACATATGAGACATCTATTTTACCATACGAAGACTGCTGTACTATTTTTGTGGCAAAACATCCGGTAACAAAGCCAAGATTAGATGTAATTAAGCGTTCTGAGAGAAATCTTGATGATTGTATTGACGAGCTGATGAAGACAGCGATTGAAACAACAGAAGAAATTAAGATTAACGCTCACTAAAGTATTAATGGATGAAAGCATTTTCAAGGCAGACATAAGTGTTTTGATAGTGTTTATAATGCTTGCAGATAAGTGCCTTTTTAAAAGGTGGGAAGAAGAAATATCACTAAAAATATTTGTTTTATCTGAAGATTCATATAAGAAAAATTTATCTGTAAAGAAAGAACCGAGGAAAGTAATATTTCCTCGGTTGATTTCATAAATACATCACAGGTTATATATAATATATCCGTATACCAGAAAACCCGCTCTTATGTAATTATTCAGTTACTAAGTATGGCTGTAACTGTTCCATGATCTCATCAAGATTATCAGCGTTATGGATATTTAAATCAATAGGTTTAGAAATATCTAAACTGAAAATTCCCATGATAGACTTTGCATCAATAACGTAACGACCGGAAACTAAATCGAATTCTGCATCGAAACGATTGATAACATTAACAAATGTTTTTACCTTATCGATGGAATTTAAAGAGATTTTAATCGTTTTCATATACGCGCTCCTCCTAAAAATGTCTATATATATTTTAATAATATAGTACCTTTTTAGTGAAAAAAAGTCAATAGATTTGAGGAAGATTTGGAAAATATTATCTAAAGATAAAGGGGAATTTTTTGGCATGAATCTGGAGATGAATGAAGTTAGAAAAAATAAAAAAATAGGATATGCAGGTAGAAAATAATAAATAACAGAAAAAACGAAAAGGAGAAACGGAAAAAGGAGATTTGTTTTTATGAGTAAAAGAAGAGCGGCGTTCCTCACACTGGGCTGTAAAGTAAATCAGTACGAGACTGATGCTATGGAGGAGATTCTTGAAAAGGCAGGGTACGAGATTGTCAGTTTTAAAGAGACAGCGGATGTCTATATTATAAATACCTGTTCTGTAACAAATATGGCAGACAGAAAGAGCCGTCAGATGATTCATCGTGCAAAGAAAAACAATCCGGATGCAATTATCGTGGCAGCGGGGTGTTATGTGCAGGCAGCAGAGGAGGAACTGGCAAAGAAAAATGAGGCGGATATTCTTGTCGGTAATAATAAAAAGAAAGATATCGCCCAGATCCTTGAGGAATATTTTGCGGCAAAAGAACCAGAGCAGGAGGTACCAGTTGTCTCAGAAGTAATTGATATTAATCACACAAAAGAATATGAAGATTTAATAATTCATAAGGTAAACGAGCATACAAGAGCATATATTAAAATACAGGATGGTTGTAATCAGTTCTGTTCGTATTGTATCATTCCTTACACAAGAGGAAGAATCCGAAGTAAAAATCCAGAGGAAGTCATTGAAGAAGTAAAAAATCTGGCAGCACAGGGTTATAAAGAAATCGTGCTTACCGGAATTCATTTAAGTTCCTATGGGAAAGATTTAGGAACAGTGAATCTTCTTGATGTGATTAAGAGAATACAGCAGATAGAGGATGTGGAGAGAATCCGTCTTGGTTCTTTAGAGCCTAGAATTATCACAGAGGAGTTTGTAAAAGAACTTGTGAAATGTGATAAAGTATGTCCACATTTTCATCTTTCTTTACAGAGCGGCTGTGACCAGACATTAAAGCGTATGAACCGCAAATATACAACAGAAGAATATGAGGAAGCATTAAATATTTTAAGAAAGTACTATGAGCATCCGGCATTAACAACTGATGTTATTGCAGGTTTTGTTGGAGAAACTGAGGAAGAATTTGAAAAAACAAGAGCATATCTTGAGAAAATCAATCTATATGAGATGCATATTTTTAAGTATTCTGTACGAGAAGGAACAAGAGCACAGAAGATGTCCGGGCATGTGCCGGAACAGGTAAAGACAGAACGTTCCGAGGTGCTTCTTTCGATGGCAAAAAGGCACAAGACAGCATTTGAAGAATGGTATGTTGGAAGAAAAGAAAAAGTACTTTTAGAAGAAATTGTAGAGAAAAATGGTAAAAAATATTTTCAGGGATATACGGCTCATTATGTGAAAGTTGCAGTGGAATTAACGGAAAATGATACAAAATTAGAACAAAATGAGGTAATTGTAGTAGATATTCAGGGATTTATTGATGAAAATTTACTGTACGGAAAAGTTTCGATTGAATTTTAATGTCACTCATAGTAAAATATTTATTGATTGTAAATCTGCTAGAAGGAGGTAGACATGGGTAGAAATAATACACAGTTTTTTCATGTGGTTAAAGAACAGGAATATGATGTAGCATCTATTTTGAAAGATGTATACGAAGCATTAACGGAAAAAGGATATAATCCAGTGAATCAGATCGTGGGTTATATTATGTCCGGAGATCCGACTTATATTACCAGTCATAAGAATGCGAGAAGCTTAATTATGAAGGTAGAACGTGACGAGATTCTTGAAGTTTTATTTGAAAATTATATTGATACTCAGTTAAAGTAATTATGAAAGAAAGATGGATGGGTCTTGATTACGGGACAAAGACAGTAGGTGTGGCGGTAAGTGATGCTTTGGGCATTACGGCACAGGGAGTTGAGACAGTTACCAGAAAGTCGAATAAGAAGCTGCGCCAGACATTGGCAAGGATAGAAGCACTCATAGAAGAATATGAAGTGAGTAAGGTAGTACTCGGATTGCCAAAGAATATGAATAATACGCTGGGAGAAAGAGCTGAGGAGACGAAGGAGTTTCAGGCGATGATTCAGCGCAGAACCGGATTGGAAGTAGTCTTATGGGATGAAAGACTGACTACGATGGAATCAGAGAGAATTTTGCAGGAAGGCGGAGTGCGCCGTGAGAACAGGAAAGAACGCATTGACTGGATGGCGGCCACTCTGATTCTGCAAAGTTACATGGATGCACATCCAATTCCGGAAAAGTAAGCGGAGAACGGACGTAAGTACGGAAGAAAGAGGTTTTATATGAACAATTATCAGAGTATTCCATTTAAAGACGAAGATGGAAAAGAAAAGGAGTTCTATGTCCTCGAACAGACAACTCTGAATGGATTTCACTATCTGTTAGTAGAAGACGGAAGTGCAGATGCAGATGACGAGGAGGTTGAAGTTCTTATCATGAAAAGAGTTGCTGATGCGGCTGAGGATGAAGAATGGGCAACCTATGAGATGGTTGAAGACGAGGAAGAACTTATATCAGTATCCAAAGTATTTGAGCAGTTAATGGACGATATTAATTTTGAAGTAGAATAGCAGGCAGGCTTTCGTGTGAGATAAAACGGCAGATATTTGGCAGGAATAGATGTCCGTTTTATTCTATGCGATTGTGCTTTCTGCTATATAGACAAGTGAATAGTAGAACGGAGGTTAGAATTTGAAAGTAACAGGAAATCAATCAGTAAAGATAATACCTCTCGGCGGATTAGAGCAGATCGGTATGAATATTACTGCGTTTGAGTATGAGGACAGTATTATTGTAGTAGACTGTGGTCTGGCTTTTCCGGACGATGAGATGTTGGGAATCGATTTAGTTATACCGGATATCACTTATTTGAAAGAGAATGCCTCAAAGGTAAAGGGACTTGTAATTACCCACGGACACGAGGATCATATTGGTGCGATTCCCTATGCTCTTAAAGAACTGAATATGCCTATTTATGCAACAAAGCTTACAATGGGACTTATTGAGAATAAGTTAAAAGAGCATAATCTTTTAAGAACAACCAGAAGAAAGGTCATCAAACATGGCCAGTCTATTAATCTGGGAAGATTTCGTATAGAATTTATTAAAACGAACCACAGTATCAGTGATGCGGCAGCACTCGCTATTTATACACCAGCAGGGATTATTGTGCATACTGGTGACTTTAAGATCGATTACACACCGGTATTTGGAGATGCCATTGATCTTGGCCGTTTTGCAGAACTTGGAAAGAAAGGTGTTCTTGCCTTAATGTGTGAGAGTACCAATGTAGAGCGTGAGGGATATACGCCATCCGAGAGGACCGTTGGACGAACTCTCCGACACCTTTTTGATGAGAATAAAGACCACAGAATTATTGTAGCGACATTTGCTTCGAACGTAGATCGTGTACAGCAGATTATTGACTGTGCGTATAGTTGTGGAAAGAAGGTTGTTATCGAGGGAAGAAGTATGGTCAGCACAATCTCTACTGCAGCAGAGCTTGGCTATATTAAGATTCCAGATAACACATTGATCGATATAGAACAGATGAAGAATTATGTGGATGAGCAGCTCGTGCTTATAACAACAGGAAGCCAGGGAGAAACGATGGCAGCATTAAGCCGTATGGCAGCTTCCACTCACCGCAAGGTTTCTATTAAGCCAGGTGATGTAATTATCTTCAGTTCTCATCCAATTCCTGGTAATGAGAAGGCTGTATCAAAAGTAATGAATGAGCTTGCCAAGAAGGGAGCCAGCGTTATTTTCCAGGATACTCACGTTTCCGGACATGCGTGTCAGGAAGAGATTAAGCTTATCTACACATTGACAAAGCCACAGTATGCGATTCCAGTTCATGGAGAGTACCGTCACTTAAAGAGACATAAAGATCTTGCCATTGAGATGGGTATTCCAAAAGAAAATGTAATGATCTTACAGTCTGGCGATGTGCTTACCATTTCAAAAGAGCAGGCAAAAGTTACCGGGCATGTACCTGCACAGGGTATTTTAGTAGATGGTCTTGGTGTTGGTGATGTTGGTAATATTGTACTTCGTGACCGCCAGCATTTATCACAGAACGGCTTATTTATTGTCGTTGTTACACTTGACCGTTATAATGGGGTTCTTCTGGCAGGGCCAGACATTGTGTCAAGAGGTTTCGTTTATGTAAGAGAGAGCGAGAAGCTCATGGAAGAGGCAAAGAGTGTTGTCACGAACACATTAGAGCATTGTAACTCGAAGAAGATTACGGATTGGGGACGTATTAAGGGGGCAATCCGTGATGATTTAGGAGATTATATCTGGAAGAAGATGAAGAGAAGTCCGATGATTCTTCCGATTATTATGGAAGTATAGACAATGATGGATGAAGGAAAGTTATCAATACCGTTCTTTCCTGATACAGAAGATATTCGTCAGGGTACAAAGAAGTTGACAGATATGATTTGTCATACAGAAGATTACAAATGTTATCAGAAAGACCTGACTGTTTTGAAAGAACAGGAAGAATTATATCGTAAGTTTAAAGAATTTCGTGGAAAAAGTTTGTATTTACAGCTTGAAAAAGGACAGGAACAATACTTTGAAAAAATAGAATCACTTCATTCAGAGTATAAAGATGTGCTGACAGAACCAGTTGTGGTAGACTTTCTTTCCGCAGAGCAGCGGATGTGTAAACTGATGCGGCTGGTATATGATGGTATTGCAGAGAATATTAAGCTGGATTTATCTTATATGGATGAACTATGATTACAAGTCATATCGGATTATTCAGATTTCGTAAATTACAGACTATTTGCAGAACAAAAAATGTCAGACGTGAGATGAACATTCATTTTGGTTTTACGAATGATTAACTATGGATTAAAATAAAGATAAATTGACAGCTTGGATTTGGATAAAGAGCATAAGTTATATTAGAGCGTGTTTTAAAACACGCTCTAGGATAAAAGGAGTGAAAAACATGGCAGAGAAAGTATTACATGTAATTATCAAAATATTAATGTATATCTTTATAGTACTTCTTTTTATCCTGCTCTTTGTGCGGATGAGCGGAGTTGGCCGTGCTATTTTTGCAGATAAGCCAAAGGATAAGAACCCGCAGATAGCCAGCGAGACTGTACTTGTCGTAGAGCAGGGGGAATCTCTTCTTGAGATTTCTAAAGATTTGGCAGAACAGGGGATTGTAAAGAATCCGTATCTGTTTGCCATATCTCTTCGCTGCATGGATGGATATCAGAATATCCGACCAGGGGAATATCAGGTTTCCTCTTCTGAGAAGCCATCAGAAATATTAAAACAGCTAACACATGAGGAGGAAAAAATACAGTGATTACAGAAGAAAGAGTTCTGGATTTCATTCGTTCCTTTGGAGTAGACAGAGGTTCTGAGGCTTTGCATATGATAGAAAAAGAAGCCATCAGAGATGATGTGCCGATTATCCGCAAAGAGTCAGGGGAACTTCTTCGAATATTGCTGCAAATTAAAAAACCGGAGAAAATTCTGGAGGTAGGTGCTGCCATAGGATTTTCTTCGGTTTTTATGGGTGAAAATACAGATAACAATACACACATTACGACAATTGAAAATTATCCGCCGCGTATTGAGCGGGCAAAAGTAAATATCGCACTTGCCGGAATGGAAGATAAGATTACGTTAATTTCGGGAGATGCGGCAGAAGTGTTGAAAGAACTTTCCGGAAGCTGGGATTTTATTTTTATGGATGCGGCGAAGGGACAGTATATTCACTTTATGCCGGAAGTAATGCGGCTTCTGGCCCCGGGAGGAATTTTAGTCTCGGACAATGTTTTGCAGGATGGAGATATTTTTGAATCCCGTTATGGGATTAAGAGAAGAAATCATACGATTCATAATCGCATGAGAGAGTATTTATATGCATTGACACATGATGAAGCGCTTGATACCGTGATTTTAGAAACAGGAGATGGCATGGCAATCAGTGTGAAAAAAGAATGAGAAGAAAGAAAGGGATAAGATGAGAAATACAGAATTACTCATACCGGCGAGTAGCTTAGAAGTATTAAAAACAGCAGTACTTTACGGTGCAGATGCCGTATATATCGGTGGGGAAATGTACGGACTTCGTGCAAAGGCCCGCAATTTTTCCAGAGAAGATATGGAGGCAGGCGTAAAGTTTGCTCATGAAAATGGAGTAAAAGTATACGTTACAGCTAATATTGTGGCGCATAATGAAGATTTAGAGGGAATCAGAGAGTACTTCAGGGAATTAAAAGAAATTGGCCCAGATGCCCTGATTATTTCTGACCCTGGCGTATTTATGATTGCTAGGGAAGAATGTCCAGACATTGAGCGTCATATCAGTACACAGGCAAACAGTACAAACTACGCAACTTATAATTTCTGGTACGCACAGGGAGCAAGCCGAGTTGTGGCAGCTCGTGAGCTTTCTTTAGCAGAACTTTCTGAGATTCGTGCCAACATTCCAGAAGATATGGAAATCGAAGCTTTTGTTCACGGTGCAATGTGTATTTCCCATTCCGGAAGATGCCTTCTCAGTAATTATTTTACTGGAAGAAATGCAAACATGGGAGCTTGTACACATCCTTGCCGCTGGAAATACTATGTCATGGAGGAAAGCCGTCCGGGCGAATATCTTCCAGTAGAGGAAAATGAGCGCGGCACATACATTTTCAATTCCAAAGATTTGTGTATGATTGAGCACATTCCAGATTTGCTTGAGGCAGGAGTGGACAGTCTTAAGATTGAGGGCCGTATGAAGACAGCTCTTTATGTAGCAGCAGTGACAAGAACTTATAGAAGAGCGATTGATGACTACAAAACATCACCAGATTTATTTGAGAAGAATTTAGACTATTATCGAGAAGAAATTGCAAAATGCACCTATCGTCAGTTTACAACTGGTTTCTACTACGGAAAGACCGATGAGAATTCTCAGATTTATGATGCGAACACCTATATCAAAGAATATACTTACATCGGTATTGTACAGGATATTGATGAGAATGGCTGGTGTAAGATTTATCAGCGTAATAAGTTCTCTGTAGGCGAGATTATTGAAGTAATGCTGCCAGATGGAAGCAATAAAAATCTTCCAGTACTTGCGATGGAAGACGGCGACCGTAATTCAGTAGAATCTGCACCACATCCAAAGCAGGAGATTTGGATTAACTTTGGAGAAGCTTTGGAAAGAGGATTTCTGCTTCGTAGAAAAGAGTAGGAACAGTGGCCATCCTGTCATGCATATACTATAAGGAACACGGGTTTCGGAGCGTTGTATGCGGTCATTTAAGAAGCCATTAAAGGCGGAAGAAGAAAGATATTATCTTAAAATGTACCGTGACGGAGATGAGAAGGCGAAAGAAAAATTAATTGAGCATAATCTCAGGCTGGTTGCCCATATTGTAAAAAAATATAACTCACCAGACCGGGACCTGGATGACTTGATTTCGATTGGCACGATAGGATTAATTAAGGCAGTAAATACTTTTGATTTAAATAAAGGGGGGCGGCTTGTTACTTACGCGGCCAGATGTATAGAGAATGAATTATTGATGATGATTCGCCAGGAGAAAAAGATTTTGCGGGAAGTTTCGCTGTATGAACCGATTGGTACGGACCAGGAGGGGAATCATATCAGTCTTCTGGACATCATTTCAACAGAAGAAGCAGAACTCATAGAACAATATCTTCACAAATACTATCTAAGCCGTTTAGAACAGGAAGTGTTCCTTCTTACCGATGACCGAGAGCGGGAAATTATTTTAAAGCGTTATGGTTTATGTGGAAATGAACCACACACGCAAAAGGAAGTAGCGGCAATGATGGGAATTTCGAGATCCTATGTAAGCCGAATTGAGAAAAAAGCATTGGAGAAGCTCAGGAGCAGTTATGAGCAATACATGTAGCTTATCAGGTTAGGTATGAAAATGCTGAGAAGGATAAGGATTTATCTGGTGTTTTATGAGAATGAATATAACTGTTCAGAAATATGTATATTATTAAGGATGCAAAGGATAAGAAAGGGAATATTTATGCTGCAAATGTTATATCCAGATGAGTATCTGGACTCGACTTATACCATTGATTTTAAAAAGTTATATAAAGACGGATACCGGGGAATTTTATTTGATATTGACAATACGTTAGTACCTCATGGGGCACCGGCAGATAAGAGGGCGGTTGCTTTATTTAAAAAGCTAAGAGAGATTGGTTTTCAGACCTGCCTGATATCAAATAATAAAGAACCAAGAGTAAAAAGCTTTTGTGATAAAGTAGGTTCTACTTATGTCTTTAAGGCAGGAAAGCCTCTGCCTGGAGGATATGAGGAGGGAATCCGGAGAATGAAAACAACAAAAGAAAATACTCTGTTTATAGGAGATCAGATTTTTACAGATGTATTAGGTGCCAAAAGAGCCGGACTTCATGCCATCATGGTTAAGCCGATTCACCCAAAGGAAGAGATACAGATTGTACTCAAACGATATCTGGAAAAAGTCGTCCTCTTTTTCTATTTCCGAAGCATAAGGAAAAAAAGTGTTGAAAAATAGAGGTATTTATTATAGAATAGATTAATGAATGATTTACTAGTGATTAAGGAGGATTTTCAGATATGATTTCTGCAGGCGATTTTAAAAATGGCTTAACTATTGAACTTGAGGGAAATGTTTACCAGATTGTAGATTTCCAGCATGTAAAACCAGGAAAAGGTGCAGCTTTCGTAAGAACGAAAATGAAGAATATTAAGAACGGTGGTGTTGTTGAGAAGACATTCCGTCCAACAGAGAAGTTCCCACCAGCACATATCGAGCGTACAGATATGCAGTATTTATATACAGATGGTGATTTATATTACTTCATGGATGTAGAGACATTCGATCAGATTGCATTAAACGAAGATATGATCGGTGATTCTCTTAAGTTTGTTCGTGAGAACGACATGGTTAAGATGATTTCTCATAACGGAGATATCTTTGCTGTAGAACCACCTATGTTTGCAGAGTTAGAAGTAACAGAGTGCGAACCAGGAGAGAAAGGTAACACAGCAACAGGAGCAACTAAGCCTTGTACAGTTGAGACAGGAGCAGTTGTATATGTACCTTTATTCGTAAATCTTGGCGATAAGTTAAAGATTGACACAAGAACAGGAGAATACTTATCCAGAGTATAATTTTTGTTCATTTCGAAATATCTTTATGAGGTTTCGGGACTATGCAATAAGTTAAAAGCAGGCGGAAATCATACCTTGATTTTCGCCTTTTTTACAGGAGGCAATTATGAGAAGAAAGAAAAAGTCGGGTGCTGGTAAGATGATTGCAGCAGTCGTTGTTGTAGTCATATTATTATGTGGCATTTTTGCAATTATGAAGAATCTTGCTTCACCAGCATCTGCAGATAATAAGGCAGGCAATAAGGAAGGTAATTCCGCAAAGGCAACAGAAGCTTCTACAGAAGCACCAGATAACAGTGTGCCAATGACAGGTTTAAAAGTTACAGCACCGGCAACAACTATTCGTGTTGGTCAGACCATGCAATTAAAAATCAGCCATGAACCATCCAATGCTACAAATACAAAGCTTAAATGGAGCTGCAGCAAAGATGGAATGGTAACTGTAACAAAGGATGGCGTATTAAAACCAGGTAAGAATGCAGGTAAGAATACCGTAAAGGTAACTGCAACTGCAACAGATGGTTCTAAATTAAGCGCATCTTTTGATTTAAGAATTTATCCAGCTATAGACCCAAGTAAACCGATGGTGGCTATTACATTTGATGATGGTCCTAACCCAGAAACAACAACCCCAATGCTTGATGCATTAGAGGAGAATTATGCGAAGGCAACTTTCTTCTGTTTAGGACAGAATGCAGGTTATTATCCAGAAACAGTACAGAGAGAATATAACCTTGGTATGGAAGTTGGAACTCATACATACAGTCATGTTGTTCTTACAAGCTTAAGTGCATCTGCACTTGATAGCGAGATTAGCAAGTCAGTAGATGCAATCAATAAGGCAATTGGTGTTAAGCCATCCTTAATGCGTCCTCCATACGGAGCGGTAAATAAAACAGTATTATCCGCAGTAGGCGGCTATAACCTTTGCTGCATGAACTGGTCTCTTGATACAGAAGACTGGAAGACAAAGAATGCAGATGCTACTTATAATGAAGTTATGAAAGCGCAGGACGGAGATGTTGTATTGCTTCACGACATCCATGAGTATAACGTAGATGCGGTAAAACGATTCGTTCCAGACCTGATTGCGGAAGGATTCCAGTTAGTAACTGTACCAGAGCTTTATGAAGCAAGAGGAGAGACACTTGAGGCAGGAACAGTTCATTACCGCACTGATCCTACTACCCAGGCAGGGACAGAGACAGCTCCGGCGGCTTCTACAGATTCCGCAGCAGAGAGTACGACAGCTTCAGAGTAAAAGAAACAGACATCAAAGGAGACACTCCTAAAGAGAGAATAGAACCTATATTTGTGGCCTCGCAGCTCCGACGAGGCCACAAATATAGGTTCTATTCTCTCTTTAGGAGCTGACTTTGGCTGGGGTTGTTTGTAAGCTGTTGATTTATGCTTGTTTTGAAAGTGATGAATATTATCACAATATGCTGTGACGGTATACAGAATTGATTTGATGATGGTTAAGAAATGGCTGTTTATTATTAATATCATTCTTATGACGATTTAATTTCGTGAATTCAGCCATAGACAGAACTCTGTAGATAGCTTCCAGAGTTCGTCTGTTTTGCCATTTAAAAATTTATAGAAAGGAAATATATTATGAGTCAGAAAAATAAGGGAATCATCCTGATCATTATGTCTGCTTTTTTCTTCGCACTTATGAACATGATGGTTCGGCTTGCCGGGGATTTGCCATCAATTGAAAAAAGTTTTTTCCGTAATTTTGTTGCGGTATTTTTTGCGCTGATTGCGCTGAAAAGGTCAAATACACCAGTTCACGTACCGAAAGGCCAGCTTAAAAACCTGCTGATGCGTTCTGTCTGTGGAACACTTGGTATTTTATGTAATTATTATGCGATTGATCATCTGATGCTTGCAGATGCATCCATTTTAAATAAGCTGTCCCCGTTCTTTGCGATTCTTTTTTCTTTTATTCTTTTAAAAGAGAAAATACATCCATTTGCAGCAGGATGTGTATTTATTGCCTTTGTTGGAAGTTTATTTATCATTAAGCCGGGCTTTGCTTCTGTGACAGCCTTGCCTGCCTTTGTTGGCCTTTTAGGTGGGATGGGAGCAGGAATCGCCTATACTTATGTACGGAAGCTCGGAACAAACGGAGTAAAAGGACCGTTTATCGTCCTTTTCTTCTCCGCATTTTCCTGTATTGTGACATTACCATATCTTATATTTGACTTTCACCCGATGACACTTGCACAGCTTGGCTGCCTGCTTCTTGCTGGTTTATTTGCAAGCGGAGGCCAGTTCACAATTACTGCTGCCTATACCTGTGCACCGGCAGGAGAAATTTCCATCTATGATTACTCACAGATTATCTTCTCCACCGTCCTTGGATTTTTGTTTCTTAGACAGATTCCGGACATGTGGAGTTTTGTTGGATATGGTATTATCATCGCCGCTTCTGTTGCGATGTTCCTGTTCAACAACCGAAAGAGAGTGTAGTCTCTCTTTTTTTCGTTGTTCTTTTGCGTGATTTTTAGCTTTCTCGTAAATATCAAAAGCATCCTGATAACGAGGACTATAATCATTGTGATAACGGCCTTTGTTGTTCATGTAAAAACCTCCTTGGATGGACAGACAAACCGAAAAAAGATAGTATAATAGCAAATGTGACCTCGGAGCAAGTGTTGGATGCGAGCCAGTAAGCAAAACATTCAACACGCCGCGACTAAAGTCACATTTGTTATTATACTATCTTTTTCCGCTTCTGTCTTTGAATATCTGTAGGATGGGTTTATTACATGTTAAACATAGATGACTTCCGCGTTCTCCCTCAAATCCCCTCTACATTGATTCTAATTCATCGAAATCCTGCCACAGCCAGAAGCCATTGAAGCCAATAAGCCATATTTGTGGTCTCGGAGCAAGTGTTGGATGCGAGCGGGAAAGCGAACATTCAACGCGCCGCGATTAAAATCACAAATATGGCTTATTGGCTTCAATGGCTTCGTCTGTTTGTTCTTGATGAATTAAATCAAAAACCACTTGCGTGATAACTGGTGACATAGTATAGTTAATATGTTAAGAAAATGTCACAAAGAACAGCAGGAGGAAGAAGTATATGAACAGTCATTTAAGTAAAACAGAATACAGAATTATGGAGTATTTCTGGAGTACAGGGGGGAAGTATACTTTTGGGGAATTGATGAAGTATTTTAACGAGGAAGAAGATAAAAACTGGAAAAAACAGACGTTGAATACTTTTTTAAGTCGTTTGATTGACAAAGGGCTGCTAGAGAGAAAAAAAGAAGAGACAAAGGCATATTATGGGGCTGCACTGACAAAGGCAGAGTTTAAGCAGCGTAAGGCGAAAGCGATTCTTGAAGAATGTTATGAAGGCAAGATTAGTCATTTTATTGCAGCATTAACTGGAAATAATGCAATTACGAAAGTTGATGAAAAGGAACTGATCGCACATATTTTAGACAGGTAATAACAGACAGCTGGGGAAAGAGGCGATGAAAAAGGATGGTACTACAACTTGTGATGGATATGGCGGGGACATTTCCTATCTTAGGGTATCTTCTTATTAAAAAAATATTTAAGAAACACATGACGGCACAAAAATATATATGGATATTGCGATTATCTATTATTTTATATTTGTGTCCGTTTCAGGAATTTAAATATTTGATTCTTCCAGAAAAGTTATTAGAGCGATTTAATTTTGCTGATTTTTGGGGGATTGCAGGGAAGAAAATAAGTGGATTTGAAGTTGTAAATATTCCATCATTATTTGGGGATTATTATGTAACACCGAGAGGAATTTTTTTGGTAACAGTTATATGGTTCATTATTTGTACTATATTAGTTATATATTATTATGGAACCTATTTTTTTATAAAAAGGCAGATAAGGAAGAATGGAATAAAGACAGACTTCTTTTCTGGAAAAAGGGGAAAAGATATTGAGGTTTTTCAGACGGCAAAAGTGAAAACACCTTGTACAGTAGGATGGCTTCACCCGAATATTTTTATCCCGAAAAGAGATTATACAGTTAAAGAGAAGGAGTGGCTTCTCAGACATGAGATTACACATGTTCGGCATGGGGATACTTTCTGGAAGGCGCTTGCACTTCTTGTTTGCATTTTTCATTGGTATAATCCATTTGTGTATTATCTTTTTCAACAATATTCAGTGATGTGTGAATACTATTGTGATGCAGTATGTATGCAGAATAGTAATAAAGAGGAAAAAAAGAATTACGCAATTTTCCTCGTAAAGTCAGCAACTTTGACAATACCAAGACGGGGGTTGGCGATTGTGCAGGGACTTACGAATAATGGGGAAAAGATACAGGAACGAGTTGATAGAATTTTAGATGAAGATAAAAAGCCAGCAGGGAAGATACAGCTTTTTATAGCAGGAATTCTAACAGTAATGTGTCTGTGTAGTTTTATGACGATTTTTGTTTATAGTGCAACGCAGGAACAGGATGTGCCAGCCCAGGATAATACTTTTACAGAAGGGGAATGGGATTATTTTTATGGAGAAGATGTTTCGATGGGAGATGCGTCTCTTGACTTTAGTAAATCGACCATTTTATTTGAATCAAAGCAGGGAGAAATCACACCAGTTTTCCAGTCGAATTTAATGAATAATGGTTCTGATAAAGGCCAGAAAAAGGCACAGCAAAAGAGATGTAACCATGTTATGGAGGAGGGAACACTAAAGATTCATAAATCGAAAAAGAAAGGATGCCATATTGAAGCATATGAGGCGCAGCGATGTAAAAAATGTGGAATAGTAAAGAAGAATCAACTATCCTATGATACAGATTATGTAGTCTGCTCGCATGCTAAAAAGTAATATGATAGAAATTGTCAGGTAAAAATCAGAAAAGCACAGACATTGTAATAAAATCAGAAAAGTGATAAAGTGTACTATATAAAATAGTACGCTTTTCTTTTTTGTAAAAATGCAACTTCTGGCATAAATTTTATGTCTATATTATAGAGAGAAAGCGAAGACTCATATATTTTTATGGAGATACAGGAGGAAAAGGTTATGTGGATAAGGAAGATTGGATTGGGAATACTTATAGGTGTAGTTTTATGCTCCGTGATGGTGAATGCAGAAGAAAGAAATAGCAGAAAAGCAGAGTCAATGACAGTAATGGAGAGGATGCGTGAAATTCCTCGCAAAATATATGGAAAGAAGAAAAGCAGAAATAAGATGCGGAAAGTGCCGGGGAAGTTTAAACTTCCGCCAGATGCCAGGATAGGAGATATTATAAAGACGAAAAGCGGGTATAAACAGATTATTGATATTTGGGGAAATGGAAAGTTTCGTCTAAAGTCTTTGGAAAAGAAATATTATAGGCAAAGGAAAACAAGAGTAAAAAAGAGATATAATTAGAAAATAAGAGATAATTTAAAATAAATATCTATATAAGCTGATTAATAAAAAAATAAGGATTTTTAGAACTTGCAATTATAAAAGAAAAAACATATTATAGGTATTAGCAATTAGCACTCAAATGAAATGAGTGCTAACAACATAAAAATCAAGAAGATAACAGATTTACAATTAATTTTGAATTAGGAGGCATTATATTATGAAGTTAGTACCATTAGCAGACAGAGTTGTATTAAAACAGCTGGAGGCAGAAACAAAGACAAAGACTGGTATTATTCTTACTAGCTCCGCACAGGAAAAACCACAGGAAGCAGAAGTAGTTGCTGTAGGTCCTGGAACAGAAGATGTGAAGATGGAAGTGAGCGTTGGACAGAAAGTAATTTATTCTAAATATGCAGGAACGAATGTAAAGATGGAAGAAGAAGAGTACATCATCGTAAAACAGAGTGATATTCTTGCAATCGTAGAATAATTCTAGTGTCAGCAGAATACAGATGATATTCTTTTCTGACAAGACATTAATCATTAGTCACATTTGACTATTCAGATTCTATGAATTGTCAAGTGTGGATTGAAACAAGTAATCATAATTAATATTTTTGGTTAGTATATTTTTATATAGCAGGAGGAATCTTTATTATGGCTAAAGAGATTAAATATGGCGTAGAAGCCAGAAAAGCATTAGAAGCAGGTGTAAACCAGTTAGCAGATACTGTAAGAGTAACACTTGGACCAAAAGGACGTAACGTAGTTCTTGATAAGAGCTTTGGTGCTCCATTAATTACAAACGATGGTGTTACAATCGCAAAAGATATCGAATTAGAAGATCCATTTGAAAACATGGGTGCTCAGATTGTAAAAGAAGTTGCAACAAAGACAAATGATGTTGCTGGTGATGGTACTACAACAGCTACTGTTTTAGCACAGGCAATGATCAACGCTGGTATGAAGAACCTTGCAGCAGGAGCTAACCCAATCATTTTACGAAAAGGTATGAAGAAAGCAACAAATGCAGCAGTAGAAGCAATCGGAAACATGAGCGAGCAGGTTGGCGGCAAAGAGCAGATTGCTAAAGTTGCTTCCATTTCCGCAGCTGATGAGGAAGTTGGCCAGTTAGTAGCAGATGCTATGGAGAAGGTTTCTCAGGATGGCGTTATCACAATTGAAGAATCCAAAACAATGAAGACAGAACTTGACCTTGTAGAAGGTATGCAGTTCGATCGTGGATACATTTCCGCATACATGGCAACAGATATGGAGAAAATGGTTGCTGAATTAGATGATCCATATATCTTAATCACAGATAAGAAGATTTCAAACATTCAGGAAATCCTTCCATTATTAGAGCAGATCGTACAGAGCGGCGCTAAGTTATTAATCATTGCAGAAGATATCGAAGGCGAGGCATTAACAACATTAATCGTTAACAAGTTAAGAGGAACATTCTCTGTTGTTGGTGTAAAGGCTCCTGGATATGGTGACAGAAGAAAAGCAATGCTTGAAGATATCGCTATCTTAACAGGTGGTACAGTTGTATCTGAAGAAGTTGGCATCGAATTAAAAGATGCTACAATGGATATGCTTGGACGCGCAAAATCTGTTAAAGTTGAAAAAGAGAATACAGTAATCGTTGACGGTGCTGGAGATAAAGCAGCAATCAAAGCAAGAGTAGGACAGATCAAATCTCAGATTGAAGAGACAACATCTGATTTCGACAGAGAAAAATTACAGGAAAGATTAGCTAAATTATCTGGTGGTGTTGCAGTTATCCGTGTTGGTGCAGCAACAGAAACAGAAATGAAAGAAGCAAAACTTCGTCTTGAAGATGCTTTAGCAGCAACAAGAGCAGCAGTAGAAGAAGGTATCATCGCAGGTGGTGGATCTGCTTACATCCATGCAGCTAAAGCTGTAAAAGAGATGGCAAAAGAACTCACAGGTGATGAGAAGACTGGTGCAGAAATCGTTCTCAAAGCATTAGAGGCTCCTTTATATCACATCGCAGCAAACGCTGGACTTGAAGGATCTGTTATCATTAACAAAGTAGCAGAAAGCGAAGCAGGCGTAGGATTTGATGCGTTGTCAGAAACTTATGTAAACATGGTTGAATCCGGAATTATTGACCCTGCTAAGGTAACAAGAAGTGCATTACAGAACGCAACAAGCGTAGCTTCTACATTGCTTACAACAGAGTCTGTAGTAGCAGACATTAAAGAGGATACACCAGCTCCAGCAATGCCAGCAGGCGGCGGAATGGGAATGATGTAATTATAAATTCTGGTTTGTGTAGCAAAACAAACAGACGCCGCTAAAGAAGCATAGCAATCGGATTGCCGGAAGAATTATTAAGAAGAAGCCCTAAAAAATTCAATAAATTTTTTAGGGCTTCTTTTTCATATTTTTTGAGCAATCTGATAGAATATATACAGCGGCTGTCTATTTCTAATCCGGCAAATCTTTTAAAACATAAATTCTGACTTTACTTCAGCAGCCAAAGACAGCTCTCAGTAAATAAAAAACCTATATTTGTGGCCTCGGAGCAAGGGTTGGATACGAGCGTGTGTAAGCGAGTATTCAACCCGCAGCGACTAAAGTCACAAATATAGGTTTTTTATTTACTGAGAGCGTCTCCTTTGCCTGCGCAAATCAGAATTGCCTTTTTGGTTAAAAGTTGGTAGAATATTTTTGAAGGTATTATTTATATGAGGTGTTTATGAAAAGAAAGATAATATTATTGTTAGTAACTCTCTGGATAAGTATTTTCATAATCAGTGGCTGCAGTATGATGCCACATCTGAATGCTTCTGCCCAGACGGTGATTGATACGAAAAAGGAACTGCTTGCAGAGATTGAAAATGCGCTATCTAGTGGAAAGACGAAGATTTCTTTTGTGACAAGTGATCTTGATCAGACAGATTTTGATACGCTGAATCAGAATATAGAAGGTTTTTATGGTGTGGTAAAGGAATATCAGATAAAGAGTGTAAAGTTTTTGAATAAGTCTTATGTGACGTTAAATTGTGAGATTAGTGATAATTATTATGTAGAAAAAGCCTTTTTTGATGAGGAGGATATTCCAGAAGAACGAGAAAAAGCAAGGGATTTGTATGAAGCTTGTAAAAGTTTTCTTACCAGTTTACAAAGTAAGAAGCGAAGTGATTATGAAAAGGAAAAGCTGATTCATGATTATATTGTGAGTAATGTTGCATATGGATATCCAGGTGGAAAGAAAGAGCCGGAAGGAGATGCCTATAGTGCATATGGTGCTCTGGTTTTAAAGAAAGCGGTATGTAATGGTTATGCAGAGGGGATGAAGCTGCTTTGTGACCTTTCTGGTGTGACCTGTAAGATGATTTCTGGGACAGCAGATGGAGAAAAACATGCCTGGAATTTGATAAAGCTTGATAAAGAGTGGTATCATGCAGACCTTACCTGGGATGACCCGGAACCGGATGAGACTTCCCGTATTATGTACACTTATTTTAATGTGGATGATACACAGATGAAAGCAGACCATAAATGGAATGCGGCATTGTATCAAAAGGCAGAAGGAAACGAATATAATTACTATAGAAAAAAAGATTTACTTTGTGAGGATTATAAAAGTTTTCGTAGTAAATGTGAGGATATTTTGGAGAAAAAAAGTCCAAATAGTATTCAGTTTATGGTGAAAGATTATGACCAGGATACGTATTCAGATGATAATCTCCAGTTTATTCTTCGGTATAGCGGCGCTTCTTCGCTACGGATGCAGATTGCGGGAAAAACTCCCTATACGATGTTATATTTTAAGCTTCAATATTGATAAGTGATAAATTACAAATTATATGGCGGAAAAGGACGTAAAATATAATATTTTAAAATAACAAAAATAAGTGTTAAAATAGATAATAAGAATAAACCTGCAGTATAGATAAAAAGGTAATAAGAAGAGATAATATTAGGCAAAAACAGATAATAAAGAAAGATAGTAGGACAAGGACAGATATACAGCTAAAGAAAGGTAGAGAAATGACAAAAGAACAGTTTATTATGGAATTAGAACAATGTCTGCAGGGCGAAGTGTCTGCATATGAATTATCTGATTCATTAACGTATTACAGACAGTATTTTGAGGATGAGATTCGTAATGGAAAAAGTGAGGAACAGGTCGTTGAAGAGTTAGGAAGTCCAAGACTTATTGCCCGCTCTATTATTGATGCGCACGGAATAGAGGAAAGTGCTTCTGGTAATTCCGATTATGGAGATAATTCTTATGGAAGTGGTTATGCACAGAATGATAGTTCCTACCGTAGCTATGGAGATGCATATTCTGACAGAAGAGATATCGAAAACAACAATCAGAAGGGAGCTTTGCAGAGTGCCGGTAAGATGATTATGACAATTATTATTTCCGCACTGGTATTTTTCATTGTATTATTTTTATTGCGGGCATTGTTGCCGCTTGCAGTGATAATTATTGCAGCAGTTTTGATTGTACGCCTGATTCGAGGATAATATTCAAGAATTCCTAGATGATGCAATTAGAGCAAATGATAGAAGGAAACAGGACAGAAAAGAGGGTTTGATATGACAAGGGAAGAAGTATTGGAAAAAGTATCAAAGAAACGAGAAGAATTTATCTCCTGGTATCATGAATTTCATCAGATACCGGAACTTGGATTTGAAGAAAAAGAAACAACAGAATTAATCTGTGAGAAGCTTACCGGGATGGGGATTCATCCACTTCGTTTAGATCCAACAGGAGTAACTGCATATATTGGACCACATGATGCCTATACAGTAGGTCTTAGAGCAGATATTGACGGCCTTAGGGTTTTAGAAGATACAGATTTGCCATTCCAGTCAAAGCATCCTGGAAAGATGCATGCCTGCGGACATGATGGTCATATTACAGGCTTGTTAGGAGCAGCTTCTATTTTAAAAGAAATGGAATCTGAACTGACTGTCCGTGTCAAATTAATTTTTCAGCCGTCTGAAGAAAATACAAAAGGTGCAAAGCAGATTATTTCCCAGGGAATATTAGAAGATGTTGATGAAGTGTTTGGCCTGCATCTCTTTTCCGATATAAAAGCAGGAGAGATTTCTGTGGAGCCGGGAGCCAGAATGGCACAGACAGATCGTTTTACTATCACTTTCATCGGAAAAGGTGGTCATGCCGCAAAGCCACATCAATGTGTGGATGCTACCGTTATGGCTGCTGACTTTGTAATGAATGTACAGACAATTGTAGCAAGAGAGCTTGACCCGATTGAGGGAGCGGTTGTGACAGTTGGTTCCTTAAAATCGGGAACGCAGTATAATATTATTTCCGGTAAGGCAGTCTTAGAAGGAACTTGCCGAAGCTATTCTGAAGACGTAGCACAGCACTTACAGGATGCCATTCGAAGAAGAGCAGAAGCAGTAGCAGACAGCTACGGCGGAAACGTAAAGATTGCCTATGAACAGGGCTCTCATCCACCAGTACTTAACGATGTAGCACTTTCCCGCCGAATCGCAGACGAAGCGGAACAGCTATTAGAGAATAGAAAGCTTGTCCATATCGCGCCATTAATGCTTGGAGAAGATTTCTCCTGGTATCAGAAGGAAGTGCCGGGTGTATTTGCCTTCGTAGGCTGTGGCACACCGGGAAGAAAGTGCTATCCAAATCATCATCCGAAGTTTGAAGTTGAAGAATCTGCACTTTCAGATGGGGTGTTGTTGCATTTGGCGGCGGTGGTTTCGGCGATGCATCGGGAGAAGGAAGAGTAGAATGCATAAAATATAAAGAATGCCTTGTTAAGAAAAAAGATTGTAAAATCTCTTGATATCTTTGTAAAGAAAAGTGAAGAAAAATGTTTAAAATGTTGTAAAAAAGTGTTGACAGCTTTCACGCCATATAGTATAATAAACCTCGTTGATGACGTGGGATCTTAGCTCAGCTGGGAGAGCATCTGCCTTACAAGCAGAGGGTCACAGGTTCAAGTCCTGTAGGTCCCACTTATTTTTTGTCAACATTAAGTATGGCGGGATAGCTCAGTTGGCTAGAGCACGCGGTTCATACCCGCGGTGTCGCTGGTTCAAATCCAGTTCCCGCTATTTTTTATTGCAATTTTTTGTTTGTAATGGCAGACAGACGCAAACGAGAAAAGGTTACTATGTGAAAATGCTTCGTATTACTGCACTTAAACTGCTCGACCGCAATTTGAGTTTGATTTAAGGCTCATTTTTCACATAGTAACCTTTTCTCGTTTTCTGTCTTTCATAAATTCAAAAGAAAAACTTTTCTCCCCTTCCCCAATGTGGTACACTGATAGAAGACAAAATAGAAATCCGTATGTGCGGAGTTTGGAGGCGAGACATTGTGAGAATTGGAAATGGTTATGACGTACATCGTCTGGTAGAAAATAGAAAGTTGATCCTTGGCGGAGTGGAGATTCCTTATGAAAAGGGACTTCTTGGACACTCTGATGCGGATGTTCTGCTTCATGCAGTGATGGATGCACTTCTTGGAGCGGCGGCACTTGGAGATATCGGAAAGCATTTTCCAGATAATGACCCTGCATATGAGGGAGCGGACAGTATGAAACTTCTTGAAGAGGTTGGAAAGCTGTTACAGGAAAAGGCTTATTTTATTGAAAATATTGATGTGACAGTGATTGCACAAAGACCGAAGCTTGCTCCATACATTCCAGAGATGAAAAAAAATATTGCAAGAGTTCTTGGCATTCAGGAAGGGCAGGTTAATGTAAAGGCAACGACAGAAGAGGGACTTGGATTTACCGGGGAAGGTCTTGGTATTTCAGCTTCAGCTGTTTGTCTGCTTTCAGAGATTCAGAATTATGTTGGTGCAGATGTTTTGATGGAAGACAGAGGCTGTGCAGGCTGTGGCGGCTGTGCAAGATTTGGAGGCATTCAGAAATGATAGTCTGGGATAATGGAACGAAAAAGCAGAGAGTTTATGAGATATGGGAAGATAATTTTCATGACCCAGTATCTTATGCGAACTTTTATTTTAATGAAGTATATGGAAAAAATGAAGTTTTGCTGAATGAGGAAATGTCAGCGGATGAGAACCTTGTGAAGGGGATGCTGCATTTAAATCCATATACACTTCATGTAAAAGGACAGCCAGCAGAGGCGAAGTATATCGTTGGTGTGGCAACGGATGAAGAGTACAGAAGACAGGGCGTGATGCGGGAACTCCTTGTAAAGACTTTTCAGGAGCTTCGTAGCAGAGGTGAGTTGTTTACTTATCTGATGCCAGCAGACGAAAACTATTATCTGCCATTTGATTTTCGTTTTGGAATGGCTCAGGTAGAGCAGGAATTGGAATATTTGCCAGAACTGCGTAAGGAGACTGAAAAACAAGCGAAAGATATAATAGAAAAAGATTCGAAAGATAGTATTGATGCAAAACAGGAAAGTGTTGCAAAAAATAAAGAAGTCTTATTAAAGAAAGAAGAAGTAGAACAGGAAAGCCAGCCAGAAGAATGTCCGATAAAAGAGGATATATTAGGAGATAATAAAAACAAAAGAGAATCTTCATTTGAAAAATATACCTTTAAAACAGAACTTTCCGATGCAGAACTTGAAACACTTGTTGCACAGGAAAATGTGATTAAAGATACCCTGTTTGACATTTTCACAGAAATTTCTGTCCCTTATATCCGAAGAATGGAAAAAGAGGTGGAGAGTGATTACGGACAGGTGCTCTATGTTTTTGATAGGGAATCTTATGTCGGCAGAGCTGCAGTAGGAGCAGAGGACAGCTATTTTGTTCTTTCGCAGGTGTTTTGTGCAGATGCTTCTAAGAGGGAAAACTTTTTAGAGCAGGTTATTTTATATTGTGAAGAGAAATATCACTATAACCGATATCAGCTTATACTTGACCCGTCCTGGAAAGATATCACAACAAAAATAGGTTTATATAGAAATTTTCGTTTTATGCCAGCAAAAAGGGTGAAGAAGATTATGTTCCGTCTGCTAAATATAGAAAAACTTTCTAAGTTTTTAGAATGTAAAATAGAAACTCTAAAGGAAACCAGTGAAACAGAAAAGGAGAAAGTGGAAGCAAAGATTTGTGAAGCCGATAGCTGTGGAACGAATAGTGAGGAAAACGATGTTTATAAATCTGATAATTGTGAAAATGCCATCTGTGAAATAGATAATTGTGAAGCATATACTTATAGAGAAGATATCTATATAGAAGATAAGTATTTAGAAGAACAGAGCGGAGCGTATCATTTCTTATTAAAGAATGGAAAAGTTTCTATCACAAAAACAGAGACTATAAAAACAGATGGTATGCAGAGCATTTCTATTGCGGCTCTTACAGACTATCTTTTTGGCAAAAAGGAAGAAAGTGTTGATAACTGCGAAACTTTAACAGAAGAGGGAAAAATGCTTTTGAAAAACATTTGCCCGCTTTCTGAGAATTGTATTATGGAAATTGTCTGATGAATGTATTTTTAACATAATATAGCAAGAATTCTCCTTCCTCTGCAGGTGGGAGATGAATTGCGTAAAAATAAAAAGAGAACACTTGTTCAATAATGCAATCCATGG